>CAADIC010000016.1_pt1 | contig 1405 bp, 2 predicted proteins | sample 2381311 | NCBI WGS metagenome assembly CAADIC01 (sample SAMEA5147514, study PRJEB30075) | plant metagenome | biome: Dry deciduous forest; feature: Forest; material: Leaf | place: Madagascar | collected 2017-05 | reverse complement strand
TGAACTGACCCCCGAAAGTTGGACGAAATCCAATCTTCGGGGGTTTTTGCATGGCGAAGTACGACGAGCGTTTCAAGCTCAAGGTAGTGAAGGAGTATCTGTCAGGATCGGGGGGATCGAAGACGGTGGGCGCCAAGCACGGTCTTGGTCACGCCACTGTCAGGCGGTGGGTAAGTAGCTATCGAGAGCACGGGGTGTCCGGCCTGCGTCGCAAGGGCGCGAGCTACGACGCGGCATTCAAGCTGCAGGTGCTCAATCGGATGTGGCGTGAGGGGTGGTCTCTGACGCAGACGGCGGCAGCATTTGATATTCGCTCGGGGAGCCACATTGGTAGGTGGGAGCGTCAGTATCATGAGGGTGGAAATGAAGCCCTTGAGCGCCGTCGGCGCGGATGCAGAGCCATGTCAGATCAGTCAGTAAAACCGTCAGGGCCCACAGCCCCAGAGCAGAAAACCCTTGAGGAGGTGCTCAAGGAAAACGAGTACCTCCGAGCGGAGAACGCCTACCTAAAAAAGCTCGATGCCTTGATCCAGCAAAAGAGGGCGGCAGCGCAGAAAAAGCGCAGTTGATCGCTGGGTTGAGGCAAGAGCATCGCGTAGGTGTGCTGCTGGCAGTCGCAGGACTCTCGCGCAGCACGTTCTACTACCACTTGAAGGCGCGGGGCGTGGCAGACAAGTCTGCGGGGCTCAAGGCCAGGATCAGTGCCGTCTATGCGCGCCACAAGGGCCGCTACGGCTACCGGCGCATCACGGCCGCGCTGCGCCAGGCCGGCCAGTGCGTGAACCACAAGACGGTGCAGAAGCTGATGCGGGCGTTGGGACTGAAGTCCTTGGTGCGGCCGAAGAGGTATCGCTCGTACCGAGGCGAGGTAGGCCGCGTGGCGCCGAACGTGCTAGCGCGCCAGTTCGAGGCCGACCGTCCGAACCAGAAGTGGGTCACCGACGTGACGGAGTTCAACGTGCGCGGCCAGAAGCTGTATCTGTCGCCGGTGATGGACCTGTACAACGGTGAGATCGTGGCCTACGAGACCAGCGAACGCCCGCTGTTCGGGCTGGTGGGCAACATGCTCAAGAAGGCGATGCGCCGCCTGTCGCCGGGCGACCAACCGCTGCTGCACTCGGACCAGGGCTGGCAGTACCAGCAGCCCAGCTACCGGCGCATGCTGGCCGATCGTGGCCTCACGCAAAGCATGTCGCGCAAGGGCAACTGCCTGGACAACGCCGCCATGGAGAGCTGGTTCGCCACGCTCAAGACCGAGTGCTTCTACCTGCGCCGCTACGACAGCATCGAGCAGCTTCAAAAGGCCATCGGCCAGTTCATCCACTACTACAACCACCAGCGTATCCGGCTCAAACTAAAAGGCCTGAGCCCGGTGCAATACCGAACTCAGGCCTTGGCCGCCTGA
>CAADIC010000021.1_pt1 | contig 6053 bp, 4 predicted proteins | sample 2381311 | NCBI WGS metagenome assembly CAADIC01 (sample SAMEA5147514, study PRJEB30075) | plant metagenome | biome: Dry deciduous forest; feature: Forest; material: Leaf | place: Madagascar | collected 2017-05 | reverse complement strand
GAATTTCCTCTTTTTTGGTGTTTGACTTGCAAAGTGCAAAAAAAGGGTGCTATAGTTCGCCCCCTCGCAACACGACACGCAAGTTGTTCTGCAACAAAAGTGTGGTTGTTGGGGGTGAGGTGAGTGGGGTGCTTAAGCGAAAACGCGGTGCGCCACACAAACTAAAAAAGTTGTGCTATAGTTTCGGGCTCGGCAACACGAACTGATTAAGGGTTAGCCCTGATGAGTTCGGCGAGTCGGGAAACGAGAAGAAGCGAGACGGCGTAAGTCGAATCGATTTTTCGGGAAGTCAGTGGTTGGCGTTGTTAGGCTTAAGTCAAAACGCAAACGACTTGACAAACGAAAAAAACTGCTTCATAATCTCGTTTCTCTGCTGCTGAAACAGCAAGCGACGCGAAGGCAGCGCTACTGAGTCAGGAGCGAAGTTGATTGCAGTAACGACCGCAAGGTCACCGTTCTTTAACAACTAAACAGCCGATAAGTGTGGGCGCTTGGAATGAGTGCGCGTGCCAATGATTCAGCTTGCTGGATTGGTGGCTAGCCAACTAAATCAAGTGCTCACTTAATGAAGTAAGGTTTTTTAAACCTCACTTCCTTTGAGTAGCAGCGACGTATGACCGGCCTTCTTCGGAGGGTTGTTAATACGGAAATTACAGAGATTGAACTGAAGAGTTTGATCCTGGCTCAGATTGAACGCTAGCGGGATGCTTTACACATGCAAGTCGAACGGCAGCACGGACTTCGGTCTGGTGGCGAGTGGCGAACGGGTGAGTAATGTATCGGAACGTGCCCAGTAGCGGGGGATAACTACGCGAAAGCGTAGCTAATACCGCATACGCCCTACGGGGGAAAGGGGGGGATCGCAAGACCTCTCACTATTGGAGCGGCCGATATCGGATTAGCTAGTTGGTGGGGTAAAGGCCTACCAAGGCAACGATCCGTAGCTGGTTTGAGAGGACGACCAGCCACACTGGGACTGAGACACGGCCCAGACTCCTACGGGAGGCAGCAGTGGGGAATTTTGGACAATGGGGGAAACCCTGATCCAGCCATCCCGCGTGTGCGATGAAGGCCTTCGGGTTGTAAAGCACTTTTGGCAGGAAAGAAATTGCGCATATTAATACCATGCGTAGATGACGGTACCTGCAGAATAAGCACCGGCTAACTACGTGCCAGCAGCCGCGGTAATACGTAGGGTGCAAGCGTTAATCGGAATTACTGGGCGTAAAGCGTGCGCAGGCGGTTCGGAAAGAAAGATGTGAAATCCCAGGGCTTAACCTTGGAACTGCATTTTTAACTACCGGGCTAGAGTGTGTCAGAGGGGGGTGGAATTCCGCGTGTAGCAGTGAAATGCGTAGATATGCGGAGGAACACCGATGGCGAAGGCAGCCCCCTGGGATAACACTGACGCTCATGCACGAAAGCGTGGGGAGCAAACAGGATTAGATACCCTGGTAGTCCACGCCCTAAACGATGTCAACTAGCTGTTGGGGCCTTCGGGCCTTAGTAGCGCAGCTAACGCGTGAAGTTGACCGCCTGGGGAGTACGGTCGCAAGATTAAAACTCAAAGGAATTGACGGGGACCCGCACAAGCGGTGGATGATGTGGATTAATTCGATGCAACGCGAAAAACCTTACCTACCCTTGACATGTCTGGAATCCTGAAGAGATTTAGGAGTGCTCGCAAGAGAACCGGAACACAGGTGCTGCATGGCTGTCGTCAGCTCGTGTCGTGAGATGTTGGGTTAAGTCCCGCAACGAGCGCAACCCTTGTCATTAGTTGCTACGAAAGGGCACTCTAATGAGACTGCCGGTGACAAACCGGAGGAAGGTGGGGATGACGTCAAGTCCTCATGGCCCTTATGGGTAGGGCTTCACACGTCATACAATGGTCGGGACAGAGGGTCGCCAACCCGCGAGGGGGAGCCAATCCCAGAAACCCGATCGTAGTCCGGATTGTAGTCTGCAACTCGACTGCATGAAGTCGGAATCGCTAGTAATCGCGGATCAGCATGTCGCGGTGAATACGTTCCCGGGTCTTGTACACACCGCCCGTCACACCATGGGAGTGGGTTCTACCAGAAGTAGTTAGCCTAACCGTAAGGGGGGCGATTACCACGGTAGGGTTCATGACTGGGGTGAAGTCGTAACAAGGTAGCCGTATCGGAAGGTGCGGCTGGATCACCTCCTTTAAGAGCGAAGTGCACGAAGCGAAAGCGTCCACGCTTATCGGTTGTTGTTTGATTGGTTAGTTTGTTGACCGGGGTTAGAGAGATCTTTCTCTGGCGATGGGCTGGGTTGCTGGTCCTAACGGTTTGGGTCTGTAGCTCAGTCGGTTAGAGCACCGTCTTGATAAGGCGGGGGTCGTTGGTTCGAATCCAACCAGACCCACCATCGAGTGTTTCTGGTCCTGGGTTCAGGATTGGGATGTTCCGGGGGATTAGCTCAGCTGGGAGAGCACCTGCTTTGCAAGCAGGGGGTCGTCGGTTCGATCCCGTCATCCTCCACCACTACAAATTAATCAATTGGCACGACATTGGATGTGAGTCCAACTGTCAGCGTTTACTGAATGCTGACAGTTGGGTTTATCCCAACGGCTGTTTTGTTCTTTAACAATCTGGAAGAAGCACAACGAAGTGTGTTTGATTGGTAGATGCTTAGGCATCGACGATTAGACACGGGTTGTGATTGCATTAATAGTTCAAGTTCTCAAGGATTTGGCGCAAGCCGGATCTTGCTTTGAAACTTATGAACGGCACAAACGCTACAAAGTATCAGCGTCTTATAGCCGACATGGTTATAGGATCAAGCGACTAAGTGCATATGGTGGATGCCTTGGCGATCACAGGCGATGAAGGACGTGGTAGCCTGCGAAAAGCTACGGGGAGCTGGCAAACAAGCTTTGATCCGTAGATGTCCGAATGGGGAAACCCACTCCGCAAGGAGTATCCCTGACTGAATACATAGGTCAGTGGAAGCGAACCGGGTGAACTGAAACATCTCAGTAGCTCGAGGAAAAGAAATCAACCGAGATTCCGAAAGTAGTGGCGAGCGAAATCGGAAGAGCCTGTACGTTTTAGCCTTCGTGATAGTGGAACGGATTGGAAACTCCGGCCATAGCAGGTGATAGCCCTGTACACGAAATTACGAAGGTGGAACTAAGCGTACGAGAAGTAGGGCGGGACACGTGAAATCCTGTTTGAAGATGGGGGGACCATCCTCCAAGGCTAAATACTCGTGATCGACCGATAGTGAACCAGTACCGTGAGGGAAAGGCGAAAAGAACCCCGGAAGGGGAGTGAAATAGATCCTGAAACCGTATGCATACAAACAGTAGGAGCCTCCTTGTGGGGTGACTGCGTACCTTTTGTATAATGGGTCAGCGACTTACATTCAGTGGCGAGCTTAACCGAATAGGGAAGGCGTAGCGAAAGCGAGTCCGAATAGGGCGTTCAGTCGCTGGGTGTAGACCCGAAACCAGATGATCTATCCATGGCCAGGTTGAAGGCACGGTAACACGTGCTGGAGGACCGAACCCACTAATGTTGAAAAATTAGGGGATGAGCTGTGGATAGGGGTGAAAGGCTAAACAAATCTGGAAATAGCTGGTTCTCTCCGAAAACTATTTAGGTAGTGCCTCAAGTATTACTGCAGGGGGTAGAGCACTGTTATAGCTAGGGGGTCATGGCGACTTACCAAACTATGGCAAACTCCGAATACCTGCAAGTACAGCTTGGGAGACAGAGCACCGGGTGCTAACGTCCGGACTCAAGAGGGAAACAACCCAGACCGCCAGCTAAGGTCCCAAATCATTGCTAAGTGGGAAACGAAGTGGGAAGGCATAGACAGTCAGGAGGTTGGCTTAGAAGCAGCCATCCTTTAAAGAAAGCGTAATAGCTCACTGATCGAGTCGTCCTGCGCGGAAGATGTAACGGGGCTAAGCAATGAACCGAAGCTGCGGGTGTGTACTATGTACACGCGGTAGGAGAGCGTTCTGTAAGCCTGCGAAGGTGGCTTGTAAAGGCTGCTGGAGGTATCAGAAGTGCGAATGCTGACATGAGTAGCGATAAAGGGGGTGAAAAGCCCCCTCGCCGTAAGTCCAAGGTTTCCTGCGCAACGTTCATCGGCGCAGGGTGAGTCGGCCCCTAAGGCGAGGCAGAGATGCGTAGCTGATGGGAAGCTGGTTAATATTCCAGCACCGTCGTACAGTGCGATGGGGGGACGGATTGCGGAAGATCATCAGGGTGTTGGATGTCCCTGTTGCTGCATCGAAGAAGGCGCTTAGGCAAATCCGGGCGCGTAATTCAAGGGTGTGGCGCGAGCGAACATTGTTCGCGAAGTGATTGGAAGTGGTTCCAAGAAAAGCCTCTAAGCTTCAGCTGTACGAGACCGTACCGCAAACCGACACAGGTGGACGGGATGAATATTCCAAGGCGCTTGAGAGAACTCGGGAGAAGGAACTCGGCAAATTGATACCGTAACTTCGGGAGAAGGTATGCCCCGGTAGTGTGAAGAGCCTGCGCTCGGAGCATGATGGGGCCGCAGAGAATCGGTGGCTGCGACTGTTTATTAAAAACACAGCACTCTGCAAAGACGAAAGTCGACGTATAGGGTGTGACGCCTGCCCGGTGCCGGAAGGTTAAGTGATGGGGTGCAAGCTCTTGATCGAAGCCCCGGTAAACGGCGGCCGTAACTATAACGGTCCTAAGGTAGCGAAATTCCTTGTCGGGTAAGTTCCGACCTGCACGAATGGCGTAACGATGGCCACACTGTCTCCTCCCGAGACTCAGCGAAGTTGAAGTGTTTGTGATGATGCAATCTACCCGCGGCTAGACGGAAAGACCCCATGAACCTTTACTGTAGCTTTGCATTGGACTGTGAACCGGTCTGTGTAGGATAGGTGGGAGGCGCTGAAGCGTGGTCGCTAGATCACGTGGAGCCGTCCTTGAAATACCACCCTGGTTTGTTTGCGGTTCTAACCTAGGCCCGTTATCCGGGTCGGGGACAGTGCATGGTGGGCAGTTTGACTGGGGCGGTCTCCTCCCAAAGTGTAACGGAGGAGTTCGAAGGTACGCTAGGTACGGTCGGAAATCGTGCTGATAGTGCAATGGCATAAGCGTGCTTGACTGTGAGACTGACAAGTCGAACAGGTGCGAAAGCAGGACATAGTGATCCGGTGGTTCTGAATGGAAGGGCCATCGCTCAACGGATAAAAGGTACTCTGGGGATAACAGGCTGATACCGCCCAAGAGTTCATATCGACGGCGGTGTTTGGCACCTCGATGTCGGCTCATCTCATCCTGGGGCTGTAGCCGGTCCCAAGGGTATGGCTGTTCGCCATTTAAAGAGGTACGTGAGCTGGGTTTAAAACGTCGTGAGACAGTTTGGTCCCTATCTGCCGTGGGCGTTGGATACTTGACGGAGCCTGCTCCTAGTACGAGAGGACCGGAGTGGACGTACCTCTGGTGTACCGGTTGTCATGCCAATGGCATTGCCGGGTAGCTAAGTACGGAAGAGATAACCGCTGAAGGCATCTAAGCGGGAAACTCGTCTGAAGATTAGGTATCCCTGGGAACTTGATTCCCCTGAAGGGTCGTTCGAGACCAGGACGTTGATAGGTCGGGTGTGGAAGCGCAGTAATGCGTTAAGCTAACCGATACTAATTGCCCGTGCGGCTTGATCCTATAACCCTGGCGGTTAAACGCTGATAGTTATAGCGCCAGTGTCGTTCAAAACTCAAAACTTGCTGTACCGTCTGCAGCAAGCCAACAATCCCAATTCGTTGTCTCAGGCCCAGCCTGAAACACACTTCAATACGCTTCTTCCCAGATTGGATGTGACGCCCTGAACCGCGACACATCAAACAGTTACGCCTGACGACCATAGCAAGGTGGTACCACTCCTTCCCATCCCGAACAGGACAGTGAAACGCCTTCGCGCCGATGATAGTGGACGGACGTCTGTGAAAGTAGGTCATTGTCAGGCTCTTATCCCCAAAACCCCATCCGGTCAACCGGATGGGGTTTTGCTTTTGGGCGACCAGATCTCGGGCC
>CAADIC010000019.1_pt1 | contig 346352 bp, 309 predicted proteins | sample 2381311 | NCBI WGS metagenome assembly CAADIC01 (sample SAMEA5147514, study PRJEB30075) | plant metagenome | biome: Dry deciduous forest; feature: Forest; material: Leaf | place: Madagascar | collected 2017-05 | reverse complement strand
GGACGACGTACTGGGAGATGATGTGCCGCCAGGGCATCACGAAGGAGATGGCGCGCGTGGAGATGCGCCGCCGGCTGACCCTGATCGGCGCCATGATGGTCCACGTGGGCGACGCCGACGGCCTCATCTGCGGCACCGTGGGCGCCTACCACGATCACCTGCGTTTCATCGACCAGGTGCTGGGCAAGCAGGCGGGCGCCAAGACCTACGCCGCCATGAACATCCTGCTGCTGGACGAGCGCACGGTGGCCCTGGTGGACACGCACGTCAATGACGACCCGACGGCCGAGCAGGTCGCCGAGATCACCCGCATGGCCGCCGAGCAGATGCGCCGCCTGAACCTGGAGCCCAAGGTGGCGCTGCTGTCGCGCTCGAACTTCGGCACGGGCAGCTCGGCGTCGGGCGAGAAGATGCGCGACGCCCTGGCGCTGGTGCGCGAGCAGGAGCCGGCGCTGGAAATCGACGGCGAAATGCACGGCGACTGCGCGCTGGACGAAGCCCTGCGCCTGAAGCTGCTGCCGTCTTCCACGCTGAAGGGCGCCGCCAACCTGCTGGTGTGCCCGAACGTGGACGCGGGCAACATCGCCTACAACCTGCTGAAGACCGCCGCCGGCCGCAACGTGGCCGTGGGACCGTTCCTGCTGGGCGCGGCCAAGCCGGTGCACATCCTGACCTCGAGCTCCACCGTGCGCCGCATCGTCAACATGGCGGCGCTGGCGGTGCTGGATGCGAACCGGGGCAACTGACAGGTCCGCTTATATGCCCGTGGCGCATCGAGAGGTTGTGTTCAGGCCAAGAGGAATGAAATGAAGAGCATCCTGGATTTTGGCGCGTTGTATGGCGGCGAGGACGAGACGGCGATCCTGCAGGCCGCCATCGACCAAGTCCATGCTCTCGGGGGAGGCGTTGTCGATATTCCCACTTTTGGCACCAACGTGCTTCGCATCGATGGCGATATTTTCCTGAAGGATCGGGTTGGCCTCGATATCGAGGATGGCGTGACCATCGACTGTTCTCGCCGGGCGGGGTCGGCCGCCTCATTCTCTGCTTCGGGCAGTCTTGGCGCCGAAGTCGAGATCGCAGTCGCGCTCGGTAGCGGCGCTCGGTCGGTACAGACCAAGACGGCGCACGGGCTTGCCGCAGGCGACTGGGTCTACCTAAAGTCGCAGCGTGCATGCTTGCATGACGATGCCGGGCCAGGTTGGAGGCTGGGTGCTGCCACAGCCCGGACCGCTCAGCCATTTTTTGCCGAACCCTTGCAGGTCCTGGAGATCGTTTCTTCCACCGAGTTCAAGATCGTCGCAGGCCTGATTTTTCCGAATTACCGTCCGGACGATACGCTGGAGACATATGAGGGCGCGCGGGCCAGCGCCACCATCCAGAAGATCAACTGGGCGCATGGCATTCGCATAAAGGGCGGCACCTTCTTGAAGTCCGCATCAGCGGGTGTCGTATCCCTATTCGGGCTGACTTTGTGTTTCGAGCCCAGTATTGCCGGCGTCCAGTGCGATCTGGGTTACGCGCGCGGTGCGGCTATCATCGCGACCTCTTGCCTGAGAGGTGAGTTCCGAGCATCAGCAGCCCGCCCATTCGATTGGGTGCTGGACGTGCAGGAGCAGGCGCGCCTGAACGCCTACAGGGATATAGGTTCCTGGTTCTGCCGCTGGGATGTCCAAGACCAGTATGGCTGTCAGGGATGGGACCAGTCTTATGTTGGCGGGGGCCATCCGGGTCTGTTTCCCCGGGTTCGCATGAGGTCCTACGACTCCAGAAAAGAAGGCTGTACCACGCATGGTGGATGTTATGGCGCGTTCATCGATGCGGAGGTCATCCGGCCTGCGGGTGCTGGCGTCTACAACAGGGCCAGGTTCTCTACGATCCACTGCAGAGTGATTGGCGACGGCGGCGCTACGACGGCAGTTGGCGTATCGCTGAATGGTTGGGGAGCGCTGGATGTGCAATTGATTTCGCCGTACATCCAGGGGGTATCCAGAGGAATAGAGGTGTCACACGCGGTGGGGCAGGAGACGGCTCCGCCGGAAACCAACTTGACGATTACGGACGCGATGGTCATCGGAACATCGGAGTATGTGCTCACCATCCGATCGCTGAACGAGCCTACGGACGTCGACGCGAAGATCCGCGTTTCCGGTTTGAACGCCAGAGAGTGCGGCTACGGCGTGTCGATTGGCGAATTCATCAACGGTGTCGTCATAGACAATGTGGAAATAACTCGCCTGGAAACGTCGAGCACGACACGATACGGCGTCAGGCTGCGTGGCGCAGGTCACAGTATTCGCAATCTGAGAGGCCACGATCTTGGAGAGAACAATTGTCTGTTGTATGTAGGCGGCTTTCCCGCCACCGAGGCCGGGGAAGCCTTGAGGGTGAAGTACGGCGTCACAGCAAATGTGGATTGGGCTTCGGTCAGGTTGTATGGCGCGGGCCGGACGGCGCAGATAGCGGGAGCAATGAAAAACCTGGCAGTGTCGCAATATGTGCTGTCACGCGGCGACGCTGGGACGGCGATTGCCTTTCGCGGCGATGTCGCAGTGACCTGCACGGTGCCCGCAAGCAACTATGGTATCGACCCCGTCATGCCGGGGTTCCCGGCAGGGTACTTTGACATACCTTTGGGTTCGGAAGTCAACATCGTGCAACAGGGGGCGGGGAAGATTACCTTTGAGGGGCAAGCAGGGGTGTCCATATTGTCCGTGAGTGGGTTGACCACCACCGGACCGGGGGCGACGGTACGCCTGCAACGATCGGGCCTGTCGAGTTGGCTGCTCAGCGGTGATCTTGCCTAGCGCGTGTGATGCCCCCTCTTTCCCGTGGGGTGTGCGCAGGCTTGTCTGTGACGGGCAGGCAGAAGGGGCGTTTCATCTGAGAATAGGGACGTGAAATATGCGGTTGTTCCAGATAGGTGCCGCTGCCCAGGCGGAGAACGGACCGGCTCAGGACGAAATAAATGCCGCGATTGATGCGATCGCGGCGAGGCCCGGTGGTGGGGTCCTTTCTATTTCAGATGGAATGTATGTTCTGACTGCACCGATTCAAATGCGGAGCAACGTGCATGTCCATGCCAGCCCGGGGGCGGTTTTTGATTCGACGGCGATACCGTTCGGGCGCAGCGCAGTCCATTTCGAAGGGACGGCCGGCTTGGAGATTCGTATTGCGTCCCCAATCGATCCTGTGACGCGGATCATCTCGACCGTCAGCCCCCACGGACTGGCCGTCGGAGACGTTGTGCTGCTGAAAGGGCAGCGGGACGCGCTGTCGGATGATGCAGCAGAGGATTGGCGGCTAGGCAGCGCCCCAGCCGAGGGGACGTCTTCGGGCGCATGCTATTTTGGGGAATTTCTGGTCGTCGGCAATGTGCCGGGGCCGAATCAGTTCGTTCCCGATTCTGCGCCGATCTTTCCGGACTACCGCCATGATGCCGCGGAGGAGACGTCCGCAACGGCAAGAGCGAGCTCGACCATCCAGAGACTGCATGCCGTAGAGAACGCGAGATGGGTGGGGGGGATATTCCCCAGGACTGCGGACAATGCTTCGGCGTTTGCGTTCTTGATGGATTATGCCGTTCGATGCCAGGTCTTGGATGCGCGGGTCGACAAGGCCGGGAACAGGGGCGGTGGCGCCCGCGTGTTTCGTAGCCTGCGGTGTTCGCTGGACGGACTGAGCGTGGTGTTTACGCCGGCGCTGGGTACGGGTGGCAATGTCACGCAATATACCGCGGTGAAAGTCGTCTCCTCGCAGGCCATCTCCATCACGCGGCCGGACTTCTATGGTGGCGGCGAGCAGATCGATTTCACCTATTCCCGCGACCAGATCCCGACTATCGACGGATCCTTGCGGGGAGGGACCTTGATGTCGCCAGAGTACCGGCACGTGGTTGCCCATCCTGGGGCATTCAGGATTAGCGTGGATGGGGTCATGTGTCTGTATTCGCGGGGCTCCGGTATTTCGTTGAGGTCGCGTCGCAGCCGGGTGTCCGGTTGCACCATCACCGGTCCCGGTACCGACATTCAGGCCGTTGGCGCCCAGTTCGGGTTGCGGAACTCATCAGGGTACGCGGTCGACAATATTTTCGTGAACAACATTGTTGAGAATTTCCCTTACGGTTATCTGGAGGCCTACTTCGGGGAGGGTGATTTCCATCGCGTTGGGCTCATGCTCGTCAACAACCTGTTCTCGAACGTGGGGTACGGGGTGTACATCCAGAACCGACCTGGCTACAAGAGTTCGGTGGCGCGCGGCAGCCTGATTTCTGGGAATGTCTTCAAGTCCGTTGCAAGGCGTTTTTTGTGGGCGGGACCGTATACGCTGGGTCTGGTGGTGAAGGACAACAGTTTTTTCGGCCCGACTGCCAGCAATTCGGAGTCGGAGGTGTTCTTTTCCAATAACTGCCCCTTGAACTGCATCGAAGGCAATTCGTTTTATGAACTGAGCGAAAAGGGGACCTACAATATCGTCATCTCTAGCATCGGCGATACGGAACTGTTTCCGGCGGACAGTCATTACTACAAAAGCACGGTCTTCAGATTGAACAGGTATGTCGGTGCGCACGTTCCCGTCGTCGGCGTGCACGTGACGGTCAGGCATCCCGGGTTGTACGAAGATGCAGGCATGCAGCATGGAGCTTCGGCCGTGCGGGGGCGGGCAACTCCACCTGCCCTCCAGGAAGGCCACGCCCTGACCTGGTATGACGAGACGACCAAGGCGCTCAACGTGACCTTCCCGAGCGGCAGAACACGGCGCCTAGCGGACGATAGCGCCGATATGGCGGACAGGATGGAAGGGTCATAGGCGCCGAGCCTTGCGCTAGGTCATCCGCTCGCGTAGCGCATGGCAATACTCGTGCGCTTTTTTGCGTCTAGTGCTCCGGTTATTCCTTGTATTAAAGTGCCCGTTGCAATTGGATTCGCGGCACTGCCCCGCGTATACCCTGGCTGCGGAGGGGGAAGGTCATAATGGTGGGTCGGCGCGAGGCATCTCGAACTTCTTCTTTCGATAGCCAGGATGGATGGCAGCATTGCGTGTAGCCGATCTGTCAGCTGGCCGTACATCCTGGCCGCAGGCTTTTGTAGCAGATGTGCTGGATGCGGTCGGGCAGCATGACTCATTCGCGCAATTGCTCGCCTGTTATCCCGTTGCGCGCCTCAATCCCTTCCAGCGGCTGCTTTACCAGGCCGCCGAGCCGGCCGGATTCAGGGTGCTGCCTCTAGCGCGGCTGGATGGGGTGGATCATGTGGGCTGGGCGGGCCGCATTGTCTTGCACCTTCATTGGCTTGGTGCCTTGCTGCGCGCCTGCGAAACGGACGAGCAGGCCATGCAGGCAGTCCGGGAGGTTGATCGCCGCCTGGCCAGTTGCCGCAAGCGTGGCTACCGGATAGTCTGGACCGTCCATAACATCCTGCCTCATTCTTTTCGCTACGAAGCAGCCGAAATCGCGTTGCGCAAGGTCGTTGCTAAGCGTGCCCATCTCATCCATGTCATGTGTGCGAACACTGCGGACGAGGCGCAGCAGCATTACCGCTTGCCGGCCGACAAGCTCTTCCATTTGCCGCATCCCTCCTATGAGGGGTGGTACCCGGCCATCGTCGGCAAGTCGGAGGCGAGGGCGGAGTTTGGCCTGGGCGCTCGCGAATTCGTATTTTTGTTCTTTGGATCCATTCAGCCCTACAAAGGACTGCTCGCGCTTGTCGAGGCCTTTGAGGCCTTGTGTCTGGCGGCCCCGGGAGTCCGGCTGCGCCTGCTGATCGCGGGAAAGCCTGCCGATCCTGATTACTGCCGGGTAGTGGCCGATCGGGTGGCAGGGCATAAGGGTATTGTGTTCCGGCCCCTGACGATCGAGGATGCGCAAGTCCAGGAATTCTTTGCGGCGTCGGACGTGGTGGTGGCCCCGTATCTGGCGACGCTCAATTCGGGCGTCGCGCTGTTGGCCGCCACGTTTCGTCGCCTTGTGGTAGCGCCTCGACAAGGCGCGATGGCAGAGGTTTTTGCCGGAGACGACGCGCTGCTGTATGACCCCGATAGCGAACGGGGACTCTACGACGCCATGCGCAAGGCGCTGGTTCACCAAGTGGATGGTGCAAGCCTGGACGGCCTGCTGATGAGGCATCGGCCGCGGCAGATCAGTACGGTTTTTTTTGCCAGGTTGCGAGAGCGGCTGGATCTGGCCGAGTATTCGAGGGATGGCGCATGACCAAGCCTGGCGCCGATCCCCACCTTGCGTTGCCTGCGTCGGGTGTGCTCGACAAGGCGATGTGGCATGCCACGCTCGAGGTGGACGACCAACAGAGATACCGGCTGTGCGCAGCCTTGCGGGATCCCGCCCCCAAGTTACATGGCAAGGTGGCTGTGTGGGTCGTGGCCTATACGGATGCGGCAGGCCGGCTGCTGGACGGGCCTTATCCAGGGCTGCTGTACTCGCGCCAGTTGGCACAGCATTTCACTTATGTTGCTGCTGACGGGCAAATTTCTGGCGCTGCGCCCCATACGTTCATGTTGCAGCCGCCTAAGGATGCGGCCCATGTGGCGCTTGCGTTGCTGCCCTGGATGGGGTCGTCCAAGCTGGCATTGGTTTCGCCGCCGCGCCTGGTTCCCTGCGCGTATGGGCCCAAGGAACTGGCCGAACTGGAGGAGACGGACCCGATGGCCGCGGTGCGGGAGTGCCGTCTAGCCTTACTGGCGATGGCCCGTCCGGATTGGCAACTGCTGAACTATGCGCTGCGGTTGGCGGAGCGCCAAGGCGATGCCGTGTGGATGCGGGAATGCGCGGCCTCGTTGACGGAGATGGGCAAGCCTGGCGGTGCCGTCGCGCGCGGGAGGCTGGGACTGAGCCGGCTGGACGAACTGTCGGTGGGCTGGTCTCCCCTTCCGGCAAGCGAGGCGCTTGCCACGGCGCCGGCGCCTCTGGGCAGCGTGGAGCAGTCTGGCAGCAGAAAAATGCGAACCCAGGCCGTTCTGCACTGGGCCGGGCCCGAGGCGCCCTTGGCAGAGCCGCCGGTTTCCCTGGGCGAGGCCTTGTCGGATCGGCGCTGGCGCAATGTGCTCATAGTGCCGCTGGAATATGCCGCTTGTGACGCGCCGATGGGGCCGTGGCGCCACGGCCGCATCTCCGTCCCCACGGCGTCAGGCGCACGCAAGCTCGCTTGTTATCGCCTCGACTGCCTGTCCGAGCAAGGGGTTGCGACGACGGCGCGTACGGCCGTGATGACGCTGGATGTCCTGCTGGCTTGGCACATCGCGAAAACGGAGGGTGCCGCGGTGATCCATGCCCACCCTGGCCGCAGAGGTTATGACCTTGCGTTACGGGCGCTGGCGCTGGGCCGGCTGCTAGCGCTACCGGTGATCTATGAGTATGACTCCCATCGCCTCGGCATGGGCGAAGGCGAGAGTCGCCTACTGCCGCAGGATTGCGAAATCCAGAGGCTTCGCCAAGCCCAGAATGTCCGGTGTCTGCATGAGTCGGCCGCGGTAATCGTGCGTCGGAAGAAAGACCTCGACGAGGCGACGCGTGCGGGGGTGGACATCGCGAAGCTTTTTTTCCTGGACGCGGCAGCGCGCACGGAAAATCTAGCTGCACAGAGGTCGCTTGGCGATATTTACCAGTCGGTGGCGGCAAGCTGGCAGGCCGGCTTGCTCACGGCGTGAGGTGTAGCGGATTTCCTGACTTCGGCCGGATTTTCCGGCCTACTTCTTGACGGTGGATGACCAGCATGACGATAGAGCTCGACTATTCAAAATGGAAAGCGGCCTTGCAGCGGCATGGCGCGGCCGACTTTGCCAAGCTTCCCACGCTGTCCGTCTCTGCGGACACGATCCATTCGTTTGAAATCGGCCGTGACGGAGGCGGACCAACGCTGGATGTGTTGGCGAGAAATTTCGGCCGCAGTGCCAAATCGCATTTCCTGGTGGTGTTCAGCGCCGCTTTGGGAGCGACAGCACGCGTCAACGGAAGGCCACCATATTTTTCCGGAGACGGGCTGTCTCAGGCCTCCGGCTTGCCGCTACTCGCCTTTTCCGACCCCACGCTGGCCCTCGATGATGAGGTCAAGCTGGGTTGGTACATCGGCAATGATGCCACTGGTCCCTTGTTTGGGCGGATTGCGGCCGTCATCGATGCTGTGGCCGCGCAGACTGGCAAGCGTCCGATACTGGTGGGCGGTAGCGGCGGAGGCTATGCCGCATTGGCGAGTGCCCACTATCTGGAATGCGGTGCCGACGTCGTGGTATCCAATCCGCAGACTCTGGTGGCCAAATATCTGAAAGAAGCTGGGCACCAGTTCCTGAAGTCAGCCTTTGGCAGTCGTCGACCTAGCGGCATCCAGGGGCCGGCCAACGCAGAGGAACTGCAGAGTCTGCTGGACGAAATCTGCCCCGAGTTCGATACGCGCGTGCCGGACGCCGGATTGCTTCGCCGCAACAAGCGGGTTTTCTATATGCAGAACGGGTCCGACCACGCGCACGTGAAACACCATGCGCGTGCGTTCTTCGAAAACGAGTTTTTTCCCGATCGGTCCGGAAAGTGTTTTGTCAGCGAAGATGGAAGGCTGGTTTTCTTTCCGGGCGATTGGGGCCAAGGCCATGCCAAGACGCCGATGGGGCTGCTCAACGGCGTGGTGTCGGGCATCGCGCAAGGCTGGGCGACGAGGCAGATCGTGCAGGATTGCCTGGAGGATTCCCAGTGGGCGGCGGCCAAGTCATTCTGGACGCTGATGGGGCAATCGATCCATCGCGGGAATTCTTCCATCCGGGTGGAGGCGGCGGGCGATGCGCGTGTAGAGGTGGCCCTCACCACCCCCTACCCGAAGCGCTCATTGGAGTACGCCTTCTATCTGCGGGGGCCGAGTGGCGAGTTGCTGCAGACCCCTTACCAGAAGTCACCCAAGGCATCTTTTGAGTTGGCAGAGATGCCGCTGCCGGCTTTGGTGACCGTATTCGCCAAGGACGGTTTGGGCATTATCAAGACGATCAGGCAGCGTGTCGTGGCTTTATGAAAAGGGAGTATTTCGTGTCGATTCCCGCCTTTGCCGTGCAACTGGGCCGGTCCGAGCTCCATCTGACGGTTGAAATAGTGCCGCAAAGCCCGGATGCGCCGTTGGACTTCGCCTGCTATCTCTTACGTGATGGCAAGGTGGTGTCAAAAAAGTATTACCAGAAGCTCAATCGCTTCATGTTCCATCTCGAGCAGGACCAGCCAGCCGAGTACCGGGCCATCGGATATGTCAGGCACCAGGCGACCGGGGACAAGCGGTCGGTGCAGTCCAATTCCTTGCGGCATCCCTTTTCACCCAGCTCGGGCCAGGAGGGCGAGGGGACTGGGACGGCAGCCGTTTCGGAAACCGGCGGAGCCGCCCGGCAGCAAGTCAAATCCGAGCGGCACAACATTCGGCTGAAAGGGTGGCCGCCGCTCGACGACCGTTGGATTGAACCCAAACCGGACTATCTGAGCGCGTCCGATAATCTGACCGCCAAGCCTTACCGCGTGAGAACCGATCGCAACGGTTTTATCGTGTCCGGGCGCAAATTCCCTGTGTCAGCTTCCGCCGGCTCGTGGGTGTTCCTGGGCGGTTCCTTCGTGGAGTCGATATTTTCCGATGAGTCTCGACGGCTGGTCGCGCAGTTGGAAGCGCGCGCCCAGAAGGACTACCCGGGAGTCAGGACGCTGAACGGCGGCTACTCCGGGGCGACGACTCTGCATCTGATCAACGTGCTGCTGAACAGGGTGATCCCGATGCGCCCGAACGTTGTTTTCTTTGCCGTTCCGAGCAACGACTCTCGATTCGTCGTGCAACGCGCAGGCTATTGGAACGAGGACAAGCATCTTTCGCCTTTCACTCCCGTCTGGCGGCCCGAGCAGGCGGAACAGGTCGAACATCTGGCACAACTACGCAGTCTGTTGCAAGTGGCCAAGGCGTGCTGCGATGCCTGGAGCATCAGGTTCGTCGTCATGACCACGCCGCACAGGGCAGGAGACCTGGCGCAGGATGAGTGGCTGCGCAGGCGTTATGCGTCCGCGTCCATCTACGAACGGACCAGGCAGTTGCGGTGGGCCGTGGCGCAGGCGACGAGGCAATTCTGCCTCGATAGTGGCACCGCCTTGCTGGATCTCGAGCGGATACTGCAGAATTTCAAGCCGCTTTCGTACGACGACCTGCATCTGCACGATGCGGGAGCGGATCAGGCGGCGCCGCTCGTTTATCGACAATTGCGTCGATTGCTGGCGGCATGGCCTGCCACAGCTATGGCAAGCTGATGGCGGAATCCGTCCAGAGCGGGACGGGTGTTATTTTTCTCCGCTCCGGGCCTGGCACTCCGGCGGTACACGTTTGACGCGTACGGCCATGGGTTGAGCCATCGCCCGCGGGTTGGAGTTTTCTACCTTGTTATCGCTGTATATGTTTCCCCAGGATGGGCATTCGCCGCTGGTCTTCGTGCATTTCGTGTTGCGGCTGCGGTCGCAGTACCACTCGTCGAAAACCGATTCGAATTCCGCCTGGTTGAATGTGTTGTGGGCGGCGAGATTATGGTTGGATGCATCCCGTATCCGGATTGGAGAGCCGCAAAGATCGTCGAACGTGTTGCCGACGATCTGATTCCGGCTGGAATGGTGCGCCAGATAGATGGCATGCAGAGGGCCGCACTGCTGCACGTTGCGGATCCGGATGAACTGGTTGTCAGAGATCGTGATCTCGCGGGCATTGACCAAGCGGATGGCTGCTGTGCTCAACGGTTTGCCAGGCATGGCGATCTGCCCAATGTTGCGTAGCGTCAGGCGGCTTAGCGTGCCTCCCGTGATGTAGTGGTCAGGTTTGGCGCGATTGCCGTTCAGAGAAATGGCAGTCCGGTAGTTGCGTATTTCGAGGCCCGTGATGGTGAAGCGCGCGCCGGGCCGGGTCTTGCCCGACAGGGTGAACCAGGTGTCACCTTTTCCGGCTCCGTCGAACACCGGCTTGCCGCTTGCCTCGTCCGCCGCGAGCAGTTCGATATGCACGCCAGTGGGTGGGGAAATGGCTTGTATGGACTGTTGCTTGTATTCGCCTTTCCCGATCAGGATACGGACGTGCGTCGGATTTTCCTTCTGACCGATCTGGTAGGCAAGATCCATTGCGCGCTGCACTGTGGAAAGCGGTTCTTGCGGTGTCAGGCCGTTCGCCTGGTCGGAGCCGCTGGGACTCACATATAGCGCGGCTTGCGCAGCCAGGCCGGGCGGGGCCATCCAGACCAGGCCCAGGATGAGCACCGTGACAGCGCGTTTCAGTCGAATGGACATGCTTTCTCCTTCAGTCAATGCAGCCGTTTGACGAGGACTCTCTGAGAGAGTTTGTTCTTCGGGTTGCCTACTTCACGCACGAACCCGTGCACGTGCAGCGGTTCCGCCTGCCTGTGCTCGGGAATCCGGAACGTTGCCTGGTTGTCCGTCGTGTACCACTGCACCGCCTCGCGGCTGTCATCGCTTTCTAGATAGAAGGCATACTCCGTCTTACTCATGGGTTCGGTCGCAGTTCGGGCTGCTTGAACGTTGACTTTGTCATCGAGCTGCCAGGCCCTCAACTGCATTGATCTGCGCGCTGACTGCGGCTGTGCCGCCGGCTGACTGCCGCTGGCCAGGGCCATGATTTCGCCGACGGTGACCATATGCACCGCCTGCTTTGCGTCCATGGTCTGGCGCTGGCCGCGGAGCAGGGTATTGGCGGCCTGCCGGGCATGGCCTGGCGCGAAAAGCCGGGATTCGTAGGCGGCCTCGAATTTCTCCAGCAGATCGAGCAGCAGGTAATCCTGGAACTTCTCCTTGCCGGGCGATTTTGCAGCGGGGGAGCTTGCCGGGCTGTAGTAAACCTTCATGTCGCGTAGTTCCCGGGCTAGATCGGGAGCGCCTGAACGGAACGGTGAATCGGCGAATGCGTCGGGCGGAAATGCCTTGCCGGGCGCATCAAACGGCATGCTGGCCAGGACGGGGCGAGTCAGCAGGAGAACGTCGAGCGCCAATTGTGATCGTGATCGCTGTTGCGTGGACAAGTGCCGGGTTGCATGGATGAGGTCGCTGGATGCCAGGGGGGTGACGAGCAGGGCGCTGAGGTTGCGGAACGTGCTGCGGCCAAAATGGAAACGGGAGCGGAAGTGCCTGTAGTGCTCCAGCATGGAGTCGGGCGCGCGCACGTCGGCGCCGATTTCTTCGACGGCTTGAGTGAGCCGCTTGGCGAAGAGTGGGCCCAGGCCATTGTCCGGAAAGCTCTTGGTCATATGTTGGGCCATGGCTTCGGCGGATGCCTTGAAGAAGTCCCGGTAGCATTCTCCGCAAGCGCCATGGAACTGGAGCGCATGCTGCGGCGATTCGCCGATCGCGGGGTACAAAGGATAGTAAACGCCGAGATTGCCCAGTTTCCAAAGCTCATAGGAGTTGGCTGGCGTGGTGTGATTCAGCCGAACTCGCTGATTTTTTACCTGGAATCCGACTTCCTGCCCGAGTTGCATCGCGACGGCATAGTCCTGGGACTGCTGGGGGTTCGATTGGAAGTTCAGCGTCGACAGGTCCAGGCCGGTGGCCGTCAGCAGCGAGAGCACCAGCCGTGAGTCCACCCCGCCGGTGATGTCGAAGCGGCTGTTCTGGGGAAACTGCGTGATGAGAGCCCGGGATCGCGATGCGGCCTTTATCGCGAACTCGATGAGTGACTGCTCATAGTCGTCGCGCGTCACCATGCCTTGATTCGACAGGCCGCCGCACGGGTGCAGAAAAACCCGCGCCGGGACGGCGTGCAGATCGACTTGCAGGCATCGGTCGGCGGGCAGGACACGAATTTCCCTGAAGCCCGTCAGGTTCGAGACGAGTTGTGATGCCACGCTATGCGTGATGAACGGCAGGCGCAGCGTGTCGTAGTCGGGTGTCAGTGTGACGCCGTTCTCTCGCAGGTGACGCGCCAGCAGCAGGAATGAGTTTGAAACCGCCCACACGCCATCCTGATGGTAGTAGTAAAGGATTTCCTGTCCCAGGGCGTCGGTTCGCGCCAGCAGCATGCCGTCCTTGTATTGGATGGCGCAAAACCGCCCTTCGTTGATCTCGTACAGGGAATGGTGGTTCTCGGCGCTGAACGCGTCATAGCCTTCCGAGCCGATAATAATCGCATGGTCGGTGTAGGCGATACCTGAGAATCGGCTGCGTCGGAGGCTGGCTGTCCACGACGATTCCACGATGAAACCCGCAGCATCTTCCAGAGAGTATCCAGTCATCTTGGCTCCTTCGTTGTGATTGCGATAAAAGAAGGGCGGCATGTCAGCCTCCCTTCCGCCTGTGATTGCCTACAGGTCTTCCAGGACCCGGATGTAACGCTGTTCCACGTGTCCAATATCGAACGATTGCCGGATGTGGTGTTTGATCTTCGCTCTCTGTCCAGCCGTGTCCGGGTCGTTTGCGGTTTCGAGAATCCGGTCGGCCATCTGCTGAATGCTGCCGCATATCCATTGCCCCGGGTAGATTTCTTCGGCGCCATGCCAGTCCCGGACGATCGGGATCGCCCCCGAGGCGGCACCCTCGGCGATGGCGAGGTGAAACGATTCATAGTCGCTGACGGACAGGACGGCCCCAATCTTTCGGTACCAGTCACCCATGTCAGAGCCCCAGCCGTCAAAGGTGACTGCGTCCTGAAGCAACGGCGTATCCTTGATCCGCTGCAGGAGCCTAAGGTAATACTGCGCCTCACCTTGTCGTCCCTGTCTGAACCAAGGGTACTCTTGCGGGCGCCTGCCCTTGACGAACAGTCGAAAGCGCGGATCCGCATTTCTGAGCGTTTCCAGCACGTCCAGGGCTAGGTCCAGGCGTTTCATGCTCGGGACCACGCCAGCGATTCCGATGTTGAAGGGCGCATCGGGCGTCTTGGGGAGGTCGAACGTCGCCGTGTCCACGTAGTTCGGTATCACGACCAACTTGTCGGCATGATCCTGCCACTGGAATTTTTCGATGGCCGCGCGGCGGGTTTCTTCCCCCACAAAAATCATGCGGCGGACGTATCGCATATCGAGTTTGCGGGGATGGTCCGTATAGAGTTCCTGCCGGTGAAAGCGGACCACGACGGGCTTGATGTCGCGAGGCTGTGTGGTGTGCCACACGGCATTGGGCAGGCACCACTCGCAAAAGACCACGTCCGCATCACGGTGGGAGTCTTCCGACAGCCGTACATCGTGGTGCGCGTGTCCCCACCAGTAGTTGCGGTCCACCTCGAAGTGGGATTCCAGCCGCTTGAGCAAGGCGTCCGCGAACTTCAGATCGTGTCCGGCCACGAGCAGCCTGGGCTTTCTTGCGCGAGGGAGGGTTATTGACAGAGGCTTCGGAGCCGGCTCGATGAGCTTGGCGAGGTGGTCGCGGCGTATCGCGTCGATGGTGTAGCGGCCCGCCACGTCCTGGCAGCGTTCGGCTGCAAGCTTGAGCAGTTCGGGATTCTTCGCCGCGTCGACCAGGAGGGCCTGCGCCTGGTCTTCGGTGCGCGCGAACAGGGGGTAGTCTTCACCGAGGACGTCGCGCACGACGGCATTGGCGTTGAGCAGCACCGGCAGGCCGGACAGGCCGTACTCCAGGAACTTGGTGGAGATTTCGAGAGTATGGTCTTCCAGCGCGGCAGGCCGCCATGCCCAGCCCAGGCTCATGCTCGGCAACTGGCGAAGGACGTCTTCCCGCGTGGTGCGACCGTGCCATACGACACCGGGCGTTTTCCTCAGCCCTGCCTGGATGTCCGGCTTGAATGACGGATCTTCCGGCGGGTTATGTATCTTGTCGCCGAATACATGTAGTTCAGTCGTTTTTCCCTGCAGCTTGCGTAGCGTCGCGAACGCCCGCAGCATCTCGCGGCTGGCCCACAGTGGTGCGAACTTGCCCGCATAGCAGATCTGGAGCACGCCATCCGGGCGCGCCTCGCGGGGGGATGTCTTGGTTTCGAAGGCGGGGATCATCGGCGGCAGCAGATTCAGCTTGCCGCGGCTCTCGGGGAAAATGCTGGTGAAGTAGTCTGCGAATTGCCGGGTCTGGCACAACACATGGCGCGAAGCCTGAATGATGGCGCGGATCTCCTGGCGGTCTTCCTCGCCAAGGGACTGCTCCTCGTGGGGTATGTCCGTGAGATAGGTCCACAGCCGACCGGCAAGGGACGGCCGCCTGGCGGCCTGCTTGCACAGGGCGAAGCCGCGCAGCACGACCGCGTCGAACGGTGCGCCGCTTTCTTTTGCGGCGATGGCGTCCAGCGCCGCGGCAGGGGAGAGCATCTTCTCGCCTTCAGGCGGCGGGATGATATCCACATTCGGGATTTCAAGTATCGGCCGGATCACTTCCTGCTTGGTGACGGCGGCCTTGAGAAAGAACGACACGCGCACGTCGGGCAGACCGGATAGCGCTTCGACAAGGGACACGGCCCAGATCGCGGAGCCATCCACATAGTTGAGGTTCAGGTCGCCATAGAGGGCGATGCGTATGGAGTTCATAAAGGAGCTCGACTTTTATGCGGCGCGAGAGTTGCGGCCGACGACATCCCAGTGGATTTGGTTGAGGATATCTGCTGCCTTCAGCCAGGTGCGTTCGGCCGTGACCCAGGCGCGCGCCTGTTCGCCCAACTGCTTGCGCAGTGTTTCGTTTTCAATCAGGTCCTTGAGCTTGGCGGCGAGGTCCAGATAGTTGCCTTTTTCGAACAGCAGGCCGGTCTGGCCGTGCTGCACGATCTCGGTGAGCGCTGCGACGTTGGAGGCGACTACTGATTTTTTCATTGCCATCGCTTCGAATGGCTTGAGCGGCGAAACGATCTCGCAGACCTCCAGGGACTTGCGCGGGAATGGGCAGATGTCGATCAAGGAGTAGTAGGCGGGGACATCCTCGAACGGTACCCGGCCAGTCAGGTAGAAATACTCCTCCAGTCCGTGGACGGTGACCATATTCTTTATGGGGCCGGACATATCGCCGTCGCCCACCAGCAGCACGTTGAAGCGGTAGCCCTGGAGGATCAGATGCCGGCAGGCGTGTGCCAGATCGTCCAGGCCTTCGTAATAGGCGAAGGAGCCGACAAATCCGATCGTGATTGGGTACTTGAGATTCAGTTGCGCGCGCAGCGCCGCGTCCGCAGGGCGGTCTGTGAATAGCGATACGTCGATGGAGTTCGGGCAGACAGTGATGCGTTCGGCCGAGGCGCCGCTGTTGATCACCTCCTGTCCCAGCCGTCGCGTAATCGGCACGACATGGTCGGCATGTTGGAACAGCAGCCGCTCGGCTTCGCTATCCAGTCGGTACTGGTCGGTTTCCTTCCATGAGTAGCGCGTAGTCTTGGAGGCCTTGGTCAACTCCCACAGCCCGCGGACTTCGTAGATGAAGGGCACCCCTAGCCGGCGGGCTGCGATCAGCGACGGAAGGCCGATTCGCCAGTTCGACGCGCAATGGATGATGCTGACGCCGTGGCTGCGAGCGACCGCCTCGATTGCGTTGGCCGACGACTGCAGATAGTCCTCTACCCCCTGCCTGACGATGTCCGGTCCGGGCAGCCTGCGATACACGACATCGTCGACCTCGTCGTAGGATAGCGAAGCCTGTTTGGAGCGGGCGTCGAAGGGATAACCCGGCCGGCTGATCACGACATACTTGCGGTTGCTGCCGCGCAGCGCGCTCAGCAAGCCATGGGTGCGCGTTGCATAGCCATTGCTGTGGTGGGGCAGGCTGAAATAGGCGACATAAAGGCTTTTGTCATCGTGCACTCGGTGCGTTCGCGGCGCCTTTTCGCAAATCAGGGAGGAGAGGGTGTTTGTCAGGCTCTGCTGGGACATCGCGCGGCGATGCCATACTTCTTCCTGGGGACTCAGGCAGTTGCGCTGCGCGAGCGAATCTGCAAGGTCGGCCGTCAGGTTGGTCATCCCGTGTTCCGCCGCGAATGCGGCCAGGCGCTTTATCCGCGCATGGTTCGCATCACTGGCCTGTGCCAGTCTCACGATTGCCTGGGCGCCGAGGTAGGATTCGGTCAAGGAAAGGGGCGCGAGGTGTTCGTACGCGTCGGCCTTCTCCTGTGCGGTCCTGAATTGCGCTTCGATGTGTTTTTTCGCCGCGTCTGTACCGCCGTTCTCAAAGGCGAGCGCTACGCCCGCCATGCCCGCGTCGTCGAGCAGGCAATCCTGTCCCAGCGTGTAGAGCGAGAGCGTATTGGCGACTTCCACGGACGTGCTCTTGTTCCATCTGCGGATATGCACGCTTTTCAGGCTGCTCTGCCGGGGAATCTTGAACAGTGCGCTGAACCGGGTCTCGCCGCGAGCAGGGCGCAGGTAAAGGTAGAAGCCGATGGTTGGCGAATGAGAAAGTCCGCTCGCCGCTTTGAGCGCCTCGGTATCCAGAGGCGAGTCCAACTCGAACCTCAGGAGAGCGGGAGCTTTGGCGTCAGGCTGGGCGACATGGAGATCACCGCTCAGGTTGTAGGACGTGGCCGCGCCCGCGACCAGTGCCAACGGCGTGCCGCTATCGTTCAACACCACCCTGGCGTCTCTTGCCAGATCGGGCTGCACCCTTACCTCGGCCACAGGGCAACCCTGGAAAATCGGGCCGGCATCGGCCACGGCTGGCGCGGGGAGGGCGCTGAAACCTGCGCTGTCGACTGGCTTGGGCACTGCCGCCATCGTCGGGGTCTTGGCCTTGCCAGCCGCCATGGCGATACGTTTTGCCTTCGTTCGTTCCGATGTCTTGACGAACAGCTTGGCGGGCACGGTTTTTATCAGCGCATAGGCTGCGTCGATATCGTTCTGATCATAAAGAAGGAAGGCCAGCCATTTCTGGCGCGTCGGGGTCGGGTAGATGGCATGGGAAGCCTTGGCGAAAGCGAGCGCGTCTGGGGGGGCTTTCTGCAACAACTGTTTCGCCGCCCGCGTAAGCGCGATGGCGCGATCGGATTCGTTCAGCCCGCTTTGCGCAAGCTGTTCCATTGCCGCCTTGACGCCCCCTTGGTGGTAGTGCTGAAGCAAGCTGTGCGCGGCCTGTTCGGCGGCATCCGCTGTATGGGGCGCTGGCTGGGCCTTTACGGGTGCTGCCGCCGGGGTGTCGGGCTTGGGTGTGGGCGGGGACGGTGTGGTCGTTTGCGCCACGGGGGGGGCAAGCGGCTTCTTGGGCGGAGCAGGCGCAGGGCGTGGCTCGGCCGGCTTGGCCGGTGCAGGAGAGTGCGCCGTCCTGACTGGTTCAGGAGACGAGGCCGTCTTGGCTGGTTCGGTTCGCCCGAGGGCCATCCTCGGGGCGGCGGCCGCTTTGGCGGCCAACCAAGCCTGCACGGGCGTCAACAGGATCAAGGGGAGCATCACGGGCAGGGCAGCGTCGTGGCGCCATATCTGTATGGCGACGTCCAGGCGGGCTGCGTCAGCGGGGGCCGCGAAAAGCTCGTTGACCAGGCCGTCAACAATCCGGTCCTTATTCAGATAACGGTAAAGCCCCGCCCTCTCCGAATAGGAGAATCCGGGCCGGCGTCCCGTCAGAAGTTCGCCATCCTGGTCGAAAAATGCGAACCGGGCCACGATGCTGTCAGGAATGCAATCCTGATACTCGGCCAGCAGAAGCGAAAGCGCGTATTGTTGTTTCGGCGTGACAGGCAAGGACGCCCAGTTGCTGCGACGCGTGATGGGTACCGGCACCATGCCGAGGGCTTGGGCGTTCAGGTCCTGCCGGATTTTCCCCCTGTCGGCGTCGTGCATGGGCGGCGTGACGCGTGTTCCGATTGCAGTGGGAGGCACGACCCTGAGATCGACTTTCTCGGAAACGAGGACGGACCCGCCTCTGATTTGAGACCACTGCAGTCGGATTTCCACGAAATGCGCAGATGCGGGGGCGTGGAATCCACGCCCGAATCCATGTGGCAGCTTTTCGGAACCCGCGGCGGGATAGAAATGCAAGCCGTGCTTGGTGTTGTAAGAAAGCTCATCGCTTTCGGTAAGACTCACGGGCAGTTGCTGGGCATCTAGAAAGCGCACACGCAGAACCGTCGAACGCGCATCTGCGAGCTTCCTGCCGGCAAGCCGTCCGGAAACGTAGCAGAACGCGCTTGGCGGGACTTCAAAGCGCGCCCACTCGCTGGGCCCCTGCAGGGGCACGAGTGGCGTTCGGCTATCGGCACTGGACGCGTCAGGCTGCGCGCCCGCAGTGATGAGCCTGATTTCGAATGGCGCACTGCCTTTGGAGCGTCGCAGCAGGCGGGACAGCAGAGGGATATGCATCGGTTGATTAACGAAGATAGGGCTGGACCTGGGAAATCAGGCGCAGCGCGTATGCGCCGGATAAGGGGGCGGCGAAATGACGAGACTGAGCTGGGTGGAGACGGTGGGCCGCCTGCCGTTCCCCAGGAACCGTCCAAACATCAGGCACACCTCGATGTGACGAGCGTCGAGCGGCGCCGTGAACACGCGGCTGAACGCCTGGTGCTGGCCGGGCTGCGTCGCCGGATAAAAGGTGGTTCTCCTGCAAGTTTTCTCAGACTGGTCAGGGCTAGGCATGGGCAGCGTCTTTTTATGCGCATCCAGAAAGCGGACGCGGCCTTCGACGGCGCACAGATCGTTGCCGGCCAGATCCACGTATCCCGAAAGGTGGCAGACCGACGCCGGCGCGATGTCTGCCTGCAGCCAACGAACCCGGCGCGAGACGGGCAGCATGGCGGGTGCCAGCGCCGTCGGCGCACGCGGCGCCCCGATATAGCTAGCGGCATGGAAGTCGGGCTGAGGCCGCTGGACGATCAACGCCATCGGAGCACGGCTGCCGCGCGCTTCGATCTGTTTTCTGAGCCGCGTCAGGAAGGAAGGGGACATGGGATGCTCGCTCGTTACAGGAGGCGCGAACCGTTCAGCGTTCCTTCTGCGCCAGCAGGATGTCGACGATCTGCTTGCTCGCCGTGCCGTCGCCATAGGGGTTGTGCGCAAACGCCATCTTGTTGTATTGCACCTCGTCGTCCAACAGGGTCTGGACGCCCTGGACGATGTCCCGGGTCTCTGTGCCCACCATGCGCACCGTCCCCGCCTCGACGGCCTCGGGACGTTCGGTGTTGTCGCGCATGACCAGCACCGGCTTTCCGATGGAGGGGGCTTCCTCCTGGATGCCGCCGGAGTCGGTCAGGATCAGGGTGCTGTGGATCATCAACCAGACGAACGGCAGGTATTCCTGCGGTTCGATCAGGTGCACATTGTCGATGTCGGTCAGGATGCGCTGCACGGGCTCGCGCACGTTGGGGTTGAGGTGCACCGGATAGACGAAGCGCACGTCCGGATTGCGGCGCGCGAGGTCCGCGATGGCCTGGCAAATGTTCTCGAAGCCGCGTCCGAAATTCTCGCGCCGGTGGCCGGTGATCAGGACCATGCGCATGCCTTCACCCAGGAAGGGGAACCGTTGGGCGAGTTCCTGGCTCAGGCTGGGGGTCGACTCGATCTGGTGCTTGACCTTGGCCAGGGCGTCGATGACGGTATTGCCGGTGACGAACACGCGCGACTCGGGGATGCCCTGCTCCAGCAGGTTGGCGGCCGACTGCCGGGTGGGCGCGAAGTGCAGCGTAGTCAGTACGGAGGTCAGTTGGCGGTTGGCCTCTTCAGGCCAGGGCGACCAGATGTCGTGCGTGCGCAGGCCAGCCTCGACGTGGCCCACGGGCACCTTGGCATAGAACGCCGCCAGTGCGGCGGTCAGCGTGGTGGACGTGTCGCCGTGGACCAGGACGTAATCGGGAGAGAATTCCTCCAGAACCGCCTGCATGCGGGTCAGTATGTTCGCGGTGATGTCGTACAGGTTCTGCCCCGGCTTCATGATGTCGAGGTCATAGTCGGGCTGGAGCTGGAACAGTTCGAGCACCTGGTCGAGCATCTGGCGGTGTTGCGCGGTCACGCACACCTTGGCATTGAAGTCGGGATGATCCCGCAGCGCCTGGGCCAGGGGGGCCATCTTGATGGCTTCGGGTCGGGTGCCAAATATGGTCAGAATCTTCATGTTGCTGTGCAGGAAAAGGGTCGGAGAGGCGGAGACATTCAGTCCTTGTGGTCGCGGATCGTCGCGACGGTGAAACGGGCGATCCCGTAGAGCATCGACAAACCCACCAGCAGCGTGAACAGGCCGTAGGCCACGCGCGGGTACAGGGCTTCGTCAGGCTGGGTGGGCTGGGTGATCACGGCAAGGGTCTTGAGCTTTCTCACGCCCTCTATGCGGGCGCTTTCCGCGCCGGCCACGGCCATCTTGTAGGCTTCCTCGGCGATGCGTGCCTGCAGGGCAAGGCTTTCGTAGCGGGACGCGATCTGGTTGAGCTGGTCGCGGTCGCCGCTGACGGCGACCAGCCGCTGCCGCTCTTTCTCTATCTGGCGTTCCAGCGCGGTGATCTGGGTATTCAGGTTCTGCACCGGTGCGGCGCGCGGGCCGTAGCTTTGCTGCAGGGCATAGAGTTCCGCCTGGCGTTGCGCCAGTTCGCCCTCCAGGTTTGCCATCAAGGCGGACCTGGACGCGCCGGTGTTGAGCGGATCGAGAAAGCCATGCTCGTTCTGGAAGCGGACCAGCACCTGCTTGCTTTCCTCATAGCGCTGCTGGGCAGCGGCCCGCTCCTGCTGCGCGAACTTGAGCTGCTCACGCGCGATCTGGTGCGAGATGTCGTTGACGAACGCTTCGCTCTTCTTGAGGATCTCGTGGTTGATGGCCTGCGCGAACGCTGCATCGAAGCCCTGCACCGAGATCAGGAGCAGGCCCACCTGGTCGTCGTAGTGGGCCGAGACCCGCGAGCGGTAGTACGCAAGCAGATCGGCCTGCGTGCTGTGCGCGGGAAGGTGATAGGGCCAGTCGAGGGTGTGCTGCTCATAGTGCTTGCGCAGGTCGAGTTTTCCCTGGAGATGCGTCAGCATGTCCATCGACAGGATGTAGCGCTGCAGGTAGAGCGTGTCCTCCGTCGACGCCGGGTTGATGCCCGCCAGCATTGTCATGAGGCCGGTGGCGCCGGCGGTCGTTTCGCGCGCCTGGCGCACGACGACCGTGGACTCGCTCACGTAGCGATCCGCGGCGATGAAGGTGTAGTACATCGCCGCAAGCAGCATGGGGAGGCCGACGATGGCCAGCGCCAGGCGGCGCGGCGTAAGCAGGTCAAGGTACCGGTCTGAGGTTTTCATTGGCTGACGGCTAGAGTTTCATGTAGGTTTCGATGCCGGTCTTGACGTCGTCGAAGAGCGTGACTTCGCCTTTCTGGACCAGCAGCACCACGTTGCAGAGCCGCTCGACCTCGTTCATGTTGTGGGTGACGAGGATGACCTTCGAGCGCTCGACGCGCTCGGCGAAGGCATCGGCGGCCTTGCGCCGAAAGCTGGCGTCGCCCACCGACATCACTTCGTCGATCAGGTAGTAGTCGAAGTCGAAGGCCATGCTCAGGCCGAACGAGAGGCGCGAGCGCATGCCCGACGAATAGGTGTTGACGGGCTCGTCGAAGGACGTGCCGATGGCGGCGAAGTCCTCGACGAACTCGACCTTGCGGCGCATTTCGGCGCCGGATTGTCCGTAGACCCGGCAGACGAACTTGACGTTGTCGCGCCCGCTCATGCTGCCCTGGAAGCTGCCGCTCAGGCCGACGGGCCATGAGATGGAGGAGCCGTCGGTGCGCACGCGGCCGGAGTCCGGCTGGTCCATGCCGCCGATGAGCCGCATGAGCGTGCTCTTGCCCGCGCCGTTGGGACCGATCAGCCCGATGCTCTTGCCGGGCGGAACGGTCAGGCTGAGGTCGCGGAAGACGTAGCGGCGCCCCCGCGGGGTGCGATAGGACTTGGTGACGTGTTCCAGCGCGATCATAGGGCGGTCATGCGCCGGCGCAGCGCGCGGTAGAGCGCCAGCGATGCGAAGGCGAACACGAGGGTGATGCTTGCCACGTAGCTCGCGGAGATGCCCTGCATCTTGGGATAGAAGGGAAAGAACGCGCCGCGGATCAGTTCCAGCAGGTGCACGAACGGATTCCAGAGCATGATGGCGCGCGTGTCGGGCGGGAAATGCCAGGGCGGCAGGATGACGCCCGACAGGAAATAGAGCGGCAGGAAGACCAGCCGGATGGCCAGCTTGGCCTCGGGCAGCGCATAGGCCAGCGCCGCGAGCAGGCCGCCCAGCGAGAAACCGAAGGCCAGGCCCAGCGCGATGAAGCCCAGCCATTCCAGCGGCCTGGCCAGTTCGATGTCGAAACCCAGCCAGAGCATGCCTGCCAGGATCAGCGTGAAGACTGCCGTCGACAGCAAGGTTTCCACGATGGTCCGGGCAATGAAGGTGTCCATCAGCGTGACTTGCCGGTACGCGAAGAGCCCCTTGTTGGCGCTGGCGCCTTCCATCATCCGCAACGCCGTGTTCTTGATGAGCAGGAAAGGCACGACCCCGACCAGCATGAACACGGGATAGTCGAAGCCGGGCAGCGCCCGGTTGCGCAGCAGCGACATCACCAGGATCATCCCCAGCAAATGCGCCAGGGGCTCGGCGAGGACCCAGACCACGCCCAGCCGGTTGCGGCCGAAGCGCCCGAGCATTTCCCGCAGCACGAGCGCATAGATCACCGAGCGCATGATGCGCAACGAAGACCGTTTTCGCATGGTGGCGCTCCGGCTCAGGCGGGATCAAGACTGCCGGCGCGGACGCCGGCAGTCTTGATGGCGATGAAACCGAGCGGCTTCAAGCAGCGCGAGCCGTCGTTGCCGCCGCTTCGTTCTGCGCGTCTTCGAAGCCTGCGGAGATGGCGATGGCCTTGCTGTCGACCACGCCCACCGCGTCCACCACGATCTGCGCGTCGCGCAGCACGGCGCGCAGACCCTGGAAGGGGGTGTGGGCGACCAGAACCGCCACCACGTCGGCCTGCGCGATGGCCTCTTCCAGCGATACCAACCGTGCGCCCGACAGCGAGGCGGGAAGCGCCTCGACGTTGGGCTCGACCACCAGGAACTGGCCGCGATGCTTGGCGACGATCTCGGTCGCGATATGCAGCGCCGGGCTTTCACGCAGGTCGTCGATGTCGGGCTTGAACGCCAGGCCCAGCAACGCGATCTTGACGTCTTCTTCCTTCTTGCCCTGCAGGCGCGCCAGCGCGCTGGCGCCCTGGATCTCCTCGACGACCCAGTGCGGCTTGCTGTCGTTGACGGTGCGCGCGGTCTGCACCAGGCGGGCCTGCTGCGGCGTCTTGCTGACGATGAACCACGGGTCGACGGCGATGCAGTGGCCGCCTACGCCTGCGCCCGGGCGCAGGATGCTGACGCGGGGGTGGTGGTTGGCCAGGTCGATCAGTTCCCACACGTTGATGTCGAGCTTGTCGCAGATGAGCGAGAGTTCATTGGCGAAGGCGATGTTGACGTCGCGGAACGCGTTCTCGGTCAGCTTGGACATTTCGGCGGTGCGGGCATCGGTCACGAGCAGCTTGCCGCGCACGAAGATGCGGTAGACCTGGCACGCCCGGTTCGAGCTTTCCTGCGTGAGGCCGCCAATGATGCGGTCGTTCTCGACCAGCTCGCGGACCACCTGGCCGGGCAGCACGCGCTCGGGGCAATAGGCGACATGGACGTCGATCTCGCCGTCGCCCGTGTCCTTGGTCGGGAAGCGCAGGTCAGGGCGGGCTTCTGCCAGCCACTGGACCATCTGCTCGGTGGCGCCCACGGGCGAGGTCGACTCGAGGATCACGATGTTGCCGCGCGCGAGCTGGGGGGCGATCGCCTTGGCGGCGGCCTCGATATAGCTCAGGTCGGGTTCGTGGTTCTCGCGGAAGGGGGTCGGCACCGCGATCAGGTAGGCGTCGGCCGGCTCGGGCTGGGTGGTGGCCCGCAGATAGCCCCCATCCACGGCTTCCTTCACGACCTTGTCGAGCTCGGGCTCGACGATATGGATGCGGCCCTGGTTGATGGTGTCGACGGCGTGCTGGTTGATATCCACCCCGATGACCTGGACCTGGCGCGATGCGAACAGTGCGGCCGTGGGCAGCCCGATATAGCCCAGACCGATGACCGAAACTCGCTTGATACTCTGAGAAGACATGAAAACCTCTTCGTATGGCAACAGATTGACCTGCCAGCGCGCGAAACAAAAACGCGCACGGCTCCGTGTGTCCGCGGGATTTGCCGGGACACCCTCTTTGGCGGGCTGAATACCTCTTGGAATTGAATGGCGAGGGCTGGTATGCCTCTCTCGTCGCTGGTGCCGGCGACTATTTGTCAAGCGCCGGATCCAACGGGGCAACGATTATGTTGCCGACAAGATTCTGCCCCGCTTCGTGGTCGAGAATTATTTACACGAAGGAGAAGATGATTATTTGTGTAACGCCTGGAATGGCTGCGCAGTGGTGTGCGGGGATAATAAAATCGTGCTCAGTCGCACGGTTTCCAATTGGCGCCGCGCTCCCATCTTTGCGGGGGAGATAATGGGCTGGCAGCCAGGATTGCACGATCAGTGATATTGACCAGCACGATTCCGGCGTCTTTCTGCATTTTTTTTATGGTTCCGCGCGCGATTTGTCCTGGCCAGGCTCCCGGCGTGGTCACCGAGCAGACCTGCTGCCCGATGGTGAAATTCGTGCCGTCGCGTGCGGCGCGTGCCCGTTGGACCATGGCGCCTGAAGGGGTTTCCAGGGACATGCCCGGTTGCCAGTCTGCGCGATAGCTATCGCCTGACGGGGCGAATGTGTATTTCCCGGCACCGGCGTATTCGTCCTGGCGCCAGTGCCCCTGGTAGCGGTCGCCGGCCCAGGGGGACGCCTTGCCGAACCAGTACGTGCCTTCGCCATCGCGCTTGCCGGCCCGCCACTGGCCCGCGTAGATGTCGCCGTTGCCATAGTGCTGGATGCCGCGGCCTTCGCGCAGGCCGTCGCGGAACTCGCCCTGGTAGCGGCCCTCGGTGCCCGAGGCCAGGCCTTGGCCGTGCGCGGCCCCGGCCACGCAGGCGCCTGCATAGCGCTCGGAGAGGCCCGGTTCCCGGACGATGCAGCCCGGCTGCCCGGCAAGGGCGGAGGAAAGCGGAAAGAGGCAGGCGCCGGCCAGGGCCAGGCGCCTGGCGGCGCGTCTTGGGAACATCATGGCAGTCCTCCGGGCGGCAGGTCGGCGAAGTCGCCGAGGTCATCCTCGCGGGCGGGCGTACGCAGCACGCTGCGCAGCGTCCGGGCGAGGTCGGCGGGCTGGTCGAGCATTTGGGCCGCGTCGCCGGGCCAGCGCGAGAATTGGAACGCGGCCTGCGACACCGACCCGGCGCCGCCCAGCAGCAGCGAGAGCGGTACGCGCATGAAGAAGCCGTGATTGGCGTCACGGCCGTAGGCATCGCGGTCCTGGCTGCGGGCATACCAGGCGCCCACTTCCACCCCCGCGGGCAGGGTATAGGCGATTTCGGCGCGTGCGCCGAGGTCGCCGGCCAGGAAACGTCCGGCGCGCGCGGTCAGGGTCAGCCTTTCGGCCCAGGCGGGCCGGTAGTGGGCCGACAGCAGCGCGGTGTTATGGCTCGCGGATTCGAATCCCAGGCCGGCGCGTTCACGCAGCCGTACCCGGTCGGCGGCCACGTCGAAGGTCCAGTTGCGGCTGGGCGAGACGTAAAGCGCCTGGGCGCCGATGCCGCCATACATGGCTTCGTACCAGCCGGCCGATGCGCGGAAGTACCAGCGCGGGCCGGCCTGCCAGTAGCGGTGGATCAGCGCGCTGTCCACCCGCGCGCGCGGCGAACCGTAGTCGGCCAGCCCGGACCTGACCCGCGCCAGTCCCGCCGTCGCCGTGTCGCCGCGGCGGGGCAGGTCCTGCACGGCCGACAGGCCCAGTGCCCCCTGCAGCCACCACCCCGGGGCGATCCGGAGTTGGCCGGCCAGCTTCAAGCCGGCGTCGTAGCCCCGGCCGCCGCCGGGCGCGCCCTGGTACAGCGAGGCGTAGGGCTGCAGCCAGACGCCGCCGCCGTGCGCGCCGAACCAGGCCGCCTCGCGCGCGGAACGGATGGATTCGCGTGGTTGCCGGGCTGCCTGGGCGCGCGCGGCGGGCATGTCGGCATATTGGCCGGTGGCCCGGTCGAGATAATCCGGCTCCGGCAATGCCTGCGCTTTCTGGCTATTGTCGTGCGCAATATGGATGGTTTTCGCCAGCGCCGCATCGGTGCTGTCCCCGGAAAAATACCGGCGCAATTCGGGCAGATTGTCGTAGCGATAGCTGGGACCCGCCATATCCTGGACATCCAGGCGTATTTCCAGCGTCCGCGTGGACAGCGGCAGATAAGCCAGCACGATGCGCGAGGCCCGCGACAGCGCCCGCAAGGGCGAACGGCGCCAGGTGTCGGACAGGTGCAGCGCGACGCCTCCCGGAAGCGGCGCCAGGGCCACGTTGGCGAAACCGTCGTTATGCAGCGCATGCAGCAGCCGGGCACGCGCGGCGGTGTCCTGCTCCCAGGCCGCGGCGCCAGGAAGCGCAAGGCTTTCGGCCCAGCGCCCGCCGGGCAGGGGGCCACGGTCGTCGACCCATTCGGGCGTCAGGGCGTAGGGGGCGGCATTGTGGGTGATCTGGGCCTGGGCGCCGCCGCTGGCGCATGCGCCGGCAAGCAGCAAGGTGGCCACGAGCCGAACGCGCGGCGCGCGCATGGCCCAGGCGGCGGCCTGCCTGGGCCGCGGACCGGACAGGGCGAGGCTGGGAATATTCATGCGGATCGAAACGACGCGTGCGGCTGATGCGGGAGGGTATTTTTCGGCAGCACAGTTTATTATCTATTTGCGCCAAAGGAGCGTTATCCTGCTGCTGAAATGGTGGCGGATCTGTTTTTGTGCACGATTATGATGCCGGCATGGGAAAAACAGGAAATTACGGCACGGAGCATTATCAGAGGTTTTGTTTGTGACAAAAAAACAGTTTGGTGCGTTGCGTATCGGCTTGGTGTCGGATGCGTTGACCGCTGCGTGCCTGGCGCCTGAATGCTGCGTCGTGCAGCTCACACCCTTCAATTACCCCTACGTCCTGCGATTCTGGAAGCCGGATCTGATCCTGGTGGAGTCCGCCTGGGAAGGGCGGCGCGGCGCCTGGCGCTATCGCATCGCGGCCTATCCGGACCATCCGCGGCGCAACAACAATGCGTTGCGGGGCCTGGTCCGGCTGGCGCGCGAGCAGGGCATTCCCACTGCCTTCTGGAACAAGGAAGATGGCACGCATTTCGAGCGTTTCATCGATAGCGCCTCGTTGTTCGAGCACGTGTTCACCGTCGACGCAAACAGCATTCCCCGCTATCGCGCGGTGCTGGGCGACGACCGGACGGTGCAGGCATTGATGTTCGCGGTCCAGCCGCGCATTCACGCCTTCCAGGGCTTCGACTTCCGGTATCGGCGCGCGGCCTTCGTCGGCAGCTACAGCCGGCATCTCCATGGCGCAAGGCGGGCACGCCAGGACATGCTCTTCGCGGCGGCCTCGGGCATCGGCCTGACCCTGTTCGACCGCAACTCGGCCCGGCGCTCGCCCAACTACCGGGTGCCGCCCCAGCCCCACCTCGAGGTGCTTGCGCGCGTGCCTTATTCCCGCACGGCGGACATCTATCGCCACTACGTGGCCTCGCTCAACGTCAACACGGTCGAGGATTCGGACACCATGTTCTCGCGGCGGCTCGTGGAAATACTGGGCTGCGCGGGCATTGCCGTGACGACGCCGGCGCGCTCCGTCGAGCGGCTGTTCGCGCCGTATTGCCACGTGGTCGAGACGCCCGGCGAGGCGCGCGAACTGTACGATCGGCTGGCGCTGGGCCCCGCGCCCGACGACCTTGCGCGGGCGCGCGAGGGGGCGGACTACGTGCAGCGCGAGCACACCTGGTCGCACCGCCTGGCGCAGCTCTTGGCGGCATGCGGCCTTAGATGAGCGAGCTGCCGATCTACGCGGTCTCGCTGCGTGACCATGGACTGTGGCGCCGCCGCGAGCTGGCGGTTCTCCTGCGGGCCCGTATCGTGCCGGCCTGGCGCGCGCCCGCCGGCGCCAGCGCGTGGCTGGGCTGGGGCAGCAAGGCCAGCGGACATCGGGCGCAATGCCTGGCGCGGCGGGATGGCCTGGCTTGCCTGCGGCTGGAAGATGGGTTCCTGCGCGGCCTGGCCCCGGGCCGGGACAGCATGGCGCTTTCGATGGTGGTCGACGACACGGGGATCTATTACGACGCTTCCCGTCCTTCGGCGCTGGAAGCCCTGGTGCGGCGCCCGCTGGGCGAGGACGAGATGCGCCGCGCGCACCTGCTGCGCCGCGCCTGGTGCGCGGGACGGGTCTCCAAATACAACCATGCTCGGGATTTCGCCGGCACGCTGGCGCCCGGCACCGTGCTTGTGGTGGACCAGACACGCGGCGATGCCTCCATCGCCGGCGGCCTGGCCGACGCGCAAAGCTTCGCGCGCATGTTGCAGGCGGCCTGTGAGGAGAACCCCGGCAAGCAGGTCCTGCTCAAGCTGCATCCCGAGGTGGTGGCCGGGCACAAGCAGGGACATTTCGACCTGCACAGCCTGCCCGCGCAGGTTCGCGTGCTGGCCGACGAACTGCATCCGGTGGGCCTGCTGGCCCAGGTGGAGGCCGTGTACGTGGTGACTTCGCAACTGGGCTTCGAGGCGCTGTTGTGGGGCAAGCGCGTGCGGACCTTCGGCATGCCGTTCTATGCTGGCTGGGGCCTGACCGAGGATGCGCTGGCGGCCCCGTCGCGCCGCGGCCGGGTTGGCCTGGCGCAGCTCGTGCATGCCGCGCTGGTGAGCTATCCCAGGTATGTGGATCCCCACACCGGTCAGCCCACGGGACCCGAGGAGACGCTGGCGTGGATCGCATTGCAGCGGCGCATGCGCCAGCGCTTCCCGGCCGTCGTCCATGCCTGCGGCTTCCCTCGCCGCAAGCGCGCCCATGTCCGCGATTTCCTGGCGGGCAGCACGCCCCGCTTCATCGATCATCCCCGCGATGCGCCGCCGGAGGCTGCGCTGGCCGTCTGGGGGCATCGGCTGGAACAGGGCGGCATCACGCTGCCCGCCCGCCCGGGCCCGGTACTGCGGCTGGAGGACGGCTTCCTGCGGTCGGTGGGATTGGGCGCCGCCCTGGTGCGGCCGCTGTCCTGGGTCGTCGACGACCAGGGCATCTATTACGATGCGCGCTCGCCTTCGCGGCTGGAAACCCTGCTGCGCGAGCACGACTTCGACGACGCCTTGCGGGCGAGGGCGGCGGACCTGCGCACGCGCCTTTGCCGTGACGGGGTCACGAAATACAACGTCGGCGGGGGCGAATGGCGCCGGCCGGCGGGCAAGGACCGGGTGGTCCTGGTGACGGGCCAAGTGGAAAGCGATGCCTCCATTCGCCATGGCGCCAGCGGCGTCACACGCAATATCGACTTGCTGCGCGCCGTGCGGGCAGCCTGCCCGGATGCGCACGTGGTCTACAAGCCGCATCCCGACGTGCTGGCGCGGCTTCGGCGCGCGGGCCTGGGCGAGGACGCCGCGCACCGCGACTGCGACGAGGTCCTGGGCGACGTGCCGTTTTCGCGCGTGCTCGGACAGGTCGACGAAGTGCACGTGCTCACCTCGCTTGCCGGTTTCGAGGCGTTGCTGCGCGGCCGCAAGGTCGTGACCTATGGCCAGCCGTTCTATGCGGGCTGGGGGCTCACACAGGATCTCGGGCTCGAGGCGGCCACGCTGCAAAGGCGAGGCCGCCAGTTGTCGCTGGATGAACTGGTCGCGGGGACGCTGCTGCTGTACCCCGTCTACGTCAGCGCCCGCACACGCCACTATTGCGAGGCAGAGCGCATCGTGGACGAGCTGCGCGAGGATGGCGAGCGCGGCGTGCGCCCCGATTGGTGGCGCCGGATGGCCGCCCGTCTGGGAGCGCGCCCTTGACGCAGACCTTCCTGTTCCTCCAGGGCGTGTGCTCGCCATTCTTCGCCAGGCTGGCCGACGCGCTGGCGCAGCACGGCCACGATGTCGTGCGCATGAACTTCAACGCGGGCGATGCCTGGGCCTGGCGGGGGCGGGCGGGTTGGACCTACGACGGCCCCCTGCTGGGATTGAAAAGGCATGCGCGCGAGAAGCTTGCAGAGTACGGCGTGAGCGATGTCGTGCTGTTCGGCGACCAGCGGCCGGTCCACATGCCGGTGGTGCGGGCCGCGCGCGAGGCCGGCCTGCGTATCCATGTGTTCGAGGAGGGCTATTTCCGCCCCTCGTGGATCACGCTCGAGCGTGGCGGCGTCAACGGGAACTCACTGCTGCCCCGGTCGCCGGACTGGTACCGCGAGGTGGGCGCGTCCCTGCCGGACTATGGCAATGGCACGCCCTTTGCCGCGCCGATGTGGCGGCGCGCGTGGTACGACGTCTGCTACCACTTGGCGGGCGCGGCCAATCCCTTATTCGTGCCGTGCTATCGGGGCCACGCCCTGCACAGCGCGCCGCGCGAGTATGCCGGCTACCTGTGGCGCATGCAGCGCGTGTGGCGCCGCCAGGCGCGCGACGCCGAGACCGCGCATGCGCTGGTGACGCGTCGCATCCCGTTCTTCCTACTGCCGCTGCAGCTCGATACCGATGCGCAGATCCGCTTCCATTCGCGCTATGCCGACATGGGCGAGGTCCTGCGCGAGGTGCTGGATTCCTTTGCGCGCCACGCGCCGCCGGCCGCCCATCTGCTGGTCAAAAACCATCCGCTGGACTATGGCGTGCACGACCGTGAGGCGCTCCTGCGCCAGGCCGGCGAGGCGCTCGGCGTGGCCCACCGGCTGCATTTCATCGAAAGCGGCCACCTTCCCACGCTGCTGTCGCATGCCCGCGGCGTGGTGACGGTCAACAGCACCGTGGGCGGCTCCGCGCTCGTCCACCGCTGCCCGCTGGCCGTGCTGGGCCGTGCCATCTATGACATGCCGGGACTGAGCCACCAGGGCGGGCTCGAGACGTTCTGGGCGCGGCCCGCCCGGCCGGATGCCGAGCTGTTTCGGCTGTTCCGCAATACCGTGATCCATACCACCCAGGTCAATGGCGGCTTCTACAGCAGGGAGGGTATCGGCCTGGCCCTGGCCGGCACCGTGTCCCGCCTGGAGGCACGCGCCTCCGAACTGGAAAGGCTGCTGGACGCCTGCCCGCCAAAGGAGACGCCATGAACCCCCGCCGCCAGGCTGCACGCCCGCCGTTGCGCGCCCCCACCCGCGTGCTGATCACGGGGGCCAGCGGCGAAATCGGCGGGGCCCTTGCGCTGGCCTATGCCGCGCCCGGCGTCACCTTGGTCCTGCACGGGCGGCGCGGGGAACGTTTGGCGGCATTGGCTGCCGACTGCCGCGCGCGCGGCGCGCAGGTGCTTGCCTGCGAGGCGGACCTGGCCGATCTCGATGGCTGGCGCCAGACGCTGACCGGGCTGTGCACCCCGGTCGCGCCCGATCTGGTGGTGGTCGCGGCGGGCATCAACATCAGCGTACCGCCGGGCGCCTGCAGCGAAGGCTGGGAGAAAATGCGCCACCTGCTGGACGTGAACGTGCTGGCGGCGATCGCCACCGTGGAGGTAGCGGCCCGGGCCATGTGCGCGCGCGGACAGGGGCAGATCGCGCTGGTGAGTTCGCTGGCGGCTTTCCGGGGCCTGCCGCGGGTGCCGGCCTATTCCGCCAGCAAGGCCGCGCTCAAGGCCTATGGCGAAGCCATGCGCGACGTGCTGGCGCCCAAGGGCGTTTCGCTCAGCGTGGTGATGCCGGGCTACGTGGTATCGCCGATGTGCGCGGCGATGCCCGGGCCCAAGCCTTCCCTCTGGGATGCGCCGCGTGCCGCGCGCGCCATCCGGCGCGGCCTGCGCGCCAATCGCGGGCGCATCGTGTTCCCGTTCTGGCTGGGCTGGGGCACCTGGCTGCTGGGCGTGGCGCCGCCCTGGCTGGCCTCGCGCGTGTTGCGATGGTTGGGCTATGGCGCCTGAGGCCGGCGCATCGCTGCTGGCGGCGTGGGCCACGGGCGGCGCGCTGTCCTTCGTCGTGGAGGCGGGCACCCTGCCGCGCCCGCGCGCGCCCTGGCGCAGGCCTGTCCACGCGCTGGCCGTGCACCTGTCGGTATGGACGGCCGCGTACGCGACGCTGCTGGCCCTGCTGGCGCGGCCCTGGTTCGCCGCCGCGTTGGCGCTCGCCGCATTGCTGGTGGTCGTGCTGGTGGGCCGGGCGAAGTTCGACGCCTTGCGCGAGCCCTTCGTGTGCCAGGACTTCGAGTATTTCACCGATGCCTTGCGGCATCCGCGGCTGTACCTGCCGTTCCTGGGATGGTGGCGCCTGCTGGGGGCGCTGCTGGCTTGCGCGGGGGCGTTCTGGGCCGGCCTGGTGTTGGAGCCGCCCCATTTCGATGGCGGGGCATCCGCGCGCGCCTTGGCTGTCCTGGGCTGCTTCGCGGTGGGGGTGGGGGCGCTGTGCGCCGCCCGTGCCGCAAGTGCCCGCCTGGATACGTCGTGGGTGGCGCAGCGGGATGTGCGCGCCTGGGGACTGGTCGCCTCGCTCTGGCGCTATGGCAGCCAGGCGCGGCAACTGCCCGCGCTGGCACCGCCCTTTGCAGGCCTGCCGCTGCACCTGCCCGCTCGCGCCGAGGCCCTGCCGGACCTCGTGACGGTGCAGAGCGAATCGTTCTTCGATGCCCGGGAAACCTACGCCTGCCTGCGGGCCGACCTGCTGCCCCGCTACGACGCGCTGCGTGCGCAGGCGCTGGCCCATGGCCGGCTGGCCGTGCCCGCCTGGGGCGCCAACACGATCCGCACGGAGTTCGCCTTCCTGACGGGCCTGGAAGAGGCGGCGTTGGGCGTGCACCGCTACCAGCCGTACCAGCGCCTGGCGGCCAGCGGCGTGGCCACGATCGCGTCGCGGCTGCGCGAGGCGGGGTACCGCACGGTGTGCGTCCATCCTTACCATGGCACCTTCTATGGCCGCGACCGCCTGATGCCGCTGCTCGGCTTCGACCAATTCATCGATGGCGCGGCCTTCGCCGGGGCCGCGCGCGAGGGCGCCTATGTGGGGGACGTCGCGTTGGCCAGTTTCGTCACGGGCCTGTTGCGAGCGGAAAGGGACCGTCCGCTTTACGTCCATGTCATCACGATGGAAAACCACGGCCCCCTGCATTGGGAGCGTGTCACGGCGCAGGATCGCGACGACGTCGCCGGCGTCCCGCTGCCGGAAGGCTGCGACGAACTGGTCGCCTACGCGCGCCACCTGCGTCATGCCGACAGCATGTTGGGCATGCTCGCCGATGCCCTGGCCGCGCAACCGCGCGACAGCGGACTGTGCTTCTTCGGTGACCACGTGCCGATCATGCCCGCCGCCTACCGGCTGCTGGGCGAGCCGCCTGGCCACACGCACTACCTCGCCTGGTCGCCCCGGCGCCCGGGCGGGGGCGACGCCCGCGACCTGCGCGCCAGCGCATTGGCGCGCGATTTCCTTGCGCGCATGGGAATGTGCTGAGAGGGGCTGCGTATTTTGTGCTGATAATGCGCAATTTATCCAGGTGGCGAGTTTTCATTATTTAAATGGATTGGAGAAAAGCCGGCAGATAATGCGCCTGAATGGTTATCCAATATTGAAATGGAAAATTCGCATGTGGTTGATTCGAATGGATTTCCGTGAAAAACAACAGCTTATTTACTTACAGATTCTGTTTTCCGGTCTGATAGTCTCGCCGCAATGGATAGGGTGTAATCGTCGCCGTCGGGGACGGTCCGCACCATTATTTTTCCGGTAAACCAGGAGAAGATCTGTGTACGCCAAGAAGAGCAAAATGTTGGCCGGCGCGCTGTTGGCAGGCAGCCTCGGTGCCTCCGCCGTCGCCCAGGCCGAAACGTCGGTAACCCTGTATGGGTTGATCGACGCGGGCCTGGTCTATCAGCGTGGGAAGGTGGGCCGTACCGACGGCGCCCGGCCCCAATATGGCGGCGATTACCAGTCGCGCCTGTCGACGGGGGCGAACCAGCAGAGCGGTTCGCGCTGGGGCCTGCGTGGCAGCGAAGACCTGGGCGACGGCCTGCGCGCCATCTTCGTGCTGGAAAGCGGCTTTTCGCCCACGACCGGCCGCTCGGGCCAGAGTGACCGGCTGTTCGGCCGCCAGGCCACCTTGGGACTCGCGCACGATGCCTATGGCCGCATCGATCTGGGCCGGCAGAAAAACGTCGCGAGCAATTTCCTGAAGGGCATCGACCCCTTCGAACTGGATTTCCTGCAGGCCACGGCCGGCACCGCGTTCAGCGCCGCCAACAGCGTGCGCTACGACAACGCGATCCTTTACCACACGCCGGTGTGGGGCGGCTTCCAGGCCGCGGTGGGCTACTCCTTCGAATTCGACCAGGACCGCACCTTGCCCGGCGCCTTCGAGAACGACGAGAAGAACCGCGCGGTCACCGCCGGCCTGCGCTACGCCTCGGGCCCGCTCGAGGTCGCGCTGACCTATGACCAGCAGTTCCGCCATCCCAGCGCGCCGCAGCCCAAGCAGGCCATCCTGGGCGCGGCCTATGACCTGGAGGTGCTGAAGATCTCGGCCGCCTATGGCTACACCAAGGACGGTCTGCTGTCCGGCCAGGACATCGACCTCGTGGCCGGCAGGAACAACCCGAACACGCCCGCCCGGGGCACCGGGACGACCAACCAGGACTTCACCTGGAAGGGCCTGACGGTGCATTCCTACCTGGTCGGCCTGTCCGCGCCGGTGGGCGCCTCGGGCAAGGTGCTGGGTTCCTACCAGCGCGCCGACCCGAACAAGAACCTCTCGGCCACCGACGTCTACAGCCTGGGCTACCTGCACGACCTGTCCAAGCGCACCAACCTGTACGCGTTCGCCTCGTACGCGAACCGCGCGGCGTTCGTCTACGGCAACAAGATGACCACCGTGGGCGTGGGCTTGCGCCACCGCTTCTGATCGACTCGACGTCCGGCAGGCCGCTTGCAGGCCTGGCCGGACATCCGCAGGGCAATACCGGCCGGCTATCGCAGAGGGCAGGTCAGGTTCTTGAGCCACCTTTCGGGGTGGCTCTTTTTTGCCTTGGGACGACCCGGCGACAAGGAAAGTCCCCCGCGTCGCGCCCGCTAGCGCCGCAGGAAATAGAGCTGCTGCCAGTCGTCCAGGTGGCGACGCACCACTGTGCTGAAGTATTCGTCCAGCTGGCGCGCCGCTTCATCGTCGGTCAGCGTCGCGCCAGGCTCGGAGAGGTCCATGGGCGTGCCCAGGTGCAGCATGAAGTGCGCCCCTTCGAGACGTCGACGCAGGTGCACCGGCACCAGCAGGGCGCCGCTCAGGCGTGCCAGGCGCAGTGCCAGGGTCAGGTTGCCTCCTCGCGGCAGCGGGCCGCCGAAGACGGGAAAGTGGATCTGCTGGCCGCGGGCCTCGTCCAGATGCAGCAGGATCGATTGGCGCGGCGCGCGCAGGTGGCGCAGCAGCTGGCGGGCCGCCGAGATGCTGGGGTGCAGGATCTGCACGTCCATGCCCGCGCGCATGCGCACGGCCAGGCGCTCGCGGTAGCGATTGGCGAAGGGCCGGGTGGTGGTCGCGGCTCGGTGGCGCACGCGGCGCAGCAGGATGGCGCCCAGCAGGTCGCCGAGATTGGCGGTGTGCACCGACACGAAGATCAGCGGCCGGCCGGAAGCGACCACGCGCGACAGCGTGACGGGGTCCGCCAGCAGCACGCGCGCCTCGCTGCACACCCGGTCCGCGTTCAGGGCCTCCAGGAAGGCGCGGCCCGAGTTGGCCCGCAGGCGCTCAAGCAATTGCGCGCGCGCGGGTTCGGACAGGCCGGGCGCCAGGTCGCCCAGCGCGATGCCAGCGCGTTGCGAGAGCCTGGCCAGCTCCGCGCCGCGGTAGCGGCCCAGCCGCGCGCCGATGCGCGAAACCAGGTCCAGGGGCAGGGCGCGAAACAGGTGGAAGAAGGCATGTTCGGCCAGGCCGACGGCTGGATCGCGCAGCCAGTACCGGCACCAGCGGCGGCATGCGGCGCCGCTGCGCAGCGCGCCTCGCAGGCTTGGCGGCGCCGCATGTTCTGCCCCCGTGCGTACGAGCGGCACGCTGCGGGCGGGGCGCACGTCGGAAGGTGGCATGGCCGGGCCCTAGTCCGCCAACGCGGCCAGTCCGCGGACCAGCGCATCGACGGTTGCATCGATCTGTGCCTCGGTGTGCAGGCAGGACAGGAAAAAGCGCAGCCGTGCCGCGTTCTCGGGGACAGCCGGATGGAGGATGGGTTGTGCGTTGATGCCTTCGCGCCACAAGGCGGCGGAGAGCCGGGCAGCGCGCATCGAGCCACCGACGATGGCGGGGATGACCGCCAGCCCCGCGCTGGTGCCGGTGTCCACGCCCGCGGCCCGGGCACGCGACAGGAAGCGCTCGCCGCGCGCGCGCAGCGTGGCAACGCGCTCGGGCTCGGCCTGCATGCGCCGCAACGCCGCCAGCGAGCCCGCGGCCAGGGCGGGCGGCAGGCCGACGCTGTACAGGAAGCCCGGCGCCAGGAACCGCAATTGTTCGACCAGCGCGGACTCGCCGGCGATGTAGCCGCCGCAGCCCGCCAGCGTCTTGCTGAGCGTGCCCATCCAGATGTCGACGTCGCCCGCCGACAGGCCGTGGTGGGCATGGCTGCCCTGGCCTTGCGGCCCCAGCACGCCAAGCGCATGGGCCTCGTCGACCATCAGGAAGGCGTGGTGGCGTTGCTTGGCGCGGACGAAGCGCGGCAGGTCTGGATAGTCTCCGTCCATGCTGTAGAGGCCTTCCACCACGATCAGCACGCGCTCGAATTCGTGACGGTGGGCGGCAAGCAGCCGTTCCAGCGCCTGCCCGTCGTTGTGGGGGAAGGGCAGGCGGTGCGCGCCTGAGAGTTGGATGCCCTGCAGCACGCTGTTGTGGATGAGCGCATCGTGCAGGATCAGGTCACGCGGACCGAACAGGTGGCCGATGGTCGTGACGTTGGTGGCATGGCCGCTGACGAACGCCACCGCGTCGTCCACGCCGTAGAGATCGGCCAGTGCGCGTTCCAATGCCTGGTGGACGGGACGTTCGCCCGACACGAGCCGGCTGGCCGAGGTGGACGTGCCGTAGCGGTCGATCGCCGCCTTGGCGGCTTCGCAGACCGTGGGGTCGCCCGCCATGCCCAGGTAGTTGTAGCTGGCGAAGTTGATGTAGGACCGGCCCTCGATGAGGGAAGTCGCGCCGGCGATGCCCTCGTGCGCCTTGAAGTAGGGGTTCTCGACGCCCAGCCGCGCGGCGTTGTCGCGCATCGCCCGCAATTGCAGGTAGCCCGGGTGCAGGTCGAAGCGGTAGTGCGCCGCCGGAATGGGTGCCTGCAGCGGCAGCGGCGCGAGCGTCTGCGCGCGACGCTGGCGCGCCTGCCGTGCGCCGTCGATCAGCGCGCGCTTGAGCGCGGCGGGCAGCGCCGTGGTATCGGAAGCGTCGCTCATGGCATCACGCGGGGGGCTTGGGCCGCGCCCGGTAGTTGTGCGGCATCGGCCGAAGACAGGGCGGCGCCGGGCGCCGCGTCCTGGTCGGTGTCGTCCGAGCCGGGCCCGTTCCCGCCTTCGCCGCGCAGCGCCGCGCCGATACGGCGCGCCAGCTTCTCGGGGCTGGCCTGTCCGGCCACCGCGCCGGGCGGCAGGCGCACGCCCGTGCGTGCCTCCAGCGCCACGGTAAGCTCGACGCCCATCAGCGAGTCCAGGCCGAGGTCGTTCAAGGGGCGTGCGGCATCGATCCGCGTGGCGGGCAGGTGCAGGATCTGGCCGATCTCGTGGCGCAACAGTTCCAGCAGCTTCTCTTGCAGCGCCGCGTCGGGCAGGGTGCGTGCCAGCGCGGGCAGGTCCTCGCGCGGCACCGCGGCGCCCTCGCCCGCGTCGCCGCCAGGCGGCGACAGCAGTGCGAAGCGCGGCGTGGCGGCCAACGGCAGCGTGCCGGCCAGGCGCTTGCCGTCCAGCGCCAGGATGGCCGGGTCCGGCGTGCCCTCGTCCAGCGCTTGCGCCATGGCGGCCAGCGCGTCGGCCGCCGGGAGCGCCGCGCCGCCCATGCGCTGCAGGAGCGCTTCGCGTGTGGCGGGATGACGGGCCAGGAAACCGGCATCGGCAATGGCCCCCCACCGCAAGCAGACCGCGGGCAGCCCGATGTCGCGGCGATGGCGGGCCAGCGCTTCCATCCAGCCGTTGGCCGCCACGTAGCTGCCTTGCCCGGCGTTGCCAAACAGCGTGGTGGCCGAGGAATACATGACGAAGAGCGAGAGCGCGATGCCTCGGGCCTGGGTCTGTTCATGCAGGTGCCAGGCGCCCAGCACCTTGGGGGCCATGGCGGCGGCGATGCGGGAGGCGTCCAGCGACGCGGCCAGGCCGTCGTCGTAGAGGGTCGCGGCATGCACGATGCCTGCCAGCGCCGGCAGGCGCGCGCCGATATGGTCCAGCAACGCCGATACCTGGTCCGCCGCCGCGATGTCGCAGGCGGTGGTCCACACCGACACGCCCTGGCTGCGCAGCGCCGCGACGATCGCGTGCGCCTCGTCGTCGAGCGTGCCCGAGCGGCTGGCCAGCGCCAGGTGGCGCGCGCCACGCTCCGCCAGCCATTGCGCCGTGCGCAGGCCGAAGCCGCGCAGCCCGCCGGTGACGAGGTAGGTGGCCGAGGGGTCCGGCTTCCACGCGCTGCCTTGCGGCGCAGCCGGGGCGGCGGCCGCGTGGATGCCGTCCCGGTAGTGGACGACGATCTTGCCGATGTGGCTGGCCTGCTGCATGTGCCGGAAGGCTTCCACCACGTCGTCCGCGGCGAAGGCGCGATACGGCAGCGGGTGCAGCACACCGGTATCGAAGAGGGTCATCAGTTCGCCGTATAGCCGGCGCGTCAGGGCGGGGCGCAGGTGCATCAGTTGGTCGGCGTCCACGCCGAAGTAGCTGATGTTGTTGCGGAAGGGGCGCAGGCCGATGCGCGTGTTGTCGTAGAAGTCCCGCTTGCCCAGCTCGATATGGCGGCCGAAAGGCTTGAGCACCCGCAGGTTGCGGTTCACGGCCTCGCCCGCCAGCGAGTTCAGGACCACGTCCACGCCTTCGCCGCCGGTCGCCGCCAGGATGTCGTCGGCGAAAGCCAGCGAGCGGGAGTCATGGATATCCGTGATGCCCATCAGGCGCAGGAAATCCCGCTTCTCCGGCGAGCCGGCCGTGGCATGGATGCGGGCGCCGCGCCAGCGCGCGATCTGGATCGCCGCCAGGCCCACGCCGCCGGTGGCGCCGTGGATCAGCACGGCCTCGTCGGGTTCCAGCCGGGCCAGGTGGTGCAAGGCGTAGTAGACCGTGAAGAAGGTGCTGGGAATGGTGGCGGCCGCCTCGAAGGCCAGGCCCCTGGGCATCACGGCGCAGGCTTCGGTGGTGGTGCGCATGCGCGTGCCGAAGCTGTGCGGACCGAAACCCGCCACCGCGTCGCCCTGCCGGAAATCCGTCACCTGCGGGCCCACGCGCGTGACCACGCCTGCAAACTCCAGTCCCAGCGCCGGTCCGGTGAAGCCATTCTCCAGTGCCTCGTCGGACAGCATGCCCAAGGCATACATCAGGTCGCGGAAGTTCAGCCCGGTGGCGTGCACAGCCACCTCGATCTCGCCCTTACCGGGCGGCGTTGCGTTCACCGGCTCCCAGGCCAGGTTGCCCAGTTGGCCGGGCTGCGCGAAACCCAGGCGCCAGGCCGTGTCGGCCGTTGCGGGCCGTTCCACTTGCCTGGCCGGCCGCAGGCGCGGCGCCTGGCGCTCGCCGCCCGGGCCGAAGACCAGCTCCGTTTCCGCGTCGGGGGCGCCGAGCGACAGGGCGAGCGCGGCCAGGACGGCCGGCGCATCCTCGCCTTCCAGGGGCAGGTCTGCCATGCGCAGCGGCAGTCCCGGCATTTCGTTCATCAGCGTGCGCCCGAAGGCCCACAGCGCAGCGTTGCCTGTCTCGCCCAGCGTCCGCGGGCCGCGGGGGGACGCGCCGTACACGCCTTGCGTCAACAGCCAGCAGGCGGGCGGGCTGGCAAGCGCCCCGGCGTGCCGGGCGAGGTGCGCGGCGATGTGGCAGTGGCGGGCACGGCAGGCCACCACGTCGGCGGCGGGCAGGTGCGCGCCCGGCACGCCGGGCAGGTAGACGAGGGATTCCAGGCCGCCCAGCGCCTGCCGCGCCGCCTCGATGGCCGTCGGCACCGTGTCGGCGGTGTCGCAGTCCTGCACGCGTACGGAGACGCCGAGCGCTGTCAGGTGGCTGGCCAGCGAGCCGGCCAATGCGCTGGCGGTGTCGGCGGCGAGGATCAGGCAGCGCGTCGTGGCGCCGGGCGCCATGACGGCGGGCGACTGGGCGCACGGGTCCCGCTGGGCCAGCAGCAGGAAGCAGCCTCCCAGGCTGTCGTCCTCGGCATCGACCTGCTCCAGCGCGCGCCAGCCGCGCGCGGCCAGGCTGGCCTGCCAGGCCGAGGCGGACTGCTGGAGCGATCGGGGGGCGCCCGCCGCGTTGTCCGCCTCCGCGGTGTCTTCCACCCACCAGTCCGGCCGGGTGCCGCACACGAAATCCAGCCAGCGCGCGGGATGATGGCCGATGAAGAGCAGGGTGCCATCGGGGGCCAGGCTGGCCTCCACCGCTTGCAGGGTGTCGAGGGCCTCGCGCCACGAGGCGAAGACGCCGTGGACGATGGCCAGGTCATGGGCAGGCGGCGTGTCTGCCGCCGGGTCGGGCGTGGCGCTGCCGTCTTGCCGGGGCGCGCCCGCCAGCGCGGCAAGCTGGGCGGGCCCCGCTTCGTCCAAGGTGATCGCACGATAGTCGGCCCAGTCGCCCAGCGACGCGCCGAAGCCGGCCGCGCCGAAGCCGGCCGCGCCAATTTCCACCACGCGGGTGCGGCGGGGCGTTGGCGCGTCGGCGTGGCCGGCGCCGGTGCGCGCGTGTAGGGTTTCCAGGGCGCGGGCCACGCGCGCGCGGACGGCATCGACGGCGTGCGGCGCGGCCAGTGTGGCCGGGGCGCTGCGCGGTGGCTCGGCGCGGTCGCCGCGCAGCGCGGCCGCCAGGGCAAGGCCTGTACGCCCCACGGCCAGCAGGGCTGGCAGCGCATCGGGGTATTCGCGCAGCAGGCTCGGCCAGAGCCGTTGCGGCGCCAGGTCTTCGTCCAGGGGCGCGAGCCGCCAGTCCGCGCCTGTCGGCACGGCCAGGCCATCGGCCACGCTCGCGTCGAGCAGGTGCTCCAGCCAGGCCGACAGCGCGGGTAGCGCCGCAAGCCGCGCTTGCAGCGTTTCGCTTCGCAGCAGTCCGTCGCCTTGTGCCAGGCCGTGCCAGGCGTGCAGCGCATAGCGCTGGCACAGGCTGTCGAGCAAGGGATCGATTTCCTCGGCATGGCGCCGCGCCTGGCGGGCCAGTGCGTCGCCCGGGCTGGCTGCGCGCAGCGCCGCCGCGAGCGCCGATGGCACCAGCGGATTCGCAGGGGCCGGCGACCCGGCTTGCGGACGTGGCAGCAGGATTTCTTCCAGCCGCGCCGGCGTGGGGGCCGCGCGCCCGAGGCGTTGCGCCGCGCGGCAACGCAGGTGTTCCACCGTTGCGACGAGGCTGCCCTGCGTGTCGTGCAGGGTCAGGGAAAGCAGCAGGGAGTGGCGCGTACGGCGCAACGGCACCAGGCGCGCATAGGCCGGCCGGCCTGCATCGCGGCGTACCGACAGGCGGCCGATCTTGGTCGGCAGGTATACCGGTCCCGGCGCGTGCGCCTGCGGTCCGCCCTGGCCATGCACGGCAAGCTGCAGGGCGCCGTCCAGCAGCGTCGGCGGCAGCAGCCAGGGTGTCTCCTCGGCCGCCAGGCGCGCCGCGTCGGTGTAGCGGGCCACGATCGTCCCGTCGGGTTCACACCAGCCTGCTGCCAGCGTCTGGAAGGCGGGGCCGTACTCCAGCCCCGCCAGGCGCAGCGCCATGTAGTGCCCGGCCGCCTCGAAGTCGGGTGCGCGGGTGGGGGGAGACCAGACCGGCGGCGCGCTTGCCGCGGGCGCGCCGTCGGACAACAGCCGCGCGCGCAGCTGCGGCTGCCACGGCACGTCGCCCAGGTCGCGTGCGGACAGGCTGAGCCGTCCGTCCGCGGCGTCCACGGCCACCCTGATTTCCTTGCTCGCGCCAGCGGCCAGTGCGAGGGGCGCCAGGATATCCAGTTCCTCCACATCCAGCCAGGCGCCGGGCGCGTGTTGCCGCGCCGCGGCCAGCGCGATTTCAGCGAAGCCGGCCGCCGGGAACAGGATGGCGCCGCCCACCACGTGGTCGGCGAGCCACGGCTGTGTCGCCGTGTCCAGTTCCGCCTGCCAGGTTCCCGGCGTCTCGCAGGGATAGCCCAGCAAGGGATGGACGGGTGCGCGTGCCAGCAGACGAGGCGAGCGCGACGACACGGGGTGCCAGTGCGGCTCGCGCTGCCAGGGGTAGGTGGGCAGGTCGGCGTGGCGACCGCGTCGCGGGAACACCTGGCTCCAGCCGATCGTGGCGCCAGCCAGTACCGCCTGCGCGGCCGCCGCCACGATCCGGGCCGCCGCGTCGTCGCCGCGCGTGCCGGTGGGGATCACCACGCCTGGCCGCTCGGCCTGCTTGAGCGCGTCGTTGGCGTAGCCGCGCAGCACGGGGTGCGGACCGACCTCGACCAGGACGTTCAGGCCCTGCGCGGCCAGGTGCTGCAGCGACGCCTCGAACGCGACGGGCTGGCGGATGTTGCGCCACCAATAGTCCGCGTCCAGTTGCCGGCCGTCCAGCGGCCCGCCTGTGACGGTGGAGTGGAAGGGGGTATGGCTGGTGCGTGGCGACAGATCCGCCAGGGCGTCGACCAGTTCGGCCTCGATGCCATCCATGGCCGGTGTGTGGAAGGCGTAGTCCAGGTCCAGCCGGCGGCACGCGATGCGTTGCTGCGTCAGCCACGACTCGAATCGCGCCAGCGCGGCGACCGGGCCGCCCACGGTCACGCCGTTGGGGCCGTTGCTGGCGGCGATATGCAATTGCGCGGCCAGCCCCGCTTGCGCCAGGGCCTGGACGGCCTGCCGGCTGCCCAGCGTCACGGCCGTCATGCCGCCCTGGCCGCGCGTCGTGGCCTGCAGGCGGCTGCGATGATGGATGACGCGCACCGCGTCCGCCAGGCCCAGCGCGCCGCTGGCCCAAGCGGCCGCCACCTCGCCCACGCTGTGGCCCACGACCGCGAGCGGGCGGATGTGACGCTGCGCCAGCATTTCCGTGATGCCCACCTGCACGGCGAAGAGTGCGGGCTGCGCGATTGCCGTGTCGTCGTAGCGGCAGGCCTGGGGCGGCCGCGCCAGTTCGTCTTCCAGGGCGTAGCCGGCCAGGGGCCGGAACACGGTGTCGATGGCGCGCACGGCGTCGCGGAATACGGGGTCGTCCAGCAATTGCGCGCCCATGCCCGCCCATTGCGACCCGTTGCCGGAATAGAGGAATACCGGCCCCTGCGCCTCGGCCACGCCCTGCCCGGCGTGCACCGGCAGCGGTGGCTGGCGTCCCTGCGCGAAGGCCCGCAGGCTCTCGGCCATCGGCCCGGCCTGCCGGCCCCAGACGATGGCGCGATGGGTGTGCCAGTCGCGCTGGAAGATGCTTTGGTAGGCCTTGTCGTACAGCGTGGCGCCGCGCGCGTTTTCAAGCGACCGCGCCATCGCCTCGGCGGCGGCGTTCAGCGCCTGGGGCGTCCTGCCGCTGACGACCACCGGCAGGAGCACGTCGGCGGAGCGCGCCGCGGGCGCGTCTTGGCGCAAGGGGTCCGGGCTCTGCAGGATCAGGTGGGCGTTGGCGCCGCCGAAGCCGAAGGAATTCACGCCGATCGTCAGGCGTCCTTGCGCGCGCAGCGGCAGGGTATTGCGCACCAGCGACAGGTTCCAGGCGTCGAGGTCGATGGCGGGGTTGGGGGCATCGATGCCGATGGTGGCTGGAACCTGGCGGTGGATCAGGCAATGCAGGGCCTTGACCATTCCCGCCGCGCCCGACGCGGCTTCCAGGTGACCCATGTTGCTCTTGACCGAGCCGATAGGCAGGGGCGCGCCCGCGGGACGCGCGCTGCCCAGCGCCGCGCCGATGGCCTGCGCCTCGATGGGGTCGCCCACCGCGGTGCCCGTGCCGTGGGCCTCCAGGTAGTCCAGTTCCGCGGGGTCGATGCCCGCCTGGGCGTAGGTCCGGCGCAGCAGCGCGGCCTGCGCCTGTCCGCTGGGCACGGCAAGGCCTGCCTTGCGGCCATCGGTGTTGACGGCGGAGTGGGCCACCACCGCCAGGATGCGGTCGCCGTCCGCCACTGCCTGGTCATGGCGCTTGAGCAGGAACAGTCCCGCGCCTTCGGCGCGCACGTAGCCGTCGGCCGAGGCATCGAAGGCACGGCTGCGGCCGCGCGGCGAGAGCATGCCTGCCTTGGAGAACACCACGAAGCCGTAGGGATGCGCGTGCAGGCTGATGCCGCCGGCCAGCGCCTGCGTGACTTCGCCGGCACGGATCGCCTGGCAGGCCTGGTGCAGCGCCACCAGCGAGGACGAGCAGGCGGTGTCCAGCGCCATGCTGGGGCCGCGCAGGTCGAACGCGTAGGAAATGCGGTTGGCGACGATGCTGGAGGTATTGCCCGTGGCCGTGGCCGCATCGATGGCGTCCAGGTCTTCCGCCATCCGGTAGGCGTAATCGACGCTGGAGACGCCGACATACACGCCGCAATCGCTGCCCCGCAGGGTGCTGGGCCGCACACCGGCGTCCTCCAGCGTTTCCCAGGCCAGTTCCAGCAGCATGCGCTGCTGCGGGTCCATCTGCGCCGCCTCGCGCGGCGAGACGCCGAAGAAGTCGGCATCGAAGCCGGCGATGTCGCCCACCGATCCCGCCGCGAACGTGTATGCCGTGCCGGCATGCGCGCGCGACGGATGAAGGTAGGTTTCCTTGCGCCAGCGCGCCTCGTCGGTGGCCGTGACGAGGTCCCGGCCCTGCAGCAGGTCTTCCCAGTAGCGATCCCGGTCCGTGCCGGGGAAACGAAAGGCGTAGCCGATGATCGCGACGCGATGATCCATGCGTGAGCGCTCCTTCGCGCGCGGCCCGGTAGGGCTCATTACAGGCCCAGCACGACCTTGGCGGCCACCGCGATCTGGTACACGATCGTCGACAGCGCGCGGGTGATCTCCAGGCTCTTGGTTTCGATTTGCGGCAGCACCACCAATTGGTCGCCTGAACGGATGGCCCCGGCCCGCTCGGCATTGACGGCCTCGCCGTTCTGGCGCACCACGATGACCTTGGAGGTCTTGGGCGATTGCGTGAAGCCGCCCGCCATCTGCACGTAGTCGTCGGCGTCCAGGCCGCGTTGCCAGCTGAAGGCGTTCGGGAACAGCACGCCGCCATTGACCGCCACCAGCGAGGTGCGCTCGGGAATGACCAGTTCGTCACCGTCTTCCAGGATGGTGTCGCCGATCTCCTTGCCGTTCAGGACCACCTGCCCCAGCGGCTCGATCTGGCGGGCCTTCTCCACGAAATTCAAGGTCAGCTCCGCCTCGCCGCGGCGCAGCGAGGCTTCCTCGCTGGTGGCCGAGCGGGCGGTGAGCACGCTTTCCTCGAGCTTGTTCAGCGAGACTTCCAGCATCCGCTTCTGCTGTTCCTTGGTCGACTTGCGGAACAGCTGGATCGCATCCATCACCGACAGCGGATTGGCCTGGATCATGGGCAGCACGTCGCGCAGTTGCGCGCCGTAGGGCAGCACCATCGCATGCTGGCCGGAGTGCGCGCCGCTGACGCGGATCTGGATGGTGCCAGGGTAGCGGTCGGCGGTGACGGTGAAGGTGTCGCCGTCTTCGAGCGTCACCTCGGCAGCCTGGCCGATCGGGAAGTACTCCGTGCGGCGCTCCAGCCCCTGGCGGCGCTGCACGCTCACGTGGGTGGCGCCCGGCGTCGGACGGGCCATGCGCAGCGCCTCGGCCAGCGATACGGTGGGCGTGGGGAACTCGAAATCGTTCTGGTTCAGCACCGCGCCGTCGGCGCTGAAGACGTGCGCCCGGGGTTGCACCATGATGACGTCACCGTCGGAGAACTGCACCAGGTCGAGTTGGCCGCTGAGCAGGAAATCGTACAGGTTGAAGGTCTTGCGCACCTTGCCGTTGCGCATCACGTTGACGACCGTGTAGCTGCCGCGTTCCGCGTCGATGCCGCCGGCACGATCCAGGTAGGACAGCACGGAGTCCGAGGCGAGCCCCTGGTACAGGCCGGGGTTGCGCACGTAGCCCGTCACGAACACCTTCACGGGCTGGGCCAGGTCCAGCGTGGCATAGATGTTGTTGGCGCCGGCCCGGAAGGTCGAGGAGACCGCGCCGCGGATCGCCTGGTTCAGGTCGCCGTTGCGCAGGCCCGCCACCTGCACGGGGCCGACCTCGGGAATGAAGAGGTTGCCATGGCTGTCGATCACCAGGGTATCGGTGAAGTTGACCCCGCCCCAGATGCGCAGCAATACCTTGTCGCCGATCGCCAGGCGGTAGTCGGGGTTGAAGCCCGAGCCGTTGAGCATGGCGAAGTGGCCGTTGAAGAGCTGGGCGCCGAACATCCGGCTGGGCGGATACAGCGATGCCGGCGCGCCTTGGGCCGCGGGCAGCTGCATGGGCTGCGGATTGGGCTGCGGCCCCCCCGAGATGCCCGCCGCGCGGTTGGCGACGTCCTCCAGCGAGGTGCCGGTCATCGACTTGAAGGTATCCCGGACGAATCCCGGGGCGTTTGCCTGCCCTTGGCCTTGGCCCTGGCTGGCGGTGTCCTGCGCGGACGACTGGGCTGCCTGCGCGGCCTGGCGCGCCTGATACTGCTCGTAACTCTGGGCCGCCGCAGGCGCTCCCAAAACCAATAACAATATGCAGGCTGACAGTCTGGAAAATAAACTTTGCGGAATCGTCATGCGATCGAAGCCTGCATTCCGGGGGTAATCCGGGGTTATCTGGAAAACATTCGGCCGGTGTGCGGGCGATGCGGAGGGACGATGTTAGCAGGACAGTTTTTGGGTTGGTAGATAATTGAAAATGACAAAATTCCTGCTGCGCTTATTGCGCATGTTTCGTGCATTTTTTTAATATGAATTCTCTCCATGACGGGTTCTTCTTTTTGCGCGGATATACAGTTTCTTTCTTTTTTTGCGGACGCTACTGATAAAAATGCGAAAAATAATCGCAAAAAATGCGCATGATTCCGCAGTTACGTCCCACAGTTTGAATCAAGGCGTAAAACCCGCTTCCGTCCAGGCCTCCCTGCCCGCCGCTGGCGCCGGGGACGATGCCTTGCTGGCCCGGCGGGAACAGTTCCTCCAGATCGAGTCGGAATGGTTGCACCGAACGATTTCGTACCAGATCGGCAACGCCATCCTCGACGCCACCCATTCCCTTTCCGGCCTGTGGCGTTTGCCGGGACGCCTGTTGGCCATCCACCGGGAGGCGCGCAGCCGCCGAGTGGCCCGGCTGGGCGGCGGGCGGTCGGGTGGCGCTCAGCAGTTGGCCTGGGAGATCGCCGCGGCATGGCCGTCCCTGACCGTCGAGCGTGCGCTTGCCCATATCGGCGCCCGCCAGGGCACGCCGGCGCTGGCCGCGCTCACCGCCCACGAGACCGCCCGGATACTGATCGATTACGACCCCGGCGCGGCCTTGCGTTTCGGCGAGCACGCCTACCGCCTGAATCCCACGCCGCAAGTGGGCAAGTGGTTGGCGTTCGCCCACCACAAAAGCGGCAACGTCACTGCCGCGGCCGCGCTGCTGGCGCGCCCCGACATCGCCGCCAGCGTGTTGCGGGCCAACGAGATCCGTACCTGGTCGGTGGTCCGCGACAATGCCAGGCTGCTGGCGCAACTGCCCCCCATCCCGGGGCGCGCTTGCCCGCCGCCGCGGCGGCCGGGACCGTTGCGCGTGCTCTATGTGGTCAGCGCGCTCACGCCCACGCACACCTCCGGCTACGCCATCCGGTCGCACGCGCTGGCCCGCGCCCTGGGGCAGCGCGACGACCTGGAGGTGTCCGTGGTCACCCGGCCGGGTTATCCGTGGGACCGGCGCGACGCGCTGGGACCCCTCACGCCGGAGCGCGTGGTGCGCGTCGACGGGCTTGCCTACGATCGCATCCCCTGCGAAGTGGGGCACGGCGAAGCGCTCAGCGACTACATGGGGCATGCGAGCACGGCGCTGGAGCAATACGCCGCCGCGCGCGACATCGACGTGGTGGTGGCGGCCTCGAATCACGTCAACGCGCTGCCGGCGCTGCTGGCGGCGCGCCGGCTGGGCTGTGCCTTCATCTATGAAGTGCGCGGGTTCTGGGAGCTGACCGCCGCCGCGCGCCACCCCAGCCTGCTCCAGTCCGAGCGCTTCCGGCTGCAGCGGTCGCTGGAGATGCTGGTGGCCACGCATGCCGATGCCGTGCTGACGCTCACGACGGGCCTGCGCCAGGTGCTTTGTGAGGGCGGCGTCGATCCGCGCAAGGTGGGCTTGGTGCCCAATGCCGTGGATGCCGAGCGTTTTCCCGCGCAGGGGCGCGACGAGGCGCTGGCGCAAGCGCTTGGGGTGCCTGCCGAGCGCGTGATGCTGGGTTTCGTGGGGTCACTCGAACATTACGAGGGGCTGGGCCCGCTGCTGGCTGTCTTGCGCGAGCTGCTGGACGAAGGGCTGGACCTCGGCCTCATCGTGGTGGGCGACGGGCGCCAGCGCGCGGAGCTGGCGCAGCAGGTGATCCGCCTGGGCCTGTCCGCGCACGTGATATTCGCCGGCCGCGTGCCCGCCGAGGCCGTGGCGCGTTATTACTCGCTGGTCGACATCGCGCCGTTCCCGCGCCTGCCGCTGGAGGTCTGCGAGCTGGTTTCGCCCATCAAGCCGATGGAAGCCATGGCCATGGGCAAGGCCGTGCTGGTGTCTTCCGTGCAGGCCTTGCGGGACATCGTGGACGATGGCGCAACCGGGTTGGTCTTCGAGAAAGGGGATGCCCACGCGCTGGCCGACGCGCTGCGGCGGCTGGCCGTCGATGGCGCCCTGCGGCGCAGCCTGGGCGAACGCGCGCGCGCGGAGGTGACCGCCGCGTTCACCTGGCGCCAGCGCGCCGCCGAAGTGGCGCGCTGGGCCGAACACGTTTCGGCGGAACGGGAGGAAGCGCCGGCCTCGATAAGGCAGGCCGGCGCTTGAACGGCGCTTGGCCGCGTGCCGCTCAGGCCGTCATGCGGCCAGGACCGTCGCGTCGTCGGCCGTTTCCCAGTACGAGTAGGTGCGCAGCACACGCAACTCCAGCGTGGCGGCGCCTTCGCCCGCCAGCAGTGCCGCCGGGATCAGGCTGCGGCCCATGGTCCAGCGCATGGGCGTGCCGTGCGCGTCCTGCGGATCGTTGAACCCCTGCAGGCGCGGATCCATGAGGTCGATGGGCTGGCGTTGCTCGCCACGCAGCAAGGCCAGGCTGGCCAGGCCCACGCCCACCCTGCGGCGGTCCATGCGCACATGGACGCTGGTCTCGCGCACGATCGCCGAGCGAGACACCAGGTAGACGTCCTGCCCCGCGGCCGTGGCCGGGATGTCGAAGGCGTACAGGCCGCTCGCCGGGTCGACGCGCGAGGGTACGATGCGCTGACCGGCGATCTCCAGGCGCAGGTCGGGTTCGGCCACGCGCCGCACGCCGGTCAGCATCTGTGCGCGCACCAGCAACTGGTTGCGCAGGGTTTCGACGTAACGGCCGCTACGTTCGATGGTCAGGCCCTCGATCTGCGGGCGGCCGGCTGCCGGTCCGAAGTCGGGGCGCAGCGCCACGGTGTCCGCGTTCTGGAACATCTGGCGGTTGCCGGTGTCCACGTACGACTCCGCCGGCACGCCGTCGGCCAGCAGGATGTCGAAGCGGTCGAGCTCGACGTGGAAATATTCGAACGACACCCGTTCGCGGTCCTGCACGATGGTCAGGCCGTTGATGAGCGCCATGGCGGGGACCAGGCGGCCGTCGAAATACAGGTGGTGGCCCGGCGACACCGTCAGGTCGCGTACCGGCCGTCCGTCGGCCAGCGCGTCCTTGGCGATGCGCACCGGATAGGCGCGCAAGGCGTCCTTGGCCGGGATGCGGTTGCGGTGCAGCTTGCGATAGCCCACCCACTTGACGGTGGCGACGCCGCCCGACGCGGTGCGCACACGGTCGCCTTCGCGCAGGTCCTCGACCGCGGTTTCGCCATCGGGAGTGGCGATCAGGGTGCCGCGCAGGAAGCATGCATAGACCACGTTGCCGTCGGCGTCCAGCGAGAAGCTGCCGTCGGTGGGCAGGTCCGGCGCGTTGAAGCTGGCGATGGGGGTCTGCACGCCGAGCAGGCCTGAACGATAGACCGTCAGGACGCCGTTCTCGTAGCTGATGCTGGAAGCGGGCGTGGGGTCGCCGATCAGGTTGCCTTGCGACACGTTGAGCTTGTCGCCCGCCGTCAGTCCGGTGATGGTGGGGCGGGCGCTGAGGTCCAGGTTCGCCGTGGGGGCCACGAAGCTGAGCGTGCCTGTTCCGCCCGACGCGAATTCGATGCTGGTGTTGTTCAGCAGGCCCACGTTCAGCGTGCCGCCGCCGTAGCCAAGCGAGGCGTTCTCGCCGATGCGGTAGGTCAGGCTGTTGCCCGCGCCCACGCCGGCGAAGGACGTGACGTTGACGTTGGCGCCGTTGGTCGCCTCGATGATGGTGTCGCCGCCCACCGCGGCGCTGATGGCGCCCGACAGGTCGACGTCGACGCCGTCGATGATCAGGGTATTGGAGCCGCTCAGGTTCAGTGACAGGGTATCGCCGTTGGCGACGGGCTGATCCTGCGGGACGCGGGTGGTCTGGTCGCCGAGCAGGTTGAGATTGATGAGAGCCATGTTGGATTCCTTGGTGCGTTTTTCAGAAAAAAATAGCCCCTGCCCCTTCTTGCGATGCAAAAAGGCGCTTGCGTGTCACGCGTAAAAAGGAGGGGGGGCGGTCAGGCGCCGGGCGGCTGCCGGTCAGGAGGGGGCATGCTTGATCATTCTCTTTCTCCCATATGGAAAGCTGAATGGACACCAAGGCATCCGGGGCGGGTAGATAATCCCGCTCGAACAGAAACAGGAAGTGCGCGCTCGGTAATAAGCGTTACTGCCTGTCACCGGCCTTGATGTTGCCCTGTCGCCGCGCAACAAGGTAATGAAAAAAAGCACGCCAACGAGTAAATCGTGCATTTTTCAAAATATTTTTGGCGCGCGGCGCAATATTCCTGTGGTCTGCGCGAATAATGCAAAAAAAAGGCCGCGCATTATCTCGATGCGCGGCCGGCAGTTTGGGGGAAGGCGGATCAGGCGGCGTTGTCCGAGACGTCGCTGGATCCATGGGTGTGGGACGCCGCCAGGAAGGCGCACGTGCGATAGAACGCCTCTTTCTTCTGGCGCCTGTAGGCACCCGGCGCCAGGCCGAATTCCTCCCTGAACACGCGACCGAAGTAAACCGAATTGGAAAAGCCGCAACGCTCGGCCACGTCGGCGATGGAGAGGTGCCAGAAGTCAGGGTTCTCCAGGAAGGCCTGGGCCTGGCTCATGCGGATGGATTTGAGCGTCTGCAGGAACGTCTGTCCGTCCGGGCGCAATTCGAAGAGCTTGTGCACCTGCCGGACCGAAATGCGGAATTCCTCGGCCATCCGGCTGGCGGTGAGATCGGGCTCGCTGTAGTGCTTCTTCAGCCACGCGAGCATCTGGGGGAGCACCAGATTGGGGGCGCCGAAAGCCAATTCGCGCGCCCCTGGCAGCGGTGGGGCGTCGTTGTGCGCCGACACGAAGCTGCGGGTGTGCTCCAGCAGATCGTACACGTCGAATTCGATGGCTTTCTCTATCGATGCGTCGATCTCGGAGATGCTGGGCGTGCCCAGCATGGTGTCCTTGGCCCAGTCGACCAGATGTTGCGCCAGCCGTTGGGCGCAGCCGGCCGGGGAGTGGCCGGAGGTGATGCGGCGGGTCAGCGTGCCCAGCCCGATCTGCCGGCAGTAATGATCCGACAGGACACCGAAAAGCGTCCGGCTGCCTTGCGGCGCATGATCTGGGCCGGACCCGGGCAACATCAGGAAGCGCCTCGATTCGGCCATGACTTCGGCCAGGTCGTTCTCGGGACTGTAGAGCGTGACCCGGTCACCCACGTGGATCATGTGCCAGTTGTCCTGGGCGGCGCTTGCCGCGGCCAGCAACTGCGCCTGCTTCAGGAAGCTCTCGCCGCGCGTGCCTGTCATCAGGTTCATGCGGCCCAGCAGGCAGATAAGGACCTGCTCCCTGCGAGAGGAGTGAATCATGGTGGGCGACCCGGCAAGTGCGTCGCCCCCGAACCTCTGGCTTCTGCTGGTGGTGATTAAAGGGCTGTCATTGAAAGCAGACAATGCCGCTGGTGTCAGAAGTGAAGTTGAATTGCCGCCGTTTTTCATAATGCCTCACGTAAATACTGGTCCGGCTAGAAAGCGCAGTTACTTATTTGCGCGAGTTTCGGCGGGCCGTATCCTCCGTCGGCATTGATTCTTGCAAAGGATTACTCAAGGTCGGTAGTGAGATCGCGCACTCCAATATGAGGATGGCGCAGCTTCTTGCAAAACATTATTACGGGCTGCCGTATTGATCCTCACGAAACCGGTTATCGTGGGAGCACGGGCAGCAATAGGTATTCCTGTTTCGTCTGGTTGGCCGCGAAACAAGTCTGAATGAAATTTAATATTTCAAATTTATTCGCGCCCGGCGACCCGCTCTCCGAAGGCGGCGCATTATCACTCTTTTTGGCACGCCTTCCTGGCCTGCCCGTGAACTCCCCCTCCGCTGCGCAGTCCAACCGCCCGCGCGCCCGCGCGCCCGCGCGCCTGCGGCCCGCCCGCGCGGCCGAGGCCCGGCACGCCCACTGCGGCGGCAAGGGCGCCTGTCTTGGGTTAGCATTCAACGTTCGCCCTGTTGCCAGCTGGGCAGGGGCGCGGGCCCCGCATTCTTGCCTGACTTGGAGGTCTTCGAGGCCGCAATGAAATATTGGATCAAACGCATACTGATTGGCCTGGTTGTGCTGGCCCTCGTGGTCGTCGTGGGCGTGGCCATCTTTTTGCTCACGTTTGATCCGAACGCCTACAAGTACAAGCTCGAGGAAATGATCCAGGCGCGCTATGACCGCAGCCTGTCGATCGAAGGTCCCATCGAGTTGTCCCTGTTCCCCCGCATCGGCCTGTCGGTGCAGGACGTCTCGCTGTCCGAAGCCGGCAGCACCGAACAGTTCGCCTCCATCGAAAGCGCCCGCGTGGCGGTGGCCGTCTGGCCGCTGCTGTTCAACCAGCTGGTGGTGGACCACGTGACCATCAATGGTTTCAAGGCGCGCGTCGTGCGCGGCAAGGACGGCGAATTCAACTTCAGCAACCTGGTCAATCGGGGCGACGGCGCGCTGGTGCTGCCCGAGCGGGACGCCGAGCCCGAGACGCCCGCGCCCGCCGCAGCCACCGACACCAGCAATCTCACGCCTGCGCAGGCTGCGGCTGGCGCCACGGCCCTGGGCGCCGAAGCGGGCGCCGCTGCCGTCAACGAGGTGTCGCAGGCCATCCGCCGCACCGAGATGCAGATCGACATCGCCGGCCTGGACCTGAAGGAAGGCGATATCCAGCTGCAGGACGCGCAAAGCGGCATGGCGGTGCGCATCGCCAACCTGAACGTCGCCACCGGCCGCGTCACCTTCGACCAGGCTTTCGACGTCTCCCTGTCCGCCCGCATCGAGGGCGGCAACCCGCGCGTGGACGCCGGGCTGACCGCCCAGGGCCTGCTCAAGCTCGATCCGGCCGCCATGAAATACGGCGTGCAGCGCCTGGACATGCGCATGGACGGCCGCCTGGGCGATGTGACCGCCAACGCGCTGACCGCGCGCGGCAACCTGGCTTTCGACGCCGGGCTCAGCGCCCTGGACGTGTCGGGCCTGGAAGTGGTGTTCGCCGGCGACATGAAGCCGGCCGACAAGGCCGCCAAGCCGCTTACCGGCGTGGAAGCCACGATGACCGTGCCGCGCCTGTCGGCGCACCCGGGCCGCCTGCACCTGCAGATCGAGAAGCTCGTGACCCGCGCCACCGGCCGCTGGGGCGAGAACCCCTTCGAATTCGCCGTGGACGCGCCCGCCCTCAATATCCAGTCCACCAAGGCTTCCGGCCAGGCGCTGACCGGCAGGCTGCGCGTGGACGGCGAGGAAGCCATGAACGTCGGCCTGGGGCTGACCGGCCTGTCGGGCACGGCCCAGGCGCTGGACATCAAGGAAGCCAAGCTGGACGTCAACGTCAAGCAAGGCCAGCGCCTCATCCAGGGCAATGTCGTGTCGCCGCTGTCGCTGAGCCTGCTGCAGCGCATGTTCGCGCTTTCCGCCCTGAAGGGCGAGGTGCGCATCACCGATCCCGGGCTGCCCAATGGCGCGCTGCAGATCCCGGTGATCGGCAGCCTGTCCGCCGACCTGTCCAAGGACCAGGCCCGCGCGCGCCTGAATGCCGTGCTGGAAGGCGGCAAGTTCGATCTTTCGGCCGACGTCACGCGCCTGGCCGATCCGCTGGTGAAGTTCGGCCTGGCCGTCGACACCCTGGATCTCGACAAGCTGGCGCCCGCCCGCCTGCCGGTCAAGCCCCAGCCCGCAACGGGCGGTGGCGATGGCTCGGGCACGCCGCCGCCCGCGCCTGCCCCGGCGCCCCAGCCCAAACCGGTGGATTTCTCGGTGCTGAACGGCGTGACCGCCGATGGCAGCATCAAGGTGGGCGAGCTGGTGGTGCGCAACCTGAAGGCCAGCGACTTCGGCGCCAAGATCAAGATTGCCCAGGGCAAGCTGGACATCTCCGAGATCGCCGCGCAGCTCTATGAAGGCAAGCTGGCTGGCCAACTGAGCGCCGACGCCAACGGCAACCAGTTGGGCGCCAAGCTGTCGCTGTCGGACATCGCCATCGATCCGATCCTGACCGACGTGCGCGGCCAGAGCCACCTGAGCGGCAAGGGTGGCCTGACGCTGGACCTGCGCGCCTCGGGCGTGAACAGCGACGAATGGCGCCGCACGCTGGGCGGCACGGCGCAACTGCGCCTGCGCGACGGCGCGATCAAGGGCATCAACATTGCCGCGCTGCTGCGCGAAGCCCGCGCCGCGGCCTCGGGCTCGCGTGACGAGGGCGACATCAGCGGCCCGCGCCAGACCGATTTCTCGTCGCTGGAAGCCGACCTGGCGCTGGCCAAGGGCATCGCCACCGTGCGCCGCCTGGAAATGGCCGCGCCGCTGCTGCGCGTCAGCCAGGGCAAGCCCGCGGAACTGAACCTGGTCGATTCCCTCGTCAACCTGGTGCTGAACGTGCGCGTGGTCAACACGTCCACGGGGCAGGATGGCAAGGCGCTGGCCGCGCTGCGCAACGTCACCATCCCGCTGCAGATCGCCGGACCGATGGACAAGCCTGTCTACAGCCTGCAATGGCGTGGCGCGGGCAGCGAAGCGCTGCGCCGGTCGCTGGAAGACAAGCTGGCCGAGGAAATCGAACGCCACACCTCCAAGCTGCCCGTGAAGCCGACCGAGCCGCAAGGCACGGGCGAGGGCGGCCTGGTCGAGCAGGAAACGGTCAAGAGCCTGGGCAACGCGCTGAAGGGCTTGCTGGGCCGTTGAGCGGCGGCAGGCGGAAGAACGACAACACAGGATCCCCCGCCATGACGTCTGCTTCCCTCCAACCCGTGGCCGCCTGTGGTCCGGTCGCGGCCGCCGATGCGGCCTACGACCGCCGCTGGCTGGTCGTCGACGCGTCCGGCACATGGCTCACGGCGCAGGCCGCGCCCGCGCTGTCAGGCGTCACGCCGTCGATGAAGCTGGGGTATCTGGTGCTGCGTGCCCCAGGCATGTTGCGCCTGGACATCCCGCTGGACGTCATCGAGGATGACGACAGCGTGCGCCGCGTGGCCCGGGTGGCCGATCAGGACGTGGATGTGGTGGACGAGGGCGACCTGGCCGCCGCGTGGTTCTCGAACGTGGCGGGCCAGCCGTGCAGGCTGGTCAAGCTGCATCCCGACGCGGCGCCCGTGGCCTGGCCGGCGGGCTGATACCGCCCAGGCGCCAGTTCAGGTGCCGGTCAAGCGGCGGTACTTCGCCATCAGGGCGTCCTGCCCTTCCCGCCATTGCGGGTGGATCTCGATGCATTCCACCGGGCACACCACCTTGCACTGCGGCTCGTCATGGTGCCCCATGCATTCGGTACAGGCGTCGGGGTTGATCTCGTAGATCTCCTCGCCCATGTAAATGGCGTCATTGGGGCACTGCGGCTCGCAGACGTCGCAGTTGATGCACTCTTCGGTAATGCGCAGGGCCATGGCGGGCTTACTGGGCCTGAGGCCAGGATTGCTCGCGCTTTTCCTTGGCCTTGACCTGCAGCCAGCGCTCCACCGACGGGAATACGAACTTGCTGACGTCGCCGCCCAGCACGGCGATCTCGCGCACGATGGTGCCCGAGATGAACTGGTACTGGTCCGAGGGCGTCATGAAGAGCGTCTCGACTTCCGGCAGCAGGTGGCGGTTCATGCCGGCCATCTGGAATTCGTATTCGAAGTCCGACACGGCGCGCAGGCCGCGGACGATGACGCGGCCGTCCTGCTCGCGCACGAAGTCCTTCAGCAGGCCGGCGAAGCTGCGCACGATGACGTTGGGGTAGTGGCCGAGCACTTCCTCGGCGATTTCCAGGCGTTCCTGCAGCGAGAAGAAAGGCTTCTTGTTGCGGCTGTCGGCCACGCCCACGACGACCTTGTCGAACAGGCCGGCGGCCCGGCGAACCAGGTCCTCATGGCCGCGGGTCAGCGGGTCGAAAGTGCCAGGATAGACAGCGGTGATCATTGTGCGTGGACTCCAAACAGGGAATCTGGGCGGAAAAGGCGGATTATTGATCTAATTTTGCGTCGCAGCAAACTGAAGCAGATGATAGTGCACCGCGCCTGCCCTGTCTTGGCGCAGCGGCGCGTACCCCTGGGGCGCGGCGACGGGTGTTTCCGATTCCACATAGACCAGGGCGCCCTCCTTCAGCACATTGGGCAGCAGGGGCCAAAGGCGCTCCAGCCAGCCCTGGCCGAAAGGCGGGTCCAGCAGGATCAGGTCGTAGCGGGCGGGGCTTTGCCGATGCACCACCGTCATGGCATCGCCTTGGTGGATGCGTACCATCGTGGCGTCCAGCTTGTTGCGCAGCGCCCGCAAGGCCGCGACGGCGGCGGGATCGCGTTCCACCATCTGCACCAGGGCCGCGCCGCGCGAGGCGGCCTCCAGGCCCAGCGCGCCGCTGCCGGCGAACAGGTCCAGGACGTGCTTGTCCTCGAATCGGCCTTGCCAGAAGTGGTGGAGCCAGTTGTAGAGGGTCTCGCGGACCCGGTCGGGGGTGGGCCGCAGGCCCGGGGCGTCGACCACCGCGATGGGCGTGCGCCGGTAGTTCCCCCCCACGATGCGAATATACTGCTTGGCCATGTTTAATTTCTTCAAGAAAAAGCCGCCGGTTCCGGCCCAGCCCGAGACCCGCGAGGACGACGCCGCGCGCCATGCGCCGCCTGTCGAAACGCCTGCCACGCCTGCCGCCGATGCGCCCGAGCGAGATGAACTCGTGCCGGCCACGCCATCGGTGCCGCAGCCGGCACCGCCTGTCGAGGCCGTGACGCCCGAGGCGCCGCCAGCGCCGGAACCGAAACCGGAACCGGAACCCGAGCCTGAACCCGAGATCGAGACCCCGGCGCCTGTCGCCGTCGTCCCGCCTGCGCCGGTGGCCGAAGCCGAGACCGCACCCGCCAAGCCCGAGAAATCCTCCTGGCTCAGCCGCCTGCGTTCCGGCCTGTCCCGGACAGGCAAGAGCCTGGGCGGCCTGTTCGTGGGCGTCAAGGTCGACGAAAACCTGTTCGAGGAACTGGAAACGGCGCTCATTATGGCCGATGCGGGCGTCGAAGCCACCGCCAGCCTGCTGGACGGCCTGCGTGCCCGCGTGCGCAAGGAGCGCATCGAGGACGCCGCCCAGGTCAAGACGGCCCTTCGCGAACTGTTGACCGAACACCTGAGGCCGCTCGAGCGTGCGTTCGACCTGTCGCGCGCCCAGCCGCTGGTGGTCATGATCGCCGGCGTCAACGGCGCGGGCAAGACCACCTCCATTGGCAAGCTGGCCCACGCCTTCCAGGCGCGCGGCGCCAGCGTGCTGCTGGCCGCGGGCGACACCTTCCGCGCCGCGGCGCGTGAACAGCTCATCGAATGGGGCTCGCGCAACAACGTCACCGTCATTTCGCAGGAAGGCGGCGATCCGGCCGCCGTGGCCTTCGATGCCGTCAATGCCGGCCGCGCCCGTGGCGCCGGCGTGGTCATGATCGACACCGCCGGCCGCCTGCCGACGCAGCTGCACCTGATGGAAGAGCTGCGCAAGGTGCGCCGCGTGGTCGGCAAGGCCGACGCCGACGCGCCGCACGAGGTCCTGCTGGTGCTGGACGGCAACACCGGCCAGAACGCGCTGGCCCAGATCCGTGCCTTCGACGCCGCCATCAACCTGACCGGCCTGGTGGTCACCAAGCTGGACGGCACCGCCAAGGGGGGCACGCTGGCCGCGGTGGCCGCGGGCAGCCAGGGCGTGCGGCCCATCCCGGTCTACTGGATCGGCGTGGGCGAGGGCCTGCAAGACCTGCAGCCCTTCGTGGCCGCGGACTTCGCGGCGGCGCTGCTGGGCGACTGAGCAGGCAGCAGCATCAATGACAAAGGCGGCCTCGGCCGCCTTTGTCATTGCCCGTGGGTGAACCGCCTGCTTACTTCCAGAACGGCTTGATCTCGCCCAGCGTGTGGAACGAGGACTGCGCCTGCACGCCCAGCGTGTCCAGGCGCGCCACGATCCAGCCGCGCGCGAACCAGGCCTGGGTGTGGCCGGCGCTCAGCACTTCGAAGTGTTCCTGCGCGACATACAGGTCGTTCATCTCGCCCAGGATGTCCTGCACTTCCGACAACTGCTTGCGGTACGGGCGCAGGCGCTGCGCATTCAGCAGCGGCTCGGCGAAGGCCAGGCCGTAGCGCAGGCGCTTGCCGCGCTTGCGCAGTTCGTGGCGCGGCTCGGCTTCCAGCGACAGGAAGCGTTCGCCTTCGCTGACCAGGCGGCGGTGCCACTTGCGCAGGCGGCCGGTCAGCAGTTCGGTCAGCGTGGGCACGGGCGGGGCGCTCAGGGGGATGATCTCGACCTGTGCGCTGATCGTGCCGGGCGCGACGCTGTCGTCGGTGGAGGCCGGCGTGGCGACGGCGGGCTGGGCATCGTGGCCCAGGCCCAGCGTCCAGGCCAGCATGTCCAGCACCCAGCCCTGGAAATCACGGCTGGCGGCCAGCGCGCCTGCGTCGACCGTGCTTTCCGAGGGCGGCAGTTTCAGCGCGGGCATGCCGGCGCGTTCCAGGGTGGGCAGCACCGTGTCCTGCAGCACGTCGGCATCGCGGCTTTCGCCGAAAGACGCGAAGAGTGCGCGCGCCTGCTGCACCAGGGCTTCCGAGGGCCCGGGCGTCCAGCCCTGGAACAGCTTCCAGGCCGAGCGCATGCGGCGCATGCCCACGCGCAACTGGTGCACGTGTTCGGCGCCGCCGGCACAGTAGACGCCGGCGGTATCGACTTCGGCCAGCGGCACGGCGTTGGCCACGACCTGTTCCAGGCACTCATAGGTCACGGCGCGCAGCGCCTGGCTGGCGTCCATGTCGGCGTGCAGCGGCGAGGCGCCGGCGCCTTGCGGGGCCCAGTAGCGGGCGATTTCCTTGGCGCGCTGCTTGGTGGCGCCGGAAGCTTCCGGGTCGATGGCGCCGAGCGTCTGGGCCGTGTTGGCCAGCGCATCGCCACGATGCGACTTGCTGCGCAGGTCCAGCACCAGGCCGAACTTGTGCTGCCAGCGGCGGCCCAGGTCGAAGACGGCGTCCAGCTTGCCCGAGACCAGCTCGAACTCGACTTCGGAGACCGGCAGCGCCAGGTCGCCGGCACGCAGCCAGCCGGTGTCATAGGCGATTTCAACGGTGCCGTGGCGCGTGCGCACGCGGCGCAGCAGGCGGCTGATGTCCGTTTCGTAGCGCACCGCCAACTCGCCTTGCAGGCTGGCCAGCACGGCGGCCACGGGCGTGTCGGCATATACCGACAGGTCCAGCACCGGGCCGGGGCGTTCGTGGTTCAGTTCGATGCGCGACAGGGCGTGGTCGCCAGGCGTCTTCAGCGTCTGCACCCACTGCCGGCCTTCCTTGCGCAGGCGGATCGCCACGCGGGCACGCGCCAGTTCACGATCGGGGGTGTCGAAATAGAGCGCGTGCAGTCGGACCCGGGTGGCGGTCCCCCGGGCAATCTCGCGTTCGATGCCGGCTCGGGCGGGGGCGGGGACGTGTAGCTTGAGCTCTTGTTCGGACATGATGGGGCGCTGGGCCAGTGATGCGAAGGCCGCCATTCTAGCGAGCGGGACCAGGAAAATGGTGACACGTCATATATCGGTCATTTTTGTCCTGACACCCGTGCACCGCAAGGTTCAGTGCAGCAAATCGTCCGTGGCAGGCCACAGGCGTCTGCACTATCTGAGCAGGTTTTTTGCGATGCAGCAAATTCGACCCGTTGGCGGGGCTATTCCGCGGCCGGTTCAGCCTCCCGGTAGAACGTGATCTGGAAACTGCCGGGCAGCTCGAAGGCAACATGGTGGCGCTGCTGGGGCTGGATCACGATGCGTTGGCCCGCGCTGAGCACCACCGCCGTGTGGGGCGGATCATCCAGCGTATAGCGCAGGATGCCGGTGTGCACGGTCAGCACCCCCCAGGTGCCAGCCTTGGTGCTGTGCGCGGCCTGTAGCGCGGGGGGCAGGTTGTCGGGCGTGAACACCGGACTGTCCCGATAGGCCTTCAGCCCGTCCGGCAGGGTGTCGGGCAGGCTGGGCAGGACGTTACGGTCTTGCCACACCTGCCATAGCTTGGCTGCAATGCGCTGCGCCATGGCATCGGCCTGGGCCTGCAGGGCAGGGCGGTCCAATGTCGCCGTGACTTCATGGAACAGGGCCAGCCAGCGCTGGAACAGGGGCCAGGAAAGATCGGGAATGCGTGCGTGCGCGGGTATCGGCGCGCCCTGGAAGCGGCGCGTGCCCAGCAGCAGGGCCGACCAGAAGTCGCACAGGCTGCTCAGGTGCGTATCCCAGTCGGTGACGCGCGCCTCGAAGATCGGTCCCAGCGTGGCGTCTTCACGGACGCGCGCATAGAAGCGATGCACCAGTTCGCGGACATCGTCTTCGGTGCAGGGGGCGTCGGAGTGGTCGGGTTGCATGGTCGGCAGGCGCCAGGGCGGAGAGACTTTCATTGTCCCGGCGCCGGCCCGCAAGCTCCCATGACATTTATCAATTTCCGCGGGATGGTGCGCTCAGAATGGGCGGCGCGCGGTCGTCGCCAGCCTGGCCAGCACGTCCCGGTCCAGCAGGATCCATTCACGCCGCTTGCCGCGCAGCGTGCCTTGCGATTGCCAGTCGTTCAGCAGCCGGCTCAGTGTCTCGGCCCGGATGCCCAGGTGGGCAGCCAGCTGGCGCTGGTTCAACGGCAGCGTCAGCATATCGCCCTGCCGCTTCTGCAGGTCCATCAGGTAATTGGCCAGCCTTTCGGGGGCCGAGCTGGATGTCATCCAGTCCACCTTGTTGACCTGGTCGTAGAGCCCCTGGCTGAGTCCGGCCAGCAGCTTCAATGCCAGATCCGGCCAGCGCCGGCAGGCCTGGTGCAGGTGCTGGCGGTCCAGGCGCCAGCCCTGCAGGTCCGTGCGGGCCCGCGCCTGCATGGGATATCTCCCATGTGGCATGAACATGGCTGCCTCGGCCATCAGTTGTCCCGGTTCGAAGACGCGGAAGACACGCTCATCGCCGTTGTAGCCGTAGCGCATGACCTCCGCCTCGCCGGTTTCGATCAACAGGTAATGGCGGGCCTCCTCACCCTCTCCGAACAGGATCTGCCCCGCCTCGGCATGCAAAGGCAGGGCATCGCGCATCAGGTCCGTGGCGATGTCCCGCGGCAGGCCGCGCAGGAGGGGATGCCTGGCCAGCAGGGACACGGCGGCGTCCGGGCTGGGCTGATTGACATTTGTCATTCCGGGAAAAGGTAGGAACCATTCACAATTCGTAAATATAACAATTCTCATTTGTGATGATGGATCCCAATTCATTTTCCCGCCGCCGTCTTTGCGCGGCAGCCGCCGGTGCAGTCTTGCTGCCAGGCCTGAAGACGGCGTGGGCCTCCGTCGGCTCGCGCAACCGCGTATTGACCCTGGCCGGGCCGGGCGCGGTCGTCAGTTATCCGCTGATGCACATGGCCGCCACCGGTGCGCTCTCAGGCCTGGTCGAAGGCTTGCGCTTCCGTCTCTGGCAAAGCCCTGACCAACTGCGCACGCTGCTGGTGAACGGCGATGTGGACTTCAGCGCGACGCCCAGCACCTTGCCGGCATTGCTGCACAACCGGGGAATGCCAGTGCGGCTGGTCAACATCTCGGTGTGGGGCATCCTGTGGCTGGTCGGTACGGATCCGGCCGTGCAGTCCTTCGAGGACCTGGCGGGCCGTGAGCTGCTGGTGCCTTTCCAGCGCGACCTGCCTGCGGTGCTGCTGGATACCTTGCTGGAGACGCATGCCGCGCGTGGCCTGGCGCCAGTGCGGCTGCGGCGCACGCGTGACGGCCAGGATGCCATCGCATTGATGTTGAACGGCCAGGCCGAACAGGTGCTGCTGGTGGAGCCCATGGCGTCGCTGCTGTTGTGGCGTGCCGAGCAGTCGCAAGGCCAGGCCGGCGTGCCCAGGCTGTACCGCGGCCAGAGCCTGGAAACCGCATGGCGCTCGGCGTTCCCGGCCCAGCCATCACTGCCGCAGGCGGGTGTCATGGCTGCCCCCAGCGTGGCCGCCGACACCGCCTTGCAGCGGGCCGTGGCGGATGCCTATGCGCACTCTGCGCAGTGGTGCGCCGAGCATCCCGCCGATTGCGCGGCGCTGGTGCGTGAGCACCTGCCGCAGATGCCGCAGGCAGCCATCGAGAGGGCAGTGCGTGGCACCCGACTGGATTGCCGGGCCGCGCAGGCGGCCCGGCCCGAGATCGAGGCCTTGTACCGGCTGCTGGCCAGCCGGTTTCCGCAAGCCATCGGCGGCGGCCTGCCTCCCGCGGATTTCTACGCAGCATGAGCGCCCCCCCGATCCCGCCACGCGACGGACTCGCGCCCTTTGCCGCCAGGACATCGCGCGTCTGGAGCGCGACAGGCCTGTTGGCGCTTCTGCTGGCCTGGCATGTGACGGCCCGCCAGTTGGGGCCGCTGCTCATGGCGACGCCCTGGGAAGCGCTATCCGCCATTGGCCCGCTGGTGCGCAGTCCGCAATTCCTGGCCAATGCCGGCGCAAGCCTGGGCCGCATCGCGGTGGGCGTGTGCGCGGGGGCCTGCATCGGCTTCGTGCTGGGCATCCTGGCGGGCCACAGTGCGCGCCTGCGGGGCTTGATCGAGCCCCTGCGCTGGTTGTTGATGGCGATGCCGCCCGTCGTGGTGGTCGTGCTGGCGATGCTCTGGTTCGGCTTGGGCTCGTCCATGGTGGTGTTCATGACGACGCTGATGATGGCGCCCGGCATGTACGTCAATACGGTCAAGGGCATGCTGCATGTGGACCGCAAGCTGGTGGAAATGACGCACGTCTACCGCTACGGACCCTGGCTGCGCCTGCGTCATCTCTACCTGCCAGCCTTGAGCGCGCCTTTGCTGGCCGCCCTGCTCATCGCCACGTGTGGCGGCGTGCGGCTGGTGGTCATGGCTGAAGTGCTGGGCGCGGAAAACGGCGTGGGCTATGCGCTGGCCAATGCACGCAGCACCTTCGACACGGCCGAGCTGTTCGCCTGGGTGCTGTTGATCCTGGGTTTCGTGGCGTTCCTGGAATTCGTCTTCCTGCAGCCCTTGCAGCGCCGGGTGGGGCGGTGGATGGAGCCCAGCCATGCTTGAGATGCAATCGCTGTCCTTGCGCTACGGCGCCCAGACCGTGCTGCAGGACGTGCAACTGCGCGTGCAGCCCGGAGAGCGCCTGGGCGTGATCGGCCCCAGTGGCGCGGGCAAGAGCACCTTGCTGAGGCTGGCCGCCGGCCTGGCGCAACCTGTCACGGGCCGCCTGCGCAACACCTTCCGGCATCCGGTGCTGATGTTCCAGGAGCCTCGGCTGCTGCCCTGGCGCAGCGCGCTCGACAACGTGATCCTGCCGTTGCGCGCAGCGGGGCGTTCGCCGCACGAGGCACGCGAGATCGCTGGCCGCTGGCTGGCGCTGCTGGGCCTGGATGCGGCTGCGCAAGCCTGGCCCGGCGAACTGTCGGGCGGCATGGCGCAACGCGTGGCCTTGGCGCGTGCGCTGGCACTGGCGCCGGACCTGCTTCTGCTGGACGAACCCTTCAGCGCCCTGGACCCCGCCTTGCGCCGGCAATTGGCAGCCTGCTGTCTGGACGCCGTGCGCAAGCAGGGCAGCGCGCTGATCTGCATCAGCCACGATCCGCGGGAGCTGCTCGGCATGGTCGAACGCTGCGTCCTGGTGGAGCGGGGGCGCGTGACGCCGATTCCGCTCATCGACCAGGACGATGCGGCGAACGCTGAACGCTTGCGCGCGCTGCTGATCGCGGCTGGCCAACAGCCATGACATTTCCTCCTGGTCATTCCGCGGCAACCCGTGCTGCGCCTTTGTGGAAACATTTCGATGACGACCTTCCTCCCTCGCCAACTGGCATCCAGTCTTACCGTTCTCGCCCTGGCAGTTCCAGCCGCCTTTGCACAGGAGACTCGCGAGACGTCCATGCTCTCCCCCGTGGTGGTGTCCGGCCAGGCGTCCGGTGCGCTGGCACCCTCCGTGGCGCAAGCCCGTTCGGCGCTGCAAGCCGTGCCTGGCGCCACCAACCTGATCCAGCCCCAGCAGGAGGTCCGGCTGGTGACGCTGCGTGACGCACTGGACTACCAGCCTGGCGTCGTGGTGCAGGAGTTCTTCGGCGGGCTGGATCAGCCGCGCCTGAATGTCCGGGGCTCGGGCATCCAGAGCAACCCGCTGAGCCGGGGCATCCTGCTGCTGCAGGATGGCCTTCCCATCACCGAGGCGGACGGCTCCTTCGTCATCAGCCTGCTGGAGCCGCGCAATGCCGGCCTGGTCAGCGTTCGCCGTGGCGCGAACGCGATCTCGCCGGGCGCCAGCACGCTGGGCGGGGAAGTGGATTTCCAGTCGCTCACCGGCACCCAGGGGGATTTCGTGAAATTGGGCACGGGCAGCTTCGGCACGCGGACCCTCACGCTGGCCAAGGGCTTCGAAGGCGAGCGTATGGATGGCCGCGTCAGTCTGGGCTACGACAAGTCCGATGGCTACCGCCGCCATTCCGCTTCCGAACGCACCAGCTTCCAGGGCAACCTGGGGTTCCGGCGCGGCGCCTTCGAGAATCGCAGTTACCTGTCGTATACGGACCTCAAGTTCGAGATTCCCCAGCCCCTGCCCAAGGCGCGCATGGAGGAGGATCCTCGCAGCGTGCTGGGCGATGGGAACACCCCCCAGGATCTGGCAAACAACATCTACAACCGTGATCCCCATCGCGACACCACCCAGTTCCGCCTGGCCAATCGCAGCTACTGGGGGGATGAGACGCTGAACCAGACCGTGGGGGTGTACTGGCAGCAGCTCAAGGATGATTTCACCAATCCCCAGGTCGCGACGCTGACCGATGGCGATACCTACGGCCTGCAATGGATGCTCGCGGGCAAGACGGGCGCCGTGGACTACAGGGTGGGTCTGGACTGGCAGCACAGCGACCTGGACCGTGATCTGGTTGCGATCAGCCCGGCCAATGGCCGTCGTCTGCAGCGCTTCGGCAACTACGATCTGCAGGCAGAGAATCGCAGCGCCATGATCGGCCTGGACTGGCATTTCGCGCCGCAATGGACATTGGTGAGCAGCGTGAAGTACAGCCAGGCCGTGCGTGACGCCAGGGAGCGCGGCAGTGGCGCCAAGCTCGACCAGGACTGGAACTACGCCACGCCCAAGCTCGGTATCGTCTGGGCACCGTCGGCCGGCCAGCGCTGGTTTGCCAACGTCAGCCGCAGCCACGAGGCGCCCACGTTCTGGGAGATCGTCAATGGCGGCGTGGCTGCGCCCATGAACCCGGCCACGGCCAGTACGTCGATGAGCAAGCTGGACATGCAGCGCGCCGTCACCTATGAACTGGGCGGCGACGGCCTGCTGAGCGTGGCAGGGCGCGACCTGCGCTGGAGCGTGGCGGTGTATCGCAGCGAGGTCGATGACGAGCTGATGTCGGTCAGCACCGAAAACGGGACGCCGGCCGGCACCTACAACTATCGGGGCCGGACGCGTCACCAGGGGCTCGAGGCGGGGCTGGATGGCTCGCTGCCCGCGCCGGGCGGCCTGCTGGACTATCGGGTCGCCTATACCTTGAGCGACTTCCGCTTCCGCGAAGGCGAGTTTTCCGGCAAGCGCATCGCCGGCGTGCCCCGCCATCTGTTGAGCGCCGAACTGCTGTATCGCGTTGGTGGCTGGCGCATGGGGCCGAACGTGCGCTGGCTGATGAGCGACACCGAAACCAACCACGACAACGCGGCGGGCACTCAGCAGAAGGCGTACGCCTTGCTTGGCTTCAAGGTGGCGTATGAGCATGACGCGCACTGGAGCGCCTATCTCCAGGCCGACAACCTGACGGACAAGACCTACGCCAGCAGCTATGCCATCCGCAATACGGCAACGGCAGCCATGCCCATCTTCCTGCCGGGCAACGGCCGGGCGCTGAGCGCCGGGCTGGCCTATCGGTTCTAGGCGTCGGCGGTGGATGCCTGCGCCAGCCAGGCATCCAGCCTGTCGGCGGCGTCGGCCGGCGCCAGCAACCCCAGCCGCGTGCGGCGCCACAGGATGTCCTCGGCCGTGCGCGCCCATTCGTGCCGGGTCAGCCAGCGCACCTCGGCTTCCGTCAGGCCGGCGCCGAAATCCTCGCCCAGGTCTTCCATGCTTTGCGCGCCAGCCAGCAGCTGCTCGGTCAGCGTGCCGTAGGTGTAGACGTAGCGCCGCGCCAGCGGGGCAGGCAGCCAGCGGTAGCGTTCCTGCAGCGCGTGCAGGTAGGCCTGCGGATCGGCGCCCGGCATGTCCGAGCCGGGCAGGGGCGCGCTGGCGGTCCAGGCCTCGGGCTTGCCGGTGTAGGGGGCCAGCTTCTCCATGGCGTGCTGCGCCAGTTGGCGGAAGGTGGTGATCTTGCCGCCGTAGATGGACAGCAGCACGGGCTGGCCGTCCTGGCCGCCCGCCACGTCGAAGACGTAGTCGCGCGTGACGGTCGACAGCCGCGCGTCGTCGGGATGGTCGTCATAGAGCGGACGCACGCCGGCGTAGCGCCAGGCGATGTCCGCCGGGCCGATCTGCTGCTTGAAGTAGCGGTTCACGGCGCGGCACAGATAGGCGATTTCCTCGTCGCTGATCTTCGCCTGGCCGGGGTCGCCCTCGAAGGCGACGTCGGTGGTGCCGATCAGGCTGAACTCGCCCTGATAGGGCAACACGAAGATGATGCGGCGGTCGTCGTTCTGCAGGATGTAGGCGTGTTCGCCGTCATACAGCTTGGGCACCGTGAAATGGCTGCCCTTCACCAGTTTCAGGCGGCTGGGGCCGGGCGGGGCGCCCGCCTGGGTGGAAATGAGGGACTGCAGCGCCTGTACCCAGGGGCCGGCGGCATTCACCAGGATGCGGGCGCGCACGCTGACATCCTGGCCCTCGGGGCCGCGCAGGCGGGCCTGCCAGGCGCCATCGCGGGCCTGGGCGGCCACGCACTCATGGCGCGTCAGGATCACGGCGCCGCGCGCCTGCGCGTCCATGGCGTTCAGCACCACCAGCCGCGCGTCATCCACGCTGCAGTCGGAATAGGCGAAACCCGTGCGCAGATCGTCGCGCAGCGGCTGTCCCATGGGGTCTGCGCGCAGGTCCAGCCGGCGCGCGCCCGGCAGCCGCGGTGAACGGCGGGCCAGGTGGTCATACAGGAACAGCCCCGTGCGCAGCATCCAGGCCGGACGCAGCGTGGCGTCGTGGGGCAGGACGAAGCGCATGGGGTGGACGATGTGGGCTGCGTTGGTCAGCAGCACCTCGCGCTCGGCCAGCGCTTCGCGCACCAGCCGGAACTCGCGGTTCTCCAGGTAGCGCAGGCCGCCGTGCACCAGCTTGCTGCTGGACGACGAGGTGGCCTGGGCCAAGTCGCCGCGTTCGCACAGCAGCACCTTCAGGCCGCGGCCGGCCGCATCGCGCGCGATCCCGGCCCCGTTGATGCCGCCGCCGACGACCAGCAGGTCGACCTCGTGGTGATCGGGCGGGGGAGGGGGCAGGAAATCGGACATGGGCGTGGCGGTCCCTATCAAAAAAGGCGGAGTCCGGGCGGCGGGAAAGCCCGGCATCCAGGGGCTGGACAAGTGTAACGCCGTCATCTGACAGGGAATGGAGGTTGCAGCGCTAAAATAGCCGCCTTCGCCTCTGATTGGCCCCCTGTTCGGCAGCCTGCCGCGTCTCCCATGTCCGCTACACCGTCCGCTACGTCTCCCGCCGAGACCTCCCCCATTGCTCCCGTCAGCGAAATCGTCGCCGAGCTGCGCGCCGGGCGCATCGTCATCCTGGTGGATGAGGAAGACCGCGAGAACGAGGGCGACCTCGTCATGGCCGCCGAGTTCGTCACGCCGGAGGCCATCAACTTCATGGTCACGCATGGCCGTGGCCTGGTGTGCCTGACCCTGACCGAAGAGCGCTGCCGCCAGCTGGACCTGCCGCTCATGGCCAGCCGCAACGGCACGCGCTACGGCACCAACTTCACCGTGTCCATCGAGGCCGCCGAAGGCGTGGAAACCGGCATTTCCGCCGCTGACCGCGCCCGCACCGTGCAGGCCGCCGTGGCGCGCAACGCCCGCCCCGAAGACCTGGTCCAGCCCGGCCACATCTTCCCGGTGCAGGCCGTGCGCGGCGGCGTGCTGGTGCGCGCGGGCCACACCGAGGCCGGCTGCGACCTGACCGCCATGGCGGGCCTGACGCCCGCCGCCGTCATCTGCGAGATCCTGAAGCCGGACGGCACCATGGCCCGCCTGCCGGACCTGGTCGAATTCGCCGTGCAGCACGGCCTGAAGATCGGCACCATCGCCGACCTCATCCAATACCGCAGCGAGCACGAATCCGTGGTCGAGCGCGTCGCCACCCACACCCTGTCCACCCCCTGGGGCGAGTTCCAGGCCATCGCCTACCGCGACACGGCCGCGGGCGCGCCGCACCTGGCGCTGGTGCACGGCACGGTGTCCCCTGACCAGGAAACGCTGGTGCGCGTGCACGAGCCCACCTCGGTGCTGGACGTGCTGGACACCTCCACCGGCCAGCACAGCTGGACCGTGCAGCGCGCGCTGCAGACCGTCGCGGCCTCGCCCGCGGGCGTGCTGGTGCTGCTGAACTGCGCCTCGGGCGCCGATCTCTTCTTCTCGCAGGCCGCCGCCTGGGGCAAGCCGGCCGGCACGGCCGCGCCGCAGCGCGATGGCGGCCGCCTCGATCTGCGCACCTACGGCGTGGGCGCCCAGATCCTGCGTGACCTGAATGTCGGCCAGATGCGCCTGCTGGCGCGGCCGCGCAAGATGCCCAGTATCATGGCCGGCTTCGGCCTGGAAATTACGGGTTACGATTGCGACCCTCCCTCCCCCCCGACCCCGCAAGGCAGCGCAACATGAATCCCTACACCATCGACCCGGATACCAACGGCGAAGGCCTGCACATCGGCATCGTGCGCGCCCGCTTCAACGAAGACCTCGGCATGGCCGAGCTGGACGCCTGCCTGCAGGAACTGGCTGCCCTGGGCGTGGACGAACGCGACGTGATGGTCGTGAGCGTGCCCGGCGCCCTGGAGCTGGGCCTGGCCCTGGCGCAGATGGCCGACACCCGCGAGTTCGACGCCCTGATCGCGCTGGGCGCGGTCGTGCGCGGCGAAACCTACCACTTTGAAGTGGTCAGCAACGAAAGCGCCGCGCTGATCTCGCGCGTGGCGCTGGAAACCGGCATTCCCATTGCCAACGGCGTGCTGACCACCGATACCGACGAGCAGGCGCAGGAACGCGCCGCCGGCAAGGGCCGCGATTGCGCCCAGGTCGCCATTGAAATGGCCAACCTGATGGCGGCTCTCGAGCCCGAGACCGAAGACGACGAAGACGACGAGGACGAAGATTTTGACGACGACGACGAAAACGAACGCGAGTGAAGGCGCCACAGGGCGCAGCGCTCGCCGCCGCGCCCGTGAGTTCGCGCTGCAGGGCGTCTACGCCTGGCTGCTGCGCGGTGGCGAAGGCACGCAGGATGCGGGCGAGATCGATGCCCACATCCGCGACTCGGAAGATTTTGCCGAGGCCGACTCCGCCTGGTTCAAGACGCTGCTTTATGGCGTGCTGAACGACGCGCCGGCGCTGCGCGAGCGCTTCTCGCCCTTCGTCGACCGGCCGCTGGCCGAGTTGTCGCCGGTCGAGCACGGCATCCTGCTGATCGGCAGCTATGAACTCGTCCACCACGTCGAGGTGCCCTACAAGGTCGCCATCAACGAAGCGGTGGAGCTGGCCAAGTCCTTCGGCGGCACCGACGGCTTCAAGTTCGTCAACGGCGTGCTGGACAAGCTGGCGGCGGAAGTGCGCGCGGCGGAAGTGCGCGCCGTCGCCAACAAACGGCGCGCCTGAGCGCCTGCCAAGGCGGCATGACCGTGCCGCCTTGGCTTTCTCCTCTTTCCCTGGCGGCTGACCGGTGAGTTCAGAGTTCGCCCTCATCTCCCGATATTTTTCGCGTCCCGTGCCGGCAGGCATGCTGGGCGGGGGCGATGACTGCGCGCTCTTCCCCGTGCCGCCTGGACGCCAACTGGCCACCAGCATCGACCTGCTGCTGGCCGGCACGCATTTCTTCCCCGACGTCGATCCCGCCGCGCTTGGCCACAAGTCCTTGGCCGTCAACCTCTCAGACCTGGCCGCCATGGGCGCCGAGCCCGTGTCCTGCGTGCTGGGCCTGGCCCTGCCGCGCGTGGACGAGGCCTGGGTGGCGGCGTTCGCCGACGGCTTCTATGCCTTGGCCGACCGCTGGGGCTGCCCCCTGGTGGGCGGCGACACCACCCGCGGCGAGTGCCTGACCGTCAGCGTGACCGTTTTCGGCGTCGTGGCGCCCGAGCGAGCCTTGCGCCGTGGCGGCGCGCGGGCCGGCGACGACATCTGGGTGTCCGGCAGGCTGGGCGCCGCCGACATTGCCCTGCGCCTCATGCAGGGCCGGCTGCCGGCCGAGCCGGATCGCCTGTCCCGCTGCCGTGGCGCGCTGGAGCGGCCCGAGCCGCAGGTGGCGCTGGGCCTGGCCCTGGCCGGCCTGGCGCATGCCGCCATCGACCTCTCCGACGGACTGCTGCAGGATCTCGGCCACATCCTGGCCGCCAGCCGCTGTGGCGCGGACCTCGACTACGCCAGCCTGCCCGCCGATCCGGCGCTGGCAGGCCTGCCCGAGGCCTGCGTGCGCGAGGCCTTGCTGGCGGGGGGCGACGTCTACCAACTGTGCTTCACCGCCGCGCAGGCGGACCGCGCTGCCGTCGAGCGCGCCGCCGCGCAGGCAGGGGCGCCCGTCACCCGCATCGGCCGCATCGCCGCCGAACCCGGCGCACGCGTGCATCTGCCCGATGGCACCTTGCTCGCCGGCATGGCCGGCGGCTTCGATCACTTCCGCGAAACCTCCTCATGACTGCTCCCTCCGTGACGCGTGTCACGCCCACGCTCTCCTGGATCTGCAAGGACCCGGGCCGATTCCTCATGTTCGGCATGGGCAGCGGCCTCGTGCGGCCCGGACCCGGCACCTGGGGCACGCTGCTGGCCTGGCTGCTGTGGTGGGCGGGAGCGAAGGCCGCGCCCGACTGGGCCATCGGCTTGTTCCTGGCGCTGGCCTTCGGCTATGGTTGCTGGGCGAGCCACCGCGTGGGCCGCGAGCTGGGCGTATCGGACCACGGCGGCATGGTCTGGGACGAGATGGTGGCCTTCTGGCTGGTGCTGTGGCTGTCGCCGGCCACGCTGACGGCACAGGCCGCGGCGTTCGCGCTCTTCCGCGTGTTCGACATCATCAAGCCCTCGCCCATCCGCGAGCTGGACGCGCGATTCAAGAATGGCTTCGGCGTCATGCTGGATGACCTGCTGGCGGCGGGCTACGCGTTGATGGTCATGGCCATCGGCGTGCGTTTGGGAGTGATTGCATGAAGGTTGCGGTATGAATCAGGCGAATGATCCGGCCGGCGCAGGCCACAACCCCGACGTCAAGGCGCTGTTCGATGTGCTGGGCAGGCGCGGCGACTGGAAAGTGGCCGTGGCCGAGTCCTGCACGGGCGGCCTGCTGGCTGCCGCCTTGACGGCGCAGGCCGGGTCCAGCGCATGGTTCGATCGGGGTTTCGTCACCTACAGCAATGACGCCAAGCAGGAGTTGCTGGGCGTGGCGCCGCAATCGCTGCAGGAACATGGCGCGGTCAGCGAACAGGTGGCCTGCGAAATGGCGGCGGGCGTGCTGGCCGCGGCCCAGCCCGCGCGCGCGGCCGTGTCCATCACCGGCATCGCCGGGCCCGATGGCGCCGTGCCCGGCAAGCCGGTGGGCACGGTCTGCTTCGGCTTCGCGCGCCGCAGCGACGACGGCGTCGTCATCGTGGCCGCCACCACCGAACACTTCGAGGGCGACCGCGCCGCGGTGCGCGCGGCGTCGGTGGGGTATGCGTTGCGTGCGCTGACGGCGTTCTGCAAGCAGGGCTGATCGCGGCGATGCCGGCAGCGGTTTCCGCGATGCACGCACGCTCGCCATGAAGGGGTCCCGTAACTCTCTGGTGACGCTGCGCATTTTCCTTGTCGCAGCGCGCACGCTCAATTTCAGCCGCAGTGCCGAGGCGCTGCACCTGACGCAGAGCGCGGTCAGCAAGCACATCGGTGCACTCGAGGCGCGTCTCGGCGTGGCGTTGTTCAAGCGCCTTCCCAATGGTCTCAGGCTGACGCATGCCGGTGCGGTGTATCACGAGCGTATCAGTGCGGCCTTGCGCCTGCTTGACGAAGCCGACGCGTTGGTCACGGATCCCGGCAAGCGCGTCGCGCTCAATATCGCGGTGTCGCCTTCCTTCGCGCAGTTCTGCCTGATTCCCGGGTTGCCTGAGTTCATCGACTCGCATCCGGGCGTGCAGGTGAATGTCCGGCCACGCCTGCTGCAAGGCAGGGATCCGGGCGAGCGCTTCGATGCCGAGCTGCAACTGCACACGGGTCATGTGACCGGCATGTCCGCGCATTATCTGTGCGGCAGGGAGATGACCCTGGTCGCCGCGCCGCGCCTGCTCGCGCGGCATCCTGTCAGGCGGGTCGAGGATCTTGACGATGCCCCGTTGCTCAAGCGTGCCCAGCGCGGCTACAGCTGGGATGAGTGGCGTGGGCAGGTGGCACCGCTATGGCCTGGCCCCGCAGCCACCGCACCCGGGTATGAGGGCTTCTCGATGCTGCTGCCGGCGGTGCTCAATGGACTCGGCCTGGCCGTCGTGCCGGTGTGCATGGTGTTGGACGCCTTGCGCCGCGGCGCGTTGGTGCGTCCGCTGGGCGAGGTCGTGGAAGGCCGGTATGGGTATTACCTCATGCAGCCCCGACCCAACGTCGGCGGCGTCTACGTGGATGCGTTCTGCGAGTGGATCACCGCACGTGGCGTGGCTTTCAACGACGACGTGCGCGCCTATCTGGCTGAGTGAGCGCGAGGCAGCGGCGGAGCGTCGTGACGGGCGATACGTTCAGGTTCAGGGATTCCACGCTGGAATATCGTATGCGGATACATCCTTTGCGGCTCGCGAAGCGCGTGGCCACAATGGATGCACCCTGTTACGAATCGAGTGCTCCCGATCATGCACAAGCCCAACACCCAGTTTTTCACGCGCCTGCTGTCGGCGGTTTTCCCCCTGATGCTGGCCATCGCGCCCGCCCACGCCGCTTATCCAGAGAAGCCCGTGCGCATTGTCGTGCCCTACGCTGCCGGAGGCAGTTCCGACGTGTTGGCGCGCGGCATCAGCGAGCAGTTGGCCAAGGAACTGGGGCAGGCCGTGGTGGTGGAAAACCGCGCGGGCGCGGGCTCCATGATCGGCACTGCCTACGTCGCCAACGAGGCCGCGGACGGCTACACCCTGCTGCTGGCCGATGTGCCGTTCACGATCGTGCCGGCACTCTACAGCGGGCGCGTGAAATACGACGCGCGCAAGGACTTCGCGCCGATCTCGCTGATCGGCGTGTCGCCCATGTACCTGTTCGTCAATCCGAAGTTCGAGGCCAGGACGGTGGCGGAACTGGTGGCTGCCGCCAAGGCGAAACCCTCCGTCATCTCGGTGGGTTCGGGGGGGAATGGGTCGCTGACGCACCTGATGGCCGAACTGTTCATGCTGAATACCGGCACAAAGCTGGTGCACATCCCCTACAAGGGCGCGTCCGCATCGGTCAATGACCTGGCGGGCGGCCAGATCGAGTACAGCTTCACCACCATGCCGACTGCCGCCGCGTTGTTCCAGGCCGGCAAGATCATGCCCATCGCGGTCTCTTCTCCCGAACGCATGAAGGAAACGCCCAGCGTGCCGACCTTCAAGGAGCTGGATGTTCCCAACATGACGGTACAGAACTGGTGGGGCTTGCTGGCGCCTGCTGGCGTGCCGGCGGATGTGCGGGCTCGCCTCGAGGCCGCCATGAAGAACGTGATGCAGGCCGTGCCGGTGCGCCAACGCCTGGAGAGCGTGGGCGTGAGCGCGTCGGCGGACACCAGTGGCAGCGCCTTGCAGCGCCTGGTCAGCGAGGACCTTGCACGCTGGCAGGAAGTGATCCAGCGCGCGAACATCACGTTTGAATGAGAACAGCGGCACGACCAAGCCGCCACCCTTCCGGAGAGACAAGATTTTGCAGACCTGGTTAGAAACGGCCGCCGCCGATGCGGCCTTGATGAACGACTTCGAGACCCTGTGTGGATTTGGTGGCCGCATGTCCGGCAGCGGCCAGGACGCCGCTGCCATGGACTGGGCCCTGTCGCGCCTGCGGCCGATCGCGCCACGGTTGCGGCAGTTGCAGGTGCCTTACGACGGCTGGCGTTGCCTGCGGGCCGAGCTGACGCTGGATGGCAAGCACTTGCCGGTGCGAGCGCTCTTGCGCTCGGCAAACACGCCAGCGTCCGGGCTCGAGGCCGATGTCGTGGACGTGGGGCGAGGCAGGCCCGAGGACTTCGCCCGCCTGGGCGTTGCGGTGCGCGGCAAGATCGTGCTGGTACGCCATGAGTTTCCCTTCACCGGCGATCACGTGCATCGCCGCCGGAAATATGACATGGCGGTGCAGGCCGGCGCAGCGGGCTTTCTCATCGCCAACAACGTGCCATTGCAGGGCGTGCTGTCGGGGTCGTCCGGCCGCGCTCGCGGGGCCGCAGGCATCCCGGCCGCCTACACGGACTTTGAAAGCGCCCGGCAATTGGCCGCTGCCTGCGCCCAGGGCGCGACGCGTGTGCGCCTGCTTCTGCAGGGAGAAGAGTTGCCGGATGCCCAGGCAGCGGTGGGGGTCGCCGAGTTCCCGGGAGGGCGTGATGGCATCATTGTGATCAGCGCGCACATGGACGGGCACGATCTTGGTGTCAGCGCGCTCGACAATGCCACGGGTGTCGCGACGGCGCTCGCGGCGGCGCGCGCGCTCGCCCAGCGCGTGGGGCCCGGCACGCCCAGCTTGCGCCTCTGCTTTTTCTGCGCCGAGGAGTGGGCGCTGACGGGGTCGGCGCGCTATCTGGCCGACATGGATCCCGTGGAGCGGGCGCGCATCAAGTTCGATGTCAATCTGGATACCGTGGCGGGCGACATGTCGCTGACCGCGCTGATCAGCGAGTTTCCCGCCTTGGCGCCGGTGGTCGACAGGGCTGCGGCCAGCGTCGGCGTTTCGGTGGGCACCTGGTTGCCCTTGATGCCGAATTCAGACCACGCCAATTTTGCGCGCCAGGGGATTCCGGCCCTGCGGCTGGTGGCCGGTTTTGGCAAACCCGATTCACGGGTGAACCGCATCCTGTCCGCGGGCGATGTGCCGGGCATCATCGAGGAGGGCGAGCTGCGGCAAGCCGTGGCGGTGACGTGTGCCCTCGTCGACCAGGCCCTGGGCATGAGCGACGCTGAACTGGCGGCGCTGGCGCAACGCTGACGCTGCCTATCCTGCCCGCAAGATCGCGGGCAGGCTTTTGCGCCTAGCGCACCGCGTTGATCGCGTCGCGCGTGGCCTTGGCCGCGCGGCCCGCGGCCTCGCGCCAGTCATCGCCGCCGCTTGCATAAAGAATGGCACGGGACGAGTTGATCATCATGCCCGTGCCGGCGGCATTGCCGCCCGCCTGCACCGTGGCGGGGATGTCGCCGCCCTGCGCGCCGATGCCGGGCACCAGCAGGGGCACGCTGTCGCCCACGCGCTGGCGCACGGCAGCCAGTTCCTTGGGGAAGGTCGCGCCCACCACCAGGCCGCACTGGCCGTTGGTGTTCCACTTCGTGCCCACCAGTTCCGCCACGCGCAGGTACAGCGGGTCGCCGTTGTCTGTCGTCAGGAATTGCAGGTCCGAGCCGCCGGGGTTGGACGTGCGGCACAGGATGATCACGCCGCGGTCGCGCCAGGCCAGGTAGGGCTCGATGGAGTCGAAACCCATGTAGGGGCTGACGGTGACGGCGTCCGCATCGAAGCGCTCGAAGGCTTCGCGGGCGTAGTTCTCGGCGGTGGAGCCGATGTCGCCGCGCTTGGCGTCCAGCACGATGGGCAGCGTCGGGTGGTGCTCGCGGATGTAGGCGCACAGCGCTTCCAGCTGGTCTTCCGCGCGGCGCGAGGCGAAATACGCGATCTGCGGCTTGAAGCCACAGACATAGGGGGCGGTCGCGTCGACGATGGCACTGCAGAATTGCAGGATCGCATCCGGACGGTCCGTGAGTTCCGCCGGGAAGCGTTGCGGATCGGGGTCCAGTCCCACCATCAGCAGCGAGTTCGAGTCGGCCCAGGCCTGGTCCAGTTTGCGGGTAAAGGTCACTGCGGTTTCCTGCGTGTCGTGTGGTCGGAAGGGGCGCGGCCCCGGCGTCTTCGCGTCAGTGCAGCTTCACGCGCGACTGCGTGCGCTTCATGAGCAGGCGCGCCAGCGCCAGCGTGGCGGTGCGGCCGATGCCAAGGATGGCCTTGTGGTGCATCAGGTGCAGGCTCATGTACATCAGGCGTGCCAGTGTACCGCTTACGAACAGGCCCCTGCCCGTGAGCTTGCCCATCAGGCTGCCCACGCCGGCGTCCTGGCCCAGCGACACCAGCGAGCCGTGGTCTTCATAGACATAGCCCGTCTGCGGCTCGGCCTGGCCGCGGATGCGCGCGCCCAGCAGCTTGCCCAGGTAGTCGGCCTGCTGGTGCGCGGCCTGCGCGCGCGCGGGCACGCTGCGGCCATCGCGCCACGGGGCCGAGGCGCAATCGCCCAGGGCCAGGATGTGCGGGTCGCTGGTGTGCAGGCGCGCATCCACTTCCAGTTGGCCGATGCGGTTCTGCGGCAGGTCCAGTGCGTCCAGGACAGGCTGGCCCTTGATGCCCGCGGCCCACATGCACAGGTCAGCCGGGAACTCGCGGCCGTCGCCGGTCAGCACGCTGCCGGGGCGCACCTCGGCCACGCGGCAGTTCGTCTCGACGCGCACGCCCACCTGCGACAAGCGGTTGTAGGCGGCTTCGGAAATCTTCTCGGGCAGCGCGCCCAGGATGCGCGGGCCGCCTTCGATGATCGTGATCACCATGTCGCGCGAGGGCTTGAAGTTGCGCAGGCCGTAGGCGCTGACCACGTGGCCGGCCTCGTACAACTCCACGGCCAGTTCCACGCCGGTCGCGCCCGCGCCCACGATCACCAGGTTCAGCTTGGCCTGCTCGTCGCGGTCGCGGCGCTCGTTCAACTGGTACATGGCCTTGAGCATCAGCAGGCGGAAGCGCTCGGCCTGCTCCACCGTGTCCAGCGTCACCGCGTGGGCTTCCGCGCCCTGGGTGCCGAAGAAGTTCGAGGTGCTGCCCACGGCCATGACCAGCGTGTCATAGGCAATCACGCGCTCGGGCACGACTTCCTCGCCGTCGGGCGACACCACGGCGGACACCGTGATCTTGCGCGCCTCGCGGTCCACCGAGGTCAGGCCGCCCAGCACGAAGGAAAAGCGGTTCAGTTGCGCCAGCACCAGATAGGTCAGGCCTTCCTGCTGGATGTCCAGCGTGCCCGCCGCGGCTTCATGCAGCGAGGGCTTCCAGATGTGCATGGGACGCGCGTCGACGAGCGTGATGGCTTGGGGGCCGAAGCGGCGGCCAAGCTGGGCCGCCAGTTCCAGGCCGCCCGCGCCGCCGCCGACGATGACGACACGGTGAGGGGCAGGGGAAGTCGATGTGCGCATGCGATGTCCAGTCGGTTCTCAGGGATTACCCTGAAGTGTGCCGTGTCCATCGCCTTGCGGCAAATCAAGCTGCAACAAGCAGGGGCATTGCACCCCGCGGGTGTCGTTTATTCGAGATAACGGCTGACGGCCACGATCAGCCAGGTGGCGATGGTGAAGAGCAGCGACAGCATCACGGCCGCGCTGCCCAGGTCCTTGGCGCGGCCCAGCAGCGGGTGGCGTTCGACCGACAGCGCATCGGCCAGCGCCTCGATGGCGGAGTTCAGCAATTCCACCACCAGCACCACGATCACGCACAGGATCAGCAGCAGCACCTCGGTGGCGTTGCGGCCCAGGAAGAAGGCGGCCGGAATCATCAGCATCGCCAGCGCCAATTCCTGGCGAAAGGCGGCTTCGTATTTCAACGCGGCCTGCAGGCCTTGCAGCGAATAGCGCAGGGCGTTGCCGATGCGGCGCAGGCCGCCGGTGCTCTTGAAGGGTGACGGATGGCCGGGAGGGCTGGTCATGGAAGACGCGCTGGAAAAAGGATGTGCGTCTTTTAACAGATCGCCCGTCGAATTTTCGTGTCCGCCCGCGGGCAGGCGGCGGTCATGTTCCCAGCCGCGCGGCGGCGGCCTGCACCGCCGCCTCCCGCAGCGCCCGCCGCGCGCTGCCCGCCGCCACGCAGCGCTGCACGATCTCCTCGCGCGAGGTGGCGGGCGTGCCGCCCGGAAAGGGCGGATCGGGGTCGTATTCGATCTGCAGCTGGATCTGCTCGGCAGCGGCCTTGTCCAGCACCCTGGCGACCAGCAGCAGGGCCATGTCGATGCCTGCCGTCACGCCGCCCGAGGTGAACAGCTTGCCGTCCTGGGTCATGCGGTCCGGCATCGGCGTGGCGCCGAAGGCGGCCAGCAGATCCCGGGCCATCCAGTGGCTGGACGCGCGCCTGCCTTGCAGCACGCCTGCCGCGCCAAGCAGCAGCGAACCCGTGCAGATGCCGAACACCCAGCGCGCCTGGGCCGCCTGGTCGCGCACGAAGGCCACCCACTCAGGGTCGCCCAGCGCGGCATCCGCGCCCGGGCCGCCGGGCACCACCAGCACGTCGCAGGGGTCGGCGTCGGCCAGGGTGCGCGTGGGCAGCAGCCCCAGGCCACGGTCCGAGCGCACGGGCGCAAGGGTCTTGGCCACCAGCTCGCACTGGAAGCCTGGCGCGCGCGCCAGCACCTCGAACGGACCGGTCAGGTCCAGTTGCGTGACCCCTTCGAACAAAGCAAAATTCACGCGCATTGCGTGTCTCCCATGTCAGGACGGCTTGCCGTTCAGCGCTCGAGCCATGGCAGCGCCAGTTCCGCCATCATAGGAATGCCGATGCTCTCGCGTGTGCCAATCCGCGCTCACTCCGTGCCACCCTTGGTCCTGCTGCTGGTCTTTCCCGGTTTCCAGGCCATCGACCTGGCCGGCCCCTTGCAGGCTTTCGCGACGGCCGCGGAAGAGGGCGGGCCGCCGTACCGGATCCGCGTCGCCAGCCTGCCGGGCGGGGCGATACGCGGTACCGGCCCGCTGGATATCCTCAGCGAGCCGCTGGCGGCGCTGGACGGCGAGATCGATACGCTGATCGTCCCCGGGGGCCCGGGCGTCGAGGCCGCGGCCGCGGACCCGGCGCACGTGGCGGCCGTGGCGGCCCTGGCCGCCACGTCACGGCGTGTCTGCTCGGTCTGCACGGGCGCCTTCCTGTTGGCCGCCGCCGGCCTGCTGGATGGCCGCCAGGCGTGCACCCATTGGCGCGCCGCCGCGACGCTGGCCGCGCGCCACCCCCGGGTGCGCGTGAACCCGGAGCCCATCTACCTGCGTGACGACAATGTCTATACCTCGGCCGGCGTCAGCGCAGGCATAGACCTGGCCTTGGCGTTGATCGACGAGGATGCCGGGGCTGCCTGCGCCGGCGAGGTGGCGCGGCGGCTGGTGGTGCACGTGCGCCGCCCCGGCGGCCAGTCCCAGTACAGCGATGTGCTGCGCATGCAGAATGCCGGCGTGGCCACCTTCGCGACCTTGCTGGCGGACATCGCGGCGCGGCCGGGATTGGCCTGGCGCACGCAGGACATGGCCCAGGCCAGCGGTCAGTCGCTGCGTTCCTTCTATCGCAAGTTCGTGGATGCCACGGGAGAGCGGCCCGCGGCCGCCGTGGAACGCATCCGGGTCGAGTGCGCGGGGGCGCTGCTCGGATCCACGTCCCTGGGATTGAAGGACGTGGCGCGCCGCAGCGGGTTCGCGTCGGAGCAGGGGATGCGGCGGGCGTTCGTGCGCGTCAGCGGCCGCCTGCCGTCCGCTGTGCGGCGGCCGGGCGATTCCTGAGGCGAGGAATCAGGACGGCTGTTTCGGCGCCGGCGGCACGGTCGGCGCGCGCGCCGGATCCAGCAGCACGGCCTGCTTGGGCGGCGTGTCGATCGGTTCGTCTTCAGGCACCGTCGTGGTGGCCGCCGTGGCGGGCAGCGGGCCGACTACCGGTTCCACCGCCACCGGCGTGGCTGTGTGGGCGGGCACCGGCGCCGCCCCTGGCTCATGCGCCTGCGTATCCGCCATCGCCGTCTCGGCCGCCGGGGCGCCCAGGTCGCGGGCGCGCGCCTGGCGCAGGCTGGAATACTGGTGCGTGAGCACCGCGCCGAAGAAGAACACCTGCGAGGAATAGAAGATCCACAGCAGCAGGGCGATGACCGAGCCCGCCGCGCCATAGGCCGAGGCCACGGCATCGCGGCTGAGATACAGGCCGATGCCCCACTTGCCCACGATGAACAGCAGCGCCGTGATCACCGCGCCCGGGATCACTTCGCGCCAGGGCAGGCGGATGCTGGGCAGCAGCTTGTAGACGGCGGCGAACAGGGCCGTCACCACCGCGAAGGAAAACAGGTTCGAGAACAGTTCGGCGACCCACGCGAAGGTGGAGTGGTTCCATATTTCGCCGTAATACCGGCGCGCGGCGGCCAGCCCGGCGTTTACGCTCAGTGACACCAGCAGGAAGAACGCCAGCACCAGGATCAGTCCGAAAGCCTGCAGCCGGGCCCGCACCATGCCCTTGATGCCGGCGCTGGCGTCGGCGGGCACTTCCCACAGATCGTCCAGGCTGGTCTTCAGTTCATTGAAGGCGGTGGTCGCGCTGAACAGCAGCACGCCGATCGAAATCAAGGCCGCCAGCCCGCTGGCGCCCGATTCGTGCGCGCTGGCCAGCACGATCTGGATGACCTCCGCGCCGCGCTGGCCCATCAGGTCGCGCAGCTGGCCCACCAGCTCGGCCTGTACCGCCTCTTCGCCGAAGAACACGCCGGCCACCGCGATCACCAGGATCAGCATGGGGGCCAGCGAGAAGATCGTATAGAGCGCGAGCGCCGCGCCTTTGCTGGACGCGCGGTGCAATGACCATTGCTGGACCGAGCGGATGAACAGGCGCGGGATGTCGCGCAGGCGCAGGGGGGCGGTGGCAGGAAAGATGTCCATGGGCGGCGTGCTCGCGCGGGGCGCATGAAGTGGACGAGCAGCCAGTGTAATGCGCCGCCCGCCGGCCGCATGTCAGGGTCTGTGACAGGCTCTGAACTCAGATTTCCTGCTGCGCATACACCACCGTGGCGGCGGCCAGGTCTTCCAGCGCCGTGCCCACGGCCTTGAAGACCGTGCGGCCCGACCGGCCCTGGCGCCCGGCATGCCTGCCGCTGCACAGGTCGGCCAGCGTGGCCTGCACGTCCTGCTCGGTGAACACGCCGCGCGACATCGGGCCCAGCAGCTCGCCGCTTTTCTGCAGCGCTTCCTGCGTGTCGACGAAGAGCCGCGCGCCCGCGAAGCAGGCGTCGTCGGCCTCGCGCATGTCCGGCTTGAAGCTGCCGATCAGGTCGAGGTGGCTGTCGGGGCGCAGCCATTCACCCTGCACGACGGGCTCGGTGGCCAGCGTGGCGCAGCTCACGATGTCGGCGTCCCGCACCGCGGTGGCGAGGTCGCCGGCCGCCGAGGCAGCGATGCCTTGCGCGCGCAGCCGTTCAACCAGCGCCGCGGCCGCGGCGTCGTTGCGGTCCCAGACCGTCACCCGCTCGATGGGGCGCACGGCGCGGAAGGCCTCGGGCACCAGGCTGCCCACGCGTCCGGCGCCAATCACCAGCAGGCTGCTGGCCTGCTCGGGCGCCAGGTAGGACGCGGCCAGCGCCGAGGCGGCCGCGGTGCGGCGCGAGGTGATCTCGTTGCCGTCGAGCTGCGCCAGCGGCACGCCGGTGCTGGCGTCGAACAGCAGATAGGTCGAATGCAGGCCGGGCAGGCCGCGGCTGGCGTTGCCCGGGAAGATGCCGACGGTCTTCAGGCCGAAATAGCCGTCGACCTGCCAGGCCGGCATCAACAGCACGGTGCGTGCGTCGCCGCCGGGCGCGGCCAGCGAGTGGGTGTGGCGCAGCGGCACTTCGCAACCTTGCACGAACATGGCCTGCAGGGCCGGGATCAGCCGGTCGAAGGCCAGGGCGCGGCGGGTGGCTTCAGCGTCGATGATTCTCATGGATGGGCAACTCTTGTTCGGGGTGGAAAATCAGGCGTCGAGCACGACGTCTTCGATGGGAACGGCCTGGCAGGTCAGGCAGACCGACGGGTCCTCGGGCTCCCTGCCGTGCAGGTGGCGTACCTTGCCGGACACGATGGGCACGGCACAGCTTTCGCACTGGCCCACGCGGCAGCCGCTGGGCATCTGCAGGCCCTGCGACTCGGCAAAGGTTAGCAGCGTCCCCTGCTTCGCGGTCCAGGTCAGCGGTCCGCGGCCGGCGCGCGCGAAGGAAACCTGGAAGCGCTGGTCCGTGTCGGCGGGCAGGGTCGCGGGCGAGCGGAACACTTCGTGGAAGATGTCGAAGTTCGGCACGCCGCGCGCCACCAGCCCCGCGCGCACGTTGTCCATCATGGCGGGCGGGCCGCACAGGTAGAAACGCGCCCGCTGCGCGATCAACGCATCGCTGACCACGCTGGCGTCGATACGCTCGCCGGATTGGTAGTCCACGCCCAGGCGGTCCTGGCCGCGTGGCGCGTTGTAGTGGTTCTCCACGCGCAGGCGGGGCAGGCGCGCGCAGTGTTCGGCGAGGCGGTCGCGGAACGCATGCGTGGCGCCGTTGAGATTGGCATAGAACAGCACGATCTCCGGCCCGTCGTCGTCATCGGGCAGGGACTCCAGCAGGCTGATGAATGGCGTGATGCCGATGCCGCCGGCAAAGAGCACCAGCGGTTGCGGCGACACGCGGGGAATCACGAAACCGCCGGCGGGCGCGCGCAGGTCGATCACCTGGCCGACCTTGAGCGCGCGATGCAGGTGGCCGGAACCCACGCCCTCGAAGGGCGTGCCGTCGGCAGCCTTGCCGCGCTGGTGGCGCACGGCGATGCTGTAGCCGCGCCGCCCGGGCACGTGCGCCGCGCCGGTCAGCGAATAGGCGCGCACCACCGGCGTGCCGTCGGGCAGCGCGAATTGCAGCGTCACGTGCTGCCCGGGCCGGAAGTCGGGCAGTTGCCCGCCGTCGACGGCTTCGACATGGATGCCCAGCACGCCGTCGGCTTCCTGCCGCAGCTCGCTGACCCGGAACGGCCGGAAGCCGGACCAGGGGCGCTGGCGCAGTGCCGTCGCGGGATCCAGGTCGATGTCGCACAGGAAGGAGCGATGCGGCACGGAGCCGCTGACCGGGTCGCAATGGTCGGCCGAGATCAGCGCATTGAAGTTGCTGCCCGTGTCGCCATCGACAGGCTGTTCGCCGCGATCGAGTTCCGTACAGGCCTGCCACCAGCCGAACTCCGCCACCACCACGTCATCGGCCAGTTGCGGGGTAACACGCGCCACGAAGCGTGCCTCGCCGATGCGCGTGCGCAGCCGCACCCAGTCGCCGTCGACGATGCCCTTGCCGCGCGCCAGTCCGGGGCTCAGTTCCACTTGCGGCTCCGGCGAACGCTTGCGCAAGGAGACCAGGCTTCGATGCTGGCTGTGGCAATAGAAGCCATTCTTGGCCGAGGTCAGCACATAGGGGTAGCGGCCGTTGCGCGTCGCCTTGGCATCGCGTGGGGAATCGGCAGGCTCGATATGGCTGGCAATGGCGGGCTGTCCGTGCTTGAGCAGCGTTTCCGAATACAGCTCCACCCGGCGGGTGGGCGTGCCGAAGCCCCGCACGCCCGTCGGCGTGCGTTGCGCGTATTTCTGTTCGGCCGCCTCCACCGGACAGGCCAGGCCGCCCGGGTTGGCGCGCAAGGCCTCGACCGTCAGGCCCGAGGGCGCCAGCAGGTGGTTCCAGCCGGCGTCCAGGCTGCCGCCGAAGAACTGCTCGCCCATGCCCAGCCGGGTTGCCAGGTCGAACAGGATCTCGTTGTCCGAGCGCGACTCGCCGCGCGGCGTGACCATGCGCTGGCGCAGCTGCACCCAGCCCGCGGCGCGGTCGTTGATCTCGAAGCCGATGCGCAGGCCTTCGCGCTCCCAGGGCGTGTTGATCGGCAGGAAGATGTCCGCGTAACGGGAGGCGGGCGTCTCGAACAGGTCGCAGTGCACGTGGAAGTCCAGCTGCGACAGCGCCTCCCGGGCCATCGCGGTGTCGCCCTGCGACACCGGCAGATTGGTCCCGAAGGCCATCATCGCGCGCACCTTGTAAGGCTCGCCCCGCAGGATCGCCCTGTAGGTATCACGCGCCGTCACCCAGCCGTGGGCGGGCGGGCCGATGGGGCGTTCCTGCAAACCCAGCGCCTTGGCGCGCTGGCTGGCCGGCAGTAGTGCCAGGGCATTCACCGGATTGGTCAGCGCGCCCTGGCGCACCCGGTTGCCGCCCACCTTGTCGAAGCTGCCGCACAGTGCGTACAGCGTCGCCACCGCGCGCTCGGATTGCGTCGCGTTGGTGTGCTGGCCGATGCCCGTCCAGGCGTGATAGGCGATGCGCTTGCTGCCCGCCAGCAGGTCGGCCACCGCATGCAGCGTCGCGGCCGGCACGCCCGTCACGCGCTCGGCGACGTCGGGCGGATAGCTGGCGCACATGGCTGCCAGGTGGTCGAACGCGGGCCGGCAAGCCAGCGCCGTGCCAGGCACCACGACGCGTCCGCGCAGGCTGAAATCGGCACTGCCTTGCTCGGCGGCCGCCTGTTCGGTGTCATAGGGCACCGCGCGCCGGGCGGCCTGGTGCCACGCCATGTAGCGGTCCTGCGCGGCGTCGGGCCAGAGGTCGCGTTCCTTCAGGAACAGTCCATTGTCCTCGCGCACCAGCAGGGGCGCGTTGGTCCAGTCGCGCACGAAGGTCTCGTCATAGCGTCCCGACTCGATCAACAGGTGCGACAGGGCCAGCGCCAGCGCGGCATCCGTGCCCGGACGCACCGGCATCCATGCGTCCGCCTGCTGCGCCAGCGCCGTCGGCCGCGGGTCCACCACCACCAGCCTGGCGCCCTGGGCGCGGCCCTGGCCCACGGCATTGGCCTGCGCCAGCCAGGTGTTGGTGGGGTTGTGGCCCCACAGCAGGATCAGGTCGGCTTGCGCATAGTCGGCAGGCGGCATGCCGCAGCCGAAGGTAAACGCATGCGCGAAGTCCTTGTGCCAGTTGCAGATCTCGGTGGCATAGCAGATGTTCGGGCTGCCGAAGCTGCGCACGAAGCGTTCGATCCAGTCGATGCTGTCGCCCAGCGGCGTGCCGCTGGGCGTGGTCACGGCAAACACCACCGACTCGGCGCCGCAGGTGTCGCGGTAATGACCCAGCTGCCTGGCCACTTCGGCCAGCGCCTCTTCCCAGCTGATGCGCACCCAGCCCGGGTCCTCGTCGGTCTTGGGTCGGGTGCGGCGCATGGGGGAGTGCAGGCGGTGCGGGCTGTGCACCAGCTCCGGCGCCGCCTTGCCTTTCATGCACATCGCCTGGCCGGTGGGATGCGAGGGGTCGGGCCGGACCGCGACGAGCATGTCGTCGCGGACCTCGTTCAAGGTGCCGCAACGCGAGCGGCACAGGGTGCAGAAGCCTTGCTTGACCGTGGTCTGAGTCATCGGGGCAGGGGCGTCGCGCCTCAGGGCATGACCGGCGGCACGTAGGTCAGGGTCCGGCCCAGGAACCACAGCATGAACAGGACCAGCGGCGTGTGCACGATCAACTGCAGGAAGGTGAAGCCCACGATGTCGCGCGCCTTCAGGCACAGTACGCCCAAGAGCGGCAGCATCCAGAACGGGTTGATCAGGTTGGGCAGCGCTTCCGCGGCGTTGTACACCTGCACCGCCCAGCCCAGGTGCACCTGCAGGTCATTCGCCGCCTGCATCACATAGGGCGCCTCGATGATCCACTTGCCGCCGCCGGAGGGAATGAAGAAGCCCAGGATGGCGGAATAGGCACCCATCACCACCGCGAAGGTCTCGGTGTTGGAGATGCTCACGAACAGATGCGCGATGCGGTCCGACAGCGACACGCCGCCCACCGGCGTGGACGTCATGATGGACGCGATGGCGCCATACAGCGGGAACTGGATGATCACGCCGACCGTCGAGGGCACGGCCTTGGCCACCGAGGCCAGGAAGTTGCGGGGCCGCCAGTGCAGCAGCAGCCCGATCATCAGGAACATCAGGTTGTAGGTGTTCAGGCCCGAGATCGCCACCATCGGGTTCTTGGTCATGAACTCCTGCACCAGCCAGCCGAAGCCCAGCGCGCACAGCAGCAGCGTCAGCAGCGGGCTGCGCTCGAAGAACTCGCCGGGGCGCGGCTTGGCGCCGGGCTCCGCGGCGGCGGGCGGCGCATCGTCCAGCGACACGCCCAGGTCCTGCGCGGTCTTGGCATGCTGGCCCTTGGGCGCCGACCACAGCGAGATGGCAATCGACACGACGATCAGCACCAGCGCCATCACCAGCGACTGCCACAGGAAAATGGTCTCGCTGAACGGGATGACGCCCGTGATGTCCAGGATGCTCTTGGGCAGGCTGCCGGGGTTGGCCTGCAGCTGCGCGGCCGACGAGCTGATGCCCAGCGCCCAGGTGGCGCCCAGGCCCAGGTAGGCCGCCGCGCCAGCCGCGCGGTAATCCATGCGCAGGTCTTCACGGCGGGCCAGCGCGCGGGCATACAGCGCGCTGAAGATCAGCGACACGCCCCAGTTGAACAGCGACAGGATCATGCTGATCGCCGCCACGTAGCCCACGGCCGAGCGGCCCGTGCGGGGAATGGCAGCCAGGCGCGCGATCAGGCGGGCGGCGGGCGGCGAGGTCGCGACCGCATAGCCGCCGATGGCCACCAGCGCCATCTGCATCGTGAAGACGATCAGGCTCCAGAAGCCGTCACCGAAAGCCTTGGACACGGCGACCGGGCTGGAGCCGTTGATCATGGCCGCAATCGACACCACCGCCACGGCCAGCGCGGCAAACACGAAAGCGTCCGGGAACCACTTTTCCGCCCAGGCGGTAAAGCGCAGGCCCAGGCGGGTCAGCAGGCCGATGTCGCCATCGCTGCCAGGAGGTTGCTGCTCGGATTGGCGCGCGGGTAGGCCGCCGGACTTGGTCGTCGATGACATGTTTTCCCCAGAATCTTCAAGTTTTATGAATCGGATTTCTGCGCAGGCCTTGCGGGCGCCGCGGGGGAAGATGCTAGGGCCACCCGCCAAAAATTGATAATCTCTATTTTTTATAGATGGATATAGGGATTTTCTATGTCGATCACCCTCAAGCAGCTCCAGCACTTCGTCGCGGCCGCCGCCACCGGCCAGGTCTCGCGCGCGGCCCAGCGCTGTTTCGTCAGCCAGCCCACCTTGACCACCTCCCTGCGCAGCCTGGAAACCGCCCTGAATGCGCCGCTGTTCACGCGCCACGCCAACGGCTTGCGGCTGACGGTGCAGGGCGACGGCTTCCTGCGGCATGCCGAGCACATCCTGCGCACGCTCGACGTCGCGCTTGAAGAAGTGCATGAATCGGTCTCGGCGGTCACCGGCAAGGTCAGGCTCGGCATCACCGACACCGTGTCCGAATACATGCTGCCGCGCATCATCGATGTGGCGCGCCGGCAGCTCCCGAAGGTCGAGATCGAGCCCGTCGAGCTCGATCGCGTGCAGATCGAGCACGGCCTGGCGAAGGGAGAATTCGATTTCGCCATCGTGCTGGTGTCCAACCTGTCCGACACGCCCGAGATCACCCGCGAAACCCTGCTGCGCTCGGAGCGGCGGCTTTGGACCTCGGTGCACCATCCCTTTGCGGGAGGCGGGGCGGTCTCGCTGGCCGATGTCGCCGAGAAGCCGTTCGTGCTGCTGGACATGGACGAGCATGTCGAGACGGTCAGCCGCTATTGGGCCGCGACGGGCCTGACGCCCAAGGTGGTGTTTCGCACCAAATCCATCGAAGCGATCCGCAGCCTGGTGGCCCAGGACGTGGGCGTCACCATCCTGTCGGACCTGGTCTTCCGGCCCTGGTCGCACGACGGCGGACGCATCAGCCGGACCGCGGTCTCGGATCCGGTGCCGTCCATGGACATCGGCTTGGCGTATCTGCGCGGGGCGCCCTTGTCGCCGGCCGCGGTGGCCTGCTCCAGCACCTTGCGCCTGCTGGGCAAGACCCTGGCGCGGGAATCGCATATCCACTGATAGCAAAAAAAAACAGCCCGGGTTCGCACCCGGGCTGTTTTGACTGGCTTGCGGCACGACCGGCATGCCGGTCGTGGCAGGCAAGGACTTCTTAGAAGTCCATGCCGCCCATGCCACCCATGCCGCCGGGCATGGCCGGGGCAGCGGGCTTGTCTTCAGCCAGTTCCACCACGGCGGCTTCAGCCGTCAGCAGCAGGCTGGCCACCGAAGCGGCGTTCTGCAGGGCGGTGCGGGTCACCTTGGTGGGGTCCAGCACGCCTTGCTCGACCAGGTCGGTGTACTCGCCGGTCGCGGCGTTGTAGCCGTAGTTGCCCTTGCCCTTCAGCACGGTGTCGACCACCACGCTGGCTTCTTCGCCGGCGTTGATGACGATGGTGCGCAGGGGCTCTTCCACAGCGCGCAGGATCAGCTTGATGCCGGCGTTCTGGTCGGGGGTGTCGCCCTTCAGGTCAGCGATGGCTTGCTTGGCGCGCAGCAGTGCCACGCCGCCGCCGGCCACGACGCCTTCTTCCACTGCGGCGCGGGTAGCGTGCAGGGCGTCTTCAACGCGGGCCTTCTTTTCCTTCATTTCCACTTCGGTGGCGGCACCGACGCGGATGACGGCCACGCCGCCAGCCAGCTTGGCCACGCGCTCTTGCAGCTTTTCGCGGTCGTAGTCCGAGGTGGCTTCCTCGATCTGGATGCGCACTTGCTTCACGCGGGCTTCGATCGACTTGGCATCGCCGGCGCCGTCGATGATCGTGGTGTTTTCCTTACCCACTTCGATGCGCTTGGCTTGGCCAAGTTCGGCCAGCGTGGCCTTCTCGAGCGACAGGCCGGTCTCTTCCGAGATCACGGTGCCGCCGGTCAGGATGGCGATGTCTTCCAGGATGGCCTTGCGGCGGTCGCCGAAGCCAGGCGCCTTGACGGCGGTGGTCTTCAGGATGCCACGGATGTTGTTCACGACCAGGGTGGCCAGGGCTTCGCCCTCGACGTCCTCGGCGATGATCAGCAGGGGGCGGCTCGACTTGGCGACTTGTTCCAGCACGGGCAGCAGGTCGCGGATGTTGCTGATCTTCTTGTCGAAGATCAGGATGAACGGGTCATCCAGGGCGGCAACTTGCTTGTCCGGGTTGTTGATGAAGTAGGGCGACAGGTAGCCGCGGTCGAATTGCATGCCTTCGACGACGTCCAGCTCGTTTTCCAGCGACTTGCCGTCTTCGACGGTAATGACGCCTTCCTTGCCCACCTTGTCCATCGCGTCAGCGATGATCTGGCCGATGGAGGAGTCGCTGTTGGCCGAGATCGAGCCGACTTGCGCGATTTCCTTCGAGGTCGTGACGGGCTTGCTTTGCTTTTGCAGCTCGGCGACGGCGGCGGCGACAGCCTTGTCGATGCCGCGCTTCAGGTCGATGGGGTTGAAGCCGGCGGCCACGTACTTCAGGCCTTCCTGGACGATGGCTTGGGCCAGGACCGTGGCGGTCGTGGTGCCGTCACCGGCGTTGTCGCTGGTCTTCGAGGCAACGTCCTTCACCAGCTGGGCGCCGATGTTCTCGAACTTGTCCTTCAGTTCGATTTCCTTGGCGACGGACACGCCGTCCTTGGTCACCGTGGGGGCGCCGAACGAGCGCTCCAGCACCACGTTGCGGCCCTTGGGGCCCAGGGTCGTCTTGACAGCGTTGGCGAGGACATTCACGCCACGGACGATACGCACGCGAGCGTCATCGCCGAACAGAACTTGCTTGGCAGCCATTTGCAGCTTCCTTTATGGATTCGGTTGTCGAGAAGAATTACTGGATCACGGCGAGGATTTCTTCCTCGCGGATGACGAGCAGTTCCTCGCCATCGACCTTGACGGACTGGCCGGCGTACTTGCCGAACAGCACCTTGTCGCCGACCTTCAGGTCGACCGGCAGGACTTTGCCGTCTTCCGTCTTCTTGCCCGGGCCGACGGCCAGGACTTCACCTTGATCGGGCTTCTCAGCCGCGCTTTCAGGGATGACGATGCCCGAGGCAGTTTTGCGCTCGTTGTCCAGACGCTTGATGATCACGCGATCATGCAGGGGACGCAGGGCCATGAAGAACTCCTGTTAAATCAATAGGTTGGGTGGAAAATTAGGAAATTGCCCCAGCCGGAGGGTTGTTAGCACTCTCGACTGATGAGTGCTAATTATAGGGATGGTTTGGCTGGGTTCAAGGGGGGAGGGGGAGACTTTTATCTAAGTTGGAACTTGCGCCAGCTGTCGAAGTTCATCGAGTTTGGAATTGGCTCGGTGGTCGTAGGCGGCAGGGTAATCCCTCCACTTTTAGCGAGCAGTGGTACGGTCTCCAGCTGGATTTCGCTCCGGAAGTTCGTCTCCGCGTGTCAAACTCAGGGTAAGGTCAATTGCCACAGGGTGTGCTAATGCCTTGTTCAACTTTTGTATCCAATACCTATGCCACAGCCCAATTAAGGGGGAGCTCCCGGAGTGTTCCAGCCTTCTTGTTGTGCTGGAACAGACGCCGTAGCGACCTGATCTGATTCAGCCCCCCAAGGGGTCTACGGAAAATGACGACATTAATATCTTCCCCCTCCCCTTCAGAACCCCTCGAAACCGAGCAGCTTTTCCGTCGCATGCTGGAAGAGCGCCAGGCTGAAGAGATTCCGAACGAGCGCCGAGTCCAAGCAGACCTACGCCGCGAAGCAAAACGCTTGAAGCAACCAACTACACGTGTGGAAGTGAACAACATTTTCACCTGGTACCTGGACCAACACACGGAGATCGAACCCGAAACAGATCCCGAATTGATAAAACAACGTGTGTGGCAAAGACGGGTTGGCGTCAAGGACAGTGGACGCTTAACGGAAGCGCAGATTGCCGCGCAAGAAGACCGACTGGGCGTTCGCCTGCCAATGCCATGGCGCAACGTATACAAGCACTTCAACGGCGGCTGGGTGGGAACCCTCTATTGGGGAGACATGAGCAACCCCCATAGCAGCGACGTCGTGCCCATTCCCCAGGCAACCCATCAGTATCTGGCGCTGGAGGACGTCGCACCGTTGCGTGAACGCCTGCCCGCGGAATGGGAGGACCTAGATCAGGGCAACCTGGATTGCAGCAACCTTGACCCAAGGCTGATCGCGATTGCCTGCGCCGGCAGCGAGGCGATCCTGTTGGACTATCGCGAAGGGGCTTCGCCGCGCGTCTGCAAGGCGTTCTTCAGTAAATATGAAGACGACCCGCTAGCCGCGTGGGAAACAGACAGGTCTACAGTCTGGTGGCCGAACATGGCCGTGTTCTTTCGCGGCCTCTACCTGCAGAATCGGGCAGCATAAGGGCTGCCCGTCCTGAGTTCACCCCAACCTTCACTGCGTGATCGGCTGAATCCCCCCGTCCTTCATCACCTTCCCCCAAAGCGCCAGATCATCGGCAATCCGTTGCTGGAATGCCGGCCCGTTACCCATCAGCACTGTATCTCCCGTCTGGCTCAGACGTTCCTGGAATGCAGGATCCTGAAGCGTCTTCGTCAACGCGCTGCGCAGCACTTCCAGACTCGCTTCGGGGGCCTTCCAGTGACTCACCAGGCCTGTCCATACGTCCACCTGGAATCCCGCAACGGATTCGTTCACCGCAGGAACGTCGGGCAGCGCGGGCAAGCGTGCCTTCGACGTGACGGCAAGGGCGTCCAGTTTTTTTTCGGTGACCAGGGGCATGGCCACCGAGGGGCCGATCATCGCGATGTCGACCCGGCCGCCCGCCAGGTCGCTGATCACGTCGTTGTCTCCCTTGTACGGCACCTTCAGGATCTTGGACTGGGTCAGGACGCTCAGCCAGTCGACCGACAGTGATTTCACATGGCCCGTATACGCCATCGATACGCTCTCCGGTTTTGCGGCGGCCCGCTGCAATACGGTAGCGAAGTCGGGAAAGGCGCCTGCCTTGCTGACCAGCACGTACGGATAGCTGGAGACCAGGCCGACGTGGGAGAAGTCCTTCAGCGGGTCATAGGGCGTGTTCGCGTAGAGCACCGGTGCGATGGACATCGTGCCGTTCGTGGTCAGCATCAAGGTATAGCCGTCAGGGCTGCTGCTTTGCAGCGCGCGGGTGGCAATCAGGTTGTTGCCGCCGGGGCGGTTTTCAACGACGACCGACTGGCCAAGATTCTTGCCCAGGGCCTCTGCGAATAGCCGGGCGATGTTGTCCAGGGCGCCGCCGGCGGTGTAGGGAACGATCAGCCGCAAGGGGCGGGTGGGAAATTCCTCTGCCTGGGCCGTGGGGACCGCATAGGAACAGAACATCAGGCAAAGCATCAAGATCCTGCGCATGGTTGTCTCCGTTGTTATTGATATATGCCGCGTTGCGCGGGGTACTGCTTCTTTGTTTTTCTGAAAGCTTGCCGGGCTCAGCCGCGCAGGACGGAAAGGATGTTCTGGGCGGCGCCTACGGCCATGCCCCGCAAGCCGCCATTGGTCGTTCCGCCGATGTGGGGCGTCAGGACGGCGTTGGGGGTGTCCACCCAGGGTGACTCGGCGTTGATCGGCTCATGCACGAAACAGTCGAGTCCCAGATGGAGTTCACCGGCATGCAGTTTCTCGCGGATGGCGGCCTCGTCGATCATGCCGGCGCGCGCGGTGTTCACCACGATGGCACCCTTGCGTAGCAAGCCCAGCCGACGCGCATCCAGCAGGTTCCGGGTGGAGTCATCCAGCGGGCAGTGCAGGGAGACGACGTCGCTGGCGGTCAGCAAGGCTTCCAGTTCGACCTGCGTGACGCCTTCGGGGAGCTGATGGGCGTCGAGGTAAGGGTCGTTGACGAGCACACGCATCCCGATGGCCTGGCCGAAGCGGGCCACGCGTCTGCCTATCGCGCCGCAGCCCACCACGCCCAGCGTCGCGCCGGACAGTTCGAAGCCGACGTAGCCTTGCTTGTCCCAGTGTCCTTCGTGCATGCGGGCGTCCAGCCAGCAGATGCGCCGGGCGCAGGCCAGGATGAGTCCGAGCGCGAGCTCTGCCACGGACTGGCTGTTCGAGCCGGTGGCGGCAATGGCTTGCACGCCCAGTCGCCTGGCGGCAGCTTGATCGATGGCATCCATGCCGACGCCGTGCCGGCCGATGACTTTCAGCTTGCGCGAGGCTGATTGCACTTGTTCATTGATCTGCCCATAGCGGGACAGGATGGCGACGGGCTGTTCACGCTCGACGAGCGCGACCAGTTCTTCCTGGGAAAACCGCGCGCCGGTGTAGCAAAGACGATAGTCCTTGAGCAGGGCGACGGCATCGGGGTGGATCTTCTCTTCCGTGATGACGATGGAGTCTTGATGCATGGTTTCTTCTGTAGGCGGATGAATGCCGGTGACACGGCGCGCGGATATCAGTGGCCCATCGCGGGCTCGGGCAGGCCGTGTTCCAGCGGCGGGCGTGGCGGCAGGCCGAAGGCTTCTGGGGTGGGCACGCCCATGCGGGCGGTGCCGGGGCCGAAGCGCTCCGCGAAGTTCGGCGCAAGCGGTCGATAGTCGGTGCGCAGCCACAGGCGCAACAGGTGACGCTTCTTGTCTTCGTCTTCGTAGTCCTCGAAGGCCGTGCGCGAGTGCACGATGACGTGATTGTTCAGGAGCTGCATGTCGCCGGGCTCCATGGCCATCTCGAAGCACAGGTCCTGGCTGCCAGCCAGCTCATCGAACAGGTTCATCGCCTCCACCTGTTCTGGGGTGGCTGGCGTGCCGCGCTTCTCGAAGGCGGGTTCGAAGGCGTTGCGCAGGTAGCGGCAACTGAGCTTGCCGTCGAACCAGCTGAATACAGGAATGGGGTGCTCGGTGAGTGGCGAACGGCCGGGCAGGTGTTCGCCCTTCAGGTCGTAATGGAAGCCGTCATACAAGGGCTTGAGCAGATCGGGACGGCGCCTCAGTATTTCGTTGTGGATGGACGTCGTGCTGGTCAGCCGGCTGAAGCCTCCTGTCTTGGAGACGCGCAGGCACAGCAGGCCGACGACATCGCTGTTGTCGCTGTGGAAGTTCAACTTGGCGCTGGTGTTGTAGCCACGGGTCTTGTGGCCGTATTTCACCCCTTCATCCTTCACGTGCCCAAGCAGATGGGCGCGTGAGTTCTGTGTGACAGGGCGTCCCAGGTGCAGTCCGATACCCCAGTAGATTCGCGACGCATCGTCCTTGGAGTAATCGAACACTGGCAGGCCGCGCAGCACGGCCATCCCGATGCCTTCCTCCACCTGTTCCGACACTTTCTTCAGGTCAGCCGCGACCCTTTCCAGGGGGAAGTCCTCCTTGCGGATGTCCGTGATCGGAATGTGGCGCACCTTCTGCAGCGCAGCGTTCAGTTCCGCAATGGCTTGCGGCCCGAACCGGTAGATCCAGCTTTGATCGTTGTTGAGCTGTTCTGCGTTCCAGGCGCTCGCATCGGTAACGGGCTTGTACTCGGACATGGCGTGATTCTCCCTGCGATGAGAAGGATTGCTGCCTGCCACGAATGCCGTGGCAGTGCTTTGCGATGCGTCAATCCTCGTGTAAAACGCACATGAGAAAAAGCGATTTATTTTTATTCGTATGAATAACTTTTAGGTATGTGAATGATGACGTTCAAGCAGTTGGAAGCCATCTACTGGGTAGCACAGCTGGGTGGTTTCTCGCAGGCCGCGCAGAAGCTGCACACGACGCAGCCGGCGGTGTCGAAGCGCGTGCGCGAGCTGGAGGACGCCTTCGGCACGCCCTTGTTTGACCGGACGATGAGGTCGGCGCGCTTGACCGAAAAAGGGGAGGAGATGTTCGCCATCGCCAAGGACCTGCTCGGTCGTCGTGCGCAGGCGATCGAGGGTTTCGTTCAAGCGGCGGCGCCCCAGCGCCAGTTGCGCATCGGCGTGACGGAGCTCACGGCGCTGACCTGGCTGCCTCGCTTCGTCAATGCGGTGCATGCCAGGTTTCCAGCCACCTCCTTCGAGCCTGATGTCGACGACAGCTTTGGGCTGCGCAACAAACTGCTGGCCGGCAATCTAGATATCGCTATCCTGCCGGACCTTTTCGAAGACAGCCGATTGGTGAAGCACACCTTGGGCAAGGTCAGGAATACCTGGATGTGCAAGCCGGGACTGTTGCCAACGCAGCATCCCTTGAATGTCCACGACATCGCGGAGCAGCGTGTTCTGACGCAGGGCGGCCGCTCGGCCACCGGCCAGATCTACGACGAGTGGTTCCGGGCAGCCGGCATCGGCACGGGGAACTGGATCGTCAGCAACAACCTCATGGCCATCATCGGCATGACTGTGTCTGGCCTGGGCGTGGCGCACCTGCCGCAGTTTGCGCTGCAGCCGCTCATCGACCTGGGCATGCTGGAGGTGTTGGAGGTGGCGCCGCCCGTGCCGGATGTGGTCTTCGCCGCCGTGCACAAGGCGGAGAACCACAGCGTGGTGATGGACCAGTTGGTGGAGATCGCCACGCGGTGCTGCGATTTCGGCAGGGCATTCCAGGGGGCGTGACGTTGCGGATGACCGGACGCTAATGCTGCGTCCGTGTGCCGGTCGCATTCATAGCGTCAACCTGCCGCGTTGCGACTGTGGTGAAAGTACAGGTATAGCAGGCCGATCGGCGCGATGAAAATCGCGAAGCTCCAGCACAGAATCATCGTCATCAACTTCACGAACAGCATTAAGAGCGCATTAACGAAAAACACATTCCGGCCCAGGATGTAGTCGATGACGCTCTCATAGACGAAACGCGAATACGGATAGAGCAGGGTATTCACGGCGAGCAGCGCATAGGTGCCGAACGCCACCGGATGCGGGTTGGTATCTTGGTTCATTGCAAACAAAAATAGCGCTGGGAAGATCAAGCCAAAGAGGAACTGGCGGATGTAATATGCGCGGGACAGTCCGCCGAGCGTCTTCATGATGACTGGATGCACTTAATTTTCCTTTTTTGTGGGATTTCGCGTTTCCGTTTTGCTTGCGGTGCAAGGGGCGGGTGGGCTGAAAAATTCCCGAATTATCCCTGATTTTTATTGTGGCGGGTCTGAATCCAATGATTGATTTCAATAACAAAGGTTTTTTCAAGCTGAAACGCAATGATGAGTACGCGGACCGCGTGACTGACTTGCTTTTGGAAGGCGAACGCGTCATTGACTCATACAAGTCCATGCGTGACGGCGTGGTTTTTACCAATAAGCGCATCATCGCTGTCAACGTGCAGGGCATCACCGGCAGTAAAAAGGATTTCTCCTCATTGCCGTACAAAAATATCGTGGCCTATTCCGTTGAAACATCCGGGACTTTTGATCTGGATTCCGAGCTGGAGATTTATTTTTCCTCGCTCGGAAAGGTGAGGTTCGAGTTCACCGGCAAGACATCCATCGTCGAAATCTCCAGGCTGATTTCGGCGCATGTCTTTAGTTAAGGCAGGGAGACCCGACTGGCAGGTCCGAGCAGTTATGCTAAGTAATTGCTATTTATAAGCCGTTGATTCCAACTCGACCGAGCATTGACCTCCACGTTCACCTACCTTGACGTTTCGGTCATCCAGTTTGGAGCTCGGAAGTTTCCAATAGCCAATGCAGCCGTGGTATCGATCTGCCATCTCAGGCAGATCAACGACCCGGTGCGCAGGTACCGTTGAGCCCAACAAGGGAGGCGGATTTGAGACTTATCATTTTTTCGATGCTTGCCTTGATGTGCCAGGCAGCCAAAGCAGAGACGGTACAAGTCAAATATCATGGCCCCGTGTCGTTGGCTGCCTTCTCGTGTACCGACGTCAGGGAGAACAGTGACGTTTCGCGTATTTGCTACGATCGGGCAGAGCGATACATGGTCATCCGACTCAAGAAGACTTACTACCACTACTGCGACATGGATGCCGCAACAGTGGCGGATCTGCTGAGGGCAAGCTCAAAGCGCCAGTTCTTTCAAGCCCGTATTCGCGGAAGCGGCGCTGACGGTCCGTTTGACTGCCGGACCCACCCGGTTCCTGATAAATATCAGCGATAGATCAGGCAGTCCATGGCAAGGTCGACGAGGAGGCAGGATGGGCCAGCACGTTCAGGTTCGTTTTTCCGCTGAATCCATGATGCGTGCTTTGCCGGCATTACCGGCGAAGAGGGCTGTTCCGTTCCCAGGCATCTGGCTTGATAAAAGCAGAAACCCCCATGCGCTTCGACCTGACCACCCTGCAACTCTTCCTGGCCGTCCTGGACACCGGCAGCATCTCCGCCGCCGCCGAGCGCGAACATATCGCCGCCTCCGCCCTCAGCAAGCGCATCAGCGAACTCGAACGCTCCGCGGGCATGCCGCTGCTGACCCGCCATGCCCGCGGCGTAACTGCCACCTCCGCAGGCCGCTCCCTGGCCCGCGGCGCGCGCCTGATGCTCAGGCAGGCCGCCGACCTGTCCGCGCAGATCCAGGACCACGCCCACGGTGTACGCGGCCACGTACGGCTGTTCGCAAACCTGTCCTCCATCACCCAATTCCTGCCGGGTGAGCTGAAAAGCTTCCTGGCCGAGCACCCCGGCGTGCGGGTGGACCTGGAGGAGCGTGTCAGCAGCGTGGTGACGCGCGCCGTGGCGGAAAGCGAAGCGGACATTGGCGTGTTCTTCCTGTCGGACGACCGCGAAGGCCTGGTCCACTATCCGTATCACAAGGACGAGATGGCCCTGCTGGTGCCGGCAGGCCACCCGCTGGCGCGCCGTCGGTCGCTGTCCTTCGTGCAGACGCTGGATTACGAACACGTTGGCATGCACCGGGGCAGCGCGGCCAGCTTCATGCTGCATCGGCGGGCCAACGAGGCCAATCGAGAGTGGCGGGTGCGTTTCCATGCCACGTCCTACGATGCCCTGGTGGCATTGGTGCATGCGGGGCTGGGCATCGGGGTGATGCCGCTGAAGGCGCTGGCGCTGTATCGCCAGGAAGGGGTGAAGCTCGTCAAGCTGACCGACGAGTGGGCCCACCGGCGCCTGTCCATCTGCCTGCGCGCGGATGACACGCAGTCCAGCGCGGCGAAGCTGTTGCTGCAGCATTTGCTGGCCTCGGCGCGGGCTGCGGAGTAAACCCAGGCACACCTCGGGCAAAGCCATCGCCATCCGCGATGGCTGGCGGAAAAACTGCGAATTGTCCGGCCGTTGTTCCCAGACCATCATGGCCAGGAACAATGGTCAAAAGACAATAAGGAGACAGCCATGCCCCTGCCTACCCGGGTCGATGTCATCGAAGTTGGCTTGCGTGACGGGCTGCAAAGCGAATCGGCCTTCGTGTCCACCGAGGACAAGGTCGCGCTGCTCAATCGCCTGATCGATGCAGGCGTGCGCCATATCGAAGCCACCTCTTTCGTGTCACCGCGGGCTGTGCCGCAGATGCGGGATGCGGCCGAGGTGCTGGCCGGCGCGCGCCGGGTGCCGGGTCTGGTGCTGTCGGTGCTGGCGCCCAACGCAAAAGGGGCCGAGCGTGCCATGCAGGCCGGGGCCGATGAGATCGTGGTGTTTGTCTCGGCGTCGGAAAGCCACAACGCAAAGAACCTGAACCGGTCCATCGACCGTTCCTTGCAGGACATCGACGAGATCGCGGCGCTGACGCGCGGCCAGTCCCTCAGGCGCAAGGGGGCGGTGGCCACGGCTTTCGGCTGTCCTTTCGAAGGCGACGTGCCTGAGGCGAACATCGACAAGATCGTGGCGCGCTATGTGGAGCACGGCTTCGACGGCATTACCTTGGGCGACACCACGGGCATGGCGACGCCCGTGCTGGTCACGCAAACGGTGACGCGGCTCCAGCAAGAATTTCCCGGGCTTTCCATCTCGCTGCATTTCCACAATACGCGGGGCATCGGTCTCGTGAACGTGATGACGGGCCTGCAGTTGGGCATCACGACCTATGAGTCGTCGCTGGGCGGCATGGGTGGCTGTCCTTTCGCGCCGGGCGCCACGGGCAACATCTGCACGGAAGACCTCGTGAATCTGCTGGACGAGATGGATATCGCCACGGGCATCGACCTGGCGTCGCTGGTGGGCGCCGCGCGCAGCCTGGAAAGCATCATCGGGCGGCCCTTGCCCGGCCAGGTGATGCGGGCGGGCCCCCGCCTGGCGCTGCACTCCCTTGAGAGTATTGGCGCGGCCCACGGTTAAGCAGACGGATGCGCGACGATATGCCTTTGACTGGAATCCGGGTCCTGGACCTGACACGCATCATTTCCGGCCCGTTCTGTTCGGCCCTGCTGGCCGACATGGGCGCCGAGGTGATCAAGATCGAAGCGCCGGGGGAAGGCGACCCGGTGCGCAAGCAGGGCGAGCTGCACGAAGGCTTCAGCTGGTACTTCGCCAACTACAACCGCAACAAGCTGTCGGTGACGCTGGATCTCTACAGCGACGAAGGCAAGGCCCTGCTGGCGGCGCTGGTGCGCAAGAGCGACGTGGTGGTGGAGAACTTCCGGCCAGGGGTGATGGACAAGCTGGGCCTGTCGCCCGAGGCGCTGAAAGCGCTGCGTCCGGACATCGTGCATTGCGGCATCAATGGCTTTGGCACCAGCGGGCCGTACCGTGACCGGCCTGCCTTCGATTTCATCGCGCAGGCGATGAGCGGATTCATGAGCGTGAACGGCGAGGCCGATGGCCCGCCCTTGCGGGCGGGGCCGCCGGTCAGCGATCTGGTGGCGGGGCTGCACGCCGCGCTGGGCATCGTGGCCGCCTTGCTGCGGCGCGAGCGCAGCGGCCAGGGCGAATCCTTGAGCGTGAGCCTGCTCTCCAGCATGATCAACCTGCTCAGCTTCCAGGCGTCGAACTATTTCGCCAGCGGCACGGCGCCGCTGCGCAACGGCAATGACCACGCGCTGGTGGCGCCCTATGGCTTGTTCGAGACCGCCGACGGCCAGGTTGCCATCGCGCCCAGCAACGACACCATGTATGTCCGCCTGCTGAATGCGCTGGAAATGCCGGCGCTGCAGGCGCATCCGGACTTCGCCACGAATGCCCTGCGCATGCGGAACCGGCCAGCCTTGCGCGAGGTCATCCAGGCGCGCACCCGCCAGCGCGAGACGGCGTACTGGATCGAGCAGTGCAACCGCCACGGCGTGCCTTGCGGGCCGGTGCTGAGCGTGCCCGAGGTGTTCGAGGATCCGCAGGTGCGTGACCAGCAGATGGCCATCGATGTCGAGCATCCCGGCCACGGACCCGTGCGGATGCTGGGGTTCCCCATCAAGTTCTCGCAGGCGCCATGCCGGTTGCGGCATCCCGCACCGGCCCTGGGCGGAGATACGGCTGCCGTGTTGGCAGGCATCGGCGTGGGCGCGGCGGAACTGGAAAGATTGCGTGAGGAAGGCATCGTCTAGACCTCCCCCGCAAGACGCCGGCGACCACGCCCGCAGAGGCGGCCCGCCGAGCGTGCAGCACAGAAGTGCCACAAACGATAACGGAGGAGACATGAACAAGATGCGTATCGCACTTGCGGGACTGCTGGCGCCGGCGGCGCTGATGTTGGCGAGCCCGTCCGTCGCGCAGCAGTATCCGGACAAGCCCATCCGCCTGGTGATTCCCTTTCCGCCGGGCGGGGGCACCGATTTCCTCGGCCGCGTGGTGGCCAAGGGCCTGGGCTCGGGCAAGGGCTGGAACGTGGTGCCGGAGAACCGCGCGGGCGCGGGCGGCACGGTGGGGCTGGCATCGGTGGCCAGGGCGCAGCCAGATGGCTACGAGCTTATCCTGGCGCAGATCGACAACATGGTCATCGCGCCCGAGGTCTACAAGCAGATCAACTACGACAGCACCAAGGATTTTGCGCCGGTGGGGCTGGTGGGAGAGACACCGCTGGTCATCGTGACCCGCGATGGCTCGCCGTTCCCGACCTTGAAGCACGTGGTGGAGCAGGGCAAGCGCCAGCCCGGCAGCATCAACTATGCCTCGCCAGGCGCTGGCACGATCACCCATCTTGCCGGGGAGCTTTTCCAGCAGGTGGCGGGTATCAAGATGCAGCACGTGCCGTATCGCGGCTCCGGTCCGGCCATGGCGGATCTGCTGGGCGGGCAGGTGCCCTTGATGTTCACGTCGATTCCCTCGGCCTTTTCGCAGATCCAGTCCGGCAAGGTGCGCGCGCTGGCGGTCACGTCGCTGACCCGCAGTCCGCTGCTGCCGGATGTGCCGACGGTGGCGGAGTCGGGCTACAAGGATTTCGACGTGCGCGTCTGGTACGGCCTGGTTGCGCCAGCCAAGACGCCGCCCGCCGTGCTGGAAAAGCTGAGCGGGGAGTTGAACCAGATGCTGAAGGCCAAGGAGGTGGTGGACGCCATCGCGGCGCAGGGCGCCGAGCCCAGGCCGGTCACGCCAGCGGAATTCCGCGAGATCATCCAGGCGGATATCCGGAAATGGCGGCCGGTGGTCCAGGCGGCGGGGGTGCAGGCGCAGTAGGGTGCATGGCCGCACCCAAGGCCAGGCCTGTCCGGCTTGGTGGCCGTCAGGCTGGCGGGGTATCGCCCAGGATGTCCGGGCGATACCCTCTGAACACAGCCCCATGCACCACATCCTGCACAAACGCGGTGCACCCCAAGACCCAGTCCCCATGCGGCTCTCCGCAATTTCTGGTTTGCAGAATCGGACGAAGATGCGATGCTTTACCCACCCCAAGCATCCCCCTTCCCGTTGCCAGGAGCCCCCATGCATTCCGCAGCCCCCGACACCCACACCGACATACGCATCGACGGCACTCGCCTCTGGCAGTCCCTGATGGACCTCGCCCGCATCGGCGCCACGGAGAAAGGCGGAGTCTGCCGCCTGGCGCTGACCGATCTCGACCGGCAGGGCCGTGACCTGTTCTGTGCCTGGGCCAGGGACGCCGGCTGCGAGATCCGCGTCGACGCGATCGGCAATATCTTTGCGCGCCGCGCTGGGCGCAGCGACACGCTGCCGGTGGTCATGACCGGCAGCCACATCGACACGCAGCCCACCGGCGGCAAGTTCGACGGCAACTATGGCGTGCTGGCCGGGCTGGAGGTGCTGCGCACGCTCAACGACGCCGGCATCCAGACCGAGGCCCCGCTGGAGCTGGTGGTCTGGACCAACGAGGAGGGCTCGCGCTTCGTGCCCGTCATGATGGGCTCGGGCGTCTATGCCGGCGCCTTCACGCTTGACCATGCCCTGGACCAGGCGGATCGCGAAGGCGTGAGCGTGCGCGAGGCCTTGGCAAGCATCGGGTATGCGGGCGCGGAACCGGTGCCGCCGGCACGGGCCGACGGCGTCGCGGCCTATTTCGAGGCGCACATCGAGCAGGGCCCCGTGCTGGAGAATGCCGACACGGTGATCGGCGTGGTGACGGCCGCGCTGGGGCAGCGCTGGTATGACGTGGTGCTGACGGGCGTGGAGGCGCACGCGGGACCGACGCCGATGCCGCTGCGCCACGATGCCTTGCTGGCCGCGTCCGACGTCGTGCGCGCCGCCAACGACATCGCGCTGGCGCATGCGCCCAATGCGCGCGCGACGGTGGGCTGGATGGACGTGTTCCCCAATTCGCGCAACGTGATTCCGGGCCGCGTCCGGTTCACGGTGGATATGCGCGCCGCCGACGACAAGACGCTGTCGGCGATGGACACCGCGCTGCGCGCGGCGGTCGCGGCGGCGGCGGCGCGCGGCGGTGTCAGCGCCCAGGTCGAGCAGGTGGTGTATTTCCCGCCGCAGCCGTTCGCGCAGGAGCTGGTGCAGTCCGTGCGCCAGGGCGCGGCCGCGCTGGGACTGTCGGCCATGGACGTGGTCAGCGGTGCGGGCCATGACGCCGTGTATATGGCACGCGTCGCGCCCGCGGCCATGATCTTCGTGCCCTGCAAGGACGGGATCAGCCACAACGAGATCGAAGACGCGCGGCCCGACCATCTCGAGGCCGGCTGCAATGTCCTGCTGCACGCGATGCTGGCGCGCGCGGGCGTGGCCGACTGACGCTTGCACCAGTGCAAGGCGCCGATGCATCGGGATGGTGCGTCGGTGTCCACCCCTGTCCGGGCGGCTCTGCTGCGTGTGCCGCGCACGCCTTCCCATGCCGCGCATCGCGCATGAATTTTCCTGGTCGAGGCCAGGATCGTCGTGGCGCGATTGCCGCGAGACTCTCCGTGATTACCCTGTATCCCGCCGTCATTTCCGCAGGATTGCGAGCGTTGGCATGGATATTGCATGCTCGGATTGTGTACTAACTCTGTGCGCAGTTTGTTCGGGAGCACCCCGCGCGAACCGTCGTCAGTGTTGGACCTTTCCCATGACGCCTTGCCTACGCAAGACTTCGGAGATCAAAAATGCAGACACGGAGTATTCGCATCAAGACCCTCGCTGCCGCGGTAGCCATGCTGGCGGCCGGCGCCGCGCTGACGCTCCCTGGGGTGGCGCAAGCCGAGAAGGTGCTGCGCATCGGCATGACGGCGGGCGACATCCCGCGCACGCTGGGCCAGCCCGACCAGGGCTTCGAGGGCAATCGCTTCACCGGTATTCCGATGTACGACGGGTTGACGCAATGGGACCTGTCGCAGAAGGACGGTCCGAGCGTGCTGATTCCGGATCTGGCCGAGTCGTGGGAAGTGGACGCCAAGGACAACACCGTGTGGGTGTTCAAGCTGCGCCCCGGCGTGACCTTCCACGACGGCTCGCCCTTCAATGCCGATGCCGTGGTCTGGAACGTGGGCAAGGTGCTGGACAAGAGCGCGCCGCAATTCGATGCCAGCCAGGTGGGCGTCACCGCCTCGCGTATGCCCACGCTGAGGTCGGCGCGCAAGATCGATGACCTGACCGTCGAGTTGAAGACCTCGGAGCCCGACTCCTTTCTTCCCATCAACCTGACCAACCTGTACATGGCGTCTCCGGCGCATTGGCAGAAGAAGCTGGCGGAGGTGCCGGCCTCCGTCACCGATGCGGCGGAGCGCTCGCAGCGGGCCTGGGCGGCCTTCGCGGCCGATGCGTCGGGCACGGGGCCCTTCAAGATGGCGAGCTTCGTGCCGCGTGAACGGCTGGAACTGGTGAAGAACGACCAATACTGGGACGAGAAGCGCCGGCCCAAGATCGACCGCGTCGTGCTGCTGCCCTTGCCGGAAGCCAATGCCCGCACCGCCGCGCTGATGTCGGGGCAGGTGGACTGGATCGAGGCGCCGGCGCCGGATGCCTTCGACGCCATCAAGAGCCGTGGCTTCGTGATCTATTCCAACGAGCAGCCGCACGTGTGGCCGTGGCAGTTGTCGTTCAATGAGGGTTCGCCCTGGCTGGACCGCCGTGTGCGCCATGCCGCCAACCTGTGCGTGAACCGCGGCGAGCTCAAGCAGCTGCTGGGGGGCATGATGGGCGAGCCCAAGGGCACCGTGCCGCCGGGTCACCCGTGGTGGGGCAATCCCACGTTCGACATCAAGTACGACCCCGAGGCCGCGCGCAAGCTGATGGCAGAGGCGGGCTATTCCAAGGCCAAGCCGATCAAGGTGAAGGTGCAGACCTCGGCGTCGGGGTCCGGCCAGATGCAGCCGCTGCCCATGAACGAGTACGTGCAGCAGAACCTGAAGGAGTGCTACTTCGACGTGACCTTCGACGTGGTCGAGTGGAACACCTTGTTCACGAACTGGCGCAAGGGGGCGAAGGATCCGTCGGCCAATGGCAGCGACGCCATCAACGTCAGCTACGCCTCGATGGATCCGTTCTTCGCGATGGTGCGTTTCGTCAGCACCAAGACCTTCCCGCCGGTCTCCAACAACTGGGGCTACTTCGGCAACGCCGAGATCGACGGGCTGATCGCGGCGGCGCGCACCACCTTCACGCCCGCCGAGCGCGACGCCGCGCTTGCCAAGCTGCATGCGCGCGTGGTCGAGGAAGCCCCGTTCGTGTGGATCGCGCACGACGTCGGCCCGCGTGCGATCTCGCCCAAAGTCAGGGGCGTGGTGCAGCCCAAGAGCTGGTTCATCGATATCGCCACGATGTCGATCGACTGATGTTGAACCCGCCGGCCGCTCGCGGGGCGGCCGGTACGCTTTCGGGGGATGCTCATGCTCGGGTATGTCTTTCGGCGCGTCGTCTACGCCTTGCCCATCATGGTGGGCGTTGCGCTGCTGTGCTTTCTTCTGATCCATCTGGCGCCGGGCGATCCGCTGGTGTCGATCCTGCCGCCAGACGCGTCGGTCGAGCTGCAGCGGCAACTGATGACGCTGTATGGCTTTGATCGTCCCCTGCCGGAGCAATTCCTGTCCTGGATCTGGCGGGCGCTGCAGGGCGACCTGGGCGTCTCCATCGCCACGGGCCGGCCGGTGGCCACCGAGGTGTGGCATGCGGTTGGCAACACCTTGCGCCTTGCCTGTGTGGCCACGGTGCTGGGCTTCATCGTGGGCAGCTTCCTGGGGTTCGTGGGGGGCTATTACCGCAACTCGGTGATGGACCGCATCGCGTCGTTCGTGTCGGTGGTCGGCGTCAGCGTGCCGCACTACTGGCTGGGCATGGTGCTGGTCATCGTGTTCTCGACGCAGCTGATGTGGCTGCCGCCGACGGGCGCCGGGCCGGGCAGTTCGGCCGATTGGGCGTTCGACTGGGCGCATATCCGGCACATGATCCTGCCCGCCGTGACCATGTCGGTGATCCCGATGGGCATCATCGCGCGGACGGTGCGGGCGCTGGTGGCCGAAACCCTGTCCCAGGAGTTCGTGGTGGGCCTGCGCGCGCGCGGCCTGTCCGACCTGGGCGTCTTCCTGCATGTGGTGAAGAACTGTGCGCCCACTGCGCTGGCGGTGATGGGGCTGCAGCTGGGCTATCTGCTGGGCGGCTCGATCCTGATCGAAACCGTCTTCTCGTGGCCCGGCACCGGATTCCTGCTGAACGCCGCCATCTTCCAGCGTGACCTGCCGCTGCTGCAGGGAACGATCCTGGTGCTGGCCCTGTTCTTCGTGGTGCTGAACCTGCTGGTCGACATCCTGCAGGGGCTGTTCGATCCACGCATCGAAAGGAGCTGAGGCGATGGCCGACTCTACCTTGCGCGTCGCCGCTGTCGCCACGCCGGCCGCGACCCTGCCCATCGTGCGTTCGCCCGGCTATTGGTCCAACGTCCTGCGCCGGCTGCGTCGCGATCCCGTCGCGCTGGGCGCCGGCGCCGTGATCCTGCTGCTGATCATCGTGGCCTTGCTGGCGCCTTGGATCACGCCGGCCGACCCGTACCAGGCGTCGATGCTGCGGCGCCTGCGCCCGATCGGCACCGAGGGCTATCCGCTGGGCGCCGACGAACTGGGCCGCGACATGCTGTCGCGTCTCATGGTGGGCGCGCGCTTGTCGCTCTTCATGGGCATCGTGCCCGTCATCGCGGCCTTCGTCATCGGGAGCGCCGTGGGGATATTGGCGGGCTATGCCGGCGGCATGACCAACACCGTCATCATGCGCGTGGTCGACGTGTTCTTTGCGTTTCCCTCGGTGCTGCTGGCCATCGCGCTGTCGGGCACGCTGGGGGCAGGCATCCTGAACGCCATCATCTCGCTGACCATCGTGTTCATTCCGCAGATCGTGCGGGTGGCCGAAAGCGTGACCACGCAGGTGCGCCGCAGCGACTACGTCGATGCGGCGCGTGCGTCGGGGGCCGGCCCGGTGACCATCGTGCGCGTGCACGTCCTGTCGAACGTGCTGGGACCGATATTCGTCTATGCCACGAGCCTGATCTCGGTCTCGATGATCCTGGCGTCCGGCCTGTCCTTCCTGGGGCTGGGCGTGCGTCCGCCGGAACCGGAGTGGGGCCTGATGCTCAATACCCTGCGCACGGCCATCTACACGCAGCCGTGGGTCGCGGCGCTGCCGGGCGTCATGATCTTCATCACGTCCATCTCGTTCAACCTGCTGTCCGATGGACTGCGCAGCGCCATGGAGGTGAAGGAATGAGCACGATGCTTTCCAGGTCCCAGCCTGCCTACGAAGACCTGGGCGGTCCCGCGCAGCCGTTGCTGAGCGTGCGGGGCCTGATCAAGCACTTCCCGCTGAAGCAGGAACTGTTCGCGGGCCGCAAGGGCCGCAAGGCCGTGCGCGCGGTCGACGGCGTCGATTTCGAGGTGCTCAAGGGCGAGACCCTGGGCGTGGTCGGCGAGTCGGGCTGTGGCAAGTCGACCACCGCGCGCCTGGTGATGCAGTTGATCGCGCAGGACCGGGGCGAGCTGGTGTTCGACGGGCAGACCGTGGGGTCGCGCACGCTGAACCTGCGCGCTTTCCGGCGACAGACGCAAATGGTGTTCCAGGACAGCTATTCGTCGCTGAACCCGCGCATGACCATCGAGGACTCGGTGGCGTTCTCGCCCGTGGTGCATGGCACGTCCAGGCGCGAGGCCACGGCGCTTGCACGCGACCTGCTGGACCGCGTGGGGCTGGACCCGGCGCGTTTCGCCGGCCGGTATCCGCACGAGCTGTCGGGCGGGCAGCGGCAGCGGGTCAACATCGCGCGCGCGCTGGCGCTGCGCCCGCGGCTGGTCATCCTGGACGAGGCGGTGTCGGCCCTGGACAAGTCGGTCGAGGGGCAGGTGCTGAACCTGTTGCTCGACCTGAAGCAGGATTTCGGGCTGACCTATATGTTCATCAGCCATGACCTGAACGTCGTGCGTTATGTCTCGGACCGCGTCATGGTGATGTACCTGGGCGAGGTGGTCGAGCTGGGGCCGGTCGATCAGGTCTTCGATGCGCCGCGCCATCCCTACACGCAGGCCCTGTTGCGCTCGATGCCCTCGCTCGATCCCGAGCAGCGCACCCAGACGGCGCCGCTGTCGGGCGACCCGCCCAATCCCATCGATCCGCCTTCGGGTTGCCGCTTTCATACGCGTTGCGCGCAGGCGCGCGCGGCCTGTGCGGCGCAGGCGCCTGAAGTGGTGCATCAGGATGGGCATGCGGTGCGCTGCCTGATGCATCAGCCCGGTTCGGGCTATGCCAATTCGGGAGCACTGGCATGACGGCCGATACCCAGGCGCTGGTGCGCATCCGTGACCTGGAGGTCAGCTTCCAGGCTGGCGCCAAGACCGTGCACGCCCTGAATGGCGTCAGCCTGGATGTGGCGCGCGGCGAGGCGGTGGCGCTGATCGGCGAGTCCGGTTCGGGCAAGAGCGTGACCTTGCGCGCCCTGATGCGGCTGCACCCGCCCCGGCGCACCACGATGCGCGGGCAGATGCGGGTCGACGGACAGGACGTGATGGCCATGAGCGCGCGCCAGCTGGCCGCGATGCGTGGCCCCGTCGTGTCGATGATCTTCCAGGAGCCGCTGTTGGCGCTGGACCCGGTCTATCCGGTGGGCAAGCAGATCGAAGAGATGGTGCGGCGCCACACCGGCGCAACTGCCACGCAGGCGCGCAGCCAGGCGCTGTCGCTCTTCGAGCGCGTGCGCATCCCCAGTCCGGCGCGCCGCCTGCAGGCGTACCCGCACGAGATGTCCGGCGGCATGCGCCAGCGCGCGATGATTGCGCTGGCGCTGTCCTGCAACCCCAAGGTGCTGCTGGCCGACGAGCCGACCACGGCCCTGGACGCGACGGTGCAGATCCAGATCCTGCTGCTGCTGCGCGAACTGCAGCGCGACCTGGGCCTGTCCATCGTGTTCGTGACGCATGACATCGGCGCGGCCGCCGAGATCGCCGATCGGGTGGCGGTCATGTATGGCGGGCGCATCGTCGAGCAGGGCACGCTGGCGCAATTGCTGCGGGCGCCGCAGCATCCCTACACCATCGCGTTGCTGCATGGCCGCGCCCACGAGGCGATGCGCAAGGGCGAACGCCTGCAGACGATTCCGGGGTCTCCGCCCGACCTGTCCGCGCTGCCGGCGGGGTGCGCGTTCGCGCCGCGCTGTGCGCGGGCCGAGTCCGCCTGCCTGTCGACCGTGCCTGCCATCGTCACGGTAGGCGAGGGCCACGAGGTGCGCTGCGTGCACGCCCGGGCCCGCAACGCCATCCCGGAGACCGCCTGATGCGCCTGCTTGTCGTCAACGTCAATACCACGGATGCCATGACGCAGACCATTTCCGCGCAGGCGCGCGCGGTGGCCGCCGCGGGCACCGAGATCGTGGGGCTGACGCCCGCCTTCGGCGCGCCGTCGGTGGAAGGCAATTTCGAAAGCTACCTGGCTGCCGTGGCCGTGATGGAGTGCGTGCGGGCGTATGCCGGTCCTTACGATGCCGTGATACAGGCCGGTTTCGGCGAGCATGGCCGCGAGGGCCTGCAGGAGCTGTTGACGGTGCCGGTGGTCGACATCACCGAAGCCGCCGCCAGCGTCGCCATGTTCCTGGGGCGCTCGTATTCGGTCATCACCACCCTGGACCGTGCCGTGCCCCTGATCGAGGACCGGCTCAAGCTGGCCGGGCTGGACGCGCGCTGCGCGTCGGTGCGCGCCAGCGGGCTGGCGGTGCTTGACCTGGAGGAAAGCCCGGTGCAGGCTTGCGAGGCCATCGTCGCCCAGGCGCGCCGGGCGGTCGACGAGGACCGCGCGGAGGTGCTGTGCCTGGGCTGTGGCGGCATGGCGGGCCTGGACGAGCAGGTTCGCCTTGCCACCGGCGTGCCCGTGGTCGACGGCGTGACAGCGGCGGTGGCGGTGGCCGAGTCGCTGGTCAGGCTGGGCTTGAAGACCTCCAAGATCCGCACCTATGCGCCGCCGCTGCCCAAGGTACTGCAGCACTGGCCACCCGCTGGCGCGTGACCCGCCGGCAAGACCTTCGACACGAGTGCCCCCGCCATGACTGCTGACTTCGCCGGCAAGCCGCAAGCGCCGCTGGACCCTGATTACCCCCGTGACCTGATCGGCTATGGCCGCCACGTGCCCGATGCCGACTGGCCGGGCGGCGCGAGGATCGCCGTGCAGTTCGTGCTGAACTACGAAGAGGGGGGCGAGAACAGCGTGCTGCATGGCGATGCGGGTTCGGAGCAGTTCCTGTCCGAGATGTTCAACCCGGCCAGCTATCCGGGACGCCACATGAGCATGGAGAGCATCTACGAGTATGGGTCGCGCGTGGGTGTGTGGCGCATCCTGCGCGAATTCGAACGGCGCGGCCTGCCCCTGACCGTGTTCGGCGTGGGCATGGCGCTGGCGCGGCACCCCGAGCTGGTCGATGCCCTGGTGGCGGCGGAGCATGAAATCGCCTGCCACGGCTGGCGCTGGATCCATTACCAGGAGATCGACGAGGCGACCGAGCGCGATCACATGCGGCGGGCCATCGATGTGCTGACGCAGATGACGGGCGCGCGGCCGCTGGGCTGGTACACCGGCCGCGACAGCCCGCGCACGCGCCGGCTGGTGGCCGACGACGGCGGCTTTTTGTACGACAGCGACTATTACGGAGACGACCTGCCGTTCTGGTTGCGGGTGACGCGCAGCGACGGCAGGCAGGTGCCGCAACTGATCGTGCCCTATACCCTGGACTGCAACGACATGCGTTTCGCGCTGCCGCAAGGCTATTCGCACGCCGACCCGTTCTTCCAATATTTGAAGGACAGCTTCGACACCTTGTATGCCGAAGGCGCCGAGACGCCGCGCATGATGAGCATCGGCATGCATTGCCGCCTGCTGGGCAGGCCAGGGCGGATCGCGGCATTGCAGCGTTTCCTGGACTACCTGGGGACGCACGACCGTGTCTGGGTGTGCCGCCGCATCGATATCGCCCGCCATTGGCGCGAGCGGCATCCCTGTCCGGAAGCCTGAGCGTGACATTTGGCGAAGTTTTTGCTCAGAATATGAAATGTTATAACATATTGATCTTCAGCGGCTGTTTGGCAGTCCAGGATCAATAGATAAAAGCCATTGATTTTCAGGGCTTTTATTTGGAATGTTATATCGTTTTAAGGCAAGGAAAGATTTCATGATGTGGGCAGGCAAAAGGGCCGGAATAGTGGGGTTGGCGGCATTTGCTGTCGTGGCGGTCCCAAGCGTTGCGAGTGCAGCGGAGGAAGAACGCCGGCCGGGTTCTGGCAGCCGTGGTGAGCAAACCGTCCTGCTGCCTGCAGTGGTCGTCACGGCAACAGCCTCGGAGCGCCCCCAGGCCGAGGCACCGGCCAGCGTGTCGGTGGTGGACGGCGCGTCGTTGCGCAATCGACCGGTCCTGGATCTCGCGGATGCGGTGCGAGGTGAGCCCGGTATCGGACTCGATGACAGCGTCGGCCTGGGCCGTCGTGGTATCTCCATCCGGGGAATGACGCCCGAGCACACGCTGATATTGGTCGATGGCCAGCGTATCAATACGTCCGCGTCGGCCATTGCCCACTCGGACTTCGAATTGGGGTGGGTGCCGACCGAGGCCATCGAGCGGGTGGAGGTGGTGCGTGGACCGATGTCCTCGTTGTATGGCTCCGAGGCGTTGGGTGGCGTGGTCAACGTCATCACGCGGCGCGCTACCGACACCTGGCAAGGCTCTTTCAGCAGTTCGGCGCTGATCAACGACCATGGGCTGGATGGCAACCAATACAAGAACGGTTTCTACGTGGGCGGCCCGCTGGTGCCGGGCCGGCTGGGCCTGAATGCCTGGGGCGAAGTGAAACGGCGGGACGCGTTGCGCGATGCCGGAAACCGTGCCCTGACCGCGCTGGATGACCAGAAAGCCATCAATGGACACATCGGCCTGACCTGGACGCCTGATAACCGCCAGCGTGTCGACGCGTCCATCGATGCCGGCAATGAAGACCAGGAAGGATGGCGGGGAGGGACTGCCGGTGCGCGCTACGAGGCGACCTACGACGCGCAACGGCGCCGTTATTCCCTTTCCCATGCGGGCGACTGGAATTGGGGAAGCACCCAGTTGCGGGCCTACCGCAGTACGCTCCAGCGTCATGCCAGTCGCAGTGATGGGGGGGATGCGACCGGGCCGCACCGCTTTGTCGATACCGTTGTCGATGGCAAGGCGGCATTTGCGCTGGGGCAGTCCCACCTGGTGACCTTGGGGGCCGAGACTCGCCGGGAAAGCCTGGAGGATCCGACCGTCAACCTGGCAGGCAAGAAAGGGCAGACGCATTACGCGTTGTTCGCGCAGGACGAGATCGCGTTGGCAAGGCAGTTGGACCTGGTACTGGGCAGCCGCTTCGATCACCATGAGGATTTCGGTTGGGAAGCCAGTCCGCGTGCCTATCTGGTGTTCCGGCCGGATACGGCGTGGACCTTGCGTGCAGGCGTCGGACGTGGCTTCAAGGCACCGACGCTCAAGCAGTTGTCCCCCGAATACGAGTCGCGTGCGGCGATGGGCGGCCGCGGGATCATCCGCGGCAATCCAGATCTGGAGCCGGAAACCAATCAGTCGTTCGAGCTGGGAGCCGCGTATGCCAACCAGGGCTGGTCGGCGGGGGCCACGTTCTTCCATAACGACGTCAGGAATCTGATTGAAACCGTGCGCCAGCCGACATGCGACGTGCGCGGCCGGGTCTGCCTGGCCTACGACAACGTCGCCAGGGCGAGATTGCAGGGCTTGGAATTGACGGGTGTCGCGCCTCTGGCTGCCCAGTGGCAATTGCGCGCAAATTACACGTATCTGGATGCGCGTGATCGCAGCACGGATGAGCGCTTGGCGGACCGGTCGCGTCATCGCGCCAATGCGACGCTGGCATGGGACGCCACCGCCCAGCTGGCCACGCGCGTCCGGGCTGAGTATGTGGGCGCGCAATACCGCTCTGCCACCGAGCAGGAGCGGCCCGGCTACACGCTGTGGCACTGGTACGTCGACTATGAGGTCAATCGCAACCTGAGCCTGCATGCCGGCATCGAGAACATCACGGACAAGCGCCTGGCCAATGACGATGCCAGTATCTACGGTCGGGCTGACGAGGGCAGGCGGTACTTTGCCGGCTTGACGGCGAGGTTCTGATGGTCGTCAGTCGCTTGATGCGCTGCTGCGGGCTTGTCTTGTTGTCCTGGGGGCTTGCCACATCGGCTGCGGCGCAGCCGGTAGTGCAGATCCTGCACAATGGCTTCGTTTCAGCAGAAAAATTCGCGCGGCTGCAGCCCCTGGCTGCGCGCGCGGAGATCGCGTTGCGTCACCTGGATGTCGAACGTGCCTCGCCGCAGGCATGGCAGCAGGCCTTGGATGGTTCGGCATTGCTCCTGTTGGACGTGCCCCGTCCTTCGGATCGCAACCTCGTGTCGCAGGCGTTGGCGCGCGCGCTGACGCAACAGCACGCGCAACGCGGCGCCTCGCCAGACCTGCCACGACTGGTCGTGGGAGGAGGCCGCCCAGAATGGTCAGGGCTGCAAGCGCAGGACGGCGCAGCGCTTGCCGCGCTGTATGCCGCTGGCGGGCAGGAGAACTTCAGCCGCCACTTCGCGTTGGCCCGTGCGGTGCTGGACGGCCAGACTGTGGACGCGGCGCTGCGAGCGCCGCCCACCGCTTTGCCCCGTACGGGTTTCTATCATCCGGATGCGCCACGGGTGTTCCAGGCGCTTGCCGATTATCTTGCCTGGCACGCGCGCCATTCCAATGCCGGAGGCAAACCCGCCGGACGAGTGGCTTTCCTGACGCACCAGAGCACGGTGGGCGACTTGCTGACCGGTGAGCTGGATACGCTGGTCGCCCGCAGCGTAGCGGCTGGGCTGGTGCCAGTGGTGTTCTGGCTGGATGCCGCCGATGCTGGCGGGTTGGCGCGAGTGCTGGGCAAAGACCAGGTGGATGTGCTGGTGAACCTTACCCACATGCAGGATGGCGGGGCACGCAGCCGCGATTTCCTGGCCTTGGACATCCCCGTCATCCAGACCTTGCGCTTCCGTGAGGGCGACGCGGCAGATTGGCTCGATGCCCCAAGCGGGGTGTCGGCTCGCACCACGGCGGTATTCCTGGCCGGTCCGGAAAGTTGGGGGGTGAGCGATCCGCTGGTGTTGTCGGCATCGACGGCGGGCGTGCCGAATTTCCTGCCCTTCCAGCTCGATGCCTTGATGGCCAAGCTGGAAAGCCTGGTGGCGTTGCGCCATACCGCCAACCCCGACAAGCGGCTGGCGTTGATGTTCTGGAACTATCCCGCGGGCGAGAAGAACCTGGGGGCATCGAACTTGAATCTGCCGCGCAGTATCGTCTCCATCCAGATGGCGCTGGCAGCGGAAGGTTACTCAGTCGGGGCGGCACTGGAGGAAAAGGAGGTGATCGCGGCAGGCCAGCGCATGTTGGGCGCCTTGTACGGCAAGGTGCCGCTGGAAAGCCTGCTCGAAGAGGGGCTCGCGGCGCTGTACCCGCTTGAAGACTATGAGCGCTGGCTGGCGGCACTGCCTGCGCAGCGCCGCCACGAAATGCGCCAGGGAGGAAAGCCGTCGCATCATCGCGCGGTGCGCGAGATCGATGGCCAGCGCTATTTCGTGATTCCTCGCTGGGAGCGAGGCAATCTGCTGGTCATGCCCCAGATGCCGCGTCACGTCGGGCAGGCAGGGCATTACCACGATACGGCCGAGGCGCCTGATCATCTTTACATGGCGTCGTACTTATATCTGCAGGCCGGGCACCGCGCCCACGCCTTGGTGCACCTGGGCACTCACGGCACCCAGGAATGGCTGCCGGGCAAGGACCGCGGCATGGCGGCCAGCGACTATCCTTGGCTGGCGCTTGGCGGGCTGCCAGTCTTCTATCCCTACATCCAGGATAACGTCGGCGAGGCGATCCAGGCCAAGCGGCGCGGACGCGCTGTCACCATCAGCCATCAGACGCCACCTTTCGCGCCAGCGGGTCTTTATGACCAGCTTCGTGATGTCCATCATCTGATCCATGAATACGAGCAGTTGGACGATGGCGGTGTGCGCGAACGCGTGGCAGCCAAGATACGCGAGGCGGCCGTGGCGGCCAACCTGCACGACGACCTGGCCTGGACGGCCCAGCGAGCCGAGCAGGATTTCGACGGATTCCTGCAAGCACTGCATGATCACTTGCACGAACTTGCACGGGTAGCGATGCCGCTGGGGCTGCACACGTTTGGCCAGCCCGCCAGCATCGAACACCGTGCCAGCACTGTCATGCAGCAACTGGGGCGACCTTTGCAGGAAGCCCTGGGCCTGGACGATGAGTCCATGTTGGTGCCCGACCCGGATGCCTTGCCGGAGAACCCCGCGTATCGGGCGATTCGCCAGTTGTTGGTGAAGGACGAGCGAGACACCTTGCCTGCGCAGGCTCAGGCATTTGCGGAGCGCGCCGCAGACCTGGATCGGAACCTGCGCGACACGCAGGAAAACGAGGCGCTGCTGGCAGGGTTGGCGGGACGGTTCGTCGCGCCTGGTGCGGGCGGCGATCCCATCCGTAATCCGGATGTCGCCAGCGGCCGCAATCTGTATGCCTTCGAGGCCGACAAGATTCCCGCGCGGGCGGCTTATGCGCAGGCGGAAGAGGCTTATGCGCAATTGCTGTCGGCCTTTCGCGCCGAGCATGGTGGCGCCTATCCGAAGAAGCTGGCGTTCAGCTTGTGGGCCTCGGAAGCGGTCCGTCATCTGGGGGTGACCGAGGCGCAGGTGCTACATGCGCTGGGCCTGCGTCCAGTCTGGGATGCGGGAGGACGGGTGACCGCCTTGCAGATTATTCCGGCCACTGAATTGGGGCGGCCACGCAGTGATGTGGTGGTGCAGGTGACTGGCGTGTATCGGGACCAGTTCGACAGCTTCATGCGCTTGCTGGACGACGCGTTGCGGCGGCTGGCCGAACTGGACGAGCCGGACAACCCCATCGCCGCGGGCAATCGCCGGGTGGCTGCGACCTTGCAGGCAGGCGGTATGGAACCCGATGCTGCGCAGTCCATCTCGCGCGCTCGGATTTTCAGCAATGCGCCGGGCGCCTATGGGACGGGCGTACCCGACCTGGCGATGCGCTCGACAGAGTGGGAGGACGATGCCGCGCTCGGTCAACAGTTTCTTTCCAGCAGCCGTTATGCCTATGGCGCAGAGACGTGGGGCGCAAGCCCCGAGCAGGCCAATGTCCTCGCAGAGCAATTGCGAGGGACTCAGGCCGCCATCATGTCTCGCTCCTCGACCTTGCATGGGGTGTTGTCGACGGATCATCCTTTCGAGTTCCTGGGAGGACTGTCGGCAGCCATCCAGCATCTGGACGGTCAGGCCCCACAATTATTGATCTCGGACTTGCGTGGCAACCAGCCCCGAACCACGGGCCTGGCCCGCTTCCTGTCCGACGAGTTGCGCGCGCGTTATCTCAACCCGCAATGGATCGATGCCATGCAGCAGGAGGGCTACGCCGGCACCCTGGAGGTGCTTGCCGTCACCAATAATCTGTTTGGGTGGCAAGCCGTCGCAGCCGATAGTGTGCGCGCGGACCAATGGCAGGCCATGTTCGATACCTATGTCGCTGATACGCGAGCGCTTGGCACCCAGGAATGGTTCGAGACGCACAATCCCACGGCGCAGGCGCAAGTCATCGAGCGCATGGCTGAAGCGATCCGCAAGGGCTATTGGGACGCATCGGTCGAGACCCGACAGGCGTTGGCGCAGCGCTGGCAGGAACTGGCCCGGCAACATGGCGTGGATACGGGCGCCGAGGTCACGCGCCAGTACATTTCCGACATGGCGCAAGGGTATGGCCTGCAAGGGGCCACCACGCCAGCAATGACGGCTGCGCCTGCGGCGGCGCCGGGGCCGTCATCTCGGTCGGAGGAGGCACCCACGCAGGCCGTGCAGGGCCAGGTGCTGTCACAGGTGGAGGCACCGCCCGCCGAGGACGCGTCCCAGGCTTGGACGCTTGCGCTCATGCTGCTGTTGATCATGGGTGGCGGTCTGTGGCAGGCCACGGTCACAGCCAGGGCGCATGCGCATTCTTCTTCCAATACTTCCCATCGTTGAACACTCATGTCCTTTCTTTCCGAGATCGAAACCCTGCTCTATGCCGTGACGCGAATCTTTCTCGCGCCCGTGATGTTGCTTATCGCAGCCGCCTTGGTCTATGCGCTGTTCGTCCTGGGCGCTTTCTTCGTGGAGGCGTGGCAGCGCAAGCGCGGCGCGTGCACGGCGGCGCTGTTTTCCTATGCAGCAAAGCGTCAGGATGGCACGCTGCCGGCCAGCGACGACCTGGAGCTCTGGATCATGCGGCGGCTGGAGTGGCTTCGGGTCGTGTCGCGTACAGCGCCCATGTTGGGCTTGATCGCGACCATGATTCCCATGGGACCAGCGCTGCTGGCTCTGGGGAGCAATGACAGCGCTGCGGTGGGCAGGAACATGGTGGCGGCGTTTTCCTCGGTGATACTGGCGCTGCTGGCCGCCAGCATCTGCTTCTTCATCCTGACCGTGAAGCGGCGCTGGCTGTTGCAGGACCTGCGGCAGATAGAGCGCATGCGCGCCGGCCAGGGAGCTGCCTGATGCGCTTCCTGAGCGAGGACGACGCCAACGATCCGATGCTTTCCGTCGTCAATCTGATTGATCTGTTCCTGGTGATCATCGGCATGCTGATGGTCGTCATTGCACAGAATCCGCTCAACCCCTTTTCGCAGGACAAGGTCGTCGTGGTGGAAAATCCGGGTGAATCCGACATGCGCATCACGATCAAGGACGGGCAGGCGTTGACGCGCTACGAAGCCAGTGGTGAGATGGGGGAAGGCCAGGGCGCGCGCGCGGGGGTCACTTATCGGCTGGAGGACGGCCGCATGATCTACGTGCCAGAGGATTGATGCCGTGGCGGTGGCGATGGCGAGACGGCCCTTGACCGTCTCGCACGCGTGGCGCGTTACAGCGTCGGCTGCGGCACCGGCGTACTCGCCGGCAGCGTCTGGCCCTTGCCGCCACTCTTCTGGCAAGCCGACCCGATGCCCCACTTCGTGACCTTGCCCTTCTCGATCAGGAATTTCTCTTCGCAGTGATAACGCTGGCCGACATAGACGCCCCAGACGTATTCATAGGAGATGACCTTCGCGCCGCTGGACAGGGTGTAGCTGCCGGTGGGCGGGCCCCACTTCATGACCAGCGTGTCTTCGTCTTCGCCTACCCAGGACGCCAGGACGTCGTTGCGGGTTTCGTTGCGCTCGTTGTTGATCAGGTTGCCCATGGGCGAACCCGCGCAGCCGGCGAGCAGGGCGGACAGGGCAATGGATAGTGCGATCTTCTTCAAAGGATTTTCCTCTTTCCCAGGAATGGCCTGTGTCGGCTCGATTTGAGCGGGCATAGTATCGTGTGGCCCCTCGATATCGTGCGCCAACATGTTGTCAAAAGGTTACGCAATGAAGCTGGATGTTCCCGTGTTGCCGTGGCTGGCCAAGCAGTTCTTGCGTCACAAGGGCTCGGCATGAGCCGCAGCCAATCATCCGTCGCCGTGGGCCACCTTCCTTATTGGCTGGCCCTGGCCGGCGTGGGGGTGTTGTGGCTGCTGCAGGTCTGGCAGGCGCAACGCCCGCCCGAGATGCTGGATCCGGCCCTGCAAGGCTTGATGCCGGATGATTTCCTGGCCGTGTCTGTGCATGACGTGCCGGGCGGCGCGGATGCCTTGCTGGCAGCTGGGCTGGTGACGTTCCTGGTGGCCCAGGCAGTATTGCAGCGGCCGCAACGTGCCGGCGTCACCTTGGCCTGGCAAGGCTGGGCGGCCTTTGCCGTCATCCAGGGCATTCTGCAATTCACGCCTGCCTGGGTGGTGGGCTGGGCGGCCGGCCCTTGGCTGTTGGACGGCAACCTGTTCCTGATGCGGGCGGCCGACCTGCTGATGCAGGCGGTCGTCTCGTGGGTGGCCTTGCGCTTGGCGCTGCGCGTGCCTGGGGCGACACGCGCCGGCCAGCCGCACGCGGGCGCCACGGGAGGCCGTGCAGCCGTCGTGTTCGGCGCGTTCAGCCTGACCTATCTGTTGTCCTTGTGGCTGGTCGTCATGGCGCATTTTTCCGCGCGCTGGGCCTATCTGGACCCGGCCGAGGCCACGCGCCAGGTCCTGCTGGTGGTGGGGTATCTGGTTCTCCTGGGCGTGGTCGGCGGGCTGGGGGCCTGGTGGGGATTGCGTGCCGAGGCGCCGGTGCGCATGCGGCGCCTGCTGCTGTTGTCCCTGCTTGGCCTGCTGCTGGCGTTCGCGGCCAAGCTGGTGGTGACGATTTCGGCGCGCGGCATGTTGACCTATGAACAACTGATCGGGCCATGGTCCGAAGGCCTGCTGGCGCTCGTCGCGCTGCTTTTGCAGTTCGTCGTGGCAGCCGCGCTGACGCGCCGCTGGGGCTGAACGGCGGCCGGGCAGGGGTCGGACACATGCTGAGTCCCCAAGAACAACGCCAACTGCTGGACGCGATGCGCGCTGTGCGGCACCGCGCCGCACAGGCTTTGGCGGCCGCGGGGAATGCCAGCCAGGCGGTCGCCTTCGTCGGCGTCTTGCACGAAAACGTCGATGCCGTCGTGGCCGCCTCGGAAGCGGTGGGCCCGCCGCCCGACTGCAGGCCAGGCTGTGCGTCCTGTTGCCATGCGCGGGTCGAGGTGTCGGATCCCGAGGCGTTGCGCATTGCCGGTCATCTGCATCAACTGCAGGAATCGGAACGCTTGGTGTTCATCGAACGATTGCGCGCCAAGGCGGCGGCGGACGGCGGGCCCGTGCCGCATGGGCAGCCCTGTGCCTTCCTGCGGGAAGGCCTCTGTTCCATCTATGCCATCCGCCCGTCGGTCTGCCGCAAGGCGCACTCCTTGTCCGCCCAGGCCTGCCAGTCCGGTATGGCGGAGATCCCGCAGGACCTGGGCCGTGTCATCCGCTGCGAGGTGCTGGTGGCGGGAACCCGCGACGCCTACGAAGGCGCGGGCTTGCCGGCGTCACGGCATGAACTGTCCGCGGCGGTGCTGGCGGCGCTGAGGCCAGCCGCACTGGACGAGTGGTATCAAGGCAAGCCCCTGCGCGCCTCGTCGTAGCGGCCATTGGGCAGCAGTTCATGGCGGATGTCGCCGTCATCGGTCACCCACATGGCGGTGTACGAGGTCTTGCCCGTGTTCCGTGCGCCTTGTTCCTGCATGGGAATGCGGCGGATCACGTCGTCGTAGGGCACCAGGTCCAGGAAGGCGATCACCTCCTTCGCGCGCTGGTTCTCCATGCGGAAGATCCAGACATAGCTGTTGCTGTAGGGCGCGCCGTCGGCGGCGGTGGCCGTGCCGTCCCAGTGCACGACGACGTCGTTGCCGCTGGCCCAGATGTCCCGCACCACGGGCTTGATGGGCGTGGACAGGCGGGTGGCGAAGGGCGTGACCGCGCGCTTCATGAAGTCGTCACGGCCCTGGTAGGTGCCGGCGGCCGGGCTGGTGCCCTTGATGATCCAGGTGATGTCGGGCGCCAGTACGTCGTCGAAGAAGGTGCGTCCGCCCGCGGCCCATTTCTCGAAGGCCTGGGCGATGAACTGGCGGTTCTTCTCGGTGGGGGCATCGCTGGCGCGGGCCAGCGCCGTGCCGGTGAATAGCGTGCTGGCAACCAGCACGAGGGCGGTGAGGAAGGATTTGAATGTCGTCATGGCATGTGCTCCTTTTCGTCATGGAATGGGCCGCGAGCCCTTGGGGGTAAAGCGTGCTCAGGCGCGGCGCTGCACGTGGGCGCCGCCGAAGATCAGTTGCTGCGCCATCGGCCGGCCGATGAAGCGCTCGGGGAAGATCGGCGCGGGCGTGCTGGCGTCGTTCAGGCGGGCCACGTGTTCGTCCGACAGCTGCAAGGCCAGCGCGCCCAGGTTGTCCTGTGCCTGTTCCAGCGTGCGCGCACCGATGACGGGCGCGCACACGGCGGGGTGCCGCAGCGTCCACGCCAGCGCAACCTGCGAGGGCGTGGCGTCGATCTCGCGAGCGACGTCCACCACGACATCGGCGATCTCCAGCGACCGCGCATTCATGTGGCCGGACGAGGCGATGACGCCCTTGCGGGTGGCGGACACCTGCGTCTCGCTCTGCTGGCGCAGGTCTTCCTTGCCGTACTTGCCGGTGAGGATGCCGCCGCCCAGCGGCGACCACGGCATGACGCCCAGGCCCATTTCCAGTGCCATGGGCATCAGTTCGTGTTCGACACTGCGTTCCACCAGGCTGTACTCGATCTGCAGCGCGACCAGCGGCGACCCGCCGCGCAGGTCCGCCAGGGTCTGCAACTGCGCCACCTTCCAGGCCGGGGTATTGCAGATGCCCAGGTACAGCACCTTGCCGGCGCGCACCAGGTCGTCCAGCGCGCGCAACACTTCTTCCGCACGGGTGGTGAAGTCCCAGGCGTGCAGGTGCAGCAGTTCGATGCGGTCGGTGCCCAGCTGGCGCAGGCTGGTTTCCACCGAGCGGACCAGGTTCATGCGGTGGTTGCCGCCGCTGTTGGGGTCGCCGGGGTCGCGCGCCATGGTGAACTTGGTGGACACCACGATGCGGTCGCGTTTGCCTTGCAGCAGCGTGCCCAGGATGCGTTCGGATGCGCCGTTGGTGTAGTTGACGGCGGTGTCGATGAAGTTGCCGCCCTGGTCGACGTAGGCATCGAAGATGCGGCGCGCCTGGGCATCGTCGGCGCCCCAGCCCCAGTCGGCGCCGAAGGTCATGGTGCCCAGGGCGAGGGGCGAGACGCGCATGCCGGATCGTCCGAGCAGGCGGTAGTGGTCGAGTGCGGTGGGACGGGACATATTCAACTCCTGTGCAAGGGATGTGCCGGATACGTTGAAGGAAGTATGTCCCGGGGGGCGCTGCGGGCTGTAGCCGCATCATCCGGAGTTCTTGTACGATTGTCTGACTCCCCCCGATGGCCCGATTTCACCGGGCGCGTGTTGCGCGCGCCGGCCACCCTCCTTCATCACGGAGCGCGCATGGATACGCTGCAACGGCTCACCGCCATCCTGGATCGCCACATGCCCGCGGACGGCATCGCTGCCAGCCCGATCCCGGGCATCACCCTGTATCGCGCCAGTTCACCGACGATGCCGATGCCGGTCGTCTACGCGCCCACGCTGTGCGTCATCGCGCAGGGCCGCAAGCAGGTGATGCTGGGGGCCACCGCCTATGTCTACGACCCGGCCAAGTACCTGGTGGCGTCGGTGGACATGGCCGTCACCGGGGCCGTCGTCGAGGCAACGCCCGCGCAGCCTTACCTGAGCCTGTCGCTGGACCTGGACATGGCGCAGCTGGGCGACCTGGCGCTGCACTATCCCGTTCACGAGGAAGAGGCCGATGGGCCGGCGACAGGCCTGGCGCTGGGCGATGCCGATCCCGACGTGCTGGACGCCGTATTGCGGCTCATGGGACTGATGGATACGCCGCGCGATATCGACGCGTTGGCGCCGCTGATCACGCGCGAAATCCTCTATCGCCTGCTGACGGGCACCGGCGCATGCAACAGCATGGTGCGGCAGATGGCCCAGGCCAACAGTCGCCTGAACCAGATCGCCAAGGCCATCGTGTGGCTGCGCGCGAACTACAACGGCGCGTGCCGGATCGACGACATCGCCGATATCGCGGGCATGAGCCGTTCGACGTTCCACGCGCACTTCAAGGCCGTCACGTCCATGACGCCGCTGGAATTCCGCAGCCGCCTGCGGCTGCAGGAGGCGCGCCGCCTGATGGTGTCCGAGGCGATGGATGCGGCGGGCGCGGGCTTTCGCGTGGGATACGAAAGCCCGTCGCAGTTCAGCCGCGATTACGTGCGCATGTTCGGCCTGCCGCCCGCCAAGGATGCGGTGCAACTGCGCAAGTCGGGTGAACTGCGGGCAAGTTGATGGCAGGCCTTGCTTAGAACTCCGCGCTCAATGACAGCAGCACCGTCAGCGGCGCGCCCACCGTCAGGCCTTCGCGCGCGGCGGATTGCCAGTAGTTCTTGTTGAGCACGTTTTCCACCGTGGCCCGCAGCACCATCGGCGTGCCGTTGGCGTCGAAGGCATAGCGCGCACCCACGTCGAAGCGCGTCCACCCGGGAATCTCCTGGGTGTTGCCCACGTCGACGTATTGCTGGGTGGTGCGCAGCATGCGCGCGGTCAGGGTCAGGCCTTGCAGGAAAGGCGTGTCCCATTCGGCCGCGGCGTTGAATTGGTGGCGGGGCACGGCGGGCGCGTGGTTGCCATCGTTCAGGCCGCCCTCGGTGCGCGTCAACTTGCCTTCGGTGTAGGCCACGCCGCCAAGCAGGCGCACGCCATGGGCGATCTCGCCCTGGCCCAGCAGTTCGAGCCCGCGGTTGCGCTGCCTGCCGTCGGCCACGTAGCGGCCCGAGACGGCGTCCACGAAGCTGCTGGGCTGCTCGATCTGGAAGGCGCTGAGCGTGGTGGAGAACGACCCGAAATCGTACTTGGCGCCCACTTCGACCTGCTTGGACACGTTGGGGGCGAACGTTTCCCCGGCGTTGACGGCGCCCGCCGGCGCGGTGGCGCCCTGGCTCAGGCCTTCGATGTAGTTGGCGTACAGCGACAGGGCGGGTAGCGGCCGCACCATCAAGGCATAGGCGGGCGACAGGCGGGATTTGCCGTAGTCGGCGGTGCGGCGTCCGCTCAAGGCATCGTAGTTGGCGGATTGCACGCGCTGGTTGCGCACGCCCGCGGTGAGCTGCACGCGGTCGTCCAGGAAGGAGAGCGTGTCCGCGGCTGCCACGCTGTAGAGGCGGGTTTCGCTGGTCTTGGGCAAGCCGCCTGGCCGGGCGATGTTGGGCTTGACCAGGTCGGCGGGCGTATACAGATTGGAGAACACCGTCCCTGAGCGGATGCGGGCCGACGAGTAATCGATGTCCATGACGCTGGCGCTTGCGGTGGGTTGATGCTTCACGGGGCCGGTGTGGAACGCGCCCCGCACCCCGATTTCCGCCGTCCTGCTGAGCAATGACTCGTCGAGGCGCGCCGGGACCGCGCCGATATTGCCGTCTCCGTCCAGCGTCAGCCACGAGGTCTGCAGGCTCTGGAAGTCGTGCTTGCGCGCGCCTGCCGCGGCATACACCGTCCAGTCGGAAGACACGTCGTACTCGGCGCGCACGGCGCCTGACCATTCCTTGGTCCGCCAATAGGTCCATGAAGGGAAGAAGTTGTGCCGCGCGTCTGGCGCGCGGCCGATCGCCACGCCCGGCGCGGGCGGGAACAGCAGGCCGCTGCGCGCGTCGGTATCGCGGTTCTGGTAGTTCAGGTCGGCCTCGATGCGGAATCGGTCGCCGCGGTAATCCAGGCCCAGGGCCATGGCGCCCAGGTCCTCGCGCGCGCCGTCGACGGCGTGGTCGCCGCGCGAGCCCGCCACGTTGAGCCGTGCGCCGAAGGCCTTGTTGTCGCCAAATCGGCGCGCCAGGTCCGCATGCACGCCCATCTGGCTGTCGCTGATGTAGGACAGCGTGTAGCGGTTCAGCGGCGTCTCCCCCGCTCGCTTGGGCACGAGGTTGATGGCGCCGCCCACGGAGCCGTAAGGCGCCATGCCGTTGAGCAGCGCATTGGGACCGCGCAGCACTTCGACGCGCTCCACGCCGATGAGCGAACTGGCGTTGCGCGGCGAGACGCCATACAGCCCGTTGAAGGCTACGTCGTAGTTGAACAGCGTGAAGCCGCGGATATTGAATTCATCGCGTCCCGCGCCACGGGAGTAGGTGTTGCGCACCGAGGGATCGTTCACCAGCACGTCGCCGATGTTCTGGGCCTGCTGATCTTCGATCAGCTTGGCGGTGTAGTGCGTCACGCTGAAAGGCGTCTCCTGGATGTCGCGGCTGCCGAGCAGGCCGACCCGGCCTCCGGTGGCGACCTGGCCGCCGGCATAGGCAGGAGACAGACCTTGCCGCGGGATCGCGCCGGTCACGGTGACCGCTTCCAGCTGGCTCACGCCGCCGGTGGGTGCGGGCACCAGGCGATACTGGCCCGGCGCATCCTGCGTGGCTTGCAGGCCCGTGCCCGCCAGCGCCTGCGCCAGCGCACCCTGGCGCGTGTCGCTGCCGCGGACGCCAGGGCTCTGCCGGTCTGCCACCAGTTCCGGGGTGGCGATGAGCAGCAGCCCGGTGTCGTTGGCAAGCCTGGCGAGTACGCGATTGAGCGGGCCGGCCGGCACGTCGAACTGCCGCAGTGTGTCGGCCTGGCCGGCGGCGGATTGCGCAGCCACGGAGGGGGCCCCGCTGATGAGGCCGGCGCTGGCCAGGGCCAGCGTGAGTCTCATGGCGCGGACGTGGCGGGGCAGGGCTGAAGCCGAAAGCCGGCGGGTGGCGGGGGCAGGGTGGACGGGCATGGGGGACCTGGGCTCAAACGGTGGAAGGAGGAGACATGCAGACGGTTGCGCGGTCGTGCACGCTGCCTGACTCTTTGCCCGCCTTATCGGATGGCACAGGAAAAACCGGAACGCGAATTTGTAACTGCAGGGAAGACCGCGGCGTATTAGGCCTGGGCGTCGATGCTGATCCACCAGGCCATGGGCTGGCGCAGCCGGATGGGCAGCACGGAGGCCATCATGCGCAGGGCGCGCGGCACGTCATGGATGGGAAGGCTGCCGAACACGCGCAGGTCCGCCACGGCAGGAGAGACGCCCAGGTGGCCAAAATGGTAGCGGCGCAACTCCTGGACGACCTCGCCAAGAGGCAGGCCATCGGCCACCAGCACGCCATGCGACCACGCTTCCAGGGCAGGAGTGGCCGCCGCGGCGGGAAGCAGGCGCGTCGATGTGAAGCGCACCTGCTCGCCGGCCGGCACGATGCCCGCGTTGCGCCGGTCGGCAGTCTCCACCCGGACCGCGCCGTCGAACACGGCCACCAGCACGGCCTCTTCCTCCTGGCGGACCGTGAAGCGCGTTCCCAGGGCCTGCAGCCGCCCGGCGCGGGTCTGCACGAAGAAGGGCCGGTTGGGGTCGGAGGCGGTATCGATCAGCATCTGGCCGCTGCTCAGGCGCAATTCGCGCTGCGCCGGGTCGTAGCGGACATCGAAGGCGCTGAGCGCGCGCAGCCACACCCGCGTGCCATCCGCCAGCGTGATCTGGCGGGTCTCACCGATGCCGGACTGGTGGTCTGCCGTCCAGCCCAGCGCCAGTGCGGGCAAAGGGGTGTGACGCCAGGTCGCCCAGCCGAGGCAGCCGGCGCCTGCCGTGCCCAGCAGACCCAGCAGGACCTGGCGCCGTGCGCGCGCGCCACGCGCCGAGACACGGCGGTAGGTGGCCACCGCCGTATCGCGTGCCGGGCTGTCTTGCAAGGGAGCGAAGCGGGTGCCGATGCGTTCGACGTGGCGCCAGGCTTCCCGGTGTTCGGCCGAGCCGTCCAGCCACTGCTGCCAGGCCTGCCGATCTTGCGCACTGGCATGGCCCGAGCGCAGCAAGGCAAACCAGTCGGCTGCCTGTTCCAGGACGGGGTGCGACAAGGCGAGCGTGCCGGGGTCGAAAGGGTGGCGAGAGCCGCTCACAACGCGGACGCCAATGCGGGCGCTTGCGGCGGCGTCCGGGCGTGGGCCAGCCGGGTTTCCAGCAGCAGGCAGCGCAGCATGGCTTGCGACACGTATTTGCGCACCATGCGTGAAGACACGCCCAAGGCGTTCGCCACCTCGTCGTCGGTGGCTTCGCAGACGATGGCCATGACGAAGGCCTGGGCTGCCTTGGGGGGCAGGCCGCGCAGCATGGCGTCGACTTCCCCCAGCGCTTCCAGCACGATCGCCTGGTGCTCGGCGGACGGCGCGGTCGGCTCGGGCAGCGCGGCCAGCGTGTCGGCCCAGGCCTGCTCCAGCTCGCGCCGGCGCCAGAGGTCCACGCAAAGGCCCGATGCCATGTTGCGCAGGTACACCCGCGCCTGCGGATCGTTGTCGAAGCGGCACTTGCCCGTCAACACGCGCAGGAAAGCGTCTTGCGCCAAGTCCGCGGCATCGGCCGCATTGCCCAGCCGGCGGTGTAGCCACTTGTAGAGCCAGCCGTGATGACTGCCGTACAGGTGCTCGAAACTCTGGGGGGCGCTGTCCAATCCGCTCACGTTGTCGTCTCGTCGAACCGCGCATGAATGCGAACGGTTATCAATTTCTTTTCAGCCGGCGATTATGGCGCGACGGCTTGGCCTTTGACAATCCGTCGCCGGACGATGGGTGGCCGGAACGTTGCGTGGGCGAGACGGCCCGGGCTGCGCGGCTGGCATGGCGGCGCTTCTATAATGACGGCCACTGCCTTCCTCATGGCCAGGATCGCCGCCGCCGCGCCGTCCTGTTCCGCTTGCCACCCATGTCCCCTGTCCGCGTGCTGTCGATCATCCCCCCGATGACGCAGCTGAACACTCCCTATCCGTCCACGGCCTACCTGACGGGCTTCCTGCGCTCGCGCGACGTCACCGCCTTCCAGGAAGACCTGGCGCTGGCCGTGGCGCTGCGGCTGCTCTCGCCCGAGGGCTTGCGCGACGTGGCGGCGCGCGTGGCCGAGCTGCCGGTGAAGCGGCACACGGCGTCGGTGCGGGCTTTCGTGGCCATGCAGGATCGTTATCTGTCCACCATCGGCCCGGTCATCGCGTTCCTGCAAGGGCGCGATTCCACCCTGGCGCATCGCATCGTGGGCCGCCATTTCCTGCCGGAAGGACCGCGCTTCGCGTCCCTGGACGTCTACCTGGACGAAGAGGGCGGCGACCCGCTGGGCTGGGCCTTCGGCGCGATGGGGCTGCACGACCGCGCCAAGCACCTGGCCACGCTGTACCTGAACGACCTGGCCGACGTGCTGCGCGACGCCGTGGATCCGCGTTTCGAGTTCGTGCGCTATGCGGAATCCCTGGCCAGCAGCCAGCCCACGTTCGATCCCCTGGCCGAAGCGCTGGCCGCGCCGCCCACGCTGGTGGACGACACGCTGCGGAACCTGACCGAGCAGGCGCTGGCGCGGCACGCGCCCACGATGGTGCTGCTGTCGGTGCCGTTTCCCGGTGCGGTCTACGCGGCGTTCCGCATCGCTCAGGCGATCAAGGCGAAGGATCCGTCCATCGTCACGGTGCTGGGCGGCGGCTTCGTCAACACCGAATTGCGTGAATTGAAAGACCCGCGCGTCTTCGATTACTTCGACTACGTGTCGCTGGACGCCGGCGAGCGTCCCTTGCTTGCCCTGCTGGAGCACGTGCAGGGCAAGCGCTCGCGCCAGCGCCTGGTGCGCACCTTCCTGCGCGATGCCGACAGCGGCGAGGTCCGCTACGTGAACATGGTCGAGCCCGACGTGGCGTTCGCCGAGGTGGGCACGCCCACCTGGGACGGCCTGCCGCTGGATCGCTACCTGTCGCTGCTGGACATGCTGAACCCGATGAATCGGCTGTGGAGCGACGGGCGCTGGAACAAGCTGACCGTGGCGCACGGCTGTTATTGGAAGAAGTGCAGCTTCTGCGATGTGGGCCTGGACTACATCGGCCGCTACGAAGGCGCGTCCGCCAAGGTGCTGGCCGATCGCATCGAGGCGATCGTGCAGGAAACCGGGCAGACGGGCTTCCATTTCGTCGACGAAGCCGCGCCGCCCAAGTCGCTGAAGGCGCTGGCCACCGAGCTGATCGAGCGCAACGCCGGCATCTCGTGGTGGGGCAATATCCGCTTCGAGAAGACCTTCACGCCCGAGCTCTGTGAGCTGCTGGCCGACAGCGGCTGCATTGCCGTGTCGGGCGGCCTGGAAGTGGCGTCGGACCGATTGCTGAGCCTGATGAAGAAGGGCGTGTCGGTGGACCAGGTGGCGCGCGTGACGCGGGCCTTCACCGATGCGGGCGTGCTGGTGCATGCCTACCTGATGTACGGCTTTCCCACGCAGACCGTCCAGGACACCGTCGATGCGCTGGAATACGTGCGCCAGCTGTTCGAGAACGGCTGCATCCAGAGCGGCTTCTTCCACCGTTTCGCCTGTACGGTGCACTCGCCGGTGGGGCAGAACCCCGAGGAATACGGGGTGACGCTGCGGCCGTTGCCGCCGGTCACTTTCGCCAAGAACGATATCGGCTTCGACGATCCCACGGGCGTGGACCACGATGCGCTGGGCAAGGCGCTGAAGAAGGCCATCTACAACTACATGCACGGCATCGGCCTGGAAGAGGACGTGCGCAGCTGGTTCACGTTCAAGGTGCCGCGCACGACGGTGGCCAGGCACCGCATCAGCCGCGCGCTGGAACAGCGAGCCTAGCGCAACGGATACGCAAGCGGGTTTTGTCGGAAAAGCCTACAGTGAGCCAGTCGCCACCCGCGAAGACGGGGGCGATGAGGCAAAACGAAGGGCAAACAACAACGACAAAGGAGCAACCCGTGACGTCCGCTTTCCATCCCCTGGATACCCGGCTGCCCGCCATGCTTGCCAGCGGCAAGCCCTTGCGCGGCATCTTCAATGGCCTGCCCAGTCCCGCCATCGTCGAGATGTGCGGCTATGCCGGGTTCGATTTCATCATCCTGGACAACGAGCACGGCAGTGCCGACCTGGGCGTGACCGAGCACATGCTGCGGGCGGCGCGCGCCGCGGGCATCGCGCCGGTGGTGCGTTGTTTCGAGGCTGACATTCCGCGGGTGCTGGACATGGGGGCCAGCGCCATCCAGGTGCCGATGGTGCAGGACGCCGCCCACGCGCGCCGCCTGGCGGACAAGATGCGCTACCCGCCGCAAGGCACGCGCGGCAGCGCCTTCAGCACGCGCGCGGCGGGGTATGGGGCGTTTGGCGGCAATGCGCACGCCGAGCGCAGCAACGCGGGCGTGGCCTTCATTGCCATGGCCGAGACGCCGCAGGCCATCGAACAGATCGACGAGATCGCGAGGGTCGACGGCGTGGACGCGGTGTTCATCGGGCCGAATGACCTGTCGCACGCCATGGGGCATGGCGCCAACTGGAGCGCCGAGCCGGTGCAGCAGGCGATTGCGCACGGCCTGAAGACCATCGCGGCGGCGGGCAAGTGCCCCGGCACCATTGCCCTGACGCCGCAGGACGAGGCGAAGTACGGCGCGCTGGGCGCGCGGTATTTCGCGAACGTCGTGACCAGCCTGGTCACCCGGGCGTTCGCCCAGGCCGTGCAGGCCAGCAAGGAAAACGCCTTGCGTTATTGAGGGGGCGGGGCGCGCCTGGCCGGCCTCAGCCGAACTTGCGCACCGCATCCAGCGCGAGGCCCGCGCCGATGCTGCCGAACAGGTCGCCTTCGACGCTGCGAGCGCGGGGCACCAGCGCCGAGACGCTTTCGCGCAGGCGCGGCACGCGGCTGGAGCCGCCGGTGAAGAACACGGTGTCGACATCGTCGGTGGACACGCCCGCGTCGCGCAGCAGTTCACCCACCTTGATTTCCACCTTGCCCACCAGGCCGCCCACGGCGCTGTCGAACAGCGGCCGGCCCACGTCCACGTGGCGTCCCGGCGCGATGCGTGACAGGTCGATCTGCGTGTCGGAGGCATCCGAGAGCGCGATCTTGGCTTCTTCCACCTGCATGGCCACCCAGTGGCCGGCGCGCTGCTTCACGAGTTCCATCAGCAGGTCCAGCTTGTCGCGCTCGGCGGACTCCATGCGCAGGGTGGACAGCAGGTCCACCGACTTGCGCGCATAGACCTGGTTGATGGTGTGCCAGCAGGCCAGGTTGCGATAGGGCGTCGACGGCATGTCCTTGCCGCTTTTCAGTTGTGACCCCAGGCCCAGCAAGGGCATGACGCAGGCCAGGTTCAGCTGCATGTCGAAATCGGCGCCGCCGATGTGCACGCCGCCGTGCGCCAGGATGTCTTCGCGCCGGTCGGGTTTGGCGGCGCGGCCCGGGCCCAGGCGGATCAATGAGAAGTCGGAGGTGCCGCCGCCGATGTCGATGACCAGCACCAGTTCTTCGCGGTCGATCTGCGATTCGTAGTCGAATGCCGCCGCCAGCGGCTCGAACTGGAAGTCGATGTCGGTGAAGCCCACGCTGCGCGCGATCTCGCCCAGGGTGTCCTGCGCCAGCTGGTCGGCCGCCTCGTTCTCGTCGACGAAGAAGACGGGACGGCCCAGCACCACCTGGGTGAAGGGGCGGCCGGCCGTCTCTTCGGCGCGGTGCTTCAGCTCGGCGATGTAGCGGGTCAGCAGCACGCGGAAAGGCAGTGCGCGGCCTTGGACTTCCGTGTGGCCGTCGATCAGCGAGCTGCCCAGCAGGCTTTTCATGGCGCGCATCAGGCGCCCGTCGTAGCCCGCCAGGTAATCGGCCAGCGCGGCGCGGCCGTAGCTGACGTCACCGTCTTCGTCATGGAAGAAGATGGCCGAGGGGAGGGTGGCTTTGCCGTCTTCCAGCGCGAGCAGGGCGTGCTGGCCGGGACGAACCCAGCCGACGGTGGAGTTGGAGGTGCCGAAGTCGAGGCCGCATGCGGGGGTGGTCATTCAGGGCAGGCAGGTAAGCAGAACGGCGCGTAAGTGTAGCCGGAAGCGGGCGGTGGGCTCTCCCGGGCAGCGATGTAAAGCAAACTTGACTATTGGCGTGTTGTCGCGCAGAATGTAAAGCCTGCTTTACAGGAGATTGTCATGACTACCCGTTCCCAACAGCGCCGCTACGCCTTCGAGTTCCTGGCTGCCATGGGCATCTATGCGCTGGTGCTGGTCGCATCCCTGCTGGCGCTGAACGCCATGCCCCCCGATTCGGCCTGGCGGGTGCCGGTCTCGCTGCTTCCCGTGCTGCCCTGCGTGCTGGCGTTGTGGGTCGTCGTGCGGCAGACGCGCCGCATGGACGAACTGCAGATGCGCGTGCAGTTCGAAGCCATCGGTTTTGCGTTCGCCGGCACCGCGCTGCTGACGTTCAGCTATGGCTTCCTGGAAAACGTGGGCCTGCCGCGCCTGTCGATGTTCTTCGTCTGGCCGCTGATGGCCGTGCTGTGGATGATCGGCGGGCAGATCTCGGCGCGGCGTTACCGGTGAAGAACCATCTGAAGGCCCTCAGGGCCGAGCGGGGCTGGTCGCAGGCGGACCTGGCCGAACGCCTGAACGTGTCGCGCCAGACCGTCAATGCCATCGAGAACGGCCGTTACGACCCCAGCCTGCCGCTGGCCTTCCTGATCGCCAGGACCTTCGGGCTGGCGATCGAAACGATCTTCGACGACGAATGATCAACGCTGCGGCAGCAGCTTCCTGGGCACCAGCCACAGGAAGGCCAGCATGCCGAACAGCTCGATCAGCGACTGGAACACGACGACGATGGCCGCCAGTTCCCAGCCAGACGGCAGCGCCAGGGCAAAGGGCAGCACCACGAAGGAATTGCGCGTGGCGAACGAGAACAGCAGCGTGCGGCCCTGCGCCGTGGGCAAGCGGAACGCCTTGCTCAAGCCGACCCCGCAGGTTGCCGAGCCCAGCAGGAACACCAGGCAGGCGGCCAGGATGCTGCCCAGCACGGGCAGTGAACCCAGCACCGCTTCGACCTGGGACGCCGCGATCAATGCCAGCACGATGGCCAGCAAGGGCACGGGGAACCAGCCCAGGCGGGCGATGAGCGCTGCGCGGGGCGGCTGCGCCTCGGCCCATCTTTCGGTCAGGTAGGCCAGCGCCATCGGCAGGATGATGACCACGCCGAACACGCCCAGCATGTGGCCGGCGGACACGATCTTCATGAAGTCCGCGCCCATGAACAGCCAGAGATAGAGGGGCAGCAGCACCATCTGCATGATCAGCAGCGTGGGCGTGAGCGCGACGGCGCGGCGCAGGTCGCCGCCGGCCTGGTGCGCGAAGGTGATGAACCAGTCGGTGCAGGGCACCAGCAGCACCAGCACGAGCCCCAGGCGGATCGCGTCGTCGCCGGGAACGAGCCAGAGGATGATATACACCAGCAGCGGCAGCAGCACGAAGTTGCCCAGCAGGGCGGCCGCGATGAAGCGCGTGTCCTTGAACGCCGCCGGCAGGTGCGCCAGCCGGATCTGGGTGAATGTCACATACAGCAGCAGGGCCAGGGCCGGCCACAGCAGCCGTTCCCAGGTGGGCGCCAGGGCCGGCGCGGCGGCGCCCAGTGCCAGGCCCAGCAGGATGGCGGCCAGGTAGACCCAGACCTGCTGTCGTTCCAGGGTGTCTCGATTCATTGCATGCGTGAGGGGGAAAACCAGGCTGGATTATTGGGGATATCCCGGGGGCGCTGCAATGGCGGCCTGCCGGCAGAGGGGAGAATGCGTATCCACGCGCCGCGCTTTTCACTATCCTGCAATGGCCAATACAGAAAAGGCCCCCACGCCGCGCCTTCGGCTTGCTGCCCCCCAAGGGGGCCGCTTTTGCCTTGGGGCGGCCCGGCGGCAAAAACACCTCAACAAAGGAGACAGGACCATGCATCGGACCCTTCGTTCGACCCGCCGTTCGCTTTTGATTGCAGGCATGGCGGCCACCCTGGCCGCAGGCGGATTGCCTGGAATGGCGGCCGCTTCCACCGACTGGCCGCAACGGCCGATCACCTATACCGTCCCTTTCCTGCCCGGCGGCGCCACCGATGTCGTGGGACGCATCTATAGCGTGCAGGCCGCCAAGCTGCTGGGCACCACCATCGTGGTCGAGAACGTCGGCGGCACGGGCGGCAGCCTGGGCACCGCGAAAGTGGCGCGGGCCAAGCCCGATGGCTACAACATCGTGGGTGGCACGATCAGTTCGCATGCGATCAACGCCAGCATCTACAAGGACACCGGCTATGACCCGGTGAAGTCCTTCACGCCGGTCATCCTGACCGGCAGCCTGCCCAACGTGCTGGTGGTGCGGGCGGACAGCCCGTACAAGACCGTCAAGGACATCATCGAGGCCGCGAAGAAGACCGCCAACAAGCTGAACTACGGCTCCTCGGGCGTGGGCAGCTCGCAGCACCTGACGGGCGAGCTCTTCATGAACCAGACGGGTGTCAGCATGGTGCACGTGCCCTACAAGGGCAGCAGCCAGTCGCTGCAGGCCTTGATGGGCGGCGAGGTCGACCTGATCTTCGACAACCTGACTTCGGCGATGCCCTTGATCCAGGCGGGCAGGTTGCGGGCGCTGGGCGTGACCTCCAAGACGCCCGACCGGACGCTGCCGGACGTGCAGCCCCTGGACAAGCTGGGCTTGCCCGGCTTCGAGGTGCTGTCGTGGCAGGCGGTCTTCGCGCCGGCGGGTACGCCCGATGCGGTGGTGCAGAAGCTGTACCAGGCCATGCACCAGACCTTGCAGCAGCCGGAGGTGCGCAAGCAACTGGAAGGCCTGGGCCTGACGGTGTCCGGCGCTGGACCGGAAGAGTTGGGGCGCTTCCAGAAGGCGGAAGTGGAGAAGTGGGCCGAGGTGGCGCGCAAGGCCAATATCCAGCAGCAGTGACGCAGGCCGGCTGATCGTGCATGACGGCAAGACGTCCAGCAGTTGTCCATCGAGCAGCTGGACCTGCTGGACGGGCAGTTGGTGAAGATCGCGGAAAGCGTCCGTCGGCATGACGCCGACGCCGTGGTGGCCAACGGGAGATTTCTCCAGGATAAATTCCGGCCGATCGCTTATACCGAGCGCTGAAGGTCGAAGTTTTTCCGTTTCCGCGACACATTCTTTCGCATTCTTGCGGTGCGCGACGCCACCGTGGCGTCTGCTGACGGTGTTCCGCCTCTGCCTTTGCAAGCAAGCATCCTCGCGGTTCGTGGCGAACTGGCGACACTGTCGCGCATAGTCGCGGCGTACCGATGGCGTTCTGGTACAGTCCGCGAAAGCAGCATCTGTGCTGTGTCGCCGATACAGGCAGCAGCCACACCTCCCTTGTGACGCTGTGCCCGGTGTTCCTTTCGAGAGCGAGAATGACGAGCGACCCCAAGGCGCTGTTGGACGCACTGTCCGACGAGAATACCGATCTTGTTGAATCCTGGTTGTCGGAGTTGCAGTTGGATCCGGGCGCCCGGCGCGGCGCTCAAGCCGAAGCGGAAAACCTGATGCGCGCGTTTGCCGATGCAGTACGGCACGGCAGCGATCCCGCAAGCTTCGAGCATGCTTCCGCATGGGCCCCCATGCGCGATTTCCTTGCCGACCTGTCACAGTCGCGCGCGGCCCAGGGTCAGACCGCCGGCGAGACCAGCCGTTTCGTGCTTGCCTTGAAAAAGCCCCTGTTCGAGTCCGCCCAGCGCCGCCTGGGTGGCGACGCCGCCGCCCTGGCCAAGTCGCTGTGGAGCATTTCGACGACGGTCGACAAGCTGGCCCAGCACACGGTCAATACCTATCAACTGGCGCGCGAGGACGTCATCCGCCGCCAGCAGGAAGAGCTGCTGGAGCTGTCCACGCCCGTCGTCAAGCTGTGGGAAGGCGTGCTGGCGGTGCCGATGATCGGTGTGCTGGACAGCAGCCGCACCCAGATCGTCATGGAGACCTTGCTGGAAAGCATCGTGGACACGGGCTCCGAGCTGGCCATCATCGACATCACCGGCGTGCCGACCGTGGACACGCTGGTTGCCCAGCACCTGCTGAAAACCGTCAGCGCCATCCGGCTGATGGGGGCCGACTGCATCATCAGTGGCATCCGGCCCCAGATCGCCCAGACCATCGTGCACCTGGGCATCGACCTGAACGGCATTGCCACCAAGGCGACCCTGGCCGATGCGCTGGCGCTGGCATTGCGCCAGACCGGCTGGCGCGTGGCGCGTGGCGACTGAGCACATGGATCGCATTCCTATCCTTCGCATGGGCGCCACGCTGCTGGTGACCATCCAGATCGACATGCAGGATCAGACGGCCTTGTCCTTGCAGGACGACCTGGCCGCGATGATTGCCAAGACCGGGGCCACGGGCGTGGTCATCGATATTTCGGCGTTGGAAATCGTCGATTCCTTCGTGGGGCGCATGCTGAGCAATATCTCGGGCATTGCCCGCATCCTGTCGGCCGACACCGTGGTGGTGGGCATGCGGCCGGCCGTCGCCATCACGCTGGTGGAACTGGGCTTGTCCCTGGAAGGGGTCAGGACGGCGTTGAATGTCGAGCGGGGCATGGCGATGCTTGATCGTTCTCGGCAGGAGAGCCGTCTTGCCAGTTGAGCCGACAGGGGTATTGCCGCTGGAATCCGAGCAGCACATCGTCGCCAGCCGCCAGATGGTGCGCACCTTGTGCCAGGAACTGAAGCTGTCGCTGGTGGAGCAGACCAAGATGGTGACGGCGGCCAGCGAGCTGTCGCGCAACACGCTGGTTCACGGCGGTGGCGGGCGGATGCGTTGGGAATACCTCGAACGCCTTGGAAAGCGCGGATTGATGCTGCATTTCGAGGACGAGGGGCCCGGTATCGCCGACATCGCGCGGGCCATGTCGGACGGCTGGACCAGCGGGGGAGGAATGGGTCTGGGCCTGCCGGGCAGCAAGCGCCTGGTCAATGACTTTGATATCGAGTCGAGTCCCGGCAAGGGCACCCGAGTGAGCATCGCAAAGTGGAAGTGATCGCCGGGTGGACCCACGCTGTCTTTCCCATCAATGACGCAAGCCGCATTGGAGAGGCCCGCCGCTACGCCGCGCAGGCCATCGGCGGCATGGAATGGGACGATGACGACGCGGGCCGGCTGGCCCTGGTCGTCACCGAGCTGGGGACGAACCTTCTTCATCACGCGCAACAGGGCCGCCTGCTGATCGCTGCCAGGACGGCAGCCGCCGAGATCGAGATCGTGGCTGTCGACGACGGCCCAGGCATCGAGAACCTGCCTCGCTACATGATGGACGGCGTGTCCTCGGGGAGCACGCCCGGCACCGGGCTGGGCGCGGTCAAGCGGCTGGCCAACGACTTCGATGTGCACACCGTGGTGCCGGATGGCACCGTGTGTGTGGCGCGCATCCGACGCGGCCGCCCTGACTTCCGGTACGTGCGTCCCGCGCCGCTGCACGTGGGCGCGATCTGCGTGGCTGCGCCAGGCGAGCGGGAGTGCGGAGACGCATGGGCGGTCGCGCTGGCGCCGGACCGCGTCTGCGCGATCGTGGCCGACGGCCTGGGTCATGGCCCGGAAGCCGCCAAGGCATCGAGCGCTGCAACGCAGGCATTCGCGCGGCACGCCGGAGAGGATCCTGGCGACGTGGTCCAGTGCGTGCACCAGGCATTGCAGGCAACGCGTGGCGCGGCAGTGTGCGTGACGGACTGGGACCTGGCCGGTGCCACCCTGGCCTATGCAGGCGCGGGCAACATCAACGGCCGGCTGCTGTCCGGCGTCTTCGACAAATCGATCGTCACCCAGCATGGGACCGCGGGCGCGCAGATCCGCCGTCCCGGCGTGGCCACGACGGAGGTGCCGCGGTATGCGCTGGTGCTGCTGCATAGCGACGGCATCGAGTCCCGCTGGAAGCCGGACCGGCTGCGGCCCGTGCTGCAGCGGGACCCGACGCTGGTGGCGGCAATCTTGTGGCGCGACCATACGCGTCATCGCGATGACGTGACCGTGGTCGTGCTGCGTCGTGAGGAATAGGCCATGAGTGGCGCAAACCAGACAGACAACATCACGCCGGAGGCCTTGCTGGCCGCCAGCCGCCAGGAGGTGGAAAGCCTGCGTGAAGAGTTGGAGGAAACCAACCGCGGCGTGGTGGCGCTTTACGCCGAGCTGGACCTGCAGGCTGAACAGCTCAAGCGAGCCACAGAGCTGAAGAGCCGGTTCCTGGCCTATATGAGCCACGAATTCCGCACGCCCATCGGCGCCATCCGCAGCATTACCCGGCTGTTGAAGGACAAGGTCGATGGGCCGCTCAGCGCCGAGCAGGAAAAGCAGGTCGATTTCATCGAGAGCATCTCCACCGAGTTGGGAGAGATGGTGGACGACCTGCTTGATCTTGCGAAGATCGAAGCCGGAAGAGTGGATATCTCTCCGGCATGGTTCGAAATGGTGGACCTTTTTTCCGCGCTGCGCGGCATGTTCAAGCCGGTGCTGGTGAACCCCGAGACGACCCTGGTCTTCGAAGAGCCCGAGGGCATCGGCAAGCTGTACACGGATAACCGCAAGCTGTCGCAGATCCTGCGGAATTTCATCTCCAACGCCTTGAAATTCACGCAGGCCGGCGAGGTGCGCGTCTCGGTGTCGCATCAGGAGGACGGCTTCGTGCGTTTCTCCGTCAGCGATACGGGCATTGGCATCGCCGCCGAGCATCACGCGGCGGTATTCGACGACTATTCCCAGGTGGACTCGCCGGTGCAGAAGCGCTTGCGAGGCACCGGGCTGGGCCTGTCGCTCAGCAAGCAGTTGGCCGAATTGCTGGGCGGACACGTGGCGGTAGAGAGCGAGTTGGGCAAGGGATCGGTATTTTCGTTGATGTTGCCAACCCGCTGGGACCCGTCGCCGGGCGCGCGCGCGCAGGAGCCGGCATGACCGAGCACAACATCATCAGCGCGAGCATCGACCGGGCTGCGCACACCATCTTGGTGGTGGACGACAATCCCGCCACGCGCTACGCGACGGCACGCGTCGTGCGTGCCGCGGGTTTCCAGGTCTCCGAGGCCGCATCGGGCGGGGAGGCGCTGGCGCTGGTGCAGGCGGGCGCGTCGGCCGTGGTGCTGGACGTGCACCTGCCGGACATGAACGGTTTCGAAGTGTGCGGCGCCTTGCGGGCCAATCCGGCGACGGCGACCTTGCCCGTCGTCCATCTGTCGGCGGAGTTCGTGCAGAACAAGGACAAGGTCACGGGCCTGGACGCGGGCGCCGATGCCTATCTGGTGCATCCCGTCGAGCCGGCCATCCTGATCGCCACGTTGCAGGCGCTGATCCGCGCCCGGCTGGCCGAGGAGCGGTTGCGAGGCAGCGAGGCCCGGTTCCGCGCGATCTACGACCAGGCCCCGATCGGCATTGCGCTGATCGACGATGAGGGCAAATTCTTCGACGTCAATCCTGCGCTGGAAACCATGCTGCGGCGGGAGCGCGACGCCATGATCGGGCAGCCCGTCAGTGCGATGGCGCCCGCCGACTGGATCGCCTTCATCGAGAACGAGACATCGAACCCGACGTCCCTGGCCACCCCGTGGAAAGGCGATTTTCCGCTGTACAGGGGGGATGGCACGGCCGTCCGCCTGGCGTGGACGCTGTCGGCGCACATCGAATCCGGCCTGCGCATCGGTATTGCGGTGGACGTGTCCGAACAGTTCGAGCTGGAGCGGCGGCGCCAGGAGGTGCTGGAACGCGAGCAGGCCGCGCGTGCGAGCGCGGAGCGGCAAAGCCGGACCAAGGACGATTTCGTCGCCGTGCTGTCCCATGAGCTGCGCAATCCGCTCAATGCGATTGCGGGCTGGGTGCATCTGCTGACGAACAATGCCCGCACGCCCGCCCAGGTGGAAAGAGGGTTGGCCGCCATGGACCGGGGCGTGAAGGCGCAGGCCCGCCTGATCTCGGACATCCTGGATGTGTCCCGTATCGGCTCCGGCAAGCTGCGGCTGCACCGTGAGTGGGTGAGCCCCGCCGCGCTGGTGTCCGACGCCATCGAGGGGCTCAGCGCGCCGGCCTTGGCCAAGCGGGTGTCGTTGGTGGTGGAAAGCGCCGGCGCGGAAGGCGCCGCCTGGCTGGATGCGACACGCTTCCAGCAGATCGTGTGGAACCTGGTCTCGAACGCCATCAAGTTTTCCAATCCGGGCAGCCAGGTCTTCATCCGTTTGCGGCGCGATGCCGACCATCTGGATCTTGAGGTTCAGGACAGCGGCCGCGGCATCCGCCCGGACTTCCTGCCGTATCTCTTCGATCGCTTCACGCAGAGCGAGTCGCCCGACAGCCGCGTGCATGGCGGCCTGGGGCTGGGCCTGTCCATCGCCAAGAACCTGGCGGAAATGCATGACGGCGCGATTCTGGCCGAAAGCGAAGGCGAGGGCAGGGGCACGACGATGAAAGTGACCCTGCTTGCCGTGCCCTCGATCGAACTGCAAGCGGCGGCGCCCGAGACACCGCCTGATGCCGCCGACAAGGACTATGTGCTGGACGGCCTGGACATCCTGGTCGTCGAGGACAACGCGGATGCCCGAGAAATCATGGTGGTCGTGCTGTCGGAAGCCGGCGCGTGCGTGCGTCACGCATCGCATTACGAGGAAGCCTTGAGACTGGCGGAGCAGGCTTGGCCGGATGTGCTGGTCAGCGATATTGGCATGCCTGGCCATGATGGCTATGACCTGATCCGGGCCCTCCGGGCGGCCGAGGCCCGCGAGGCGCGTCCGCGCCTCTTTGCCATTGCGCACACGGCATTCGCCAGGCCGCAGGACAGCGAGAAGGCGCGCGGCGCGGGCTTCGACAGTCATCTGGGCAAGCCCTTGCAGCCGCATGCGCTGCTGGCGGCCATCAGCGCGGGCAGACGCGCGCGTTGACAGGCCCTAGACGCCCAGGTGGGTGTGCCAGAGTCCCCGGTCTGCATCGAGCTGGGCCGAGGTTCCTTGCCACACGACTTGCCCGCGCGCCAGGATGACGTGCCGGTCCGCCAGGCCCACCAGGCGGTGCACGTACTTGTCCACCACCAGGATGGTCTGGCCCGCGTCGCGCAGCGTGGCCAGGCAGCGCCAGATGTCTTCGCGGATGACGGGGGCCAGGCCTTCGGTGGCCTCGTCCAGGATCAGCAGGCGCGGATTGGTGGACAGCGCGCGGCCGATGGCCAGCATCTGCTGCTCGCCGCCGGACAACTGGTTGCCCAGGTTGCGGGCGCGTTCCTTCAGGCGCGGAAACACCGCATAGATGCGGTCCAGCGTCCAGCTGTCGGCCTGGCCGTTGCGGTTCGCGGCGAAGGCGAGCAGGTGTTCTTCCACCGTGAGATTGGGGAAGCACTGGCGGCCTTCCGGCACGATGGCGATGCCCAGCCGCGCGATGGCGTCCGGACGCATGCCGTTCAGCAGCTTGCCGTCGAAGCGGATGTGGCCGGCTTGCGGCGCGAGCGCGCCGATGATGGTCTTGAGCGTGGTGCTCTTGCCCATGCCGTTGCGGCCCAGGAGCGTCACCACTTCCTTTTCGCGAATGGCCAGGTCGATGCCGAAGAGCACCTGGCTGGCGCCATAGCCGGCCTGGATGCCGGTGCAGGAGAGCAGCACTTCGCTCATGCCGTTTCCTCCTCGCTGCCCAGGTAGACCTCCTGGACGCGCGGGTCGGCCTTGATGGCGGCGGGGCTGCCCGTCACCAGCACGCGGCCATAGACCAGCACCGACAGGCGGTCAGCCAGCCGGAACACGGCATCCATGTCGTGCTCGATGAGCAGGATGGCCTCTTCGGCGCGCAGGGCGTGGATCAGCTCGACCATCTTGAGCGAGTCTTCCGGGCCCATGCCTGCCAGCGGCTCGTCCAGCAGCAGCAGCTTCGGCCTGGCGGCCAGCGCCAGGGCGACGTCGAGCTTGCGCTGCGCACCATGCGGCAGGGCACCGGCCACGCGGTCGAATTCCTGCGCGAGGCCCACGCGTTCGGCCAGCGCCATGGCGGTGTCTTCCAACTGGCGTTCGCTGGCGCGGCGCGACAGGAAGCGGAAGCTGCTGCCGTCGTGCGCCTGCGCCGCCAGCAGCAGGTTGCCCCGCACGGTCTGATGCCTGAAGACGCTGGTGACCTGGAAGCAACGCGACAGCCCGGCGCGCACGCGCTGGTGCGCGTTCATCGGTGTCAGGTCCGTGCCGTCCAGCGACAGGTGGCCCGCGTCCAGCGGCAGCAGGCCCGAGATCAGATTCACCAATGTCGACTTGCCCGCGCCGTTGGGGCCGATGAGCGCATGGATCTCGCGTGCCTCGACGGCAATGCTGACGTCGTCGATGGCGGTGAGGCCGCCGAAGCGCTTCGTGAGACCGCGGGCCTGGAACAGGCTCATGGCCGCGCTCCCTTGGGCGTGAACAGCGTCGCGATGCCCCGCGGCGCGAAGAACACGATCAGGATGAGCAGCAGGCCCAGGGGCGCATGCCAGTAGTCCGTCCAGCCTTTCAGGAATTCTTCCAGCGTCAGCCACAGGCCCGCGCCGATGACGCCGCCCCAGCGGTTGCCGATGCCGCCGATGACCACCATGACGATGAGGATGGCGGATTGCGTCCAGCTCATGATCGATGGGCTGACGAAACCGTTGTTGACCGCCAGCAGCGCACCCGCCAGGCCGGCGACGGCGCCCGCGCCGGCGAAGGCCACCAGCCGCAGGCGGAAGACGGGGAAGCCCATGGCTTCCATGCGCGTTTCATTGTCGCGGGCGCCCACCAGGGCGTGGCCGAAGCGCGAGTTCGCCAGCCGGCTGCCCAGCGCGAAGACCAGCGCCGCCAGCGCCAGCACCACCCAGTAGAAGCCATGCGCCAGGCCATCCAGCCAGGCGCCCATCGTCAAGGGGGAATACAGGCTGTAGCCGTCGTCGCCGCCATAGGTGCGCACGGACACGGCCAGGTAATGCAGCATCTCGGCGAAGGCCAGCGTGATCATGATGAAGTAGACGCCACGCGTGCGCAGCGCCACCAGGCCGATGAGCGCCGACACGGCGGCCGAGACGGCCAGGGCCATCGCCCACACCTGCCAGGCCGACTCGGCGCCGCCGTCGGACAGGGCCACCACGGTGTAGGCGCCCACGCCGATGAAGCCCGCATGGCCCAGCGCCACCAGGCCGCCATAGCCGAGGATGAAGTTCAGGCTGGCGGCGGCCATCATGATGATGAGCATGCGCCGCGCGAAGCCGACGTAATAGTCCAGGCCCAGCGCGCTGGCGACCAGCGGGAAGGCCGCCAGCGCGGCCAGCAGCGCCCAGGGCAGCCACTGGCCGATCAGCGCACCGCGCGGGGCGGGCAGGGAATCTGTTTTGGAAGGCATCAGGCGCGCGCGGGGAAGAGGCCGGTGGGCTTGATGGCCAGCACGATGGCCATCAGCGCATAGACGGAGATGCCGGCCAGCGCCGGCCCCAGGTCGGCCGCCACGCTGGGCGGCAGCACGGCGCGCAGCAGCGGCGGCAGGAAGGCACGGCCCGCCGTGTCGACCATGCCCACGATGAGCGCGGCGATGAAGGCGCCGCGCACCGAGCCGATGCCGCCGATCACGATGACCACCAGGGTGGGGATCAGGATGGCGCTGCCCATGCCGATCTGCACGGCGCTGATGGGGGCCATCAATGCGCCCGCCAGCGCCGCCAGCGCGGCGCCCAGCGCGAACACGAAGGAGAACACGCGGTTGACGCGTACCCCCATGAACTCGGCCATGGCGCGATTGGACGCGCCGGCGCGCACGATCATGCCCAGGCGCGTGCGGTTGACCAGGAAGTACAGGCCGACGGCCACCAGCAGGCCCACGGCCACCAGCAGCAGCCGGTAGGAGGGATAGGGCAGGTCGGGCAGGATGTGGAGGGGGCCGGTCAATGCCGCGGGCGTGGGCGCCATGATGGGCGAGGGGCCCCAGATGAACTTCACCGCGTCGTCGGCCACCAGGATGACGCCGAAGGTGGCGAGCACCTGCGCCAGGTGGTCGCGCGTGTAGAGGTGGCGGAAGACCACCAGTTCAAGCAGCGCGGCGATGACGATGGTGGCCGCGATGGCCACCGCGACCGCGAGCAGGAACGAACCGCTGGACGCATGCACGCGCGAGGCGATGTAGGCGCCCGCCATGAACAGCGAACCGTGGGCGAGGTTCATGGTGTCCATGATGCCGAACACCAGGGTGAGCCCCGCCGCGATGAGGAACAGCATCAGCCCATAGCCGAAACCATTGAGCAGCTGTTCCAGTACGAAGATGCCGTTCATGAGGCAGGCGCCGCCTGTCTCAGCGCTTGCAATCGGCCACGTAGGCGTCCTGGTGCCTGGTCAGGATGCGTTCGACCAGCTTGTTGGTGACCTTGCCGTCCGCGTCCTTGGCCACCACGCGCAGGTAGTAGTCCTGGATCGGGTACTGGTTGGGGCCATAGGTGAAGTCGCCGCGCAGCGAGGTGAAGCTGGGCTTGGCCAGCGCCTGGACGAGTTTGTCGGGGTCCGACGCGCCACCGGCGTCCTTCACCGCCGCGTCCATGGCCATGATGGTGTCGTAGGCCATGGCGGCGTACACCGTGGGATAGCGCTCGTACTTCTTGCGGAAGTCGGCCACGAACGCCTTGTTGGCGGGCAGGTCGAGGTCGTGGGTCCAGTGGGCCGTGTTCTGGAGGCCGATCATGTCCTCGCCCACGGCGTTGATCACGTCCTGGTCGGCCGAGAAGCCCGGGGCGATCAGCGGGATGCCCTTCAGGCCGCCGGCCACGTATTGCTTGATGAAGTTGATGCCCATGCCGCCCGGCAGGAAGAAGAAGACGGCGTCGGGCTTGGCGGCGCGGATCTGCGCGATCTCGGCGGCGTAGTCGATCTGGCCGACCTTGGTATAGATCTCGTCCTTCAGGTCGCCCTTGTAGAGGCGCTTGAAGCCGTTCAGGTGATCCTTGCCTGCCGGGTAGTTCGGCGCCAGGATCACCATGTGCTTGTAGCCCTTCTCGTTGGCCAGCTTGCCCGCCGCCTCGTCATAGGTGTCGTTCTGGTACTGGCCGAAGAAATAGGCGTTGCACTGCTTGCCCGCGAACTGGCTGGGGCCGGGGTTGTTCGACAGGAACGGCACCTTGGCCTTGAACAGCAGGGGCGCGACGGCCAGCGCCGAGTTCGAGGCGATCGGGCCGGTGAAGAACTGGATCTTGTCGCGCTGCAGATAGCGGTTGACCAGTTGCGTGGCCTGCTCGGGGCTGCCGGCGAAGTCCGTCTTCAGGAATTCGGCGGGTTGGCCGCCCAGCGTGCCGCCCAGCTTCTCGATGGCCAGGTCGAAGCCGTCGCGCGCGTCGGCGCCCAGCGAGGCGAACGGGCCGGAGATGTCCAGCGCAATGCCGACCTTGATGGGCGCGGCGGATTGGGCGTGGGCAGCACCGGCCAGGCAGGCGAGCGCGGCAACGGCGAGTCGTTGGGCAAGACGCATGAAATCCCCTTGGATTGCGTGATCGTTTGTGTGATCGATGATGTGAAATCAGGCAAGACCGCGGGCCGGGGCGGCGCTCCCGGGCGGGCGCCGCGCCAAGCCAGGGCCGTATCGTACATCCTGCAGGGGGTATTTCCGGCTGGAAAGCGCTGCCTAGTGTGCTGTCCGTCGCTTCGGCGCCTCCACCAGCGGCGTGTTGCCCAGGCGTCGTGCGTTGGCGGTGGCCTTGGCATGGATGGGCCCAAGGCCCTTGCCCAGCACGCCCAGGGCGGCCTGCTGCAACTGGCGGTTCACGGTGCGCGCGCGGCGGCCGCCCAGCCAGGGCGCCCACCATGCTGTCCACATCTGGATGGCCAGTGTCTGGCTGCTGGTGACGCTGGCCAGCGCCATCTGCTGCCAGGCTGCCGTGAAGGCGCCCAGCTTTTCCATGCCCATCAGGTGGAACTCCTTGCGGTCCCGCTCGGAGAGGGTGGGACCGGCCAGCGCCATGCGCGTCAGGCGATGCGCCATGACCTGCGGGGCGGCGAAGGCCAGTTCCGCGGTCTTGGTGGCCAGGGTGTTGCCGGTTCTGCGTCGGGTTGCCATGCAAAGCACTCCTTGCGTGTCGGGTCAGGGGGGCGGCGCGGCCAGCGGCTCGCGCACGCGCAGGATGAGGCCCGCGGCCTCCAGGACTTCGTCCAGGGCGTTGTCCGCGGCCTGCCTGGAAGGCGACAGCAGCAGGTCTTCCGCGTAGCCCACCGTCATCGAGAAGATCTGGCGCGCCGCACGCGAGGGCGCGGGGCAGACGAAGTCTCCCTGGGCGACGCCTTGCTGCAGCAGTTCCGCCAGCCAGGCCAGCCAGCGGGCATCCACGTCGCGGTAGGTGCAGGCCAGCATCTCATCGTGCAGGGCTTCGTCCCAGACGTCCAGCCACAGGGTGAAACAGCCGTCGGGCGCTTCGGGCAGGCACTCCCGCAGGAAGCTGGCCAGGGCCTGCCTGGCGGGCATGCCGGCGAAAGCCTGGCGCGCTTCGGCCAGCCGCTGGTCGGAATAGCGCGCGAAAGCCTCGCGCCGCAGCGTGGGCCAGTCCTTGAAGTAGTGATAGATGTGGCTGCGTGACAGGCCGGCGTGTTCGGCCAGATCGCGGGTGGACACGTTGGTGAATCCCTTGGCCTGCAGGAGTGCGATCGTGGCGTCCAGGATCTGTTCCTTCCGGTTTTTCTCGGCCAATCTCGTTCCTTGCGTGTCTGGGATGGCCCGCGGCGTGGCAGGCATGGCTTGAATTTTGAGCAATTGCTCAATTATAGTCCTGAGCAGTCGCTCAAAAATGACCTTTTCCCCTCCGCCGAGCCTGCCGATGAAGTCCACGCTGCCCAATTCGATCCAGGTGGTGTCCGCGCCTGCCCATGCCGTGGCCGCGCGGTCTCCGGGCGTCCTGTTGCGGCGCATGGCGGCCGCCCTGCGCAAACGGGTGGCCCGCCTGGAGGGCTTGGATCTGCTGCTGTGCGTGGCACTGGCCGTCCTGGCGTTGGCCGACATGTTCCTGTGGGCCGTGCAGGACGGCTTTCCTCCCGTCCTGGCGTGTCTGGCGCTGCTCTGTTGCGGGATGTTGTCGACGCGGCTATCGGCCCGGGTCACGGTCCTCGTCCTGCTGCCCGTCACGCTGGTGGCCTGGCTCTGAAGACGATGCCGCAACGGGCGGGGGGGCCCGCCGGGTGCGATCCTTGCGCTGGCTCGGCGGGCTGAAACATAATTCGGGTTTGTGCTGGCCGCCGGCTGTTTTCGCGGGGCTGCGCCACCGTTTCAGACACTCCGCTGACAAGGACCCATGCAATGATCGACCGGCTCAAGGCCATGCTCCAGTATTTCCAGGGCAGTGTGCCTTTCCGGCTGGTGCCGGCCGTGGTCACCACCGTCTTCCTGGTGGTCATGCTGCTCCTACCCGTCCCGGACGGCCTGGCGCCCAAGGCCTGGGCGCTGCTGGCGATCTTCCTCACCACGATCCTGGCGATCATCTTGAAGGTCATGCCCATCGGCGTGATGGCGATGATGGCGATGACCATCGTGGCCTTGTCGCAAGTCACCGCGACCTCGTCCAAGGCGGCGATTGCCGATGCGCTGTCGAGCCTGGCCAATCCCTTGATCTGGCTGATCGTGGTGGCGATCCTGGTGTCGCGGGGGCTCAAGAAGACCGGCCTGGGCAAGCGCGTCGGCCTGCTTTTCATCTCGGTGCTGGGCCGCCGCACGCTCGGCATCGGCTATGGACTGGCGGTCTGCGAACTGGTGCTCGCCCCCTTCACGCCCAGCAACACCGCGCGCGGCGGCGGCATCGTCCATCCGGTCATGCGTTCGATCGCCGGCGCCTTCGGCTCCGACCCGGCCCATGGCACCGAGCGCAAGATGGGCACCTACCTGTCCCTGGTCAACATGCATGCCAACACGATCACCTCGGGCATGTTCATCACCGCCACCGCGCCCAACCCCCTGGTCGTCGACTACGTGGCGCGCGTCACCAACCAGGGCTTTCACCTGTCGTGGACCACCTGGGCCCTGTGCATGCTGCTGCCCGGGCTGGTCTGCCTGCTGCTGATGCCGCTGCTGCTTGCCGTGCTGGCGCCGCCCGAGGTCAAGGCCACGCCGGGCGCCATCGACTATGCGCGCGGCGAGCTCAAGGACATGGGGCCCGTCTCGGGCGGTGAAAAGGTCATGATGGGCACCTTCGCCATCCTGTTGCTGCTGTGGGCGAACGTGCCGGCGATGATATTCGGCCCGGCGTTCACGCTGGACCCGACGGTGGTGGCGTTCCTGGGCCTGTTCATCCTGATCATCACCGGCACGATCAACTGGGATGACGTGCTTTCCGAAAAAAGCGCATGGGATACGCTGATCTGGTTCGGCGCGCTGGTCATGATGGCCGAGCAGCTCAACAAGACGGGCGTGATCGGGTGGTTCTCCGATATGCTCAGGAGCGGCATCGCCTCGGCGGGCATGGGGTGGGAGTGGGCGGCGGCGCTGCTGGTGCTGCTGTTCGTCTTCTCGCATTATTTCTTCGCCAGCACGACCGCGCACATCAGCGCGATGATGCTGGCCTTCCTGACGGTCGGCGTGGCGCTGGTGCCGCCCGATTACGTGGTGCCTTTCCTGTTGATGATGGTGGCGGGCTCGACCATCATGATGACGCTGACCCATTACGCAACCGGCACCTCGCCGATCATCTTCGGCAGCGGCTACGTGCCGCTGGGAACCTGGTGGCGCGTGGGCTTCGTCATGTGCGTCGTGGAACTCGCGATCTACGCGACGCTGGGCATCATGTGGTGGAAAGTGCTGGGCTTCTGGTGAAGGAAGCCCATCCCGCAGCGAAAGGAGGCAGCGCCATGGCAGTGACGGAAAGGCCGGAGGACGAGGTCCTCGTCATGTTCGACGGCCATGCCGTGCGAGCCAGGCGGGGCGTTTCGCTGCTGCAGGCCTGGCTCCAGGCCGGGCTCCCGCTGACGGAGAACGTCGGCTGCATGGGCCAGGGCGTGTGCGGCGCCTGTCGGGTGCTGGTCAGGCGCGACGGAGAGCGCCTGGCCGGCACCGCGCTTGCCTGTGAGACCACGGCGCAGGAGGGGATGCAGGTCGCCTTCATCGACCATTTCCCGGCCCGCCGTCCGCATTCCTATGACCTGCATGCGCTCGTCGACACCTGGGGCGCCATCGACCAGATCGATACGGTGTTCCCCGAGGCCAGGCACTGCCGCCATTGCGGCGGCTGCGACCGCGCCTGTCCAAAGGGCATCGAGGTGCAGCGCATGGTCAATCTCGCCGCCTCGGGCCAGGCCGATGCGGCGGCGGCGCTGTTCGACCATTGCGTGCTGTGCAATCTCTGCGTGGCGGCCTGTCCGGAGCATATCGACCCGGCCCATCTGGGCCAGTTCGTGCGGCGCATGAATGCGTCGCTGACGTTGCGGCCGTCGGACTTGATCGCGCGGCTGCGCGAGATCGAGGCCGGGGTGCAGGTCATCGATGCCGACGCGCCGGGCGCCAATCCCCCGGCGCCTGCCCCCGGGATCGCCACGGAGGCGGTCCGATGAGCGCCGCGCCGACGCCGCAAGAGGGCGCGGGACGGGCCGAGGGGATCGCCCATGACGCGGCCCTGGCGGCCTGGCGCGAGGCGGCCCCTGCCGAGGCGCGCGGTCTGGACCTCGCGCCGCAGGCGTTGTTGGCGCGCTTCCATCCCGACCATGCGCCAGGCGCGATGGTGGCGCTGGACGTCGGCGTCAGCGCCGGGCAGCGCTGCCCGGCGGCGTTGGCGGCGCTGCTGCAGGCCGACGCCCTGCTCGAGGACGTGGATATCGCCGGCGCGCCGGGCCACGACGCCGACGTGCTCGTCATCGGCGGCGGCGGCGCCGGCTGCGTGGCGGCGCTGACAGCGGCGCGCGCCGGCGCCCGGGTGCTGCTGGCGACCAAGCTGCGCCTGGGGGACAGCAATACCGTGATGGCCGAGGGCGGCATCCAGGCGGCGGTCGGGCCCGAGGACAGCCTGCAAAGGCACTTCGAAGACACGCTGCGCAGCGGCCATTTCGTGGCGGACAAGGCGTTGGTGAAGGCGCTGGTATCGGACGGGCCTGATGCGATCCGCTGGCTGATCCGCGAAGGCATGAGCTTCGACCTGGCGCGGGAGGGGGAACGCATGGGCGGGACCCTGCTGCGCAAGAAGCCCGGCGGCGCGACCGCGGCCCGCCTGCTGTCGTATCGCGATTTCACGGGACTGGAACTCATGCGTGCCCTGCGCGAGGCGGTGCTGCTGCAGCCGGGCATCACCGTGCTGGACCGGCATCCGGCGCTCGAACTGCTCAGCGACGACCGGGGCCGATGCGCCGGCGCGGTCATGCACGACCTGGCGCGAGGCCGCGCCACGCTGGCCCGGGCCAGCGCGACGATCATGGCAACCGGCGGCGCGGGCCGCCTGCACCTTTCGGGTTTCCCGACCTCCAACCATTATGGCGCGACCGCGGATGGGCTGGTGCTTGCCTATCGTCTCGGCGCCCCGCTGCGCGAACTGGACAGCTTCCAGTTCCATCCCACGGGCATTGCCTGGCCGGCGCACATGGAGGGCGCGCTGGTGAGCGAAGCGGCGCGTTCCTCCGGCGCCTTCCTGGTCAACGGCCGCGGCGAACGTTTCGTGGATGAGCTCCAGCCGCGCGATATCGTGGCCGCGGCCATCCTGCGCGAGATCGAGGAGGGAAGAGGCGTGCTGCGCGATGGCCAGGCGGGCGTCTTCCTGGATACCCCGACGCTCGAGCGCAGCCAGCCCGGGATCCTCGCGGGCAGGCTGGTGACGCTGCGCCATCTGGCGCATCGGGCAGGCATCGATCCGGCAAGGGAGCCTTTCATGGTGCGGCCCACCCTGCATTACCAGAATGGCGGGATAGGCATCGATACCGACGGCCGCACGCCGGTGCCCGGCCTGTTGTGCGCGGGCGAAGTCACGGGCGGGCTGCATGGCCGCAACCGCATGATGGGCAATGCCCTGCTCGAGCTGGTGGTCTTCGGCCGGCGCGCGGGGGCGTCGGCCGCGGCGCAGGCGCGCCGGGAAGGGCCGCGCAACGTGGGCCTGGCCCACCTGGCCGATTGGCGGCGGGCGCTGGCCAACCATGGCCTTTCCGCCACGCGCAAGGCGCCCATGGTTTTCCCCCCTTACGGCAATTTCGACATTGCCACCGACCGGGAGCGAGCGGCATGACGCCATCCCCACGTGTCTTGACGGCCGAGGCGGCGCAGGTCGGGGCCGACCTGGATGGCTGGCTGCGTGCCGGCGGCGGCCAGGGCCTGGCGCGTGCCATCTCGGCGCCGGACCGTATCATCCCGATATTGGAAGAGGCGGGGCTGCGGGGGCTGGGCGGCGCCGGTTTTCCCACGCACCGGAAGTGGCGCGCGGTGGCCGGGCAGCCGCCGTTGGCGGGGCAGGGGAAATGGATCATCTGCAACGGCAACGAGGACGAGCCGGGCACGTTCAAGGACCGCTACCTGTTGTCGAATACGCCGCACCAGGTCATCGAGGGGGCGCTGATCGGCGCCCTGGCGGTCGGCGCCAACCAGATCGCGCTGTACGTGAATCCCGGCGAGCCCGTCTCGCTGCGGGTCGTGCGCGAGGCGGTCCAGGCCTGGCAGGGGCATCCGCTGCTGGCGGCGGTCGGCCAGGCAGTGGGCGCGCCGCTCCAGTTGCACGTCACGCCAGGCTCGGGCTTGTACGTGGGAGGCGAGGAAACCGCCGCCGTCGCCAGCGTGATGGGCGGGTTTCCCTTTCCCTCGCTCAAGCCGCCCTTCCCGGCGGAACAGGGCGTGCATGGCGCGCCCACGCTGGTCAACAACATCGAGACGTTCGCCCATGTGCCCCACATCCTGCGCCATGGCGCGGCCTGGTACCAGTCGCTGGGGCGCGGTGCGGCGGCGGGGACCAAGCTCTATTCCCTGTCGGGCGACGTCATGCGTCCGGGCCTGCACGAATTGCCGATGGGCACGTCGTTGCGCGAGCTGATCTTCCAGCACGGCGGCGGCATGCTGGCCGGCCGTGCATTCAAGGCGGTGTTCACCGGCGGACCCTCCAATACCCTGCTGACGGCGGGCGACCTGGATGTCGCCCTGGATTTCGACAGCGTGCGCGAACGTGGCTCACGGCTGGGAACGGGCGCGATGATCGTGGTGGGCGAGGGCACCAGCGTCCTGCGCAAGACGGCGGAGTATGTGGCGTTCTTCGCGAACAATTCCTGTGGGCAGTGTTCGTCGTGCAAGATAGGCACGCGCCAGATCTCGCGCATCCTGGAGCGGATCGATGGCGGCGCGGGACGCCGCACCGACCTGCAGGCCCTCGAGAACCTGGCGCGGCTGCTGCCGGGCTCGGGGCGCTGTGGGCTGGTCGACGGGGCCGCGACGGTGCTCGCCAGTTCGTTGAGCACCTTCAGGCAGGAGTACGAGCGGGCCTTGGACGCCTAGCACGCGCCGGCCAGGCGCGCATGCCGCGTGCGGGCTTTTCTTGATCCATGTAAAGCCCGACGCCCGCGGCACAAGTTATCGTGGAGAGCCCATCACCAACAATGGACCGCTCCCCCCGGCTTGCGCGGCTTGCCAGGGACATGAGGGCGGCCAGGCAAGAAAAGGGAGTCGCCCATGTCCGGTATCGCGCCGCGAGCGCCAGCATCCGATCCATCCACCTCCCCTGTCGACTGGCACGCCTTGTCCGCCGAGCAGGCGCTGCAAAGGCTGCAGGCCGGCGAACAGGGGTTGACGCCACAGCAGGCCGCCGAGCGCCTGGCGCGCGTCGGACCGAACACATTGCCCGCCGGCAAGTCCATGCCAGCCTGGCGCAGGATATTGGCGCAGTTCAACGATCCGCTGATCCTGTTCCTGCTGTGCGCGGCCGGGGTGTCGCTGGCGCTGGGCCATGCCACCGATGGGATGATCATCATCGCCGTGGTGGTCGTGAATGCCGTCGTGGGTTTCGTGCAGGAGGGCCGCGCCGAGGAGGCCCTGGCGGCCCTGGGGCAGATGATCGCGCCGCGGGCCCATGCCCTGCGGGGTGGCGAGCGCATCGAACTCGACGTGGCCGAGCTGGTGCCGGGCGACGTGATCCTGCTCGAGGCAGGCGACCGCGTGCCGGCGGACGCCCGGGTCCTGCGGGCGCGCAATCTTCAGGTCGACGAGTCGATCCTGACCGGCGAGTCGGTGCCGGCGCACAAGGGCGAGGCGCCGGTCGACCCCGGCGCGCCGCTGGCCGAACACGCTTCCATCGTGCATTCGGGGACGCTGCTGGCTACCGGCCAGGCGAGCGCGGTGGTGGTCGCCACGGGGGCCCACACCCAGATCGGCCGTATCGGCAAGTTGCTGGGCGCCGTGGGCGACCTGACGACGCCGCTGATCCGCCAGATGCGGACTTTCGGGCGCCGGTTCACGCTGTGCGCGTTGCTGGCGGCGCTGGCGCTGTTCGTCTTTGCGATCGCCGTGCGCGATTATGGCTGGCTCGACGCGCTGATGGTCGTGGTGGCGCTTGCCGTGGGCGTCGTGCCGGAAAGCCTGCCGGCCGTCATCACCATCACGCTTGCCATCGGCGTGCGGCGCATGGCCGCCCGCCAGGCCATCGTGCGCCGCCTGCCCGCCGTCGAGACCTTGGGGGCCACCACCGTCATCTGCTCGGACAAGACCGGCACGTTGACGCGCAACGAAATGACCGCGCATACCGTGATCGCGCCAGACAGCCGTTGGACGGCGTCGGGCGCGGGCTATGCGCCGGAAGGGGAGCTTGCCGTGGTCGAGGGCCTGGCCGACGGCCGCGACCAGGCCCTGCGGATCCTGCGGGTCGGCTTGCTTTGCAACGATGCCCAACTGCGCAACCGGGACGCTGGCTGGCAGGTGGCGGGCGATCCCATGGAGGGCGCCTTGCTGGCGCTGGCCGCCAAGGCCGGGCTTTCCGAGGCCGAGGCGCGCGCCCGCCATCCTCGCCTGGACGAGATTCCCTTCGATGCCGCGCATCGCTACATGGCGACCCTGCACGCGGACGACGACGGCACGGCGTGGCTCTGCGTCAAGGGGGCGCCCGAACAGGTGCTGGCCCTGAGCCGCGATGCCGGGGCCGGTGGCGCGCGCTGGGAGGCCGCCATTGCCGAGGCAGGCGCGCGCGGCGAGCGGGTGCTGGGCTTTGCCGCCAAGCGCCTGGCACACCCGCCTGAGCGCCTGTCCATGCAGGATGTCGAAGGACTGGATTTCCTCGGCCTGGTCGGCTTCATCGACCCGCCGCGGGACGAGGCCATCGAGGCCGTGGCGCAATGCCGCGCGGCCGGAATCTCGGTCAAGATGATCACCGGCGATCATGCCGCGACCGCCTTGACCATTGCCCGGCAATTGCGCCTGGCCGACCGTCCCGAGGTCATGACCGGGGCGCAGCTGCAGGAAGTGCCCGATGACAGGCTGGTCGAGGTCGCACAGCGTGTCAGCGTGTTTGCCCGTACCAATCCGGAGCACAAGCTGCGCCTGGTGCGCGCCCTGCAGGCTGGCGGGCATACGGTGGCCATGACGGGCGACGGCGTGAACGATGCGCCGGCGCTCAAGCAGGCGGATGTGGGCGTGGCGATGGGGCACAAGGGAACCGAGGCGGCCAAGCAGGCCAGCGAGATGGTGCTGGCCGATGACAATTTCTCGTCGATCGCGGCGGCGGTCCACGAGGGCAGGGCCGTCTACGACAACATCCGCAAGGTGGTTGCATGGACGTTGCCGACCAACGGCGGCGAGGCGTTGGCGGTGTTCGCGGCGCTGGCGCTGGGCACGGTGCTGCCCATGACGCCGGCGCAGATCCTGTGGATCAACATGGTCCTGACGGTGACGCTCGGACTGGCGCTGGCGTTCGAGCCGCCGGAGCCCGGCATCATGCAGCGGCCGCCGCGCCGGCGCGATGCGCAGCTGATCTCGCCGTTCATGTTGTGGCGCATCCTGCTGGTGTCGGCCCTGTTCACCATCGCTGCCTTCGGCATCTTCTGGTGGGCAGGTTCGCGAGGACTCGATACCGCGACCGCGCGCACCATGGTGGTCAATACCTTCTGCGTGATGGAGATCTTCTACCTGTTCAGCGTGCGGTACATGCACGGCGGGTCATTCACGTGGCAAGGCCTGAAGGGCACGCCGGTGGTGCTGGGCGCCATCGCGGCAGTGGTCGCGGCGCAGCTGGCGTTCACCTACCTGCCCGTGATGCAGCAGGTCTTCGACACGCGCGCACTGGGCTGGGTCGAGGGCGTGGTGGTCGTGCTGGTGGGACCCGCGCTGATGCTGGTGCTGGAGGTCGAAAAGTGGGTGTTGCGCCGTCTGGCCTGGTTCGAGGAGACCCGGGGCGTGCAGCCGGCGTGAGCCGGGCGCGCCAGGGTTTTCCTGGCGCGCGCCCCGCGCGTCATGGCGCCGGGGCGGGCGCAGACGTCCGGTTCGTGGCGCTCATCGGGCGGCGGCTTTCGCTTGCCAGGCCTCGGTATCGTTGCGCAGGCCTTCCATCTGGCTGCCCTTCACCCGTCCCACATAGGTGTCGCCGTAAACGGCGTAACGGATCTCGTCGCCGTACAGGCGCGCGTCGCGGATGGGCGCGCTGACGCCGCGGTCGCGCAGCGTGCCCGTCAGCATCTGGAATTCCTGCTTCAAGGTCAGCACCTTGTCATCGCCCAGTTGCCAGACGCCTTCCACCTTGGCGGGCACGACCCACTTGTAGGCGGTGCACCAGCCCTCGCAGGCCTCGCCGGCCAGTTGGGCGATCTCGTCGGGCTTCCAGTCATCCATCGTGAACGAGTTGGCGACGATGCGCGTGCCGGGCGCCATGTCCAGCAGCGTGGGGCGCAGGCGCAGGTTCAGGGCCGGCAGCAGGAACAGCGTGACCACGTTGGCTTCGGAGAAGTCGGACTCGAAGATGTCGGCTTCCTCGAAGACGGCCTTGTCGCCGACGCCCTGGGCGGCTGCCTGGCGCCTGGCCAGCCCGACCAGGTCGGGGTTGTATTCGATGCCGCGCGCACTGGCGCCGCGCTTGGCGGCCGTGATGACCAGGCGGCCGTCACCCGAGCCCAGGTCCACCAGCTTGTCCGCCGGCGTGAGCTTGGCGGTGTCGAGCATGAGGTCGACCAGGGGCTGCGGCGTTGGCACCCAGATGACGTCCTTGCCTTCCTGGCCCACCATGGGGGAATAGGGCAGGGCGTCGGACAGCTTGATCTGGGCAAGGGCGGGGGCGCCGAAGGCGCAGGAGGCAATCAGCAGGGCGCTGGCCGCAGTCTTCAAGGTTCGCATGCAGGATCTCCAGGTGAGGCCGGGGTATTCTCGCTGCTGTGGCGGCCTGGCCGCAAGGCGGGGCAAGTGTGGCCGTGCCGCGGGTTACCCTTGCGCATTTCTTTCCGGACGCGCCGCCGTGCCCGCCCCGTTTCCGATTTTCCGTGATTGCCCCTGATGAAGAAAACCTGTGCCCTGATCCTTGCGCTGCTGCCTGCCTTGGCCGCCGCGGCCTATGTGCCGAACCCCACCGAGAAGGCGGTGCTCGAAGCCATCCTGCGCGCCGAGATCGAGACCTTCTCCGAAGGCGGCGGCACCTTGATCGGCGAGTGGATGGGCACGCCCGCGGTCCAGGCCGACGTGCTGTCCGAAGCCTATGCCGCGGGCGCGTCGGCCGCCGCGCCGATGTCCCTGGACCGTCCGGTGCTGCTGTCGGGAACGGTGGCCAAGGTGGAAGGCGACGCGAAGGCCGGGCAGTGGATCGTCTTCGACAGCGTGATGCCGCCCGCCGTGCGCGCGCGCCTGCCCGCGCAGCGTGCCGCGGCCAGGCCCGGCGCCGAGATCGCCCTGGTGTGCGCCAAGCTGGAGGTGGCGCAAGGCGTGCCCACGATGACGTCCTGCCAGGACGCCGCGGCCGTCGCAGCCCGCAAGGTGGCGGCCTTGCGCGCCTCGCTCGACGGCTTCCATCAAGGCAAGCCCACCAATATCCGCGTGTCGACGCTGGCCATCAATGCCCTGATCTCGGCCAGCCTGCTGCCCGCGGACCACGGGTGTCCCGATGACATGGCGCGTTGCGCAGAGGCCGTGAAGGCCACGCATCACTTGGCCGGCCGGGAGGAGGCCTTGCTGGCGACGGTCCACAAGCTGAAGGCGGCGGGCGTGGACCTGAGCGCGTACGACACGCCGCGTCGGCCGGGACGCGGGCGGTAGTTGCATGTCCATTCTCGTCAGTCATTTCTGTCTTGACAGAAATGACTGACGAGAATAAATTGCCAGGCATGAAACTCACACCGATCTCCGAACGCTTCATCCTCCACTGGGGCGAAATGGGCTCCCGCTGGGGCGTGAACCGCACCGTGGCCCAGATCCATGCGCTGCTTTATCTCCTGGGCCGTCCGGTGCCCGCGGAGGAAATCGCGGAAACCCTGGGCGTGGCGCGCTCCAATGTCAGCACCAGCCTGAAGGAGCTGCAATCCTGGGGCCTGGCGAAAGTGGTCCACGTCATGGAGGACCGGCGGGATCATTTCGAGACCTCCACGGATATCTGGGAATTGTTCAAGCTCATCGTGGAGGGCCGGCGCCGGCGCGAGATCGACCCGACGCTGACCATGCTGCGCGACAGCCTGACCAGCCCCGAGATCGAGAACGAAAGCCGTGCCACCGAACAGCGCGTGCGCGAGACCCTGGAATTCCTGGAGACGCTCACCACCTGGTCGGACGAGATGTTGCGGATGAAGCCCGACACCCTGATGAAGACCCTGGGGCTGGGCGCGAAGATCAGCAAGACCATGCGGCGGACGAAGTCCTGATCGCCAGCGGGGCGAACGGTGCGTTCGCCTTTTTTTGGCACATGAATTTCTGTTTATACAGAAATGTCAGAATTTAAAGTGAGGCAACGATGAACATCCTGGTCTGCGGCGCGCATGGGTTCGTGGGAAAGGCGATCTGCGAGGCGCTCGGCCGGGCCGGGCATCGCGTGGTGAAGGGCGTGCGGCAAGCCAGCCAGGCCGATGAACTTGCCATCGATTACATGCAGGATGTCGAGCCTGCCGCGTGGCTGCCTCGCCTGCGCGGGATCGACGTAGTCGTGAACGCCGTCGGCATCCTGACGGAAACCGCCCAGCGCAGCTTCGAGCGCGTGCATCGGCGCGCGCCCATCGCCTTGTTCGATGCGGCCTGCCAGGCTGGCGTCACCCGCATCGTGCAGGTGTCCGCACTGGGTGCGCAGCAGGGCGACACCGCCTATTTCCGAAGCAAGCATGCCGCCGATGCGCATCTGTCTGGCCTGCTCGTGGCCCATCACGTGCTGCGGCCCGCCCTGGTGTACGGCGAGGCGGGCGCGTCTTCCCGCCACTTCCGCGCGCTGGCGTCCTCTCCCGTGCACCCGCTGCCGGGCGGCGGGCGTCAGCGCTTGCGGCCGATCCTGGTGGACGAGCTGGCGGAGATCGTCGTGCGTCTTCTGGCGCAGGCGCCGGCAGGCCGCGAGGAGCTGGACCTGGTGGGAGGAACGGAGGTCGAGTACCGGCAGATGCTGGCGGCCTATCGTGCCTCGCTGGGATTCGCGCCGGCCTGGCGCGTGTCCATCCCGGCAGGCCTGATCGGCCTGGCTGCCGTGGCGATGGACCGCCTGCCGGGGGCGCTGCTGACGCGCGACACCTGGCGCATGCTCCAGGCCGGCAACACCGCCAGCGCGGCACGGACCGCCGAGGTGCTGGCGCGCGAGCCCGAAGGTGTCGAGACCTTCATCCGCCCCGACGACGCGCCGCGGCTGCGCGCCCAGGCGTTGGCGGGATGGCGTCCCGCGCTGCTGCGCGGCGCGTTGGCGCTCACCTGGCTGGCCACCGCCTTCTTCAGCGCCTGCGTCCACCCCATCGCCGACAGCCTGGCGCTGCTGGCGCGCGTGGGGCTGCAAGGATCATTGGCCGTTGCGGCCCTCTCTCTTGCCGTGGCGCTCGATGTGATCCTGGGGATCGCCACGCTGGCACGCCCGGGCCGCCGCCTCTGGGTGGCGCAGATGGCGCTCATCGCGGCTTACTCCGCGATCATCGCCATCGCCCTGCCCGAGTTCCTGTGGCATCCCTTCGGCCCGATCCTGAAGAACGTGCCGATCATTGCCTTGTTGTTGGTGCTGTTGAGTGAGGAAGAAAGATCATGAATGCCTACCTGACCATGAAGACCCTGCATATCCTGTCCTCCGTCCTGATGGTGGGGACCGGCTTCGGCACCGCGTTCTATCTGTACTTCACCAATCGCACGCGCAATGTGCCGGCCATCGCCGCCGTGTCGCGGCTGGTGGTCCGGGCCGATCTCTGGTTCACCACCCCGGCGGTCATCTTCCAGCCCCTGTCCGGAATGTGGCTGGCGCATTCGGTGGGCTGGTCCTGGGAGACCCCGTGGATTGCCGCGACCCTCGTGCTGTACGCCATCACCGGCGCCTGCTGGCTGCCGGTGGTGTGGCTGCAATACGAGATGTCGAAGATGGCGGCGCTGGCGCATGCCAGCGGCGCGCATGCCTTGCCGTCGCGTTACTGGCGCTATGCCGTGTGGTGGGAGCGGCTGGGGTATCCGGCCTTCGTGGCGATGATCGCCGTGTACTTCCTGATGGTGATGAAGCCGGACTTTTGAACCGGCTTCAAAGACCGTCAGAACGTATACCTGGCGGTCATCATCACCCTGCGCGGCGCGCCATAGAAGCCCTGGCCGTCACCGCTCAGGTCGACATAGTGCTTGTCGAAGAGATTGCTCACGTTGAGTTGCGTGGACAGGTTGGGCGTGAAGCGATAGTGGGCCATGAGGCTGGCCAATAGCACCGAGCCCTGTTCGACCCGGGCCTGCGCGCCGTTCAGCGTCCGCGCGTAATAGACCCCACTGCGCCACTGGACGCCGCCGCCCACCGTCAGCTTGCCCGACGTTCCCGGCACCAGATAGGTGGTGAAGAGATGGGCCAGGTTCTGCGGGCGGTAGGGGTTGTAGCGGCTGCCGTCCACGTCGCGCACCAGCGCGCGCGAGAAGCCGGCGGACACTTGCAGGCCGGGCGTGATCTCACCGGATGCCTGCAGTTCGAAGCCTTCGCTGGTGATGCCCTTGGCGCCCCGATAGGCGAACTCGGCAGTCCCCGGCACGGTGTTCTCGCCGTCCCGTTCAGCCACGTTGTCCTGCTCGATGCGGAATACGGACAGCGCGGTGGTCAACCCCCCGTCGAAATAGTCGGCCCTGACGCCGGCTTCGTAGCTCTTGCCTTTCACCGGGTCGAGGAAATCGCCGCCGGCATCGCGATAGGACTGGGGCTGGAAGATATCGGTATAGCTGGCATAGACGGAATAGACCGCGTCGATGTCGTAGAGGATGCCGGCGTAGGGCGTGAAGACGTCGTGCTTCATCGTGTCGGTGCCGCTTTCGCGTTTCCAGCGATTCTGGCGGCCGCCGATGACCAGTTTCAGCGAGTCCGTCAGCGACAGGCGCATGGCACCGAACAGGGCGGTCTGGCGCGTTTTCTGCTTGCCTAGCCAGTTGAAATCCCCCCAGGCGGGTTCGGGATAGCTGCCATCCCAATCGTAAATGCTGCCGACGGGGGCGGTGCTGAGCGGCGCGTGGTTGCCGTAGCGGTAGTTCGAGTGGTTGCCGACCACGCCCAGGACCGCCTCGTGCCGGTGGCCAAACAGCTGGAAAGGGCCGGAGGCCTGCAGCGAGCCGCTATTCTGGTCGAATTCCTGGTGCGAGCGGTTCTGCAGGGCGCTGAGCCCGTTGCCGGTCAGGCGATCCGGCGTGCCATAGAGATATATCAGCCTGGAGTCGTATTCGCTATCCAGCCGGCTGAGGTTGGCCGTGATGGCCCAGTCGTTCTCGAATCTGTGTTCCAGCGAGGCATAGACCGTATCGTTGGTGGTGTCCCAGCGCGTCCAGTCCGCGGCGATGCTGAAACGGCGCGGCCAGCTGGCGCTGGAGCCGTCGCTGAACAGCATGGGCAGGCCACCCCAGGTGAGTGCGTCGGGACGCTTGGCCTGGTGCTCGACGCCGACGCGCAAGGTGGTGTCGGCGGACAGGTCGGCCTCGACCGTGGCAAGGAACGCGCGGTTGCGGGAAGCGTAGCGGTCCAGGTAGGAGTCGCGTTCCTCGGCCATGCCCGTGACGCGGCCGCGCAGGCTGCCGCTCTCGTTGAGCGGCGTGGAGAGGTCCACCGTGGCGCGATGATGATCCCATGAGCCCGCGCCCAGGCCGATGGCGCCGGTGAAGGTCTTGCTGGTGGCGCGCTTGCGCACCACATTGACGGACGCGCCAGGATTGCCCGCGCCGGTCATGAGGCCCGTCGCGCCGCGCACGACCTCGACCCGGTCATACAGGATGGGGTCGAAGGTCGAGGTGCCGAAGAAGTCGTTCTGGGTCGAGATGGGGACGCCGTCGTACTGGTAGGTGTCGACGTAGAACCCGCGCGAATGGATGTCGGTACGGTCGATGTCGGAGGACGTGGTGACCAGGCCCGTCACGGTCTTGAGCGTTTCCCCGAGCGTCGTGACGTTGAGGTCCTCCATCTGCTGGCGCGTGACCACGCTGACCGATTGCGGGGTCTCGCGTGGGGACAGTTGCAGGCCGGTTGCCGCGGCGGTCTGGCGCGCGAGATAGGAGCCCGTGCCCTCCGTGGTGGCCTCGTAGCGGCCCTGTACCGTGACAGGCGCCAGTAGGGAAGTCGAGGATCGGGTCAGCGTGACGTTGTTGCCATTGCGCGTGTAGCCGATGCCGGAGCCTTGCAGCAGCGCCTTCAAGGCTGCCTCGGGCGTCAGGGTGCCGGATACCGGCGGCGCTTGCAGGCCGCGGACAAGATCCTGGGCATAGAAGATCTGCAGCGAGGTTTCACGACCCAGTTGCAGTAGCGCTTGCCCCAGGGGCTGCGCGGCCAGGGTGATCTGCACCGCGGTGTCCTGCGCCGAAGCAGCGGGCGGCGTGGCGCCCAGCGCGATGGCAAGGGCCACGGCCAGGAGCCTTCCGGCCACCAGCGTGTTGCCGCATGCCTGGCGCGGAGGCGCCAGCGAATCGTTGCGCCCTTGCGGGGCGGTCTTGCAGAGAACGTCGTTCTTCACGGTCTTCCGTTATCCAGGTCGAATGACTCAGGCGCGCATGCGCCACAACCCTTGGCCAAGGTTTCCGGAGGCATGCCGATGAGCCGGCCATGCGTCCTCCTAGGGAAGACGTATCGGGCTGGCAAGCACCTCAATGAAAACGAGAACGATTTTGTAACGGCGGCGGACCGCCCATGTCGCGCCGTCGTCAGGGCCAGGTCAGCGGGGCAGGACGACAGTGCTGCCGTCGGACTGGCGCTGCAGCCTGACAGGGGCGATGGCGGGCAAGGCCGATAGCATCGATTGCGGGTCGTCGATGCTGAACACCGCCGCCACGCGATAGTCGTGCAGCAGCGGCGCGCGCAGCGTCACGCCTTGCGGCAGGTAACGGTTGATCTCCTGCACGGCCAGGGGCAGAGGCGTGTCGTCGAAGATGACCTTGCCGAGGCGCCACGCGGCAAGGTTCTCGGCCTGCACGGGCAGTACCGGCGTCGAACGGCCGTCCGGCGCGACGTCGATGGCCTGGTCGGCGCCCAGGTCCTGGTCGATGCCGTGCCACCAGCTGGCCGTCCATACCCGGACCGTGCCGGAAGCCACGGCAATCCGCGTGCCCAGTGCGTCGTGCCAGACGTCGAAGCGGGTGCCGGTCACGGTAATGGTGGCGTCGCCTGCCTGCACGACGAAGGGTCGAGCCTTGTCGGCGCGGATGGTGAAGAATGCCTGGCCGGTCTCGAGTGCGACGTGCCTTCGCTTTTCCCGGAACGTGACGCGCAGACGCGTATTCGCATTCAGGTTCAGCAGGGAGCCATCGGGCAGCGGTATCTCTTGCCGCGTGCCATCCATCGTGTCCAGCGAGGCCTCGTATTGAAGCGCGCCGGACCGCAGCCACGGCCAGGCGACTACCCCGGCAGTGCCCGCCGCGCACAGTCCGGCCGTGGCCAGCGCGAAACGCCGCCTGCCGGGGGCCCTGACGGCCGGCTGCGCCGCAGGGGGCGCCGCCAGGGCTCGCAGCTTGTCTTCAGGCAGGTGGCGCGATGCTTCCCACAGGAAGGAAACGCGCTGATAAGCCGCTTCGTGGGCAGGATCGCTGCGCCGCCAGGCCGCGCAGGCGTCGATCTCCGCGTGCGTGGCCTCGCCCGAGTGCACACGCGCGAACCACCGCGCGGCGTGGTCGCGCAGCGCATCGGTGGAAGTCTCGGAAGCGGCGGTCATGGGCACAGTGGCGGATAGTCGGGCGTGATGTTGCGTGGATTGTCGCATTGCCTGCTACGCAGGACGAAGGGGTGCAAAGGGGCCTCAGGGTCAATGGGGCGGCGCGTGCGCGTGCAGCCGCTGGTCGATGTGGACCAGCGCGCGGATCATGTGCTTCTCCACCATGCTGCGCGAAATGCCCATGTCGTCCGCGATCTCGGCATGGCTCCATCCTTCCAGGCGATGCCTGACGAATACGGTCCGGCAGGCGAGAGGCAGGTCTTGCAGGGCGGCCATCAGGGCGTCCAGCAATTGGGCCGAATAATGGGTGGCGTGGCCGTCCTGGACAGAGGGGTGTTCGTCCTCGTCCAGTTCATGCAGGGGCCGCAGGTCCAGCACGCCGCGCCGGCGGTGCCGGTCTATCAGCCCATTGGTGGTGCTGCGGGCAAGATACGCCCTTGGGTCTTCGACCTTGCCCAATCCGCGCTCCAGCAGGCCGACCACGGCATCCTGCAGCGCATCTTCGCCGTCCTGGGGGTTCTTGCGCCGCCATGCCCCCATCAACTCGCGATAATGCGCGAGCCAGCCTTTGTTGGGCTTGGAAGGAGGGGACATGCGTGAAGAGGGCGTGCAGAAGGGGAAGCCGGAATAATAACAATTATTCTCATTTTCTCGCCAAGAGGCCCCTGCCGCCACCGCTTAAGATTCCCTTCATCTTCCCCCGTATAGTCCTCCCATGCGCATCCTATTGGCCGAAGACGACATCTCCCTGGGCGAGTCCATCGAATCGTGGCTGACGCTGGACGGTTACGTGGTCGACCGTGTCACCCGCGGCGACCTGGCCCAGACGGCGCTGGCCACGCACGACTATCAATGCCTGCTGCTCGACCGCGGCCTGCCCGGGCTCACGGGCGATGCCCTGCTGCAGTCCTTGCGGGCGCGCCGCCAGACCATGCTGAAGGGGAGAGAGATAAATCCCAACACACAAGCGCGATAAATTGGTGGGATTTTTGGGGAATTAAGGGGAAATAGAGCCCGGAATCGCAAAAGCTTTGCAGATTCTAGGCCGAGTCCACATCCGCGAGTTTCGATATGGCTTGGGCAACCACGCTCGCCTCAGCAGCGGAAGTCAGTGTCGTGACATTCCCGGTCGCGCGATCCATCAGCACGACCACGGTGCGATCCGGATTCCCGGCGTACAGACCATCACGCTCTTTCAGCTGTTGCGCGTAGCGGTGTAGGCCAGACCGCGAAATGCTCACACCTTCGGCGACCAGCCGGGCCAACACATGGTCGATCTGGGCGTAGTCATGTTGCCGAATCAGCGCCTCGGCGCGTTGGCGAAGGTCAACAGGCAGGGAACGGATTGAACTGGCGCGGCCCATAGTTTGCGAATCAGTCAGTCAAAGAGCCGGCCTTGGTTCACTGCTGTCCAGTACCGGCGGAATCGGTTGTACATCTTGCGCGCGCCGCTCTCGGTCATTCCTGCGGCCTTCGCCAGGGCGGTGAAATCACCAGTGAACGACCGGCAGAGGTGAATGTCGCGCTGCGCGATCTTGTAATGGTAATCGGTAGGGATGACCACGTACTGGCCGCCCCAATCTTGGGCCAGGTGGTCAGCGATTGCAATAGCTACCTGATCGGCGACGTCGGCCGCTATGCCGTGCTCGACCAGGATCGTACGCGCGTGATCCTCCACGCCAAGCAGCAGCTCGTGGCGCTTGATTTCGGCGGCGGAGGTCTTGGGCTTTGTCATGTTAGAGGCGGCCGAGCCACTTCTTCAGCTTTTCAATGCACCGGCTGGCCTGATCGGTGTCGACCCATTGCAGGGCGTCGACACCCGTTTCACGCTTCACCCATGCGGCCAGCGCCGCCTCCGAGGAGTCACGCACGGCCCCCTCGCTGTGCAGCGTCAACCAGAGATGGCGAATCAGCTTGTCTTGCGCCATATCGGCCTGGGGGCGCGTGCCCGCCTTGGCGGCCGGCTTGACCTTGAACCCGCAGCGCTTGAAATGCGCAAGCGCCCGCGCCAACTCAGGCACGTTTAGCTCGCTGGCAGAGTTCTTACCGGTCGAGGCGTGGAGCGCTGCGCGGTAGGAATCATCGTCCATGCCCAGCTCGCGACGGGCGACGTGCAGCAGCTTGATGTAGCGGGCTCGTTGGTTCATGGCTCTCAGCCCAGCAGCGCCGGCCGCGCAGGCGCGGAGACGGCCTTATTCAACTGGGCATCCTTGCCCTGGCGGTAGCCCGCGTCCAAATCGCCATAGTCCCGCTCGGCCAGCTTGCGCCCGGCATTGCGGTTAGTAGGCTTGAACGTCCGCAGCTCGTGCTTATGCTCAAGATAGGCCGCGATCCTGGCTTGCGTGGCGGCATTGCCGCCCGTGCCGTCCACCAGCGCCGTTGCCGCCATCACCCAGCCCTCGCAGAAAGTATCCGCGCGGCGGGTGCGCGTGGTCGTGCAGCGCTTCAACGCGGTTTTCATGTAGTGGACCCGGGCGCGCTTGGCCTGGCGAAACAGAACGTCAAACGCATAGCGCGCGATCTGACCGGCAGGGGCCGGGCCTACGAAAACCCACCGCCCGCACGGATAGCCAGCCTCCAGGAATACATCGCAGTCGAATGCGTCAGCGATGCGCGTCGCCAGGCCCGCTTCCCAGCTGGGAGGGCGACGCGCCGCGCCGGCGCCCGCCGCCTCCTCTTCGATATCGGAATGCTCGACGTCGAACGCGCTGATTCCGTGCTCGCGCATGAGCGCATGTGCTTGGCGCAGCGCAATCGCCGCCTCATGCTCATTGGCCGACTTGGCCAGAGCCAGGCACTTCTTGATCTTGTCCAGCATCTTGTCGCGGTCGGTCGTCATCATTTTTCCTTGGCTGCTCGTCAGTACCCGGCCACCACGCCAGGCAGACCGCCCCAGCTGGGGCGGTTTCGCGGGTTGATACTTAGCCGGCCGCCGCTTCCTTCAGCGCCTTGGCGGCGCTGAACTTGACACCGATGGAGGCTGCGATCTGGATGGTTTCGCCGGTGCGCGGGTTACGGCCCTCGCGCGCGCCACGCTGGGTGGGCGAGAACTTGCCGAGGCCGGTGATCGCGATCTCGGCGCCGGCCTGCAGTTGCTCCTGAATCGTGGCGACCAGGCTGTCCACGACAGCCTCGGTGTCCTTGCGGCCAATGCCGGTAGAGTCGGAGACGGCGGCAACGAGTTCTTTCTTGGTGATGCTCATGGTGTGCGTACCTATAGGATTGAATGGAAGGAAGGTATCCGGGGTCGATCACACCAGCCCGGCCTGGCCCTGAACCCTGCACATTTGCCCGTGTGCGGCCCCCGGATCGCGCGGGGGTAAGGCGGGTACTACTCTTACGCGGACGCGATATCCAGCGGGATCTGCCTGTACTGGTCGGTATCACCAACACGCTCATACAGGCGCACATAGCTGCGCGAGCCCACGATCTGGATGGACTCCCCGATGGCGCGCATTGCCTCTTGCCAGCGGGCGTCCTTGATATCCACGCGGCGCAGCGCCAGGACGCGCCCGGTGTTGACCGTGCCCGCCTTGTCCACCTCGAAGGCACGGTCCACGATGGCGCGCAGCTCGGGGCTGGCCCCTTCTGTCCATGAGGTCAGGCATTGGTCAATCAGCGCCTTGGCGGCCTGCAGGCGCTCGTCAAAGACGATGTTGTCGTTGATGGCGCGCGTGACTTTGAATCGGCCGTCGAAGGTGGTCAGGCTGGCGTTACCCTTTTGCCCGCCCACCTTGGCGCCGTACTGCTCAGCCGACAGTTCGATGAAGGCGGCGATATCCCCGAATGCCAGCGCCTTGAATTCAGCCAGGCCGGCGGACACGGCGCGGCCTTTTTCAACCAGGCGCTTCACCAGATCATCACGCTCCAGGTCGACCGGCCTGATATTGGCCAGGGGAATCAACCGTCCTTGCGGGTCTCGCATGTAGCCGTCAGGGACGGCGGGGGCTTGATGGGACATGCGTCATTGCTCCTTTCGTTGGATGGGCAGCATCTTTCCCAGCTGCTCACGGATGTGGGCCGGCATCGGCTGCCGGGGTTCGTTGACGGTGATAGTGGAAGCCGCACGGGCTGGCGCCGTGCCGACGCCGGCGTGGCCGGCGCGCTGGCCCTCCGTGGTGGTCTCTTGTTTCGCTTCGGCACGGTCGCTCATGCGAGCGATGATCTCCAGCAGATAGCCGTGGCTGGTCAAGGGCAGGCTCAACTTGCCGGCATGGGCTTGCGCCAGGACGGTCTCGAAGCCTTGGCGCCAGTAGTCCAGCGGTGCAGGCCACGCGCGCCCGTGGCGGGTGACCTCCGCAGCCCGCATGGCGGGGGAAATCTCGCTGACCAAGTTGGCCACCCGGCCATAGGACATGCGGCTCTTTGCCGGCGCGAACAGACCGACATAGCGCAGCATCGGCTTAATGAGCGTGTCTCCGGCTGGGTGCGCCTCGATGACTGCGTCCAGCGCCGCGCGCGCCGAGTCGTCGGCCAGGAACACGTCCAGGCTGGCAGACACGCGGCAGTTCGGGCAGGTGATGGTGGGCATCGGCATGGCGGGGCTCAGTGCAGGACAGTGCCGGATGGGACGCAGGGGCCGGCGCCGGTCAGGCGCTCCAGGCCAGCCCGCAGCGCGTCTCGGCAGAGGATCTCCAACGCCGGAAAGATGGACGCCGGCACCGCGCGGGTTTCCACCATGCAAGCCACCAGCACTTGCATGGCGCCAGAATGAACGAACAGGCTCGTGGTGTCCTGGCATGCTTCCGTCTTGTGCAACGCGGCCAGCCACAGGCTGGCGTACACGCGCAAATCATCGCGCCAGGTCAGCGCGGCCCCCACGCGGCGCTCAAACTCGCCGGCTATCGCGGCGTTCAGCACTTCGCGTTCAGCGACGGCAATCATTGCAGCGCTCCAAGGTGTACGCGAACGCCGTCGATGCTTGCGTACTTCACGCCTTGCGCGCGGTCCTCCACCAGGGCGCCAGCAAGATGCTGTAGCGCCCGCATGGAGCCAGCGCGGCCCGGCCGTACCTTCACCAGCGGGCAGGTGGAGCCATCCGTCGGCATCGCCTGCTCGTGGTACACCTGATAGCCCAACTCGCGCAGGCGGCGGGAAACGCGGTTCATCGTCGCAAGGCGCTCGGTGTATTCAGGCGTGAGGATGAGCGGCAGCTGAAATTCGGCGGCGGTATGCATATGCTCAATATCAGCCAACGTAGGGGGCGCCGAATCGACGGCGAAGAGGTGCGGGTGCATGTTCAGACCTCCCGCACGATGTTGCCGTCCACGACGGGCGCTCCAGCGGCCGCCGCCTCGTTCATGGCGGCGGCCAGCAGGTTGTGCACGGCCAGGGGATACAACAAAGAGCGCTGCTGGTGCCCCTTGGGGGCAGGCGGCTGCAGCCGGTCGCACAGTGCCTGGATGCCGTCGTCGGTCACGACCTTTTCCAATGGAACGCCCAGCAGCTTGAATCGGAATTTCAGGTAGTCGCCCACGTCCGCCAGGGGGCGCAGCGTGACGATCTCGCAGCGCTGCACAACCTCGCGAACCTCTGCGTTCTGCTCGCTCAACTTCGCACCGAGTTCCGACTGGCCTATCAGGATGATCGACAACAGCCGCGTGAAGCCTTCTTCCAGCTCGACAAACCGTTTCAGCGACTTGAGGGTGGCGATAGGCATGGAGTGCGCCTCCTCCACGATCAGGACATGCTTGTTGCCCGCGCGCGCCGACTCGCGCAGCGCGGCATGCACCTGCCGAAATCGTGCCTCGTGGCTTTGCTTGATGCGATCCAGCGGCGCGATATCCGCCAGGATGGCTTCCACGATGTTCAACGCCTTGAGCGGCGTGCCCTTGCGCTCGGAATCGCCCATTGCGAGGACGTACGGCTGAATGATCCGCACCGGCATGCCATCACGGTTGATCTTTTCGATCAGGTCACGGCGCAAGGTGCTTTTGCCTGCACCGGACTCGCCCACCACGGCCATGAAGCCGCCATGTTTCGCCTTGTCCAGCATCGAAAGCCGGGCATAGCGAATGTCCTCGTTGGCGTACACCTCGGAGGCGTCCGAAACCTCCGCAAAGGGGTCGCGGGTCAGGCCGAAATGGCGGCGGGCCGCAGGGGTCAGGGCTTGCTTTCGCAGTAACATAACGTCGTCCTCGGGTTGCTCAGATGATTTGGGGGCACCGGATGCCCGGGCGTTGGCGCGCTCGGGCGTCCACTCTTCGGTTTCAAGCGCGGTGGCGATTTGCTCCTCGGCCACGCCGCGCTCGCGCAGGAACATGGCCACAGCCTCGGCCAGTCGTTCGCGGTTGCTGCGCTTGGGCCAGATGCCGTGACACAAGAACAGCGAGATCGTCGGCGGCGCCAGGTTGAGTGCTTGCGCCAGATGCGCCTGGGTCGCGCCGATTTCCTGCAGGACAGCCTGCAACTTCATTGTTTTGCGGGCCATGTCACGCCACCTTGAACAGTTTCGGGCGCTGGGTGTGCGCGGCTTCAGGCGTCATCGCCTGGCGCAGCTCAGCGGTAACAGCTTCCAACGAATCGGCGGGCACACCGGCCGGATACTGGGCCTGCAGCCAGGCGTAGTGCGCCGGGGTCCACTCCGGGAAGGCCTCACGCATGGCCTTGGATGCCTGGATGTGCGTCAGCGGCGGCAGTTCGACGCGCGGCGCGACCAGGCTGTGCTCTGTGCCACGGCGCGGCATGGCTGCCGGGACGGGCGTAGCCTCGACGTAAGCAAGCGGGTCGTAGCGGCCGCCGAACGGCGTTGCACGCGCCTTGCGGGCGGCCTCGGCCTCGGCCGCGGACGCGGTGCCGGTCGCCAGCAACTCGATCTCCTGCCTCGCCGTCTGCGCAGGCGTGTCGGCATGGCGTGCATAGCCTTCGCCAATCACAGGGGCGTCCGCGACCTGGCCGAATGCGTCGCGCTGCAGTTGGGGCAATACATGGAACACTTCATGCCCCTGCGCATCGACGCCGATTGCTTGCGCGGTGCCCGGGCGCATCGGGTTGCGGCAGATCATCAGCTTTTCCCCCACCATCACTCCAGGCACGGCCGACACGTCGTAGTCGCTTCCCAGGAACGAAACGGTCAGGTGGGTGGAGACCACGCGAGACTCGGGCGCGCTGATCGATAGGTCACGCATCACGTCCGCGCTGGGGGCCACGATCAACTGCGACGGGGTGATGTGCAGCCACGCCTGGTCGCGGGTCATTCCGTGGCGGGAGTGAATGTGCGTCCCGTTGAAATGCCTGCGCCACTTGGCCGCCAAAGCGTTGATCTGCTCTAAGTGCCGCACCCGCTCGGGCGCTAGCGTCTTCAGCATCGACTCAAAGCCCCGCTCAACCAGGTCTTGAGACTTCTCGACCTGACCCTTTGCTCGTGGATTGCCCTTGCTGTTGACGATCACGCGAACCTGAAGGGCAGCGCATAGATTGCGGAAGGCGGCGGACGTATTGGCGCTGCCGGGGTCCAACATGACTGCGGTCGGCACGCCGTGCATAACCTCGCCGTCGCGCTGCACCATAGCCTCGATAGCGGCGGTAATCAGGTTGCCGGCGGTTTCGCCGCCAATCACGTAGGTGACGAACACCGACCCGCTGGTGTGGTCCGTAACGACATAGCGCCAAATGGCGTCCTTGATGGCCTTGACGATGTTGTCAGGCTTGTTCTTGTAGAACTCGTCTTCGGCTTGGACGCGCAGCCCGTTGTCGTTGCTCCGACGGGGTAGGTAGTAGAGAACGCAGCGGCTGGCGTCGATTTGCCAGATGTGATTCGGGTGCAGCGAGCGCATGCTGGTTGCTGGCGCCGGGCGCAGCAGTTGGTCAGGATGCAGCTTGTGTGCCCGCAGCGCTCGCTGGACGGTGGACACGGACAGGGGCGTGACTTCGCCCGTCTCCGGGTGGGTGCGCGACGCGCTGACCATGTTGCAGGCGCGCAGTTCGTTCAGCGCCTGCTCCACAGACTTAATGCGCTTTCCGCTCTTGCGCATGTGCTCGATCAGGACTGCGGAAATCGTCAGCGCTTCGTCGCGCGTCAGCGAGGACGAGCCTGCATCACTGCGGCGCTTGCGGATCGGCGTCATGACCAGTTCCTGGAAGTGACGGTGAAGGGTGGCGCGGGACATGCCGAGCGCTTGGATGGCTTCGTCCATGACCGCGCCCTTGCGCCCATGCGGCGCATCGCGCCAGGCGGATGCGTAGGCGCTGAGTTGCTCGGTAACGGCGGCCCGCTGCATCACTGCTCCCCAGCCCAGCTGGGCGCAGCGCTGCCAGCCGCCAGGGCGGCCACACCGAACTCGTCGCGGATGTTGTCCAGCGCAATCTGAAGCTGCGCCAGCCCGGCGGCAATCACCGCCTCATGGTCCGCCCCGCCTCCGCTTTCCTGGGCTTCGGCGCGCAGCACTTCGATACCCTCGCGCATCGTCTGGCGAATGGCGTGTTCGGCACCATGCAGTGCCTCGCTGAACTCGCGGAGCAATTGGGCGCGCACCTCGTCGGGTGGCGTCGAGTGAATGCGGCGCTTGGCCTTTTCCACTTCCTTGCTGAGCGCGTCGATGCGCTTGTCCTTGTCCGCGCGCAGTGTGTCAGCGGCCTTGGCTTCTTCGCGGTGCTCGCGCAGTGCCGCCTTCAATTCCCGGCTCGACATGGTGTCGATATCGTCCAGCGTCATGCCCGCGATCGTGCCGCCCTCGGCCAGTTCGGCCAGGTCATCGTCACTTTCGAGCATCAACTCCAACAGCTTGGTCCGACCCAAAGGCGCAAGCGCCTGCGCTTTTGACGCAAGCAGCGGTGACATGTACTTGTACGCGGCCTTCATCATGACCTGGGCCGTGCGCAACGCTATCCCCAGCTGGTCCTGGACGATGGACTGGAATTCTCCATGCGGCTCATGCTCTTTAACCAGGATGAGGCGCTTGCCGGCTTCCAGCATGGCCTCAGCACTTTGCGCCATGAAAAAGCGGGCCTCGGTCACAACGCGGACGCGGTCATAGGGTTGGCCGGCGCCGAATTGCTGGGTGATGAGCGCCGTACGTTCGGCGGCTTCGTTTTGCTGGGCGGCCAGTGCGGCCTCGTCAAGAACTGTGTCGGTCATTGCTGCGCCTTAGTTGGAGTGGGCACCAGCTGCGATGCGCTGGTTCAGTTCCGCCGCGCGGGACGTAATGCGGGCGATGTGGTCGTGATGGGCCTGCGCGATCTGCAACATGCCGACGCTGTGCGCAAAGCGACCGTTGTCCAGTTTCATCGCCAACCCCTCCGCAATGAGCGTTGCCATTGCGCGTGTCACAGCCGAAGGCGATTCACCCGTTGCCGCAGCGATCTCCGCGTTGGACAGGCCCGTCAGCGTGTGACCCTTCAAGGCTTTGAGGACGCGCAGGACGCGGGCGCCGGCCTTCGACGATTCGGTGGACTTGGATGCGTCAGACATGGGCGGCCGCCTTGCCCTTTCGCTTGAGGCTGTTGCGCTTAGGATTCGTGCGGTCGGGCCACATGACCGACACGGCCAGGCCGGTCACTTTGCTGATGGCCAATTCGACGCGCGCGGAGGTCCCTCTACCATGAATGACGTGACCGACCGTGGACGGCGACACCTTTAACTGCGCGGCAATGGCCGCAGGGGTGGTGCCTGCCATCCGAATTGCTGCTTTGATCTGTTCGGCGTGCATAAGGCGGTGCTATCCTCGCAATGTCAAAAGTGGAATCGATAAATCGCTTTGATTAAGAGCATTCATTATAGGAACCGAACGGTTCCCTGTAAAGCGGATATTTATGCACCAAACGGTTTCTATTGGGGATCGGCTACGTGAGGAACGGGGCCGCCTGAAGATGAGCCAGCCGGCCTTTGGGGAGGCCGGCGGCGTCACGAAGAAAACTCAGATGCTTTATGAAAGCGGCGAGCGGTTCCCGGACGCGCGGTATCTCGCCGCAATTGCTGCCATTGGTGTAGATGTCGCCTATGTCGTTACCGGCGCACGCATGGCCCCGGCTCAAGCAGAGTTACCTGCCGAGCACAAGAAGCTGATAGAGGACTATGAAGGCTCGTCCACCAAGGACCAAGAAGCCATCAGGCAACTTGCCAGATCGGTCGCGCGCGCAGCGGATGCGCCCGTTCCGCAACCTGCTCGTAAACGTGCTGCGGGTGGCAGCAAATGATCCTTTGTGGCGCACCCAGGACGGGATGGTCGCGTTATGGTGGATCACCGTTTCCCTGTTGATATTCGTCGCGCTGGCACTAACCCACTAGCCCTCGCATCTCCCTCTACACGTTGAAGAAGAACATGTCTCGAATCATCTCGCGCGCGCTGGCAAGTTGCCTGCCACTTATGATGAAAACTGGAGTTCTGGTGTCGTTCGCAAGATTAGCGCTGGCGTTAGGAATGATCGTCCCATTGTCCGGATTCATCATGATTAACGATGAGGTTTTGGATAGATCCGAAAAATTGGTTGTCCGAGGGCTGCCTGATCCGGAGGCTACTCGCTTCAAGGATTTTGTGATTTTTCGGACGGATGACCGCGAAGCGATCTACGTATGCGGCGACTTCAACGCTAAAAACACGTCAGGGGGCTATACCGGCTACAACACGTTCCTGATCAAGTTCACCGAAAGGGACTCGGTTCTTGCGACAGCACCAGGGACCGCGGCTGACGAAGAGATTGAGGATTCCCACATTTCATCGGTTAACCCAAAAGACGCCGCTTCGTTGCGCGGGCAGTGTTTTAGGGATGGTGGGTCCCGGTACTACTACGACCACTGAAGTTCGGAAAGGCCGCTGTCTAGGCCCGAGGATCGGATTCTTCCTCGCGTGCGCGAAGATGATTTTTCCCGAGTCCAAAATACGCGCAGACGCGCGTAACCCAACATTGCCGCACTCATCTACTGGAGTGCAGCAATGTCCGATTCCGTTCCGTTCTACCGCCGCTTCCCGCGTCTCACGACCTGGCTGATTGCGGCCGCCGTGCTTGGCGCGATCCTGGCCATCATCGCGCCAGCGCAACTGCCCGTCGTCGCCTACAAAATGTCCCTGGTCCTGCTTGCCGGGGTAGCCGGCTATTGGCTGGACCGCACGCTGTTCCCCTACGCGCGACCGGCTGATTTCCTCGTGCAGGACTGGCGCTGCGGCCCGTGGAAAGGTCCGGCGCGCGTGCATCATCCCGTCGCTGACGGGTATGAGCTGGTCTTCGCTGCGGCGATGCTGCGGCGCGCGGTCGTCGTTGCCGCCGTCGTCCTTGCCGTCGCCTTGGGCTTGTGATGACAGTGGCCCGTTTCCTGCGCGGCTGGGCCGCCGCCGCCCTGGTCGCGCTCGCCTCCTGCGCCGGAGCGCCCGTTGCCGCCCAGGACGTCCCGCGCGCCGCGCTGCAGTACCGATCCGAGGTGATTCGAACGGCGCGTGCCGTGTGGGGGATGGATGCCCCTATCGCGGTGTTTGCAGCACAGATCCACCAGGAAAGCGCCTGGCGATCCGGCGCCGTCTCACAGGTCGGCGCACAAGGGATGGCCCAGTTCATGCCCGCGACCAGCGAATGGATTGCAGGCCTGTATCCCGACTTGGCCGAGCGCGCACCTTTCTCCCCCTCCTGGTCTATCCGCGCACTGGTCACCTATGACCAGTGGCTGTGGGCGCGCGTGAGCGCCGCCGACGGATGCCAGCGTATGGCAATGGTTCTATCCGCCTACAACGGCGGTCTAGGCTGGATCGCCCGCGACCAGCGCCTGGCCCGCGCGCGCGGTCTCGACGCCGCCATCTGGTTCGGTGCCGTCGAAACCGTGAATGCGGGTCGTAGCGCGGCGAACTGGCGCGAGAACCGCGACTATCCCAGACGCATCCTCTACACCCACCAGGCGCGCTACACGGCGTGGGGGCCGGGGGTTTGCCAATGAGCAGCGCTCAAATCGCGTGGGCGGCACTCGCGGTTGTCTTGGCCGGTGCTCTTGGCGGCTGGGCCGGAGACCACCGAGGCCACGCGCGCGGCGTCCTGCAGACACAGGCCCGCCATGACGCCGAGGCCGTTCGCGTCCTCACCGAGCAGGTGAAGGACTCGCGCGACGCTATCAACAGAAGCCGCACCGCCAGCACCGATATGCGCGAAGCACTCACGCTCCTTGAGCGTTCCGGGCGGCAATCAACCTTGGACCTGAAAGATGCGCTGCAGAAATCGAAGCCTGGCCGTGTGCAGTGTGATTTTGACGCTGACAGCATGCGGCTCCTCGGCGCCGCCGCCGATACCGCAGACGCTCGTGCTGCCGGCGGAGTACTCAACACGCTGCCCGCCGGTAATAAGGCAAGCAAATAGCAGCGCGGATGCGGCGGCTATCGCACTCGAAGGCATGTACAAGCAGTACGGCCTGTGCGCTGGCCGCCTGATCGACCTGATCGACTACATCAACAATCCCGTCGAGAAACCATGACCGATTTCGACCTCAAGACCGCAGTGAACGTCATGCAGTGGCTGGTGACTGGCGGCGTTGCGCTCTACGCGCACGTGACCGCGCGCGCCGCCGCAACCGCAGCCGATGTGACGAAAGTGAGCGAGCGCGTCACCGCGCTCGAGGCCCAGCTGAGGCACCTTCCCGACCACAACCTGGTGGCGGGCCTGGCCGGCGACATGAAGGCGGTCAAGGCCGAGCTTCAGGCCATGCAGAAGGCCATGACGGAGGCCATCAGCCCTTTGGCCCGTAGCGTGGATCGCATCAACGAGCACCTTCTGACCCGCAAGTGAGACACGCATGAACGCATACGCTGATTTCCTGACCGCAGACGTCCGCCTGGTGTTGCTGCGGCTGCTGAATGAGTTTCCGGGCTACTGCGCGAATAGTTCGGTGCTGACGATGGCTCTCGACCGTTTCGGCCACAAGCGCAGCCGTGATCAGGTCAAGACCCAACTGCGCTGGCTGGAGGAGCAAGGGCTGGTGCGCGTCGAAGACTTGGACGCGGTGCTCGTGGCCACCCTCACTGAACGCGGCCAGGACACCGCCACGGGTCGCGCAAACGTGCCTGGCGTGAACCGCCCGGGGGCCTGACATGGGGCGCAAATCGAGCATTTCACGCCTGCCGGCCCCCGTACGCCAGCACATCGAACGGTTGATGCGCGAAGGCCGTCACACCTTGGACGAGCTGATCGCAGACGTGCAGGAGAGATTCCCCAATACCAACGCGCCGAGCCGTTCGGCGCTGGGCCGCTATCGCCTGGGCATCGAAGAGATGGCCGGGCGGATGCGCGATATCGAGGCCGGCGCGAGTGCGCTGGTGGGCGAGCTGGGCGAAGGGATGGGTGACCGCGCCGGCGCCTTACTCGCGCAGGCCGTGACGACGCTGGCGGCGAACGCGGCGCTCGAGGCGCACTCCTCTGAGAAGCAGGTGACGATTGAGGAAATCTCGAAGCTGGCGCGCGCGGCCAAGGCCGCAATGGAGGCCCGCACGATGAGCATGCGCGAGCGCCAGGCCATCGAGCGCGCGGCACGCGAAAAGCTGCTGGCCGAGCAAGAAGCCAACCTCAAAGAGGCGGCGCAGGCCCAGGGCATGGACGCTGACCAGGTCGAGTTCTGGCGTAAGAAAGTGCTGGGGATTGCATGAGCGCGATGAGCCCGCTTTCCAGCACCGTTCGCACGGTCGATTGGGACGAACTGCCTCCCCGCGTTCGTCAGGTTCCGGAGGGCTTCAATCCCCTGGACGAAGGCGTGCTGATGCTTCACCAGCGCGAGTTTGTCTCGATCAAAGCAAGTATCAAGGCATGCCCGAAGGGACGACGCACGGGCATCACATTCGCCGTTGCTCTGGACAAGACCTTGGTGGCGGCCGCGCGCAAGTCGGCGGGCGGCGACAACGTGTTCTACATCGGAGACACGAAAGAGAAAGGGTTGGAGTTCATCGGCTACTGCGCGAAGTTCGCGCGGGTGATCGTCCAGGCTCAAGGCGAAGGTGTTTCCAGCATCGAAGAGTTCCTGTTTGAAGACCAAGACGAAAAAGGCAACACCCGCAACATCAACGCGTTTCGTATCCGCTTCGCCAGCGGATTTCAGATCTGCGCGCTGTCCAGTCGCCCGGCGAACATCCGCGGCTTGCAGGGGCATGTCGTTATCGACGAGGCAGCTTTTCACCCCGACGTCCAAGGAGTGCTGGACGCGGCGACCGCGCTTCTGATTTGGGGCGGGCAGATCACAGTGATCTCGTCGCAGAACGGGAAGAACAATCCGTTCTATCAGTTCTGCCGGGATATCGAAGCCGGGTTATACGGCTCCGATGCCGTGGTGATGACGGTCACCTTTGACGATGCCGTTGCAAATGGCTTGTACGAGCGCGTTTGCATGATGAACGGGTGGGTGGCGTCAGCGGAGAAGAAGGCCGAGTGGTACTTGCGCATCCGAAAGGGGTACGGCGCGCGCACTGCCGCCATGCGTGAGGAGCTGGATGCAATCCCGCGCGACGGCAACGGTGTTTGCCTTCCCTCGGTGTGGATTGAGGCGGCAATGCCTCACGAACGCCCGGTGCTGCGCCTGACCCTGAACGACGATTTCGCTCGCCTCCCAAGAGATGAGCGCGACTCGTACGTGAAAGACTGGATCGTGACGAACCTGGACCCCGTACTGGTCACGCTGGACAAAGGATTGCGGTGGGGGGTTGGACGCGACTATGCGCGGCATCGAGACTTTTCGGAAGTTGTGCCCCTGGGCGTCACGCAGACGCTGCGCAGGGTATGCCCGTTCGCCTTAGAAATGCACAAGGTTCCTGGGCGCCAGCAAGAGCTGATCGTATGGCACATCCTGTCCGCCCTCGGAAATTTCACCGCTGCTTTCGACGCAACAGGTTCGGGCGAGACCGAAGCGGAGAACGCGGCCGACGACTTCGGGGCGTCGCGCGTTCACCAGGTAAAGCTGAGTCGGGCTTGGTACGGGGCCTGGATGCCCAAGCTGCTGAAGCTATTTGAAGACGGGATGATCGATATCCCCCGTGACGACAACCTTGCCAGGGACCTTCGGATCATCGAAGAGATCGACGGAATCCCGATGGTGCCGCCGCTGCGCACGAAAGACCTGAAGGATGCCGATCTGCTGCGCCACGGAGATTTCGCCGTGGCACTGGCACTCGCCCATTTCGCCACGCTGAACTACACATTCGCGTTTGGCTGGACCGCAGCACCTTCCCACCCTCGCGGCTACGACAACACCAGGTCAACCGACGCGGCGAGCATGCGCGACACGGATGACGACATGACCTTACCGGAGCAATCAGCATGGTGACGTCCACCATTCTCGGGGCCGACGGCCGCCCCTTCCAACTGGACCAGTTGGACGAGCCTCAGACGTCGCGTCTGGCCAACCTGCACCGCGAATTCCAGAATCACCCCTCGCGCGGCCTGACTCCTTCGCGCCTGGCGAGCATTCTGGACGCGGCCGAGCAAGGCGATACGGTGGCTCAATACGAGCTCTTCGAAGACATGGAAGAGAAGGATCCGCATATCGCTTCGGAGATGGGCAAGCGCCGCCGCGCTGTCATCCTCGACTATGAGATCCTGCCGCCGCCTAACGCGACACCAGCCGAGAAGGACGCGGCCAAGCAAGTCGAAGAGCTGCTGACGGGGATTCCTGATCTGCAGGAGATCATCTTCGACACCACCGATGCCATCGGCAAGGCGTTCGCGTGCCAAGAGATTGCCTGGCATCAACTCGGCGGCCAGTGGCTGCCCGCGTCCATTACGCACCGGCCGCAGACCTGGTTCAAGCTGCATCGCGGCTACACCCAGGAAATCCGCCTGCGCAATGGCGCCCAGGGCGACCCCCTGCAGCCGTTCGGCTGGATCACCCATACGCACCGCGCGAAGTCCGGCTACCTGGAGCGCGCTGCGTTGTTTCGCGTCCTGGTGTGGCCCTTCCTGTTCAAGAACTACAGCGTGGGCGACCTGGCCGAGTTCCTGGAAATCTACGGCATTCCGCTGCGCATCGGCACCTACCCTCCGGGCGCCAGCGATGCGGAGAAAGCCACCCTGTTGCGCGCATTGATTGGCGTCAGTCACAACGCGGCCGGCATCATCCCCGAGGGCATGAAACTGGACTTCCACGAAGCGGCGACGGGCGACCCCGCTGCATTCGAATTGATGATCTCCTGGTGCGAGCGCAGCCAATCGAAGGCGATTCTGGGCGGCACGCTGACCAGCCAGGCCGACGGGAAGTCGTCCACCAACGCGCTCGGCAACGTGCACAACGAGGTGCGCAAAGACCTGCGTGATTCCGATTGCCGCCAGGTTGACGCGACGCTCACGCGCGACCTGGTCTATCCGATTGCCGCCTTGAACGGGCTGGCACCAGGCGGCATCCAGCGCGCGCCGCGCCTGCGCTTGTCCGTGGACGAGCCGGAGGATATCCAACGGTATGCGGAGTCGATGCCGAAGCTGGTCGGAATGGGGTTCCGTATCGGCCGCCAGTGGGCGCAGGAACGCGTGGGTATCCCCGAGCCGGACGAGGGCGAAGATGTGCTGACGATGGCGCCGGCCGTGCCCGAATCTCTGCCGGCAGTGGCCGCGTTGAGCGCTCGGCAGGATCGCGAGGACGATACGCCTGCACAGATGGCTGGCCGTGCCGCCCGGGGGCAGGACGAGCCGGTCACCGCATGGATTGACCAAGTTCGCGACCTGGTCGAGCGCGCAACGTCGTTGCAAGAAGTGCGGGACGGACTGGACGAGCTTTATCCGGGCCTGACCCTGCCTCAGTACGCCGAGCGCATGGCCCAGGCGTTGGCCGCCGCCGCGCTGGCCGGGCGCTACGAGATCGTGCTCGAGGCGGCCAATGGCGACCGCTAACGCCGTGTTGCCGTTTCGCGAGCAGCTGGCCTTCTTTCGGCGCAAGCTGAATCTCGGCACAACGAGCTGGGCGGATATCTACGCCGCCGAGCATGATTGGGCCTTCACCGTCGCGGGCGCGAACCGAGACGGCATCCTGGCTGATTTCCGGGGCGCGGTAGAGCGGGCGATTGCGGGCGGCGTGACGCTGGAGGACTTCCGCCGCGACTTCGACGCCATCGTCGCGCGCCAAGGCTGGGACTACAACGGTTCGCGCAACTGGCGAAGCCGCGTGATCTACGAAACCAACCTGCGCACCAGCTATGCCGCCGGCCGCTTCGAGCAGCTGCAGGCCGTGAAGGACCGGCGCCCGTATTGGCGTTGGAATCACAGCGACGCCGTCGAGCATCCCCGCCCCGAGCATGTGGCCTGGGACGGCATGGTGCTTCACGCGGATGACCCCTGGTGGCGGTTCTATTTCCCACCGTGCGGCTGGGGTTGCCAGTGCTACATCACGGCCCACAACGAACGGGATTTGCGGCGCATGGGCAAGTCCGGTCCGGACACAGCGCCGGCCATCGTGATGCGCGAGCATGTGATCGGCAAGAACTCCGTCTTGGGTCCGCGTACGGTGCGGGTGCCTGAGGGCATTGACCCGGGATTTGAGTACACGCCTGGTCGAAGCCGCCTGGAGTCCGCGGTGTTGCGCGAAAGGCCCGACGGCCCCGACCTGAGCAGCGCATCATCGGCAGGCGTGCCCAATCGTCCGCCGCCTGATCCGCTGCCCGCGCCCCGCGCGTTCGACCCCGACCGGCTGCTGCCCGGTGGGGCGGACGCGAGCGAGTATGTGGCGCGTTATCTGCAGGAGTTCGGCGCGACGATTGATCGCCCGGCCATCGTGCAGGATGTGGTCGGTGAACGCCTGGTCATGAGCGCCGACCTGTTCCGCGATGTGAGTGGCGCGTGGAAAGCGCTGAAGCGTGGCCGCGAGCGCTTCCTGTTGCTGCTGGCCGACGCCCTGCGAGATCCCGACGAAGTCTGGGTGCGGATCGAATGGCAAGAGTCCAGGCAGAAGGCCGTGGTCAGGCGCCGTTACCTGGCCAGGTTCGATATCGAGGGGCAGCCTGTGCCGGCGCTGGCGGTCTTTGAAGTCGGCGCGGATGGCTGGGCAGGGGTCACGACATTTCCGGCCGCCTCGGACGAATACCTGGCGAGCACGCGCGTGGGGGTGCGGCTCTACCGCCGCCAGGAATAGAAAAACCCCGGCGCCGCCACACCGGGGAAATGCTGGTCCTGGGATTGGAGGCGATGGCAGTCGCTGCCGGACCAATGCAAGGCACATTTTAGGAGATTTTCATGGCTGGCGCTCGGTTTGTGATCGATGTGGATGACGAGGCGGTTCTTGCCGCCTTGCGGCACGCCGCCAGTGGGCTGAGCCAGCCTGGCCCGCTAATGGCCGATATCGCCGAGTACCTGTACACCTCGACCCGCGCACGCTTCAACACGCAGACCGACCCCGATGGTGTGGCGTGGCCGGCCCTGCACCCACGCTACGCGGAGACGAAGCCGAAGAACAAAGCGAAAATCCTGACCCTCTCGGGGGAGATGCGCGGCCCGCGACTCTTCCCGCAGGCAAGCGATACGGAAGCCGCTGTGGTCAGCAATGCGATCCAGGCACGCATCCACAACCTCGGCGGGGTAATCCGCCCCAAGAACGGCCGAGCGCTGCGCATCGGCGGAACGGGCAAACTTGTTGGTGCGGTTCGGATTCCCCGGCGTCAGTTCATGGGCCTTTCTGACGCCGATAGCCAGGAAATCATCGACCTGACGCTGGACTACATCGGCCAGCCGTTCACCGACTGACGCCCTCGGTCGAAAATAAGCCCGCTGAGGCGTTTTCGATGCCAGGGGTAGCCGGATGTACCCCAAGCAGCCTGCAGGGGCTTTATAAAGCTTTATAAAGCCCTTCCCGGGGCCTCATGCCCCGGTGATCCCGCCCAGGTTTTCACCACACGCGCGCCGCCGCCCGCTCGGCCCCCTTCATCGGGGGCAAAAATTTTTCCCGAGTCCAAAATACCGCCGCCACGCCGCCGCCCATGATGGCGGCATGAGCAAACGCACCCAACTCTCCGCCACCAGAACCGCCGTTGCGCTGGCCGCATGCAGCGTTCAGTTGCCCGCGCTGGGCGACACCGACGTTATGGAGCTGCAGGTGGTGCCGGCTGGCACGTTCCGGCCGCAGGATGGTCGGAAGATTCCCGTGGACGCCTGGTTCATCGACCAAGCCATCGCCTCTCAGGTCATCCAGCGATTCCAGGCCCGCAAGACGCCCCTGGTGATCGACTACGAACACCAGACGCTGAACAAGGAAAAGAACGGCCAGGATGCGCCGGCCGCTGCCTGGTTCAAATCGCTGACCTGGCGCGAGGGTCAGGGCCTGTACGCCACCGTCGCCCTGACGGCCCGCGCCCGCGAAAAGATCGCCGCGCTCGAATACCTGTTTTTCAGCCCTGTCTTCACCTACGACGTCCCCAGCGGCGCCGTGCGCGAGATCCGCATGGGCGCGCTCACCAACACCCCCGGCATCGACGGCATGGAACCGCTGACGCTGCTGGCGGCGGCCACCTTCGGCCTGAACAACCCTGAAGAGGATCACCCCGTGAACGAACTGCTCAAGAAGCTGCTGGCGGCGCTCGGCCTGCCGGAAGAAACCACCGAAGACCAGGCGCTCGAAGCCGTGGCCGCGCTCAAGACCACGCCGGCGGACAAGACTGACACCGCCGCGCTGTGCAGCGTGCTGGGTGTGGCGGCTACGGCCAACACGACCGAGCTGGTCGCGGCCTGCACCAGCCTGAAGGCGCGCGCTGACGGCGCATCCAGCCAGTACGTGCCGCTGGCCGATTTCGAGTCCGTGAAGACCCAACTGGCGGTCCTGACCCATCAGCAAAACACCAGCGTGATCGAGGACGCACTCGCCACCGGCAAGCTGCTGCCTGCGCAGAAGGCATGGGCTGAGGGCTTGGCGAAGACCGACATGGCCGCGCTGACGAGCTACCTGGCCACCACGGCGCCCATCGCGGCGCTGACGGCCACGCAGACCCGTGGCAAGCCCCCGGTGGATGACAAGGGCAATCACGGCCTGAGTTCGGAAGAGCTGGCCGTGTGCTCGGCAATGGGCCTGTCGCCCGAGGCCTACGCCGCCAACAAGGCCGGCGCGTAAGCGCGCTGGAAATCGGAAACAGAGTTTCAGAAAGCCACACCAGGAGAACCCTATGGCACTGACCAAAGACCGGGACACCGTGCGCCGCGCGGGCGAACAACTGTCCCTTCCCGTGGCCGCCGGCGTACGGGTGTTCGCCGGCGCGATGGTGGCCGTCGTGGCGACCTTCGCCCGCCCCGCCGGCAACGGCCGCGTCGTCGGCATCGCTCAAGAGCAGGTCGACAACCGCGACGGCACCGACGGCGCACTGCGTATCGAAGTCCGGCGCGGCACGTACCTGCTGGAGAACTCCGCCGGTGCCGACGCCATCACCCTGGACGACTACGGCCTCGAGGCCTACGCGGTGGATGACCAGACCGTCGCCAAGACTGATGGCGGCGGCGCGCGCCAGGTCGCCGGCATCGTTCGCGACGTCGACGCCAGCGGCGTCTGGGTCGAGTTCTAAGCCGCGCGTCCCCCTCAATCCATACCAGGAACCAACGACATGGAAATCAACCGCACCACCCTGGCGGCCCTGTTCACCGGCTACAACACGGCCTATCAAGGCGCATTCACCGGCGTGACGCCCGAGCACTCGCAAATCGCGCTGACGGTCCCCAGCACCACCAGCAAAGAGAGCTATCCCTGGCTGGGCCAGACGACGGGCTTCCGCGAGTGGGTTGGCGACCGCGTCGTGCAGAACCTTTCCCTGCACGACTACACCATCAAGAACCGGACGTTCGAGAACACGGTGGGCGTGCCGCGCGAAGCAATCGAGGATGACAGCTACGGCGTCTATACGCCGCTGGCTGCGCAACTCGGCCAGGACGCCGCCCAGCATCCCGATCTGTTGTCCTTCGGTCTGCTGGCCGATGGCTTCACCCAGAAGTGCTTCGATGGTCAGCCCTTCTTCGACGCTGACCACCCGGTCAAGCGCGACGGCAAGGAAGTGAGCGTGTCCAACACGCAGGGCGGTGCCGAAGCGCCGTGGTTCCTCCTGGACACCACCCGCGTCATCAAGCCGATCCTGCTGCAGAAGCGCCGCGACTACAAGTTCACCTCCCTGACCGACGACAAGGACGAGAACGTGTTCATGCGCAAGGAATACGTCTACGGCGTGGATGCGCGGCTGAATGTGGGCTTCGGCCTCTGGCAACTGGCGTTCGCCAGCCGCCAGTCCCTTGGCAACGACACCTTCGACGACGCCTTCGCCCGCATGTCCGGCCAGAAAGGTGACCACGGCCGCCCGCTGGGCATTCGTCCGAAGCTGCTGGTGGTTCCGCCTTCGCTGCGTTCGAAGGCCCTGGAAGTGGTGAAGGCGGCCACGCGGGCGAACGGTGCGACCAACACGAACCGCGACGTGGTCGACGTGCTGGTTACTCCCTGGCTGGCGTAACGGCCGAATGCGGGGCCGCACGTGCGGCCCCGCACCTTTGCGGCCATGACCTGGCCGCGCTTTCTGCAATCAGGAGCGCAATGTGGCGACCCGCAAAACCGCAGCCCAACCCACCTCGAAACCGCCCCGTGCGGCAAAGCCCACGGCCAAGCCCGCCGCGCAACCGGACCAGCCCGGCCAGCAGCCTGTCCCGCAGCAGCTCGCCGAGAGCAGCGGCACGCCCGCCGGCTCCGACGCCGCCGCGACGCCCGCCGCCACCGCAGCGCCTACGGCAACGACGCCGCCCCAGATCGAATGCGTGATCGTCACCAGCCGCCCGCTGACGCATCGCCGCGCCGGCATGCGTTTCACGCGCGAACCGCTGGGCATTGCCCTGGATGTGTTGACGCCCGAGCAACTCGAAGCCCTCGAAAGCGATCCCGACCTGGTCGTCCAGCACTGCTCAATCGACGCGCCCACGGCCCAGGAGCAGTGATGCCCTACATCCTGCCCCTCGACCTGGCCAAGCGCCCCGGCGCGCGCGAACTCGCGCAGGTCGCCACCCGTGAAGACGCGCCGATTGTGGACGACGCCCTCATGGAAGCGACCCTGCGCGGTCAAGATCGCGCCGCCTGGTCGGCCGAGCAACTGGCGGCGGCCGATGATGCGCTCGAGCGCATCGTGGACGCCACGGTGGAAGCCTCTTCCGTCATCGACGGCATGGTCGGCAAGCGTTACCCCCTGCCGCTCGTCAACAGCCCGCTGGTGACCGGCTGGGCGCGCAGCATTGCCCGCTACCTGCTGCACAAGGGCCGCACCAGCATGGACAAGGACAGCGTGATCGTGCGGGACTACGACAACGCCATGAGGCTGCTGGGAATGGTTGCAGATGGCCGGATGAACCTGGGCGAACCCGCGCCGGGCGTTCCGGTATCGACCGATGTCCGCTTCGGCGGCGACGCGCCGGTGTTCAGCCGCCGTCAACTCCGGGCGTTCCGATGAGCGCGGAATTGTCTCCCCTGGATCTCTCGCCGCTGATGGCGTTGATCCGCATTGGCGTGCCGGCGCTGCGCCTGGTGGGCGGTGCCGCCGACTATGCCACGGCCAAAGACCTGCGCGGCTTGGGCACTCCCTCCGCGTACGTGCTGATGGCCCGCGAGTCCGCCCAGGCCGTGCAGCCTGGCAAGCCTGCCCGCCTGGGATCGCAGGTGATCGACGTGCAGTTCGGCGTCGCCATCGCACTGCGCAACTATCGCGACCAGGCCGGCGCCCAGATGGAAAAGGAGGTGCGCCAGGTAGTTGGCGGCATTCGCCAGGTCGTACTCGGATGGACCCCCGATGTGCCCGGCGCCCGCATGTGCGGCTTCGTCCAGGGCGACGTCCTGGACTACGACGATTCGACGCTGTTGTGGGTCGATGTTTTCAGAACGCAGAGGCTGCAATGAACCATCAGAAAGTGACCCTCAAAAGCCGGCATACCCATGCCGGCATCCCGCGCCAGGCGGGGGACTCCATCCGGGTAACCGCCACCGAGCGCGCCTGGCTGGAGTCTGCCGGCCTGGTCGACCCCGCCCCGGCGGCCGCCGCTTCTTCGGCCAGAGCCGCCAGTTCCGTTTCCCGCAAGCCCGGCCGCGTCCGGGCGCGTCAATCCAAGGAGTAAGCACATGGGTGCGCAAGACCTTTTCAGTTTTCAGGGCCGGGTGCTGTTGGCCGAGCGCCAGGCGAACGGCAAGCCCGCCGCAATGCGATTCGTCGGCAATGCCAGCCTGCTGCAGTTGCAGCTGACGGCGGAAAACACCGACAAGACCGAGTCGTTCTCCGGTTCGCGGGGGCTCTATGGCCGCCTGAACCGCTCCAAGGCGATCACCGTCAGCCTGACGCTGGATGAATGGCTGCCGGCGAACATCGCGCTGGGTCTCTATTCCAAGCCGATCACGCTCGAAGGCGGCACCGTCACCGCAGAACCCTTCCCGCCCGGCCTGGTGGCGGGTGACCTGGTGCGGCTCGACCATCCCTTCGTGAGCAACGTGGTGTTGAGCGATGGCGCCGAGCCCGCCGCGCCTGTCCCCCCGGCCGCGTATGTGTTGGACTCGCCCAACGCCGGCCTGGTCAAGATCGTCGATCCGACGGGCCTGGCCCAGCCCTTCACCGCTGCGTACAGCCACGCGTCGGCCGACTCGCTGGCCATGTTCACCGAGAAGCCGCCCGAGCGCTGGCTGATGCTGGATGGAATCAACACGGTCAATCAGCAACCCGTCGTCCTGGAACTCTACCGCCTCCAGTTCGACCCGCTCGGCACGCTCGACGCGATCAACGAGGAGTACGGCGAACTGGCCCTCACGGGCGCCGGCCTGATCGACGCCGACAAGGTGCCGGACGAAACCCTGGGCGGGTTCGGTCGCATCCTGCAGAAGCGGGCTGCCTGATGGCGACGCGCGTATCCCGCAAGGCTAAGGCCACGAAGGATGCGCCGTCCGACCTGGACGTGCTGCATCCCGAGCGGACTGTGGTGGTGGCCGGTCAGCGGCTGACTGTGCGCGAGTACGGGAACATCGAATGGCTGCGCGCACTGCCCGCCGCAGAGCCGCTGGTGGAAGCCATCGCGGCGCTGCTGGCAAGCAATGAGGCGCCGGACTACGAGGCCGCGCTCATGGCGATTGCCACGCATACCGATGCGCTGCTGCCGCTGGTCGCCCAGGCCGTCGATGTGACGCTGGATTTCCTGGCCACGCTGGACCCCGACGAGACCGAGATCCTCGTCATGACCTGGTGGGGAGTGAACGGCCGTTTTTTCGTTCGCCGCGCCGCCAACCGGGTGATGGTCCGCCTGCAGGAGCAGCAGCGGGCCGCGCCGTTGGGTGGGGCGCGGTCTACGCAACCCTCGTCGCCGCCGGCCACCGTTACGCCGACATAGGGCAATACACCGAGCGGCAGATAGACCTGTTCTACCGGGAGGCGCTACGCCTGGAGCGCCAGCGTAGCGCCCGACGCCTGGTCGACGTCAACGCCGCGATGGCTGGCGGGAAGGCCGCCACCAGGCGCATCAAAGAATTGAAGGACGAGTAATGAGCAACGGCGGCAAGGGGATGGAACTAGCGCTGCGGGTGCGCGCCGAGTTCGGCCAGGCGCACGGCGAGGTCAAAGCGCTGCGTGAAGGCCTGCAGCAGATGGGCCCCGCTGCCGCCGGTATCGACAGCGGCGGCCTCGAAAAGGTGGGCCAGGCCAGCGCCACGGCCGCGAAGGCGGCCGCAGAGCAAGCCAGCGAGACGGCGAAGGCGACGACCGCGACGCAGGCGCAGGCCGGTGCTTCGAATCAGGCGGCTGCCGCGACGCAGAAACAGGCCGGGGCCGCCGGTCAAGCCGCCACCGCCTCGCAGAAACAGGCCAGTGCATCGAATCAGGCCGCCGCCGCCAGTAAGGCGGAAGCGGCCGCACACCAGCAGGCCGAAGGCGCCATGCGCCGAAAGCGCAAAGCCGTTGACGACGCAGCCAAAGGCAATGCGGCGGGCGCCATGTCCGCGAAGGCCTACGCGGCCGCCATGCGCAATGTGCCGGCGCAGATCACCGATATCACTGTTGGCCTACTCACGGGCCAGCCGGCCTACATGGTCGCCCTGCAGCAAGGGGGCCAGTTGAAAGACCTGTTCGGCGGGCTACGACCGGCCGCCAAGGCGCTGGCGTCTGCGTTCCTTGGCATGGTGAACCCGCTGACCTTGGCGGGCGCGGGAGTTGGCGCACTGGCGCTGGCGTACTACCAAGGCTCGCAGGAAGCCGACGCCTACCGCCGGGCCATTGTGATGAGCGGCAACGCCGCCGGCGTCACCACGGACCAACTGGCCACGATGGCGGCTCGGATTGACGACACCGTGGGCACGACGCGCCAAGCCAGCGCGGCCGTGGCGGCCTTGGCGGGAACGGGCGAGGTCTCCGGCCGGAGCTTGGAGCGCCTGGCCGAGACCAGCGTACGGATGCAGCGCGACTTGGGCTTCTCCCTGGAAGAAGTGGTCGATGACTTCGCCGCGCTTGGCGACGAGCCAGTGGAAGCCAGCCTGAAACTCAACAAGCAGTATCGGTATCTGACCTCTGCCGTCTATGAGCAGATCAAAGCGCTGGCTGAGCAAGGACGCCAGGAGGATGCCGCCGAACTGGCACAGAAAACCTACGCCTCGGCAATGGATCAGCGCGCGCGGACGATGGAGGCCAACATGGGCTACATCGAGCGCGCATGGCGTGGCGTGACTGACGCCGCCTCCGAGGCGTGGGACGCCATGCTAGGCATCGGGCGCGCGAAGACGCTGGAACAGCAGATTAAAGAGGCGACGGCCCATGTCGAGCGGCTGCGCAACCTGGCATCCGGTGAACAATTTGGGGAAACAGCAGGAGGTGCGGCCACCGGTAACCCCAGGCGCCAAACCGCCGCGAAGCGCCAACTTGGTATGGCCGAGAGCGAACTGAATCGACTGGAGTTAATACGGGCTATTGATGCTCAAGATGCCGCATTTGCGGCCCTGGAGCAGAAGCGAAGCAAGGCGATGCAAACCGCCTCTGAGGCCTGGGGAGCACGCGCTAAAGCACTGCGTAGCAACAGCGAGAAACTCAAAGAAGAGGTTGCCGAGATCCGTAAGCAAGGCGACCTCTTGAAGAGGCCTCAAGCCGAGATCGACGGCCAGATCAAAGCAACTGAGGCAAAGTACGCCGACAAGTCGAAGAAATCCGACCCGGTCGGGTCGGCGTATCAGCAACAGCTGCAGCAGCTTCAGGTGGCGCGGGCAACGGCAGCGCAGAACCTGGCCAATGCCCAGGATAACGTCAACGCTGGTCAGGAACAGGCCACCGTGCGGCTGGACGCCTGGCTGGCGGTCAACAAGAACGCCCTGAAGCTGTCAGACGAGCGCATTGCGAAGCTGCGCGAGGAAGCCGAAGAAATCGACCGGCTCAACAAGGCCACCCGGGAAGCGACGGAAGGCCGCGCGCGCCGCGAGCGCATCACCGCCGGCATGGCCGACGTCGGCACGGCAATGGCCCAGGCGCAAGGCCGCACGGCCGAGGCCAGCGCGGCGGCTGTCCTCGAGCGCTTCCGCAAGCTGCGGGCGGACCTGGAAAAGGAAGGCGACCTGGCCGGCCTGGTGAAGGTGGACAACCTGGTGCGGGTTGAGTCCGCCCGCGCACAGTTCGATGACCTGCAACGCCAGGCTGAACGAATCCTGGGCGAACAATCGCGTGCGGAGCAGTCGCTCTCCACCCGGGTGACAGCGGGCCTGACGGGCGAACTGGACGCACGCCGGCAGATACTTGACCTGAATGCGGCTACGGCCCAGCAACTGCAAGGGCTTCTGCCGCGCATGCGCGAGCTGGCCGAAATCACGGGCAACCCCGCAATGGTTGACGGCGTGCGCGACCTGGAAACCCGCGTAGGCGGGTTGTCGATTCGCGCGAACGAGCTGCAACGGGCTTTCACAGACGCCTTCGGCGGCAGCATGGTCTCCGCGCTACAAGACTTGGCGGACGGCACGGCTGGCCTTGGCGAGGCGGTGCTGGGGTTTCTCAACGACCTGGCCGAAGGCATGGCGCGATGGGCGTCCGAGCAACTGGCAATGCGGGCGCAGTCGTCGCTGATCTCCTTGTTCAACGCCGGCACCGGGAACGGTGCCGAGTCCGCGGCTGATGCCTCGGGCGGCGCGGCCGCAGTTGCCGGCACTGTCGCGGCGCTGACCACCAGCACCGCAGCAGCGACGGCAGACGCGGCGGCCACCACGGCCGCCACCGCCGCCACAACCGCGCTCACGCCCGCGATGGCCGCCGCCACGACCGCAGCGGGCACGCTCGCGACAGCGCTCGCGGCTGCCGCTACCGCCGCATCCGCAAATGCGGGTGCAAGCGGTGCCAACGGCATCATGGGCGCCGTGTCCGCCTACGCTGGTTCCTCCGTCAGCGCGGCAACCGGTGGGCACATTCGCGGACCGGGAACAGGCACCAGCGACAGCATTGCCGCCTGGCTCTCCGACGGCGAGTTCGTGTCGCGTGCCTCCGTGGTGCGTCAGCCCGGCGCCCTTGATTTCCTGCATGACTTCAACAGGCGCGGCATGGCTGCGCTGCATAGCCGGATTGGCTTTGCGACTGGCGGCCTTGTCGTGTCCGACGCTGACCTGGGATTGCCTCGGGCGTCGACGTACACGCCTGCGATCACTACCGGCTCGACGTCCGTGGACAACCGCATTGCCCTCAACCTCATTGACGATCCCGCGCGCCTGACCGATGCGATCTCCAGCCCGGCCGGCGTGGCCGCGCTGGAGGTCGTGCTATCCCGAAACCCCTCTAAATTCCGGCAGATTCTGAATGTCAACGGCTAAAACTCTGCGTGTCTGGGCATGGTCCCCAGACTGGAAAGACGGCGTGGTAGAGCGCCTTGAATGGCTGACCGAGATCCTGGCCAGCCCCGCTGGTGTCGAGCAGCGCCGGGCTTTGCGCTTGAGTCCTCGACGCTCATTCAAGGCTGAATTCATTCTGGAAGGCACCGAGCGCACGCGTTTGGACCTCGCGCTGGGTGCAGACCCCTCGCGTTGGTTGCTTCCGATCTGGCCCGATGTGCAGCGTCTACGGGGGCAGGCCTCCGCCGGCACCGAAAGCATCCCCTGCGACACGCGCTGGCGGGGCTTCATGCCGGGTGGGTTCGGCCTGCTGGTCGGCCCTCGGACGGGCGCCTCCGAACTCCTGCGCATTGAATCGGTCGCGACCGGTGCCCTGACGCTGGCTGAGCCTCTGGTAAGCACCTGGCCCGCAGGATCGCGCCTGTACCCGGTGCGGTACGCGGAGCTTGCGCAAGAACCGCAGTGGACCCGCCTGAACGATCAGACGACGTCGGTCGAGGCGGAATTCGTATTGACCGAACCCGACGACGTGGCCACCCTCACACCGGCCGAGACATTCCAGGGATTGCCCGTGCTGGCTGATCGGCCTGACGAAACCGAAGACCTGACCGCGCGCTGGCAGCGGTTGGGCAGTGTGCTGGACAACGAAACAGGCCGGATTCAGACCTCGGACAGCGCCGGCCAGGCCTTCACTGTCCAGGCACACCGCTGGATCGCGGCCGGGCGAGAGGCGCAGGCCAGGCTGCGCGCATTTTTCTATGCGTTGCGCGGGCGGCAAGGCCTGGTCTGGGTGCCGACCTACGCGGCCGATCTTGAGCTCGCCGCGCCGGTGGCCGCCGGGGACCAAACGCTGGACGTGCGGGGTGTGGGCTATGCGGAGTTCGAAGCATGGAAACGTCCCGGGCGGCGGCAGATTCGGATGGATACCCGGTTCGGGCCGTTGCTGCGCGCTGTGACCGGCGCTGAGCGGACCGACGATGGCCACGAGCAGTTGACCGTTGCGCCGGCCTTTGACCAGGCGCTCACGATCCGAGACGTCAGGCGCGTGAGCTTCTTGTCCGTGTGCCGCCTGGACCAGGACGCCGTCGAGTTCAGACACCTGACTGACTCGGATGGCCATATGGACTGCGCCGCGCAGTTTCGGGCCACGCTGGCCCCGGCCTACCTGTTGACCGAGGCGGATAAGCCCCTGCAGCTGGAAGACCAAACAAACCTGACACTTGAGGAAATCTGGATATGAGAATCAGCCAGCTACAGGCAGACAGCGAGCTGCACAACGACGCGTGGTTTCCCGTTGCTCGCGAAGGGAAGAATTACCGCGTTTCCGGCGCCACGCTGCGGCAGATGTTCGCCGCGAGCAATCACACCCACTCGGCCGACGATATCGTCTCTGGCACGCTGAACGTCGCCCGCATCCCTTCGCTGCATGCGGCGTTGGTGAATTCTGGCGTTTTCGATGCTGCCCGTATTCCCAGCTTGCCCGCCAGCCGCATCGGTTCGGGCACGTTGGATGCCGCGCGCATTCCCAGCTTGCCGGCCTCCCAGATCGGCAGCGGGGTATTCCCCGTGGCGCGGCTGGGCGGCGGCGTGCCGAGCGCGTCAACCTTCCTGCGAGGCGACGGCACGTGGGCTGTGCCGCCCGCTGGCAGCGGCGGTGGCGGCGGCGGTGGAATGCAGACGTGGTATGCGGCGCTGGACCCCTCTGTTGAAAGCGGCGGATACGTCCAGTTTTCTTGGAATGAGCATCTGGTGATTGTCGAGCTTTGCCTGCCCATTCCCAGCATGCTGGTCTACACCGGCCCCGGACGTGATCTCTCTTTGCAGGGGACCACGATGCCGCAGGAGGTTTACGAGTTCCTGAGCGGCGGGGGCCTTGTCGTAGAGACGATGGCACCCGGCCTCTACGCCATTCCGATGCACGACATATTGGGCGATGGTGCTACCGGCTTCATCATGCTCGGTAGCGCAAGCGAACCCGGCCAAACTACGCTGGGTCTGCGCGGCGCAACCCAGACAAGCGAGGCGTTGGCCGGCTGGCGCGGTACGGCCGTTTTCCACCGCCTTAGTGTGTCGTGATGAGCTTCGACGCCCTCGAAACATCGCTGGACGCCGGCCGGCCCCTCTCCCTGTACCACTTCTATCGCGGCGGGTTGGGCTGGTCATACACCACGGCGGATCGCGAGATCACCTACCAGGGCGGCGCGTTCACGCCCGTCGCGATCAGCGACGACGGCCGCCGCCTGACGGGCCAGACCACCGCCGACGCGCTGTCGATTACCGCGCCGGCGGACCTGCCTATCGCGCAGCTGTATCGCGGAGCGGCACCGGCGGGACGCGTGTCGCTGACGATCCACGATCTTCACCTTGCCGAGGACGGCCAGCTATTCGGCATGGTCGCCTGGGTAGGCTCGATTACGGATGTGCGCTGGCCCGCCAATGACCGCTGCAGAATCACCTGCCAGGCTATCGACTCGGTCTTGGACCGGCCAGGCTTGCGGCTGACCTGGCAAAGGGAATGCCCGCACAACCTGTACGACCGCAACTGCCGCGTGAATCCGGCGTGGCACCGGGTGGGCGGGACCATCGCGGCCCTGGATGGCGCGCGCGTTCGGGTGGGGCCGGCATCGGGCCTTCCGGACGGCCGCTACAAGGGGGGATTCCTCGAGTGGGATGTGGGCGGCGGCGTGCTCGAGCAGCGAGGCATCCAAGGCCATCAGGGCGAATGGCTGACGCTGTTTGGCGGCACGTTTGGGCTGACCGCCGGGCTGGGGGTGTCCATCTATCCGGGCTGTGACAACGTCATACAGACATGCTCGGACGTATACGGCAACAGCCCGAACTATGGCGGCGTGCCGCGTCTGCCGGGCGAGTCGCCGTTCTCCGGGCAACCGATTTTCTAAGGGGCGGCCTATGTGGGTGCAAATTGCGATCCTGGTCGTCTCCCTGATCGTCAGCTACGCGACCAGGCCCAGGCCGACAACGCCCAAGGCTTCCGCCTTCGGCGCAGACGATTTTCCGCAGGCCGAAGAAGGCACCGCGCAATGCGTCATCTTCGGAGACGTCTGGGTCGAAGACTGGATGGTGTTGGGGGTGGGCAACTTCCGCACGCAAGCCATCAAATCCAAGGGGGGCAAGAAATGACGCGCCTTTCCTTGGAGGCGGGTGATTTCGTCGTGACGGCCGATCACTTACACAGCGTGCCCGTGGATGGCCGATTCGGCTATTGCCATGCCGGCGCGCGCCCGTGGTTCGCGCGGCACGGCTTGAACTGGATGACGTTCCTGCAGCACGGCATTCCTGCCAGCGTGCTGCTCGCCACCGGCGACGCACTGGCGCGCCGCCTGGTCGAACACGCTAAGCAACAGGAGGCCCACGATGGGCGGCAGCAGTAAAAAACAGACCGTCGGCTATCGCTACCTGGCCGGCTTTCACATGGGGGTATGCCGGGGACCGGTCGACGAGCTGGTGGAGATCCAGGTCGGCGAACGCACGGCATGGAAGGGCTCGGCGACGAGCAGCACGCGTATCTACATCGACGCTCCGAAGCTGTTCGGCGGAGATAAGCAGGAAGGCGGCATCCAGGGCTACTGCGATGTGATGATGGGCGAGCCCACGCAAGGGCTCAACAGCCGATTGGCCGCCATGCTGACTGGGATCACGCCCGCATTCCGAGGCGTCTTTTCGCTGTTCTATGACGGCCTGGTGTCCGCCCTGAATCCATACCCGAAGCCCTGGGCGATGCGCGTGCGCCGTGCCGTTCAAGGCTGGCAGGATGACGCCCCGTGGTACGCGGCGCGCGCAGTTATTCCGATGGCGGACGGCCAGATTCGCGCGATGAATCCCGCGCACATTTTGGTCGAAGCCAACACCAACGACGATTGGGGCCGTGGTTTGCCGCTGGCCCAGCTTGACCTGGACTCGTATCGTGCGGCGGCGGATGCGCTACTGGCTGAAGGCTTTGGCCTTTGCCTGCGCTGGAATCGCCAGGATCGGGTGTCGATGTTCATGCAGCACGTGCTCGACCACATTGGCGCCGCTCAGTTCGTATCCCGGCGCACGGGAAAACTGACGCTTCGCCTCATCCGCGACGACTACGCCCTGGATGACCTGCCCGCCTTCGACCGCTGGTCGGGGCTGCTGGGGATTGACGACGATGCGGTGAGCGCCCCGGACACGGCTACCAATGAGGTCATCGTGAACTGGCGAGATCCGCTGACCCGCAAGGAACGGCAATCTCGCGAGCGCAATCTGGGCGCGATCCGGGCGGCCGAAGGTGTAAACGCGACGACGACGGACTATCCGGGCATCCCCACCGCAGAGCTGGCCCACCGCGTGGCCGCGCGCGACGTGCTCGCGGCCAGCAGCGGCGTGCGCCGCTTCAAGGTCCGGCTCGACCGCCGGGGCTACCAGCTGGAGCCTGGCCAGGCGTTCATCGTGCGCGCGCCTGAACGCGGCATCGCGCAGATCGTGTTGCGCGCGGGCGAAGTGGATTATGGCCAGTTGACCGAAGGCACCGTGACGGTCACCGCCGCACAGGATGTGTTCGGGCTGCCCGCCACCGGTATCTACGCCGTCGAGCCCGGCCTTTGGGTGCCGCCTGACCGCACGCCGTATCCCGTGACCGCGCGGCGTGTTTTCGAGATGACGCTGCGTGACCTATACCGCGAAGCCTTCGCGCCGGATGACCTGACCGAAGCACCGGCCAGCCTGGGCACCGATCCCACCGGCGGGATCGTGCAGGCTGTAGGCGGCCGGCCGCTCGGCGTGCCCTACAGCTACGCGCTGCAGGCGCGTGTGGCGCCGGCTGACTTCGCGGAGGTAGGCAGCGGGGACTTTTGCCCCACGGCCATGCTGCGGCTGGAGGTGAGTGCCACGTCCATCATGCTGTGGCTGTCTGGCGGCGTCGATCTGGACCGCGTGACGGCGGGCGCGGCCGCCATGCTGGGCGATGAGATCGTGCGCATCGAGGCGGTCTTCGATGAAGCCGTCCGGGTGGCACGGGGATGCGTGGACACGGTTCCTACGCGGCACGCGGCTGGGGAGCGCATCTGGTTCTACCAGGACTTCGCGGCCGGTCCATACACGCGCTACGCGCTGGGCACGACCATCCAGGCCCGCATGTTGACGCGCACCAGCACCGACGAGCTCGACCCGGCACTGGCTCCCATTGACCAGCACGTGGTTGCCGCGCGCGATGCGCGGCCCTATCCGCCCGGCGCCATCACGGTCAATGACGACTTTTACCCTGAAATGGTCTTCAGCCTTTCCGGTTCGTTCGCGCTGTCATGGGCGCACCGGGACCGTTTCGCGCAAGCCGACGTACTGATCGACTGCCTGCAAGGCGACATTGGTCCGGAGCCGGGCGTGACCTATGACGTTGAGGTGTATCGGGTGTCCGATGGCGAGCTGGTCCTGGCACAGCGCGATATCCCCGGCAAGTCCGCCGTATTGAACGGCGAAGGTCTCCCGCTGCTCTCCGCCCCGGCCCAGGGCGTCGAGCGTATGACCTTTGACGCAATCGCGCCGAACTCGGGCGAGCTGGGCGAAGGCTGGACAGTATCCGGCGGCGAAGACTGGCGAACGGTCGCCTGGCGCGCCGAGGCCGCGGCTTTCGAGATCCCGCTCGCGGGGGGCCTAGACGTATCGCGCCAAGCCAATATGTGGATCCAGACGGCTGCCGGCGGGCAGTTGGACCTGGATTACCGGTTCACCAGTTGGCGGGCGACCCTGGAGATTGCTCTGGATGAATGGATCGTGCTGGCGTTGGGCCGGGACGACTACCGCCGGCCGCAGGAGGGGCATTTGGTTCTACAGCTGCCGCCCGGCCTCGTCTCGTTGCGGTTTCGCTATCACAACCCCGAGGACGGCTTCGAAGAGGCCGCGCCGACCTGGGTCGGCAATCTGGTGGTGACGGGCGCTGGGGAGTTGGCCAGCGGTGTCACGCTATCGGCCGGGCTGAGCGGCGACGTGGCCGGCGGCGGCACCGGCTGGGGATTCAACGTACTGCCCCTCGAAAGCCAGCGCCTGGCCATGCGGGGGGCTACGGGGCCGACCGCAAGCAAATCGCTTACGCGGGCGCTTCATCCCGCCGTAGCGGGCCAGGTGAGGTTTTCTTTCGGATGTGACCTCTACAGCGGCGCGCTGCGCTTGCTGGTCGGCGGGCGCGAGGCGTGGGCGATCCACGCCGAAGGCGAACGCGTGACCGAGTCGGGATTGGTCATCCGCCCCGTGCTGCCCAACTCGGGGGAGATCGTATGGGAGTACTCCAACACGGCCGGCGGCCAGACTCACCAGCCGCCGGCGGGCGTGTGGCTGGATGACATCGAGGTCACGGCCGCCGAGGGGCAAGTCATCGACCCCTGCCGTGTGGAGCTTTTCAGCAAGCGGCCGCATGTCGAGGTAGTCGCGGGTGAGGAGGTGACGACGATGATTGAGTCATCCCAGCGCTTCCGGACATTGATCGCCGGGGCGGTCCCGGCCGGCCCGGCCGCCGAGCTGCTCATGGACCTGGTGTCCCTGGGCTTCGGCGCCGCCTTCCGTTCCAGCATGCGGTCGACCTATCCCCAGGGTTCGACCGGCGCGGCCGCCGTGACCGCGTTTGACGCGCTGCTGGGTGTCATTGGGGTGAACGGGCTGTACACCACGGACCAGGGCGCCTTCGCGACCGCCCACACCAGCATGTACAACGCGAGCCACGTACCGCCAGCCTTGCCCCTGTTGTCCGGCATCACGGGCGACCAGGTCGTTTTCCCGGCTGGCGCGTACGCGATGGGGGGATATCGAATGCTGTCCATCGTGGCATTCGGCCCGAGCATGAGCCTGGTGGGCGGGATGCTACTGGCGTTCGAAGGCGACACGCCTTGGCCCGCCAGCACCTTGCGCGCCCGTTTCCGCAGCGTGCGCGATGAGGGCGCATTGAATTTCGAGCAGGAGGTGACCTTCAGCGAAAGGATTTACACGGCCGTGCCCGGCCTTTCCGCCGGCGCGACGCTTTACGTGTCCCGAAGCCTGAGCGATGCAACGGCATTCAGGGATGCGCTGTCGCAGCACCCGCACTACGAGGTGCGCGTGACTGTCTAAAAGAGACGCGGCGGCGGACCTGGTGGTTGGACACCAGGCCCGCCCCGCACCAGCAGAGGCAGGCTGCAGGATTGGCCAGGGCCGCGTCACCCGTGCACGGGCGCGGCAAGGCTACCAAATTTGCAACGGTTTTGCAGCCAATGAAAGAAATCCGATGCGGCAACTGCCGCCGAAAGTTGGCCGAGGGCGTCTTTATCGTCCTGGCTATCAAGTGCCCCAGATGCGGGCACATGAACAACCTGAAGGCCGTCGAGCCTCCGAGCGCCCCGAGCGCCCACTACGGAGGCCCACATGGCAACCAAGAAACCCGCAAGACCGGCACCCGGCCGTAACGGGTTCAAGTACCGCGAGCAGTTCGGGGTCATCGTCAAGTGTCGCGACGAGGCCCACCAGCGCCAGGTTTACGACGCGCTGAAGGCGGCCGGCCACAAGCTGCGCGTGGTGACCGTATGAAGATCGCCATCCGCCACCGCTGCCAAGACGCGGAGACCTACCGCGCCGCCCGTGTGAAATCCCTGTTCAACGTCGACACGGGCGCCGAGTTCGATCTGGACGTCGACCTGCCTATCGAGGATGACCAATGGAGCGTCGGCGTCATCGTTGGCCCCTCAGGGTCGGGGAAAACTTCCATCGGTCGGGCAATCGGGCCGCTTTATACCCCGGCCTGGCCCAAGAACCGGGCCATCGTCGACGCCATAGCACCGGACGGTTCATTCGATGCGGTCACCGCCGCGCTGTCCGCTGTCGGCCTTGGTAGCGTCCCGACCTGGCTGCGCCCGTATCACGCCCTGTCCAATGGCGAGCAGTTCAGGGCGACCCTGGCCAGGCTGGTCAGCGACGCTCCCCCCCTGGCCGTCGTGGACGAGTTCTCTTCCGTGGTGGACCGGCAGATCGCCCAGGTGGGGGCCGGGGCCTTCGCCAAGGCCTGGCGCCGCACCGGCGGCCAGGTCGTGCTGCTGTCGTGCCATTACGACGTCCTGGACTGGCTGCAGCCGGATTGGGTGTACGACACGGCAACGGCCACATTCGACCGGGGGTCGGTTCGATGCCGGCCGCGCCTGGAGCTGGAAATCGAGCAGACCGACTGGCGCCACTGGCCCCATTTCGAGCCGCATCACTATTTGAAGCTGCCCCGGATGATCGCCGCTACGAACTATGTCGGCTGGATTGGCGGCCAGCCCGTGGCACACCTCGGCGTAGCCACCAGGCCGGGCTTGATCGAGGCAAGGGCTTGCCGCCTTGTCGTCATGCCCGAGTGGCAAGGCGCCGGCGTCGGCATGCGATTCCTGAACGCTGTCTGCGCCGAATGGCTGGCGGGGCGCAATCGCTACGGCCTCGCGCTACGCACGCTCTTCCACACCAGCCACCCGGGCTTGGCCTCCGCCTTGCGGCGCGACCCGGCCTGGACGCAGGTCTCGGCCGAGATGTGCGGCCAGCATCGCGGCCGCAGCCGAGAAACGCTGGCCAAGTCGGCCAAGGCAGCTGGAGCGCCATCGCCAGGCAGCGGCTACGGCGGGCATTTCAGGGCGGTGCAGGGGTTTCGATATCTGGGTAAGGAGCAAGCATGCAAGTAATGATCGTTGGCCAGAAGTGGCTGGGAGCCGCGCTGCTGCGCCAATGTCTGGCGGACGGGCACCAGGTGCTGGCCGTCAGCGCGCCGCCGGCGGAAGGCGCGGAGTACGACCGCCTTTACGCGACCGCCCAACAGGCAGGCATCCCGGTGAGCTGCCATCGCGGCCGTCTTCCCCCGGACGCGGTGCCGCCTGGGGTGGACGTCATCCTGGCGGCCCACGCCCACGTCTACATAGAGGCGCCGGCACGCGCCCGCGCGCGTCTGGGCGCCCTCGGCTACCACCCGAGCTTGCTGCCGCGCCATAGGGGCCGTGACGCGGTCCGCTGGGCCATCCACATGCGGGAGGCCATAACCGGCGGGTCGCTCTATTGGATGGACGACGGGGCGGATACGGGGCCAATCGCCGCCCAGGACTGGTGCCACGTTCGGCCGGGGGATACGGCGGCCGACCTCTGGCGCCGCGACTTGGCCCCTATGGGGCTGAGGTTGTTCCAGTCGATGCTGGCCAGGTTGGACCGGGGCGAGGTGCCGGCGTCCGTTCAGGACGAAGACCTGGCCACGTGGGAGCCGAGTTGGACCCGGGCGAGGCTGTCGGCCGCGAGAATTTGAAAAAGCGTTGCGTGGGGTGCAACTAGAAGCGGGGGTGATTTATCGCGCTTGGAGGGGCGCATTTATCGCGCCGCGCATCAGCGTTCAAAACAAAATTTTGTTTCGGTTTGGACAGAACAAACCAAGGGATTGCCCCAATATGTCCCTATTAAATCGGGAACTTCCCCAGTGCAACATCCTCTAATTAGCACTCGGTAGTTGAGAGTGCTAACATGCCTTGGTCGTCGCAATCCGACCGATACAGGAGCGACCCTGCTATGCAAACCGCCAATCATTCCCTGGCTACGGCAAGCCCCTCGCTGGCCGTGGCCATCGCCAACCCGGGCGCACTGGGCACGCTGGATGCGTACATCTCCACCGTGAACCGCCTGCCCCTGCTGACCCCCGAGCAGGAAACGTCCCTCGCGCGCAAGCTGCGCGACACGGATTCGCTGGACGCCGCCCGTGAGCTGGTGGTGTCGCACCTGCGACTGGTGGTCTCCGTCTCGCGCCAGTACCTGGGCTATGGCCTGCCGCACGCCGACCTGATCCAGGAAGGCAACGTCGGCCTCATGAAGGCCGTGAAACGTTTCGACCCCGAGCGCGGCGTGCGCCTGGTGTCCTTCGCCGTGCACTGGATCAAGGCCGAGATCCACGAGTTCATCATCCGCAACTGGCGCCTGGTGAAGGTCGCCACGACCAAGGCGCAGCGCAAGCTGTTCTTCAACCTGCGCAGCATGCGTCCGGACGGCCAGACCCTGGATCCGGCCCAGATCGACGCCATCGCGCGCGAGCTGGACGTGCGTCCCCAGGATGTCAGCGAGATGGAAGTGCGCCTGACCGGCCGCGACATGTCGCTGGAGAACCAGGACGACGATGACGACACCTACGCGCCCATCGCCTACCTGTCCGACGAAGGCCGCCAGGAACCCACGCAAGTGATGGAGCGCGCGGCGCAGTCGGCCCTGCAGGGCAGCGGCCTGGCTGGCGCCCTGGATGTGCTGGACGAGCGGTCGCGCCGCATCGTGCAGGCCCGCTGGCTGCAGGACGAAGGCGGCGCCACGCTGCACGAACTGGCCCAGGAGTTCGGCGTGTCCGCCGAGCGCATCCGCCAGATCGAAGCCGCCGCCATGAAGAAGATGCGCGCGGCGTTGTCGGCCTGAACGTTTGGATGCGGAACACCCCAAGCCAGGGCCAGCCCCGGGCTTGGGGTGTTTTGTTTCTGGGGGGGCAGGGAAATCAGGGTGGTCGTATCGGTCTCTGACAAGGGAGCCTGAGTGGTTTTGGGCGTGGCTGCTTGCTAAACTTTTCCGGCCACCACAGCAAACGTCCTCTTCATGTACACCGGTACCGGCATCTATTCCCTGGGCGAGGCAGGCCGCTTGATTGGCGTGTCTTCCGCCCAATTGAGTCGCTGGCTCTTCGGTTACAAATGCCAGAAGAGACGTGATGGCAGGGCTGTCGCTGGATATTCCGCGCCGCTGTGGGCGCCGCAGGTCACGGAAGGCGAAGCGTCCAAGACCATCGGTTTTCAGGATCTGCTCGAAGCGCGCTTCGTACATGCCTTCGTCAGCCATGGCGTGCCCTTGCTGGTCGTCCGCCGCTGCCTGGTTTCGGCCCAGCAACTCTATGGCGTCCCGTATCCCTTCACCACGCTGCGCTTCAAGACGGATGGGAAAAGCATCTTCGGCGAGGCTGTCCGCCAAAGTGTCGATGAGGACCCCCTGATCGACTTGCGTAGTCGTCAAGTCGTCTTCCGGGAAATCATCGTTCCCTCGCTCTATGCCGGCATCGAATACCAAGGCGAGCACGCCTCCAAGTGGTACCCCGTGCCGAAACGGGACCACATCGTCCTTGATCCGGCGCGTCATTTCGGCAGCCCGATCAACGAAGACACCGGCGTACCCACGGAAGCGCTCCATGCCTCATATCTGGCGGAAGGGGGAGACGAGCGTGCCGCGGCGTTGACCGCAGCCACCTACGACATCCCCTTGCGCTGGGTGAAGGCGGCTATTCGTTACGAAAGCCAGCTCGCGAAGGCCTCCCATTGAACTTCCTCCTCGACGAGAACCTGCCGCCAAACTGGTCGTCGGTCCTGGTGGAGGCTAGCCGGAGACAGTTTCCGGATGCGATGCTCGGAGAGGTTGGCCACATTCGGGACAGGTTCGGCGTGTCCGCTCAAGACACTGTGTGGCTGGACGCACTGGGTGCGGAAAAGAACTGGGCCGTTCTCTCCGGAGACGCTTTTCGAAAGCGCCAGGGCGCGGAGCGCCGCCTGATCCGCAAGCACGGCATTACGGTGTTCGTGTTGCAGCCCTCGTGGTCGAGCAGGCGTTACTGGGACAAGCTGTCCCAACTGGTCTTGTGGTGGCCCAAGATCGTGGCACAAGCCAATGCAGTCGAGGCATCGACCTTCGAGGTGCCTTGGCCATCCAGCGGCCGGTTTCGGCAGATCTAGTGTCCGTCCTGGGGCGGTCCCGGCGCATTCATGCCTGGAAACAAACCGAGCATCTTTTTTTCCAGTACGGACCGGAACCAAACCCGGCGCCTGCCGCCTAATCCACACAGACCGCGCGCCGGACCAGGTGCAACGCCCCCGGCAGTGGTCTTGACACCCATCTCGGCTTCTCCTCTTTCCCCTCCCCAATGAGATGGGTGTTTACGGGGCACCTGGACCCCCAGGTGCCCCGTTTTTTATGCGTGCCGCCCGCGCCATCGCGCGATCTTCCTGCGGGGGTGGGCTATTCTTGCAGCAGTCGTTTGGGGTGCGCGCGCATGGAAGTCGGTTTTCTCGTTTTCGGCCTGGCTGGCTTGTTGGCCCTGGTCTGCTTCATGCCGCCCCTGGCCGGCCGGCTCAAGCTGCCCTATTCGGTGCTGCTGGCCATCGTGGGATGCGCGCTGGGCTACGTCGTCCACGTGCACGACTGGGCGCCCCGGGTCGTCGCCGATTTCCTCGATACGCTCGATCTCTTCGAGATCTCCTCCGAAACCTTCCTCATGGTGTTCCTGCCGGTGCTGCTCTTCGAGACGGCGCTGGCCATGAACGTGCGCCGCCTGCTGGACGACCTCGGCCCCATCCTGATGATGGCGATCGTCGCGGTGGTGGTGTGCACCGTCGTCGTCGGTTTCACGCTGTCCACCATTTCCCAGTACGGCCTGGTGGTCTGCCTGCTGCTGGGAGCCATCGTCGCCACCACGGACCCGGTGGCGGTGGTGGGCATCTTCCGCGAGGTGGGGGCGCCCAAGCGGCTGACGACGCTGGTGGAGGGCGAGAGCCTGTTCAACGACGCCGCGTCCATCGCGCTGTATTCGGTGCTGCTGGCCGTGCTGGCGGGCGAGGGCACGCTGTCCACGGGCGCCATCGCCAAGGACTTCCTGGTGACCTTCCTGGGCGGCGGCGTGGCGGGCTTCGTCATGGGACGGCTGGCCTGCGGCCTGTTCGCCTGGCTGCGCGGCTGGCCCACGGCCGAGATCACGCTGACGCTGACCCTGGCGTATCTCAGTTTCTTCATTTCCGAGCACTACCTGGGCGTGTCGGGGGTGGTGGCCACCGTCATCGCCGGGCTGGTGGTGGGGTCCAGCGGCCGCACGCGCATGTCGCCCACGACCTTCGAGCAGTTGTCCAGCTTCTGGGAGCAGTTCGGCTTCTGGGCCAATTCCCTCATCTTCCTGTTCGCGGCCATGCTGGTGCCGCGCCTGATGGCCGACGCCGACCTGGCCGAGATCCTCCTGGTGGTGGTGGTCTTCGGCGCGACGCTGGCGGCCCGGGCCATCGTGGTCTTCGGCTTGCTGCCGCTCCTGCAGATGCTGCGCATCGGCCAGCGGGTGGGCTACCGCTATAAGTCGGTGATGCTGTGGGGCGGCTTGCGCGGCGCCGTGTCGTTGGCGCTGGCGCTGGCGGTGACCGAGCAGCATGCCGTGCCCGCGGACGACCGGCAGTTCGTCGCGGTGGTCGTCACCGGTTTCGTGCTGGCCACGCTCTTCATCAACGGCACGACGCTGCGGCCGCTGATCGGCCTGCTGGGCCTGAACAAGCTGTCGCCCATGGAGAACACCCTGCGCAACCAGGCGCTGGTCGTGGCGCTGGAAGACCTGCAGGAGCACACCGAGCAACTTGCGAAGACCGAGCACATCGGCGCCGAGGCGCAGGCCCGGATCCGGGCGGTGTTCGACGCGAGCCTGGCCGGCGTGCACGACACGCAGGTGGCGCAACTGCCCGAGGACAGGAAGGTGGCCGTGGGCCTGGCCATGCTGGCGGCGCGCGAAGCGGAAATGTTCTTCGACATCCTCAAGGCGCAGTTGGTGGACTGGCGCATGGCCGAGGGCCTGCTGGCCCGGGCCGAGCGCCTGGGCGAGTCGGTGCGCGCCAACGGCCTGGATGGTTTCGAGGCGGCGCTGGTGCGTGACTTGCGTTATTCGCGCGGCTTCCGCCTGGCGCTGGAAATCTATGATCGTTTCGGCGTCCAGCGCTGGCTGGCCCAGTCGCTGGCGCAGCGCTTCTCCAACCTGATGAGCAAGCGCTCGGTGGGGCAGCGCCTGCTGGGCTTCGCGCGCACGCAGGTCCAGCCCTTGCTGGGCAAGGAGGCTACCGACCGCATCGTCGCCCTGCACGAGCAGCGGCTGGTGCTGATCGAGAACGCCTTGCAGGCCATGACCCTGCAATATCCGTCGTACGCAGAGTGGCTGCAGGAGGCGTACCTGGGCCGTGTGGCGCGCGAGCTGGAACGCATGCGCTACCGCGAGATGCTGGAGCAGTTCCTCATCAGCGGCGAGGTCTACGCCGACCTGATGGAGCAGTTGAAGGCGCGCTGGCGCCACATCGACAAGCATCCCCCGCTGGACATGGGCCTGGGCGCCGATGAGCTGATCAAGGCCGTGCCGCTGTTCGAGGGACTGAGCGACGAGGCGCGGCAAGCGATCGCGCGCCTGCTCAAGCCACGGCTGGTGCTGCCGGAACGGCCGGTGATCCTGCGCAACCGCCACGGCGAAATGATGTGCTTCGTGGCCTCCGGCGCGGTCAAGGTCGCGTTGCCGGACGGCACCTTCATCGAGCTGGGCAGCGGCGAGTTCTTCGGCGAGCTGGCATTGCTGTCGGGCGAGGGGGTGGCGCTGTCGGTCACCTCGCTGGGCTACAGCCGCCTGCTGATGCTGCCGGCGCGCGATTTCCAGGCACTGCTCGAGCGTGATCCGTCGTTGCGTGAGCGTATCGAGGTGGTGGCGCGCCAGCGTATGCGCGCGCTGGAGGTCTGGCGCAAGACGCAGGAGCAGGCGAAGGAAGATGCCAGGGCGCCAGCGGACCCGGAGGCTGCCGCTTAGCCGGCCTCAGCCGGCCATGCGCAAGGCGTGGCCGGTGTCGTACCACCGCGCGCGCCGCGCCGGGCCCTCCACGCGGGCAATCAATTCCAGCGCGGCCTGCCTGCCCGCCAGGTCGCGCCGCGTGGCGACCGATGCCAGCGGCGGCGTCAGCCAGCGCGTGGCGGGCAGATCGTGGGTGCCTATCAGCAGCAAGCGGTCCGGCACCGCGATGCCGGCTTGCCGGCAGTGCGCCAACGCGCCCCAGGCCAGCAGGTCGTGGGTGCAATACACCGCGTCGCAATCCGGCCTGGCGGCCAGCAGTTCGGCCAGCAGGGCCTGACCCAGCGCAGGGCAGGGCGCCGCGGGGTGGATGGCCTGAGGCACATCCTGGTCTTTCGTGGCGGCGGTCCACGCCGCGATGGCGCCAGCGAGACGGCCTTGCGCGCCTGCCTCGCCCAGCGCGGCCAGCACTCCGATGCGGCGCCGGCCGCTGGCGCGCAAGTGCGCAACCGCGGTTTCTCCCACGGCCTGCGGCGGCGCACCCGCGCCAGGGCGGGGGGGCTTGGCATCGGCGCCCGCCCCGCAGGCTTCCGTCCAGGGCAGGTCCAGCTTGCCGAGCAGCGCGAGCAGGTCCGCGTCGGGCGCCAGGCCCGCCAGGGCCACCGCTTCGGGCGCATGCGGCAGGAAGGCCCGCAAGGCCAGCGCCCGCGCGTCGGTTGCGGGATGGGCGGGGTCGACCCGGGCAATGGCCATCAGGTAGCCCGCCTCGTGCAGGGCGGCGCCCAGGCCGTCCAGCAAGGGCTCGCAGGCGGGGTCGCCCGCGGGCGCCAGCGCCACCACCAGGCGTGAGCGCGCCGAGGCCAGCGCGCGCGCCGCGCGGCTGGGGATGTAGTCAAGCTGGGCACAGGCCTGCGCCACCCGTTCGCGCAGCGCGGCATCCACTTTTTCCGGGGTGTTCAGCGCGCGCGACACGGTCATCGCGCTGACACGCGCCAGCCGGGCGACGTCGGCCAGGGTGACGCGGGCCGGGCGCTTCATTCAGGGCAGGCCTCCGCCTGCGCGATACAGCATGTCTTCCAGGATCACCGCCGCGGCCTCGTCGGTGAATTCGCCAGCATCCAGCATCGCCAGCGCGGTCGCCACAGGGACGTGGCGGATCTCCATGACCTCGCCGTCGCGGTTTTCAGGACGCGCATCCGCCGCCAGCACACAGGTGCTGACGAGGATGTCCTCCACCTGCATGCCTTCGCCCGCCAACTGGCGCTGGAAGCGCAGGATCGTGCGCAGGGGCGAGCGGCAGACCAGGTCGGGAGGGTCCAGGCCGGCCTCCTCGCCGCATTCGCGCAGCAGGGAGTCCTCCAGGGTTTCGCAACTGCCGGACAGGCCGCCCACCAGCGTGTCCCACAGGCCGGGGTCGGTGCTCTTGGTGAGCGCGCGGCGGGCGATCCACAGCGCGTTGTCCGGCGTCCAGGCGTTCAGGTGCACGGCGAAGGTGAGCAGGCCCAGGGGGCGGGTGGCGGCGCGTTCGATGGCGCCCAGCCGGTGGCCGTCGGCCGCGGCCACGTCCAGCAGCTCGCCGCGCCAGCCGCGCAGGCAGCCCGCGTCACGCAGGGTGTCGGCCACGCGGGCCAGCAGGGCGTCACGCGCGGCGCCTGCGGGCAGGCCGTCGCCGATGCGCAGCCCCGTGCCGTCCTCGCGTACGCCATCCAGTCCGGCCAGCGCGGCGCGGGCCGCGGGCGCGGCCATGCCGCAGCGGCGTGCGCCGATCCAGACCGGCATCGAACCTTCGTGGGCGGGTTGGTGGACCTCGGCGGCGAGGCGCGCGTAGCGGGCTCGCAGGTCGGGCAAGGGCAGGGGAAGAATCAGCGCAGCGGGCATGGCGGCGATTGTATGCCTCGCGCCAGGACTATGCTCGCTAACCCCGATTGCCTGCACAGATAGTCTCTGCATGGCCCGAACGCTTTGTGTTGCGTCAAGGGGGTTCGCTATAATCCGGCGGTTTCGTTGTGATTTGCGCAGGCAAGCCCGGGCATCGCCTGAAGTCCGCCGCTTGCCGTCCTAATAATTAATCGCGCACAAGACGAGCGTTTCCGACAGCCTTTTTATGCTGCATGCTGGCGGAAGCGGACGGTTGGAGGCGCCGTTGTTCGAGGTCAGCATGAAGAAGTTGAGAGGGTTCCTGGGGAGCTGTGCCATGCTGGTTGGCAGCGTGGCGAGCGCCCAGGTGCAAGACATGCCTGGCGGTCCCCGAGTCAATCAGCTGAATCTGCAGGCAGGTGTCACGCAGATCTCGCAGGATATTGCGTGGCTGCACTGGATGATGTTGATCATCTGTCTGGTGATCTTCGTCGGCGTCTTCGGGGTGATGTTCTACTCCATCTGGGCGCATCGCAAGTCGCGCGGCGCCAAGCCGGCGACCTTCCACGAGCACGTGGGCGTCGAAATCGCCTGGACCGTCATACCCTTCATCATCGTCATCGCGATGGCCCTGCCGGCGACCCGCACCGTGGTCGCCATGAAGGACACCTCCAGCCCTGACCTCACCATCAAGATCACGGGCTACCAGTGGAAGTGGGGCTACGAATACATGGACGGCGAGGCCTCCGGCGTGCGCTTCCTGTCCAACCTCTCCACGCCGCCGGCGCAGATCGCCAACCTGGAACCCAAGGGCGAGTTCTACCTCATGGAGGTCGACAACCCCATGGTGGTGCCGGTGGGCAAGAAGGTGCGCCTGGTGCTGACCTCGGCCGACGTGATCCACTCGTGGATGATTCCCGCCTTCGGCGTGAAGCAGGACGCCATTCCCGGCTTCCTGCGCGACAGCTGGTTCCGCGCCGAGAAGGAAGGCGAGTTCCGTGGCCAGTGCGCGGAGCTCTGCGGCAAGGACCACGCCTTCATGCCCATCGTGGTGAAGGTGCTGTCCGAAGAGGCCTACGCCGAGTGGGCCGCGGGCGAGCAGAAGAAGCTGGCCGAACTGGCCGACGATCCCAACAAGGAATGGACCAAGGACGAGCTCATCGAGCGCGGCCAGAAGGTCTATGCCGCCAACTGCGTGGCCTGTCACCAGGCCAATGGACGCGGCCTGCCGGGCAGCTTCCCGCCGCTGGATGGCGACCCCGTGGTGCTGGGCCCCAAGGCCGCGCAGATTGGCGTGGTGGTCAAGGGCAAGCCCGGCACCGCCATGCAGGCCTTCGGCCCGCAGCTCAATGATGTCGAAATCGCGGCAGCCATCACCTATACCCGCAATGCCTGGGGCAACGCAGGCAAGGGCGAGGACCAGGTGGTACTGCCCGCGGACGTGGCCGCCGCGCGCTGAGCGCGCGAGGCCCCGCAAGAAAAGAATCCGTTCAGAGATCTAAGACACTTCGCCGGTCCGCGCCACAGGCGCCGGACCGCCGCCAAGCAGGAAGGAGTCCATCATGAGCAGCGTCACCGCAGGTCACGCTCCGGCTGTTCCGGGTCAGGGCCACGGCCACGATCACGGCGATCATCACGATCACGCCCACCATCAACCCCACGGCTGGCGCCGGTGGTTGTTCGCGACGAACCACAAGGACATCGGCACGATGTACCTGTTGTTCTCGTTCATCATGCTGCTGGAAGGCGGCACGCTGGCGCTGCTGCTGCGCACCGAGCTCTTCGAGCCGGGCCTGCAGTTCTTCCGCCCCGAGCTCTTCAACCAGTTCACCACCATGCACGGCCTCATCATGGTGTTCGGCGCCATCATGCCGGCCTTCGTGGGTTTCGCGAACTGGATGATCCCGCTGCAGATCGGCGCGTCGGACATGGCCTTCGCGCGCATGAACAACTTCAGCTTCTGGCTGCTGCCGGTGGCGGGCCTGATGCTGACGGCATCGTTCTTCGTGCCCGGCGGCGCCACCGCCGCGGGCTGGACGCTGTATGCGCCGCTGTCGATCCAGATGGGCCCGGGCATGGACCTGGCCATCTTCGCGATGCACATCATGGGCGCCTCGTCGATCATGGGCGCGATCAACATCGTCGTCACCATCCTGAACATGCGCGCGCCCGGCATGACGCTGATGAAGATGCCGCTGTTCTGCTGGACCTGGCTCATCACCGCCTACCTGCTGATCGCCGTGCTGCCGGTGCTGGCCGCCGCCATCACCATGGTGCTGACCGACCGCCATTTCGGCACGGGCTTCTTCAACGCGGCCGCCGGCGGCGACCCGGTGCTGTACCAGCACGTGTTCTGGTTCTTCGGCCACCCCGAGGTCTACATCATGATCCTGCCGGCCTTCGGGATCGTCTCGGCCATCGTGCCGGCCTTCGCCCGCAAGCGCCTCTTCGGCTATGCGTCGATGGTGTATGCCACGGCCTCCATCGCCATCCTGTCGTTCATCGTGTGGGCGCACCACATGTTCACGACCGGCATGCCGGTGACCGGCCAGCTGTACTTCATGTACGCCACCATGCTCATCTCCATTCCCACCGGGGTGAAGGTGTTCAACTGGGTGGCCACCATGTGGCGCGGCTCCATGACCTTCGAGACGCCCATGCTGTTCTCGGTGGGCTTCATCTTCGTGTTCACGCTGGGCGGCTTCACCGGCCTCATCCTGTCGGTGGCGCCCATCGACATCCAGGTGCACGACACCTATTACGTGGTGGCGCACTTCCATTACGTGCTGGTGGCGGGCTCGCTCTTCGCGCTGTTCGCCGGCACCTATTACTGGCTGCCCAAGTGGACGGGCCGCATGTATGACGAGCGCCTGGGCAAGATCCACTTCTGGTCGACGATGCTCTCGTTCAACGTCACCTTCTTCCCCATGCACTTCCTGGGCCTGGCCGGCATGCCGCGCCGTTACGCCGACTACGCGGCGCAGTTCACCGACTTCCACCAGATCGCCACCCTCGGCGCGTTCTGGTTCGGCCTGTCGCAGCTGCTGTTCCTGTACGTCGTGCTGAAGTGCTATGCCGGCAAGGGCGAGCCCGCCCCGGCCAAACCCTGGGAAGGCGCGGAAGGCCTGGAGTGGACGGTGCCGTCGCCCGCGCCCTTCCATACCTTCGAGACGCCCCCCGAAGTCAAGTGATCCCCCGGATGACGCAACCCCCTACGCAGAGCCTGACCATGAAGACGCCCGAACAACGCCGCCGCAACCGCAAGACCGGCCTGTTCCTGCTGCTCTTCGTGGTGGCCGTGTTCGGCTGGGTCATCTACAAGCAGTACATGATCGTGAATCCGTGACGGACGAGCCATGAGCGACGACCTTCGTGACGCCTCGCAGCGCAAGCTGAACTTCCTTCAGACCCTGAAGGCGGTGTTGTGGGCGCTGTTCGGCGTGCGCAAGGGCGCGGGCTATGACCAGGACGTGGCCCGGCTCAATCCGGTGCACGTGATCATCGCGGGCCTGCTGGCCGCGGCGATCTTCGTCACGGTGCTGATTTTCATCGTACGCTGGGCGGCAGGCGGCGCGGCATAGCGCCGCCGCCAGGACCCGGGCGTGGAACCCTACAACAACATCATCCAGTCAGTCCGAACACCAGGGAGAACACCATGAGTGCCAGTCACTCGGTCAACGAAGCCCCTTATTACTATGTGCCGGGTGAATCGGCGCACCCGGTGCGCACGGCGCTGGCGCTCCTGGTCATGGGCCTGGGCGCGGCGGCCTGGATCAACGGTGTCACGATGGGCAAGTGGGCCGTCATGGTCGGCTTCGCCGGCCTGATCGCGTCGCTGTGGGTCTGGTTCGCCGACGCCATCCGCGAATCGGAAGGCGGGCTGAACAGCCGCCGCGTCGACGTGTCCTACCGCTGGGGCATGAGCTGGTTCATCTTCTCCGAGGTCATGTTCTTCGCGGGCTTCTTCGGCGCGCTCTGGTACGTGCGCACGGTGACCACGCCCTGGCTCGGCGACCTGGACCACAAGCTCTTCCTGTGGCCCGACTTCGCGGCGGCCTGGCCCAATCTCGGGCCCGCGGGCATCATCGAACCCTTCCAGACCGTGGGCCCGTTCTGGCTGCCCACCATCAACACCGCGCTGCTGCTCACGTCGGGCATCACGCTGACCATCTCGCACCATGCGCTGCGCGCCAATCATCGCAGCCAGACCATCTTCTGGCTGGCCGCCACGGTGCTGCTGGGCTTCATCTTCGTGGGCGTCCAGACCTATGAATACGTGCACGCCTACCAGGACCTGAACCTGAAGTTCAACTCGGGCGCCTATGGCTCGCTGTTCTACATGCTGACGGGCTTCCACGGCTTCCACGTGCTCATGGGCGCGACGATGCTGCTGGTGATCCTGGGGCGCCTGATCAAGGGGCACTTCCGCCCGGACCATCACTTCGGATTCGAAGGCGCCGCCTGGTATTGGCACTTCGTGGACGTGGTCTGGCTGGGCCTGTACCTGTTCATCTACTGGTTCTGACGCCTGGCCTGCCGCTAGCGCAGGCCGGTGCTCTGGATCCAGCCCATCCAGTGGGCGAAGAGCACGAACAGGAAGAGCAGCACGGACAGGCCGATGCGCACGGTCAGCGCGTTGACGGTGCGGTTGCTGCGGCCCTTGTCCCGCATCAGGTAGACCAGGGCCGACGCGAGGCTGCCCAGGATGCCGATGAAAGCCAGGATGACGACGATGCGCATTGATCAGTCTCCGGTGTAGCGGAAATTATTGCAGAGATGGCAGCAAATTCCTCGCGCCGCGTGATTGCGGCGTTGATTCTCCTGGCGCTGGTGGTGGCGGCCACGGTGTCGCTGGGCCGCTGGCAACTGCGCCGCGCCGACGAGCGCCGCGCGGTGGCCGCGGCCATCGAGGCCGGGCGCGTGCAACCGCCGCTGGCCTTGTCGGCCGGCATGGCCGCCGAGCAACTGCAGCCCTGGCGTCCGGCGCGCGCAACCGGCGCCTGGCGCCATGACCTGACCGTGCTGCTGGACAACCGCAACCAGGATGGCCGTCCCGGTTTCTGGGTGGCCACGCCGCTGATGCTGGATGCCGAGCGCGGCGACGCCGTGCTGGTGTTGCGTGGCTGGCTGGCCCGTCCGCTGGGCGACACGGCGATGCCCGCGCTGCCCGCGCCCACGGGCCGACTGGCGGTGGAAGGGGAGCTTGCCACCCATGTGCCGCGTCTGTTCGAGCTCGACCGCGAGGCGGGCCGCCTGCCCGCGGGCTGGCCGCAAGGCGGGAACGCCGCGCCGCCGCGCGTGCAGAACCTGGCCTTGCCCGACCTGGCCGCCGCCACGGGCCTGCACCTGGTACCCGCCGTGCTGATGCAGACGGGCGGCGACGGCGATGGGCTGCTGCGCGAGTGGCCGCAACCGTCCATCGACGCCGACAAGAATACGGGCTATGCCCTCCAGTGGTTCGGTTTCGCGGCGATCGCAGGCATCGCCTGGCTCGTCGTGGCCGCGGGCGCGTGGCGCCGCGGCTTGCGCTGAGCCTCATCCACCCCAGCAGGACATCAGTCATGACCCAACAGGAGTCCGCCGTGCCCGCAACAGCATCCGCCCCGAAGCCCGCGCTGCCGCGGCGCAGCCTGTTGCCGCTCTATCTGGTGCTGCTGGTCAGCATTGCGCCCGTGCTGGGCGCGGTGCTGGTCTATTTCAATCCGCAATGGTGGCCGTCGGAATCCACCAACTATGGCCAACTGGTGCAGCCGCAGCGGCCGATGCCCGCCCCGTCCGACCTGACCCTGACCACGCTGGACGGCAAGCCCTTCGACCTGAACAGCCTGAAAGGCGAATGGCTGCTGATGACGGTGGACGGCGCCCAGTGCGAGGAAGCGTGCGCGCGCAAGCTCTTCATCCTGCGCAATTCGCACGCCAGCCAGGGCAAGAACGTCGAGCGCGTGACGCGCATCTGGTTCATCACCGACGACCAGCCCGTTCCTGACAAAGTGCTGGATGCCTACCGAGGGACTATCATGTTGCGCGCCCGGCCGGAACAATTGGCCGAATACCTGTCCAAGGACACTCCCCAGGCCGATGCCGGCCTGGCCGCGCCGATGTGGATTGCCGATCCGCACGGCAACCTCATCCTGCAATACCCCGCCGAGGCCGATCCGCTGCGTTTCCGCAAGGACCTGAGCAAGCTGATCTACAACTCGCGCATCGGCTGACCCGCCACGATTCATGCACTCTCTTCACGACCGTTATCGCAAGCTGGTGTTCTTCACCTGGTTTCTCACGCTGGACCTCATCATGTTCGGCGCCTTCGTGCGCCTGACCGATTCGGGCCTGGGCTGTCCGGACTGGCCCGGCTGCTACGGCAAGGTCACGCCCCTGGGGGCCGTGGGCGACATCCGCGAGGCGGTCGAGGCCATGCCGTATGGCCCCGTCACGATGTCCAAGGCCTGGATCGAGATGATCCACCGCTACGTCGGCTCGCTGCTGGGCATGCTGATCATCGCCATCACCTGGATGGCCTGGCGCTACCGCCGCGAACTGGGCCACACGCCGCGCCTGGCGGTGGTGACGCTGATCGCCGTCTGCGTGCAGGGCGCTTTCGGCGCCTGGACCGTGACGCACAAGCTGATGCCGGCCGTGGTGACCGCCCACCTGCTGGGCGGCATGGGCCTGCTGGCGCTGATGACCTGGCTGGCCGCGCGCGTGCGGCATCATCCGCCGGTGGCCGCCGCGGCCCGGCGCTGGACGCCCTGGGCGGCCGGGGGGCTCGCCTTGCTCTTCGTGCAGATCGCGCTGGGCGGGTGGGTAAGCACTAACTACGCTGCGCTGGCCTGCATGGACTTTCCCACCTGCCACGGCAGCTGGGTGCCGCCCATGGATTTCGCCGGGGGATATTCCCTGATCCGCGGCCTGGGCGAATTGCCCTCGGGCGACATGATCTCCCAGGACGCGCTGACCGCCATCCATTGGGTGCATCGCAATTTCGCCTTCCTGGTGTTCGCCTATCTGGGGGCGCTGGCCTGGCGCCTGCGGGCCGAGCCTGGCCTGGCAGGGCCCGCGCGCCTGATCCTGGCGCTGCTGCTGGCCCAGCTGCTGACCGGCCTGACGACCATCTTCTTCCAGTGGCCCCTGCTGATCGCCGTGCTGCACAACGGTGGCGCGGCGGGACTGGTGCTGGCGGGTGTAACGTTGTTGTCGCGCTGCGCGCGTGCCGGCTTGGCGCCGCCGCCCGCCCCGGGGCAAGCACGACCCGGCCAGATTTCCTAAAATACCGCCCCATGAACACCCTAGCCGCCTCGCAAACCGGGCTCCTGCGCCAATACCTCGTGCTGACCAAGCCGAGGGTGACGCAGCTTGCCGTCTTCTGCGCGGTGATCGGCATGTTCCTGGCGGTGCCGGGCCTGCCCGACCCCGCCACCGTCGCCCTGGCCACCCTGGGCATCTGGCTGCTGGCCGCCGCGGCCTTCGCCATCAATTGCCTCATCGAACAGGAAGTCGACGCCCGCATGCTGCGCACCGCGCGCCGGGCGACCGCGCGCGGCACCATCACCGCGCCGCAGGTGCTGGGCCTGTCCGGCCTGCTGGGCGGGGCCGGCATGATGGTGCTGTATCACGGCGTGAATCCGCTCACGATGTGGCTGACCTTCGCCACCTTCGTCGGCTACGCCATCATCTATACCGTCATCCTGAAGCCGCGCACGCCGCAGAACATCGTCATCGGCGGGCTGTCTGGCGCGATGCCGCCCGCGCTGGGCTGGGCTGCCGTGGCCAACGCCGTGCCGGCCGAGGCCTGGGTGCTGGTGCTGATCATCTTCATCTGGACGCCGCCGCATTTCTGGGCGCTGGCGCTGTACCGCAACCACGACTATGCCAACGCGGGCCTGCCCATGCTGCCCGTCACCCATGGCGAGAAGTTCACGCGCCTGCACATCCTGCTCTATAGCGTGGCGCTGCTGGCCACCACGCTGCTTCCCTACATCATCCGCATGAGCGGCCTGCTCTACCTGGCCGCCGCGCTGGCGCTGGGCGGGCGCTTCCTCTACATGGCGTGGCGCCTGTACCAGGAATACAGCGACGCGCTGGCGCGCCAGCTGTTCCGCTACTCCATCCTGTACCTGGCGCTCCTCTTCGGCGCGCTGCTCCTCGATCACTGGCTGCAGCTGCTGTAATGGCCGCCGCAGCCTTGGCAGCCTCCATGTCCTCTCCGCATCCCTCCCGCCGCGCCGTGCTGCGCGCGGCGCTGGCGCTGGGCGCCGCGGCAGTCCTGTCGGCCTGCGGTCAGGATCGTCCCGCTTTCCAGGGCAGCGACATCACCGGCACGAACCTGGGCAAGGACCTGTCGCTGGTCGGCACCGACGGCAAGACGAAGACCCTGGCCGATTATTCCGGCAAGGTCGTCGTCGCCTTCTTCGGCTTCACGCAATGCCCCGATGTCTGCCCCACGGCGCTGGCGCAACTCGCCCAGGTGATGCAGACGCTGGGCGCGGATGCCGACCGGGTGCAGGTGCTGCTGATCACGGTGGACCCCGAGCGCGATACGCCCGCCATCATGCGCGAATACGTCAAGGCATTCGACCCGCGCTTCGAAGGGCTGACCGGTACGCTGGCGCAGGTCCGGGAGACGGCGGGCTCGTTCAAGGCCTATTTCGCGAAGTCGCCGCGTCCCGATGGCGACTATTCCATGGACCACACGGCGGCTTTCTATCTGTTCGACGCCAAGGGCCAGACGCGCGTGCTGCTGAACAACAGCGCCAGCAACGATGTGCTGGCGCACGACATCCGCGCCCTGCTCTGAGGCGTGATGCGCCGGGCCGGTGTCAGGCTGGCGGTTGTCCCGACTGAACCAATTGCCAGGCGGCGTAGGCGTCGCGCGCGTCCGGCGCCAGCGCGTCCAGGCTCAGGTCGTGCGCGCGTGCGACGATCATGCCGGCGTAGGGCACGGCCAACGCTGCCGCCTGCGGGCAGAGCTTGAGGTCTTCGCCCGTCGAGGGCGAGCGGGCGCGCCAGTAATTGATGGCGGCCTCGAGTTCGGGCAGGGAGATCGTGGACATGCCGCCATTTTCCCAGATTGGCGGCCTGGCGGCAGGCCCGGACATGTGACGGTTTGATCGCTTGCAAACCGTCACCCACGCAATATTCCGATACCGAAAGCGGGTGCTATACCAGCAGCGACGCAACAAAGGAGGTATCGCCATGAGCTCGATCCAACCCTATCACCCCCCGGGCGGTTCGCCCGTCTCTCGCCTGCATCCGCTGGTGGCCGCGGCCGCCGTCGCCGTCATCGCCCTGTGCATGGTCGGCATCGCCGCCTTCGCCGGCTGGCTGCCCCGCTCCCAGGCCCAGGAAGGCGCTTCCGGCATCGCCGACGCCCAGATGCTGGCCCAGGCGCCCGCTGCGCCTGAAGCCAAGCCCGCCAAGCCGGCGCAGCCCGCCAAACCGGCAGCCAAGCCAGCCGCGACCGCAGCGGCTGATTGCGCCCGCTGTGGCACCGTGGAAAGCGTGCGCCAGATCCAGGTGCCCGTCGATAACCAGGGCAACGCCATCGTCGGCACCTTGGCGGGCGGCGTCGTGGGCGGGGTGGTCGGCAACCAGTTCGGCGGCGGCAATGGCAAGACGGCGCTGACCGTGCTGGGCGCCGTCGGGGGCGCTTTGGCCGGCCGTGAAATCGAGCGTAATATCCAAGGGCAACGAACCGTGACACGCCACGAGATGAAGGTGCGCATGAGCGACGGCGAACTTCGCACCTTCAATAGCCAGGAGCCGTTCAACCTGGCCTCGGGCGACCACGTTCGCATCAACGACAACGGCAGGGTCGTGCTGCGCTGAGCGCGGCACCGGTCCCGCTCCAGCCCGCCAGAGACAAGGCATGACGCAGACTCCCAAGAACCCCTTCGTGCTGCCCGGCTTGGGGCAGTCTCCCGAACTCGCCGGCAACCCCATCATGGCCAGCATGGAAATGATGCGGCAAGCGTGGTCCAGCCTGGCTGGCGCGGGCGGCCTGGCGCAAAGCATGCCCATCACGCCGCCGCTCAGCCTGGAAGACCTCGAGCGGCGCATCAGCGACCTGCGCACCGTGGAAAACTGGCTGCAACTGAACCTCTCGCTCCTGGGCAGCACCATCCAGGGGCTGGAGGTGCAGCGCGCCACGATCTCCACGCTGCGTGCGTTCGCCGACGGCATGTCCGCCAGCGCGCCGGGCGGAGCGGGCGAAGGCTCCCCGCTGGACGTGCTGCTGGGTATCCGGCGCCCGGCCGAGGGCAGGTCGCCCAGGCAGGCGGCCAAGCCGGCCGCGTCCCAGGCCGCTGCTGCGCCAGCGGCTCCGGCCCCGGCTGACAAGGCGCCCGAGGCCGCCGCGGCGGCAGTGCCGGGCACGGAAGGTCTTGCCGCAGCTGCCGCCGAGGCGACGCCCGCCGCGGCGAATGCCTGGTGGAACCTGCTGCAGCAGCAGTTCGACACGCTGGCCCAGGCGACGGCCGCCAGCATGCCGGGCATGGGAGCGGGCGCTGCGAAGCCCGCCGCGAAAGCCTCGGCCCAGCCCGCCGCGAAGCCGGGCGCCAAGCCGGCCAGCGCCACGGCGCCTGCCGCCAAGTCTTCCGCCGCGCCGCGCAAGCGCGCCACGAAGTCCTCCTCCAAGCCGGCCGCCAAGTCCGCGGCCAAGCGCGCGCCCCGCAAGACGGTGGCGGGCGGCTGATTCTTCTCCTCATCTACGCGCGGTGCGATTGGTCGCGCCGCGCATTCTTTTTTGTTGGAATCCCTATGCTGAATATCGTCATCCTCGCCGCTGGTCTGGGCAAGCGCATGCAATCCAATCTGCCCAAGGTGCTGCATGCGCTGGCTGGCAAGCCCATGCTGGCGCACGCGCTGGACAGCGCCCGTGCGCTGTCGCCGGCGCGCATCGTCGTCGTCGTGGGCCACGGCGCCGACCGGGTCAAGGAAGCGTTCGCCGACCAGCCCGATGTGCAGTTCGCGCTGCAGCAACCCCAACACGGCACCGGGCACGCCGTGCAGCAGGCCGTGCCGCTGCTGGTCGAAGGCGATGCCGACGACGCCACGCTGGTGCTGTATGGCGACGTGCCGCTGGTGCAGCCCGACACGCTGCAGCGCCTGCTGGCCGCGCGCGGCCAGGGCCTGGCCGTGCTGACCGAGCAGCTCGCGGACCCCACCGGCTACGGCCGCATCGTGCGCGACGCGCAAGGCCGTGTCCTGCGCATCGTCGAGCACAAGGACGCCAGCGAGTCCGAGCGCGCCATCGGCGAGGTCAACACCGGCATCGTCGCCGCGCCCACCGCCAAGCTGAAGGACTGGCTCTCGCGCATCGACAACAACAATGCCCAGGGCGAGTACTACCTGACCGACATCATCGGCCTGGCCGTGGGCGGCGGCGATACCGTCAGCACCGCCCAGCCGGCCGCCGGCTGGGAAACGCTGGGCGTGAACAGCCGCGTGCAGCAGGCTGCGCTGGAGCGCACCTGGCAGCTCGAACAGGCGCGCCGGCAGCTGGAGGCCGGCGTCACGCTGGCCGACCCCGCCCGTTTCGACGTGCGCGGCACGCTGCGTTGCGGCCGTGACGTGTTCATCGACGTGGGCTGCGTATTCGAAGGCACGGTGGAGCTGGCCGATGGCGTGCACGTCGGCCCGCACAGCGTGCTGCGCGACGTGACCATCGGCGCGGGCACGCGCATCGAGGCCTACAGCCATCTGCAGCAGGCCGAGGTAGGCGGCGACGCGCGCATCGGTCCGTATGCCCGCCTGCGTCCGGGCGCCAAGCTGGGCGCGCGCAGCCATGTCGGCAACTTCGTCGAGATCAAGAACACCGTGCTGGGCGAAGACAGCAAGGCCAACCACCTCGCCTATGTGGGCGATGCCGAGGTGGGCGCGCGCGTGAACATCGGCGCGGGCACGATCACCTGCAATTACGACGGCGTGAACAAGCACCGCACCCTCATCGAGGATGACGCCTTCATCGGTTCCGACACGCAACTGGTGGCGCCCGTCACCGTGCGCCGAGGCGCCACGATCGGCGCGGGCACCACGCTGACGCGCGAAGCGCCGGCCGACCGCCTGACGCTGTCGCGCGCCAAGCAGGCCACCATCGAGGGTTGGACGCGGCCCGTGAAGAAGTCTTGAGCCCGGCGGATCCCGACGCGTCTTCCCCTGCCGGGGCGGCGGCCGATGGCCTGCCCACGCCCCGGCGCCATTGGGCCGCGCTGACGCTGCTGACCGCGATGTCGCTGGCGGTGCTGGACGCCACCATCGCCAACGTCGCGCTGCCCACCATCGCGGCCGACCTGGACACGACGCCGGCGTCCGCGGTCTGGATCGTCAACGCCTACAACCTCACGGTTGTCATGCTGTTGCTGCCGCTCTCGGCGGTGGCGGAGCGCGTGGGCTTCCGGCGCATGTTCTGTATCGGGCTCACCGTGTTCCTGCTGGGTTCCCTGGCCAGCGCGCTGTCGGGGTCGCTGGCATCGCTGGTGCTGGCGCGGGTCTTCCAGGCCACGGGTTCGGCCAGCCTCATGTGCCTCTTCGGCGGACTGGTGCGCAACATCTATCCCCTGCGCATGATGGGCCGGGGCATCAGCTGGAACGCCATGACGGTCGGCATCATGACCGTGCTGGGGCCGACCATCGGCGCGGGCATCCTGTCGCTGGCCTCGTGGCAGTGGATCTTCGCCATCAATCTTCCCATCGGCTTGCTGGCCTTCCTGGGCGTGCGCATGCTGCCTGACGTGCCGGGCACCCGCAAGCCTTTCGACCTGCCCAGCGCGGTGCTTTGCATGATCATGCTGGCCTGCTTCATCCTGGGCATCGATCATCTGGCCTCCCACACGGTCCGCTCGCTGGGCCTGCTTGCCGTGGCGGCCGCGCTGGTCGTCTGGCTGGTGCGCCGTGCGCTGGCGCAGCCCGAGCCGCTGGTGCCGGTGGACCTGCTGCGCATTCCGTCGCTGGCCTACGCGGTCGCCGCCTCGGCGTTGTCCTTCGCGGCGCAGATGTCGGCGTTCGTGGCGTTTCCCTTCTACTTCCAGCAGGAGCGCGGCCTGGATGCGCTGACGACTGGCCTGCTGCTGTCGGCCTGGCCGCTGGGCGCGGCCCTCATGGCCCCGCCCGCGGGACGCCTGTCGGACCGCTATTCCGCCGCGATGCTGGCCGGCATCGGCGCGGGCACCATGGCGGTGGGGCTGGCCGTGCTGTCGGCCTTGCCGCTGGACGTGCCCCTGTCGTGGACGGCGGCGGCCATGTTCCTGGCCGGCGTGGGCTTCGGCTTCTTCCAGACGCCGAACAACCGCGCCATGCTGACCTCGGCGCCCCGCCACCGCAGCGGGGCGGCGGGTGGCCTGCAGGCCACCACCCGGGTCTTCGGCCAGAGTTTCGGCACTGCGCTGGTGGCCATCGCCTTCGGCCTGGCGGCCTTGCGCGGGCCCACGCTGGCGCTGGCCTTCAGCAGCGCCTGTGCCGTGCTGGCCGTGGCCGTCAACGGCGTCAGGCTGAAGAGGCTACGGCCATAGAAGAAGGGGCCCCCACGCTGCGCCTGCGGCTTGCTGCCCCCCGGGGGGGCGCCTTTTGTCTTGGGGCGGCCCGGCGACAAAAGGGCCCCCACGCTGCGCCTTCGGCTTGCTGCCCCCCCGGGGGGGACGCCTTTCGTCTTGGGCCGGCCCGCGCCGTCGCCCGGCAGCCACGCCTGGCCTTCTATAATTCCCCCCGGCGTCGCGACTGGCGGCGCCACGGATTCCTGTAGGGACGCGATTCATGAAGATCACCGTGATAGGCACGGGGTATGTGGGGCTGGTCACCGGCGCCTGCCTGGCCGACATGGGCAACAACGTCATGTGCCTGGACGTGGACGAGGCCAAGGTGGCCATGCTGCGCGAAGGCCGCATCCCCATCTATGAGCCGGGCCTGGAAGAGCTGGTGCAGCGCAACGTCGAGGCCAGCCGCCTGCAGTTCACCAACGACATCGAAGCCAGCGTGGCCTTCGGCGACGTGCAGTTCATCGCCGTGGGCACGCCGCCCGGCGAGGACGGATCGGCCGACCTGCAATACGTGCTGGCCGCCGCCCGCAACATCGGCCGCCACATGGCGAACCGCAAGGTCATCGTCGACAAGTCCACCGTGCCCGTGGGCACCGCCGACAAGGTGCGCGCGGCAGTGGCCGAGGTGCTGGCCGAGCGCGGCGTCGAGCTGCCTTTCGGCGTGGTCTCCAATCCCGAATTCCTGAAGGAAGGCTCGGCGGTCAAGGACTTCATGGGCCCCGAGCGCATCATCGTCGGCGCCGACAGCGATGAGGACGTCGCCGTGATGCGCCGCATCTACGGCCCCTTCCAGCGCACCCACGACCGCCTGATGGTCATGGACCTGCGCTCGGCGGAGCTCACCAAGTACGCCGCCAACGCCATGCTGGCCACGCGCATCTCGTTCATGAACGAGATGGCGGGCCTGGCCGAAGCGCTGGGCGCGGACATCGAACACGTGCGCCGCGGCATCGGCGCCGACTCGCGCATCGGCTACCACTTCCTGTATCCCGGCGCGGGCTACGGCGGTTCGTGCTTCCCCAAGGACGTGCAGGCGCTGATCCGCACCGCCGACGAGTTCGGCCTGCCGATGCGCGTGGTGCATGCGGTGGAAGCCACCAACGTCGAGCAGAAGCGCGCACTGGCGCGCAAGGCCATCGCGCGGTTCGGCGAGGACCTGTCGGGCCGGACCTTCGCGCTGTGGGGTCTGGCCTTCAAGCCCAACACCGACGACATGCGCGAGGCGCCCAGTCTTGAGGTCATCGATGAGCTGACCCGTCGCGGCGCGCGTGTCTGCGCCCATGACCCGGTCGCCATGCACGAGGCCGGCAAGCTGCTGGCTGGCAATGATCGTGTCACGCTGGCCGACGACATGTATGCCGCGCTGGAGGGAGCAGATGCCCTCATCATCGTGACGGAATGGAAGGTCTTCCGCGCCCCTGACTTTGAGCGCGTCAAGCGCGCGCTGAAGACGCCGGTTATCTTCGATGGACGTAACCTGTATGATCCCGCCGATCTGCGCGATTTGGGCTTTGACTATGAGGGAATCGGTCGTCGCTGAAATTTTCGATTGAAATCAGCCATTCCACCCCATACCTCATGAATTTTCTCTTTCGTTTCCTTGCTTTCCCCAAAAGTGAACATGATCTGTCGGACACGGCGCCGGGAAGGTTTTGGTTGTGGGTTTTCCTGCTTCTTTTCTCCTGTATCAGTTTCGTCGGGCTGGTGCTGGTCAAAGCTGAATCCTGGGCCTGGACTGCACTGAGCCTGCTGGGCTTGCTTGTCTTGCTGGGAAGGCGCGGGCAAGGGCTAGGGGTGTCCAAGTCGCTGCGCGCCTGGGCCATCATTTGCTTGCTATGGTGTGTCGCGGCATTGAGCTCTTGGGCCGCGAATGGTTTTCTCGTGTCGCAGGGCCGCGAGCTGGATACGCCTTACCTGAAGTTCCTCCTGGTGCCGTTCATCGTCTTCGGGCTTGCGCCGTTCTGGCAAAGCAACGCACAGCGCATCGCGAACAAGCTTTGGGTTTGCTACATCGTCGGTGCGATCCTGTGCTTTGCGACGGCGTATGCCCAGGTCCATGGCTGGCTGGATGCGTGGCTAGTGGGTGAAGGCAATGGCCGGGCAGGTGGCGCCGTCAATCCCATCTACTTCGGCAATATTTCATTGTTGCTCGGCCTCCTTGGCCTGCTGAGTGGGTTGAAGCTTGCGCGGCGCCACGGCGCCTTGGGTTGGGGCCTCCTGGGATGGTTCGCACTGCTGTGCGGCCTGCTGGCCAGCGTCTTGTCGATGTCGCGCGGGGGGTGGGTCGCGCTGCCCTTCCTGCTGCTCATCGTCGTGGCATCGGCGTGGGCCCGGCGGCAGAAGGGGCGTTTGATCGGGATCGTGGGGGTGTTCCTCGCGGGCATCCTGGTGGCGCAGGCACTCATGCCTGGCGATGTGCTGCGACATCGTGTCGGCCTGGCCTATACCGCCCTGTTGTCTTTCGATCCGAACGCCAGCCAGGACTCCGTGGGATATCGCCTGCGCATGTGGAAGCATGCGCTGGACGTCACTGTCGAGCATCCGCTGTTCGGCGCGGGGCCCGGCAGCTATGTGTTCGAGGCCGAGGGAGTCGATTCGCCACGATTCCGGCATGCGCACAGCGATTATTTCAATGCCGCCGCCAATCTTGGCCTGTTGGGCCTGCTGGCGTTGTTGTTCTCATACGCTTATCCGGCCTGGCGGTTTTTCCGGCTGTCCCGCAGCGTCGAGCCGTGGCGTGCCGAGATAGCGCTCGGAGGCCTGCTTGTGGTGACAGGCTATGCGATTTTCTCGCTGACGGATGTCATGTTCTATCGCTCCATCGGCACGGTGTTTTATCTTGGGACGGTCACCTTGCTGCTGGCGCTTGCCGAGCCGGGCCAGGAAGCCACAAGAACGGAACGCATCGGCCCATGAGCGGCCTGGGCGGACTTTCCTCGTGCCGTGTCCTTCTGGTCTGCCAGGACAATCTGGGCGACCTGGTCTTTGCGTCCGCCATCGCGAATGCGCTGCGCGCTGGCGCTACCGTGGATGTGCTGGCACGGCCAGATACCGCCACGGTGGCGCGATTCATGCCAGGTACGAATCAGGTGCACGCCGTGCCGGCTGTCCTGGCCATCAACCCGCTTGTGCGCCGGGGGCGCCTGCGCGCGTTTCTCGCTGCCCGTCGAGTATTGAAGGCCACGGGCTACGACGTGGCGATCCTCGTCGGCAAGAACTGGCGCCTGGGCTGGCTGGCGAAGCTGGCCGGGATTCCGGTGCGTGTTGGCTATGCCTATCCAAAGCTCAAGAGATTCCTGACGCATGTGGCGCCGCTGCCCAGCCGGCAACAGCCGGTGGTGCCTGCCTTGATGACGCTGCTCGATGCACTGGGCGAGACAGAAAGATCGGCGCATTACGTGCTCGATCCAGCCAAAGTCCAGGCCGCTCGTGAGCAGGCAGCCATCGATGTCGCGCAGTTGCATGGCAAGACGCGACCCTGGGTGGGCTTGCACGCCTTCGCAGGCAGCCCCACGCGCTGCCTGCCCTTGGAGGTGTGGCGGTCGTTCGCGCAAGTCTTGTCAGACGCTGGCAAGCAGGTGGTGTGGTTTGGCGTATCCAAAGAGTTGCAGCGCCTGCGTGATGTGAATGCGCCTGGCTTGTATGGCGATGTCTTGGGCGACGGTTCATTGGACAGCACGATCGGACTGCTGGCGCATTGCGAGGCCTATGCGGGCCATGATTCCGGCGTGCTGCATATCGCGTCTGCTTGCGGCTTGCGCACATTGGGTGTCTTCGCGCCGGGGGAGCCGGCGCGAACCTTCGCCCAAGGGCCCGGAGGCGGCGAAACCTTGCACCGGGTCTCTCCGGCGGAGATCGATCTGCAGACGTTGGTCCGCGCGTTCTCTGATTGTTTTCCGGCGCTGACGCTGGCGGATCAGCCTTTTCCCGTGTCGCCCCCGACTACGCCACCCCTATGAAAATCCTTCAACTCAACTTCGAGAAAGGCTGGCGCGGCGGTGAGCGCCAGACGCTCTATTGCATGCTGGCCTTCCGGGCGGCGGGCCACGAGGTCGAGCTGCTGGCGCGCGAAGGCGGGCCCATGGCCGAACGCGCGCGCGCCGAGGGCTTTACCGTCCACACCGCGCGCAACGTGCCTGGCCAGCTGGCTTACCTTGCCACGCGCGGCCGGCGCCACGACGTGATCCACGCGCAGACCGCCAATACGGTGACCTGGGCCGTGCTGACCAAGCGCCTGCATGGCGCGCTGGTGGTGTTCTCGCGCCGCACGTCCTTCGTGGTGAAGCCGGGCGAGGAATGGAAGACAGGCGCCAAGTGGCGCCGTGTCGACGTGATGGCCACGGTCAGCGACATGGCGGCCGCCGAGCCGCGCCGCCTGGGCCTGTCGCCCGTGGTGATCCGCAGCGCGGTCGAGCCGCGCGCCATCGACCAGGCCAACGTCGATGCGCTGGTGCAGGAATACCAGTTGCAGGGCAAGAAGGTGCTGGCGACCTCTGCGGCGCTCATCCAGGACAAGGATCCGCTGACGCTCATCCGCGCCGTGGCGCGCCTGGCGAAGACGCGAGACGATTTCGTGTTCCTGCATTTCGGCGGCGGCGGTCATCGCGAGCAGGCAGCGCGCGACCTGGTCGATGAACTCGGCTTGGCAGGCACCTATCAGCTGTGCGGCTTCCGGCGTGGCGTCGAGGACTTCTACAGCATCATGGACGTCTTCGTCATGAGCTCGGAAGAAGAGGCGCTGGGCAGCAGCGTGCTGGATGCCTTCCTGTTGCGCGTGCCGGTCGTGTCGACGGCGGCGGGCGGCTTGGCGGAATCCCTGGCCGACGGTCGTGGCGTGCTGTGCCCCGTGGGTGACGATGCGGCCCTGGCCGATGGCATGGCGCGCCTGCTGGACGATGCGGCGCTGCGTGCCGAGGTTACCGAAAAGGCCCATGCCTATGTCCGCAGCGAGCACGACGTCACGGAAATGGGCCGGCGCTATCTGGAACAGATGACGCAGGGCCTGGCGCGGCGCGGGCGCTGAGGCGCCGGGCTTCGGGCGGACTCAGTACCGGTGGCGCAGCCCCACCGCATACTGCGTCTCGCGCCAGCCGGCGTCGTGCCAGGCGCCGATCATGTGCCCCAGCACCGCATACACATTCGTGCGCCTGGACAGATCATGGGCATAGCCCACTGACAGCACCTGCTGGTTGTGCGTGGCATCCTGCCGCGCCAGCGCGCCGCCGTCCCGCGGCAGGCTGGCCTGCCATGAAGCCAGCACCGATCCCGCGCCCACCCGCCACGCACCGCCCAGCATCACGCCGTGCACGGTGGAACCCGGGTAGTACACGGATTGGCCGGGCCATTGGATGGCGGGCACGGTCGAGCCGTGGCGCATGAGCGACCAAGCGCCATACAGCGTCAGGTCATCGATCTTGCCGCGTGCCGCCAACGACACCGCATAGGGCTTGGCGCTGCCGTCCGCGGCCTGCATGCCCAGGTCATGCGGCGAGCCCGGTCCCCAGTCCGCGCGCTCCACCGTCAGCGTCACCGCGTGCGCGGCGCCTTCGTGCACCAGCGCCGCGCTCATCACCTTGCTGCGCGTGGCACTGCCCGCGCGCGGTTCATTCTGGTCGAAGCTGTAGTCCACGCCCGCGCGCCAGCCGCCGGCGGACGGCGTCCAGTAGGCCAGCGTGTTGTCGTTGCGATTGGCGTTGAAGGGTTGCAGCGAGGTCTGCGCGCCCGTGACCAGGTAGGAGGCCAGGAAAGGATCGAAGTCGGCCAGCACGGCGGACGACACCGAGGTCTGGCGGCCCAGGCGCAGATCACCCAGGGGGCTGTCGATGCCCAGCCACGCGGCGCGCCCGAAAAGCCGGCTGCCTTGCGCGGAGCGGCCCGTGTTGGCGACCACGCCGCTTTCCAGCTGGAAGCGGGCGCGCCAGCCGCCGCCCAGGTCTTCGTGGCCGCGCAGGCCCCAGCGCGAGCCCGACTGCACGCCGGATTGCAGGGCCAGCGACGAGCCCTCCTCATCGCGGTGCGTGCCCGTCATGCTGAGATCCAGCACGCCATAGAGGGTGACGGCGCCGGTGCTGGGCGCCGCGGTCTGCGCGGCGGCGGGCGCGGACAGCGCAGCCAGCGCCACCACGGCGCAACATTGCCTGATCCGCATCACAGATACTTCAGCCACGCGATGTCGCGGCGGCGCGCCTTCAGGCGCCCGAAGGCGCGCACCGGCAGGTACAGCGCCACGGCCAGCAGCACCGTGATCAGCCACACGGCAGCCATGCTGTCCACGCCGAAGTATTTGCCCTGGTTCAGGCCCCACACGGCCACGCACACCAGGTACAGCCCCTTCAGCACATACAGGTGCAGAAGATAGAAGAACATCGGCGCCGCGCCATACACGCACAGGGCGCGCACCCAGCGGGCCTCGCCCGCGCGTTCGATGCATGCCAGCAACAACAGGCCCAGGCCCAGCGTCAGCAGCAGGAAGAAAAGCGAGGGCGGATACTTCGTGATGTTCACGACATCCATGATGGTGCGCAGCAGGGTGTCCTGCGGCTGCCAGGTCTGTGCCTGGCCATAGGCGTTGAAAGCGCGCAGGAGCGTGAAGGCCGCCAGGGCCGACAGGCCGGCGGTCCACAGCCAGCGCGCACGCAGGGCAGGCGCGGTCGCCTTGCCGAACCAGGGGCCGGCCGCGTAGCCCAGCGCGATCACGCCGATCCACGGCAGCACCGGATACGAGGTGCGCAGGCGCAGCGATTCGCTCACTGCCAGCCAGCCGCGGTCATGCAGGATGGCCCAGGGCACATGCATGGCGTGCCCCGCCGCGAAGTGCACGCCGTCCAGCGCGTTGTGGCCCGCCACCAGCGCCACGCCGACCATCACCAGCGCCGTGCGGGGCAGCCACACCAGCGCGGCCAGTGCCAGCATCGACAGGCCGATGGCCCAGATCACCTGCAGATAGACCACGGTGGGCGGGAACTGGCCTGTCCACGCGAAGTTCACCACGATGACTTCCAGCGCCACCAGGAACAGGCCGCGCTTGGCAAGAAAGGCCGCCACCTCGCGTGTGCTGCCCGCCTTCTGGCCGTACAGCCAGGCCGACAGGCCGGTCAGGAAGACGAACACCGGCGCGCACAGATGGGCCAGCAGGCGCGAGAAGAACAGCACGGGTTCGGTCGCGGCCGCGTCCATCGGGTCGCCGACCTGGTGATGCAGGAAGACAGTCTCGCGCACGTGGTCCAGCAGCATGATCACGATGACCAGGCCGCGCAGGGCGTCGATGGCGAGAAGGCGGGAAGAGGGGGGGGCAGCGGGGGAAGACATGGAAAACGGGGGAGGCAGGACAAGGGAACGAGGCAGGATTGTAATGAAATAACGTTTCATTGCAATGGCGTGGCGCCCGCCTGTCCGTGTGACGTGCCCGGATGTCAGTCCACCGCGATACGGGTATCGAACTTGGCGCGATGCACCGAGAAGAAGGTGCGCACGTTGCGCACATTGGCCTGGGCGGTGAAGGCCCGGTGCACCAGTGCGTGATAGGCCGGCATGTCGCGCACCTGCGCCACCAGCAGGAAGTCGGGGCCGGGCGACACGCGGTAGCACTGCAGCACGGCAGCTTCCTTGCACATCTGCCGTTCGAAGGCGTCCAGGCTTTCGGCGGCCTGGTTGTCCAGCGTGACCTCCACGATGGCGGTCAGGGTGCTGCCCAGCTTGCGCGGATCCAGGATGGCCACCTGGCGTTCGATGACGCCCAGCTCGGTCAGCCGGCGCACCCGCCGCAGGCAGGTGGGCGGCGATGCATGCACCCGCGCGGCCAGGTCCTGGTTGGTCAGCGCGCTGTCTTCCTGCAGTTGCGCCAGGATGCGGCGGTCCAGATCATCCAGTTCCGGCAGCTCAGACGGGCTTTCTTGCATGAAAATTCCATGTAAATCATAAATATGGAATTTAATTTAATCACAATAATGTAAGAAAATAAACGGCCAAAAATCAAGGAATTAAGACATCAAATTTCTTCTCGCCTGACGCACAATGCCCCATCGTTTTCTTGATCGGAGGCATTCTCCATGTGCGGCATCGTAGGCGCCGTCGCCCAGCGCGACATCACCCCCATCCTCGTCGAAGGCCTGAAGCGCCTGGAATACCGTGGCTATGACTCCTGCGGCGTGGCGGTCTACCTGGACGGCAAGCTGCGCCGCACGCGCAGCACGCAGCGCGTGTCGGAACTGGCCTCGCAGATCGAGCAGGACAAGCTGAACGGCTTCACCGGCATCGCCCACACCCGCTGGGCCACGCACGGCGCGCCGCTCACGCACAACGCCCACCCCCACTTCTCGGCACAGGGCAAGGACGAGCCGCGCATCGCGCTGGTGCACAACGGCATCATCGAGAACCACGACGAATTGCGCGCCGAGCTGCAAGGCGTTGGCTATGTGTTCGAAAGCCAGACCGACACCGAAGTCATCGCCCACCTGGTCAACCACCTGTACCAGGGCGACCTGTTCGAAGCCGTGCAGCAAGCCGTGCGCCGCCTGCATGGCGCCTATGCCATTGCCGTCTTCTGCCGCGACGAACCGCATCGCGTGGTCGGCGCCCGCCAGGGCTCGCCGCTGGTCGTGGGCATCGGCAAGCACGAGAACTTCCTGGCTTCGGACGCGCTGGCCCTGGCCGGCACCACCGACCAGATCATCTACCTGGAAGACGGCGACGTGGCCGACCTGCAGCTGGATCGCGTCTGGATCGTCGACGCCGAAGGCCGCGAGGTCTCGCGCAAGCAGAACACCGTGCAGGTCCACACCGGCGCCGCCGACCTGGGCCCGTACCGCCACTTCATGCAGAAGGAAATCTTCGAGCAGCCGCGCGCCGTGGGCGACACGCTGCAGGACATCGAGCACATCACGCCCGAGCTCTTCGGCGACGGCGCCGACAAGATCTTCAAGGAAGTCGACTCGCTGCTGATCCTGGCTTGCGGCACCAGCTACTACGCCGGCCTGACCGCCAAGTACTGGATCGAATCGCTGGCCCAGATCCCCGTCAACGTCGAGATCGCCAGCGAATACCGCTATCGCGACAGCGTGCCCAACCCGCGCAGCCTGGTCGTCACCATCTCGCAGTCGGGCGAAACCGCCGACACGCTGGCCGCGCTGAAGCACGCTCGCGACCAGGGCATGCAGCACACGCTGACCATCTGCAACGTGTCCACCAGCGCCATGGTGCGCGAGTGCGCGCTGAACTTCATCACGCGCGCCGGCGTGGAAATCGGCGTGGCCTCCACCAAGGCCTTCACCACCCAGCTTACGGGGCTGTTCCTGCTGACGCTGGTGCTGGCCAAGGCACGCGGCCGCCTGTCCGCCGAGGACGAGGCCGCGCACCTGAAGGCGCTGCGCCACCTGCCCGCGGCCATCGGTTCGGTGGTGGCCCTGGAGCCGCAGATCATCGCCTGGGCCGAGCGCTTCGCCAACAAGGAGAACGCCCTGTTCCTGGGCCGTGGCATGCACTATCCCATCGCCCTGGAAGGCGCGCTGAAGCTGAAGGAAATCAGCTACATCCATGCCGAGGCCTATCCGGCCGGCGAACTGAAGCATGGCCCGCTTGCGCTGGTCACGGACGAAATGCCCGTGGTCACCATCGCGCCGAACGACGCGCTGCTGGAGAAGCTGAAGTCCAACATCCAGGAAGTGCGCGCGCGCGGCGGCGAAATGTACGTGTTCGCCGACGCCGACAGCAAGATCGCCAGCGCCGAAGGACTGCATGTGATCCGCATGCCCGAGCATTACGGCATGCTGTCGCCGATCCTGCACACGGTGCCGCTGCAGCTGCTGTCGTATCACACGGCCTGCGCGCGCGGGACGGACGTGGACAAGCCGCGGAATCTGGCGAAGAGCGTGACGGTGGAGTGAGGCGGTAGCCAAAGGGGGTTGGTGGTGGCGCGGCTGGCCCGCGCTGCCGGCCGCCCCGCCTAACGTTTGCCGGATTTCCGACAGGCTGCTCTCAGGCAGCCTGTTTCCATTTCGGGGCCGCCGTCCTGTGCTCTCAGTCCGGCATGCCGGACTGCCGCGCCAGCCAGACCGTCGCGCCGCCGCAGTCCGGGTCGCACTCGACATGGCGCAACACGGTGAAGCCATGCTGCGCCAGCAAGTCCTGGTACTCAAGGCGATCCAGGCTGCCGTGGTACAGCGGCTGGCCCGCCAGGTCGCCGATGGCCTCGCCAAGATGCGTGCCGCTGGTGAACATCAAGGCGGCGCCGGGGGCCGCCAGGCGCTGGAAGGTGGCGAACATGGGCCGCTGGTCGGCCGGCTTCAGATGGAAGAAACTGTGCCAGGCGAGCAGGCCGTGGAACTGATCGGAAAGGTCCAGCCGCCGCATGTCCTGTGCAAGCCAGGTGTGCTCGGGGAAGGTGGTGCGCGCGCTGGCGAGCAGGGGCGGCGAGGTGTCCACGCCGGTGATCCTGCAACCCGCCTGGATGAGATGGCGGGCCATCGGCACGCCGTTGCCGCAGCCGATGTCCAGCACCTTTGCCGCGGTGGCCGGCAATAGCGCCAGGAATCGCGACAGCCAGGCATGTTCGATCAGCGCGCGGCCCCGGCGCGCTACGAAGGTGGCGGCATGGTCCTGGTACAGCGGGATCACGGTGTCGGCGGCCGGGTGGGACAACATGGAACTCCTGATCTGGCGTGAAGGGGGCAGGTCGATCAAGGATAGTGGATCCGTCGCCGTCCGCCTGGGCGGGCAAGCCGCCGTCGCGGCTCAAGGTCCAAGGAAATCGCGCAGGTGCCTGACCAGGAAGTCCGGCGCCTCCTCCGGCACATAATGTCCACACGGTGCCACCACGCCCGTCACGTCATTCGCCACCTCGGCCATCATCCGGCCCATCATGGCGCCCAGCGCCGCGCCGCCGCCCATCGCCATCACCGGCATCTTCAACGGCTCCCGCGCCAGCGCCTGGTTCTGCGCCATATCCTCGAAGAGCCCACGGTAATAGCTTGCCGCCGCGCGCCATGCGCCCAACGCGCCGTAGCAGCGCACGTACTCGTCCAGGGCCCGCGGGTCCAGCCAGTCCACGCTCGCACTTTTCGACTGGAACAGCCATGCCAGGAACGCTCTTTCCCGTCCCGTGAGCAGCGCTTCCGCCAGGTCCGGCATCGCCAGGAAGAAGAAATGCCAGTTCTTGCTGATGCGTGCTTGCTCGAAGGCGTAGGCCTCCTTGGGCACGAGGCCTGGCACGGTGGCGTCGATCAGCACGAGCTTGCGTACCTGTTCCGGGAAAAGCCGGGCGTAGGGATAGCCGATCCAGACGCCGACGTCGTGGCCGACGAAGTGGAACCCGTCCCAGCCCAGCGCGCGGGTGAAGTCGTGCAGGCGTTGGGCGACCGCGCGGGTGTCGTAGCCGCCGGCGGGCTTGTCCGAGTCGCCGAGCCCGGGCGGATCCACGGCGACGACCGTGTGCTTCTCCGCCAATGCCGGCATGATCCTGCGCCAGGCGTACCAGGTCTGCGGCCAGCCTGGCACCAGCAGTACCGGGTCTCCCTGGCCGCCGAGGACGTAGTGCAGCCGGTTGCCCGGGGCGCCCTGCATGTGGTGGGTGAAACCCGGGCCCAATAGGGGGTCGTGCGTGGTCGCGATGGCCATGGTGGAGTCCTTTGCGTGAAGCCTGCATCGCATCCTAGGCGCGGGCATCCCAAAGCGCATCGCCGCTGCCGTAATATGACTCATCACCCACAGTGATGAATGGAGGACGTGTGGAACTGGATCTCAGGACCTTGGCCATCTTCGTGAAGGTGGCCGAACGCGGCAGTTTCGTGCGCGCAGCCGAGGCGCTGGACCTGGGCCAGTCCGGCGTGAGCAATGCCATCAAGCGTCTGGAAAGCCAGCTGGGCGTGACCCTGCTGGTGCGCACGACGCGCAGCGTCAAGCTGACGCAGGACGGCGAGGCGTTCTTCCATCGGTGCAGGCAGGTGCTGGCGGACCTGGAGGACGCCAGGCAGGTGTTGATGCGGTCGCGGCGGCAGCCCGCGGGCGTGCTGCGGGTCAGCCTGCCCGTGTCATTCGGGCGCACCCGGGTCGTGCCCTTGCTGGGCGCCTTCCAGGCGAAGTATCCGAAGGTCGAGGTGGCGATCGGCATCACCGACCGCTACGTGAACCTGGTGGATGAAGGCGTGGACGTGGCGGTGAGGTTCGGCGCGCTGGAGGATTCCACGCTGATCGCCAGGCCGCTGGTCCGGGCGCGGCGTCTCATCGTGGGGGCGCCCGCCTATTTTGCGAAGCGCGGCAAACCCGGGTCGATCGAGGCGCTGGCCGCCCACAACTGCCTGCCGCTGACCTATCACGAGACGGGCCGCGCGCGACCCTGGAGGCTCAGGCAGGCCTGCTCGTGCCGGTGCTGGCGGACGCCGAGCCCGAGGCCGACGTGATTTCCATCGTGTATCCGCAGGCCAGGCACCTGTCGCCCAGGGTGCGGGCATTCGTGGACTTCCTGGTGGGCGCTTGCCGATGACGACGGATCCGACGCGGATCGCCGCCCGCCGCCGCATGCTCAGGGCACCCGCACACCCGCCCGCAGGTTTGCATACGGTATTTCCCGCAGCCGGCTGTAGACCAGTCCCGGGCTGGCCACGACGATGATCTCGCGGGCCAGCGCCTGGAAGTCGGCGCGGAAATGCACCGAACTCTTCAGCGCCAGGATGCCGCAGCGTGCCGGGTCGATGCCGACGTGGCGAAAGAGCGATTGATCGGCCGCCTGCATCTTTTCTGACGCGACGATGACGCGCACGCCGCCCACCCGCAGCAGCGCGGTGGGCCCCAGGTCGATGGGGGCGCCCAGCCACATGGGGCCGGTGCCGGTGAAGCGGCCGTCTGTGACGCGTTCGACCACGAATTCGGCCTCGCAAGGCTGGCCCGGCGTGCCGTCGGCCAACGCGGTCCGGCCGCCCAGCGCAAGGTGCAAGGTCGCGCCCACGCCAGCCTGGTGGGCCGCCTGCGCGGCGGCAGGATCGCACACGGTGGCGACGACCGCGGATGGCGCGCCGTGGCGGATCAAGGCGCGCAGCAGGCCTGTCGTATCCGAGGCGCCGCCGCCCCCAGGGTTGTCCTGGGTATCGGCCAGGATGATGGGTCCGCCGTCGCCCGCATGCCGCAAGGCATGGGCGGCTGCGTCGTCATCGTCCAGGATGGGCTGGTTGAAGGCAGGTTCCGCCGCCGCCAGGTGGCGTGCCAGGCGCGTGACGGCCTGCTCGGCCTGGCCGGCGTCGTCGCCATAGGCCAGCACCGTCTGGCCGCAGTCGGGAATGTCCGCCAGGGCGAACCCGCCCAGCCAGCTGCAGGACGCAAGGCCGAGTTCGCGCTCGGTGTCCGCCAGCGCCTGGACCGTGCCGGCAGCGGGTTCGGCCAGCGTGCACTGGCTGGTCAGCGGGATCAGGAAGTCGAGCTGGCGCCAGGCTTTCCGATAAGGGCGGCCTCGCGCCAGCCGCTCATGCAGGAAGCGCGAGGCGCGCGCGCCGGTGTCCGACATGTCGATGTGCGGATAGCTGCGATAGCCGACGAGGCCATCGGCCAGTGCCACCATCTGGCGAGAGACGTTGGCGTGATAGTCCAGGCTGGCGACGATGGGCAGCGCTTCGCCCAGTTGCGCGCGCAGGCGACGCAGCAGCTCGCCTTCGCCATCGTCGTGGCTGGCGGTGGCCATGGCGCCGTGCAGGTCCAGGTACAGGCCGTCCAGCGGCCCGGCCGCGTCCAGCGCGGCGCGCAGGCGCGCGCTGATGTCGTCGAAGGCCTCGTCCTTGACGCGGCCCGAAGGCGTGGCCGCGGCCCAGACCAGCGGCACGATCTCGTGCCCCAATCCGGAGAGCGCGGCGGCCGCGCCCGCGATGGGCAGGTTCATGGGCGCGACCGTGGCCAGCAAGGGCGGGCCGCTCAGCAGCCCCGGCCAGCCGCTGCCCTGCAGGAAGTCACGCAGGGAGGCGGGTTGCGGCGAGAACGTGTTGGTCTCGTGCTGCAGGCCGGCGATGCCGATGCGGGCCATGGCCTCAGGCCTCGAACAGCTTGCGCGGCGCCTTGGTCAGGCACTCGATGCCGTCGTCCGTGACGAGCACGGTCTCGCTGAAGGCCACGCCGGCGGCCGAGACGTACATGTGGAAGACCATGCCTGGCTCGAGCACCCAGTCGGAGGTCGGCAGGAAGATGCGCGAGAAATCGCTGGTGTGCGGCGTGGACAGCGGGAAGTGGCCGATGGTGTAGCCGGTGATGTTGCGGTAGTCGTCGCGCAGGCCGGCGGCCAGCACGCCCTCGCGCGCGATGGCGTCGACCTCGCTGGCCTTGCGGCCCGGCGCCATGGCGGCGAACTGGCGGTCCTGGATGTCCACGAGCTGCCGGGCCAGCGCGGCGCGTTCGCCGGCCGCGCCGATCACGACCGGGCGCATCAGGCGCGCGCTGTAGCCATTGACCAGGGGCAGCAGTTCCAGGTGCAGCACGTCGCCGGTGCGCAGCGGCGTGCCGTGCAGGTTGCCGTGCAGGAAGCTGTCGCCCACGCCCGCGGTGATGATGCCGGCGCGGCTGGTGTCGGCGCCCTGTTCCATGAAGACCCGGTGCACCACGGCGGCCGCGTCACGCTCGCTGCGACCGGGGCCGGCCTCGGCGACGACGGCGGCCAGCGCCAGGTCGGCAATGCGGCTGGCCTCGCGCAGATAGGCGACTTCGGCGGGCGACTTGCGCAGGCGCAGGCGCTCCAGCACGCCGCTGAAATCGACGAAGCGGGCCTGGGGCACGCGCGCGCTGACCTGGCGGAAACGGCGCAGCGGCATGCAGTACGAGTCTTCGTCGATGCCGATGGCCAGCGTGTCCCAGCCGCGTCGGGCCAGCGTGGCGGCGAGTACCTCGACGGGGTCTTCCCAATCCGAGAACGCCACGGCGTCGGACACCCAGGAGTTCTCCAGGAAGGGGCCGAGATCCACCGCGCGCAGCACCATGACGGGCTCGCCTTCCAGCGGCAGCAGGCAGGCGCGGTACATGTTCTCGGAAATGCTGAACCCCGTCAGGTAGGCGAGGAACTCGGTCTGGTCGATCAGGAGCACGTCGATGCCCCGGGCGCGCATGTGGGTGCGCACCGCGGCGACACGCTGGTCGTATTCCTGCTGCGTGAACAGCAACTGCTTGGACTGGCTCATGAACTTCCTGTTGTAGGGGGTTGTGTCAGGCACGCGCGCCGCGGCGCGCGAAGAGATTGGCGGCAAGCAGGGCCAGCACGGAGACGATGACCAGCAGCGCGCTGACGGCGGCGATGGTCGGGTCGAGCTGGAACAGCACCGAGTTCCAGATGCGCACGGGCAGCGTCTGCGCCGTGCTGCCCGCCATGAACATGGCGATCAGCAGCTCGTCGAAGGAGCTGAGGAAGGCGAAGATGCAGGCCGAGGCGATGCCGGGGGCGATGAGCGGCAGCGTGATGCGGCGGAAGGCCGTGAAGCGATTGGCGCCCAGGCTCAGGGCCGCGTTCTCCAGCCGGCTGTCCACGCCCTGCAGGGTCGAGGACAGGATGATGATGGCGATGGGCAGGGCGATCACGGCGTGGCCGATGATGATGGCGACCGTGCTGCCGAAGACGCCGCCCTTGTCGGCAAAGAAGAAGAACATCGCGATGGCCGAGATGATGTTGGGCACGATCATCGGCAGCAGGATCAGGGCGTAGACGATCTGCTTGAGCTTGAAGCGGCCCCGCACCAGCGCCAGCGCGGCCAGGACGCTCAGGATCACGGCCAGGACGGTCGAACCCAGCGCGATCTTGAAGCTCAGCCAGATCGAGTCGCGCCAATCCGGGCTTTCCAGCACGGCCTCGAGCCAGCGCAGCGAAAACCCCTGCGGCGGGAAGGTCAGGTATTCCGACGGGCTGAGCGCCAGCGGGAAGATGATGAGGATGGGCAGCGCGAGAAAGCCCAGCACGAGGCAGGCCGAGACGCGGGTGGCAAGGCCCAGGGTATGCGTGTTCATAGTTTGGCCTCGAACAGGCGGTTCAGGCCCACCAGCCGCTCATACACCAGGAACAGCACCAGCGTGCAGGCAAGCAGGACGGTGGCGAGCGCGGAGGCGAAGCCCCAGTCGAAATAGGTCTCGACCTGGCTTTCGATGATCATGGAGATCATGCTGTCTTCCTGGCTGCCCATCAGCGCCGGCGTGATGAAGAAGCCGATGGACAGGATGAAGACCAGCAGGCTGCCCGCGGCCACGCCCGGCATGGAGAGCGGCGCGAAGACGCGCCAGAAGGCGCGGCGGCGCGAGGCGCCCAGGCTTTCGGCGGCGCGCAGCAGGCCGGTGTCGATGCCGCGCATGACGCTGTAGAGCGCCAGCACCATATAGGGCAGCAGGATGTAGGTCATGCCGACCAGCACGCCGAAGCGGGTGTACATCATGGCCAGCGGCGCCTTGATCAGGCCGCTGGCCATCAGCAGCTGGTTCACGATGCCCTCGGTGCCGAGCAGCACCATCCAGGCATAGGTGCGGACCAGCACCGAGGTGAAGTAGGGCACGACCACCAGGATCATCAGGAGCCCGGCGGTGCGCGGCTTGACCTGCGAGAGGAAGTAGGCAAGCGGATAGCCGAGCACCAGCGCGCAGGCCGTGACCGACAACGCGATCTCGAAGGTGATCCACAGCACCTGCAGGTAGGTCGGCTCCTCGATGAGCCGGGCATAGTGCTTCCAGGTGAACGTCGGGTCGTACAGGCTGCGCGCCAGCATGTCGCCCAGCGGGTACAGGAAGAACACCGCCAGCAGGGCCAGCGAGGGCGCGAGCAGCACCCACGGAGCCGCGCGCGGCGAGCGCAGGAAGGCAGCCATCAGGCGTCTCCCTCGGGGCCGACCAGCCAGACGCTGCCGGGGTCCCACTGCACCGACACCGTGGCGCCCACCGCGGGCAGGCTGGCGTGGCCGTCGCTGGCGGACTGGCTGCGCAGCACGGTGCCGTCGGCCAGTTGCAGGCCCAGCTTGACCGTGTGGCCCATGTACAGCGTGTCGATCACCGTCGCGCTCAGGCGCGAGCCGGCAGGCGCGGCCACGTCGGCGGCGCTGTCCGCGGCCGCGACGCGCACGCGCTCGGGACGCAGGATGCCCACGACTTCCTGGCCGATGGTGGGCGCGACATTGCCCCGCGCCTTGATCCGTTCGCCGCCGGCCATGCGCACGACGCAGTCCTCGCCGTCGCGCGTCTCGATGACGCCGGGCAGGAAGTTGGACTGGCCGATGAAGCCGGCCACCCACTTGCTGGCAGGCTGCTCATAGATGTCGCGCGCGGGGGCGATCTGGGCGATGCGCCCGTCCTGCATGACCGCGACGCGGTCGGACAGCGTCAAGGCCTCTTCCTGGTCGTGGGTCACGAACACGATGGTCGCGCCCAACGAGGTATGCAGGCGCTTGATCTCGACCTGCATGTGTTCGCGCAGGTTCTTGTCCAGCGCGCCCAGCGGTTCGTCCATCAGCAGGGCCTGGGGTTCGAAGACGATGGCGCGCGCCAGCGCGATGCGCTGTTGCTGGCCGCCGGACAGTTCGCGCGGATAGCGCCCGCCCTTGTCCGCCAGTTGCACGAGTTCCAGCGCGCGGCGCACCTCGGCGTCGATCCGGGCGCGCGGCATGCGCCGCATTTCCAGCGGGAAGGCCAGGTTCTGGGCCACCGTCAGGTGGGGGAAGAGGGCATAGTTCTGGAAGACCACGCCCAGGTCCCGCTTGCCTGGCGGCAGCGCGGTGACGTCGCGGCCGCCGATGGTGATGCGGCCGGCGCTGGGGGTGGTGAAACCCGCCAGCATCATCAGCGTGGTGGTCTTGCCGGAGCCGCTCGCGCCCAGCAGCGTGACGAACTCGCCGGCCTGCACGGCCAGGTCCAGATCCTTCACCGCCGCGGACGCGCCGTAGAACTTGCTGATGCCTTCGAGCTTCAGTTCCGCGCCGCGGCGCGCGGAGGAGGGTTGTGCCGTGGACATCAGGACCTCCGCAGGACCCAGGCTTGCCAGCGCTGGCCGACGGTGGCCAGGTTCTCCACCCACCATTGCGCGTCCTGCTCGAACGAGGCGGCGAAGTGTTCCGGGCTGCTGGGCAGCTTGGCCAGGTCTTCGGGACGCACGTGCTCGAAGGCCTTGGTGTTGGTGGGGCCGTAGGCGATGTGGCGCGTCAGTTCGCCCTGCACCTTGGGTTGCAGCGCGAAGTCGATGAAACGCTGGGCATTGGCCTGGTTGGGCGAGCCCTTCACGACGCCCCAGTACTGGACCTGCTGCTTGGCCTGGTTCCATTCGATGGCCAGCGGCGCGCCCTTGTCGATCAGGGCCTGTGCCCGGCCGTTCCAGACCGCGCCCAGGACGGCTTCCTTGCGTTCGAGCAGTTGCGCCGAGACGGCGCCGGTGTCCCACCACTTGGCCACGTTGGGCTTGATGCGGTCCAGGGACGCGAAGGCGCGGTCCAGGTCGATGGGGTAGAGCTTGTCCTTGGCCAAGCCGTCGGCCAGCAGGGCGAATTCCAGTTCGGCCGCGCCGGCCTTCTGGTCGGCCAGCGTGCGGGCGCCCGGGAACTTGCCGGCGTCCCAGAACTCGGCCCAGGACGTCGGCTGCGTGCCGGGCTTGAAGACGTCCGTGTTGTAGGCGAGCACGGTGGCGAAGTAGAGGTTGCCGACCATGGTTGCGTGGCGCACCGAGGGCTGGATGTCGGCCGGGTTGGTGAACGTCATCGCGTCATAGTCGATGCGCTCGAGCGCGCCGATCTTGTCCAGCGAGGCCTGGGCCACGTCCAGCAGGTCGACCACGTCGACCTGCACGCGGCGGGCTTCCACCATGGCGCGGATCTGCGCGGCGGTGGCGGGCTGGACCACGACGCGGATGCCCGTTTCCGCCGTGAATGGCTTGTACAAGGCGGCGTCCATGGCGTCCTGGTAGGCGCCGCCCAGGCCGCGCACCACGACCTGGCCTGCGTCCTGCGCCCGCGCGAACGGAATGCCGAGGCTGGCGCCGCCCAGGGCCGCGCCGGCCAAGGCCGAGCGTTTGAGGAAGGTCCGGCGGCCGGCGGCCGCCAGGCCGCTGTCTTTCGTGTTCATGTGTTTTCTCCCTTGAAATGTACCGATGTCAGGACTGGCGTCAGGATTTCCGCGCCTTGGCTTTCCGGCGGCCCTGCATGCCCGCCTTCAGGTTCTGTTCCAGCGACGGCGTGCGGTCGCTGTTGCCGTCGGCCTGCCAGTGGCCGAGCTGCTTCCACGCCGTATCCGATTGCCGCAATTGGCGCGTCACGCGCTCGGCGTCGCGCGCCATGACCAGTGCCGTGATCCAGTTGGCCAGGCTGAGCGTGCCCGCCTGCGACCACCAGGCGAAGGCGTTCATGCCGCGGGCGGCGTACAGCGTGTGCGCGGCCAGGCGGGCCAGCGGCGAGGTGGGCTGGTCGGTGATGGCGACGACCGTGGCGCCCGCCTCGCGGGCGAGCTTCAGGATGTCGATGGTGTAGGGCAGGTAGCGCACATAGCCGATGCCGACGAAGACGTCGCCCTTGCGCACGTCGCGCAGGCGGTCCGCCAGGTCGCCGTGCTCGACGTTGAAGAGCTGCGCCTTGCCCAGCACCTGGTTCAGGTGCATGGCCACATAGGCGGCGAGCGGGTAGGACGTGCCGTGACCCGTCACCCACACCCGGCGCGCGCCGATCAGCAGGTCCGCGATCGCCAGCCCGGTTTCCTCGGTGTTCAGGCGCTCCGTTTCGGCGATGAGCTCGCTGTCTGTCTCGAAGATCTCGGTGGTGAGCGCGCCGGCCGTCGAGGGCGCGGCCTTGCGCATGCCGACGGCGCCTGCGCGTTCCAGCAGGCCGCCGCGCAGCGCGGTGCGCAGTTCCGGATAGCCGGTGTAGCCGACTGCCCGGGCGAAACGCACCACGGCCGCATCGCTCTGGCCCGCCGCGTCGGCAAGCTGCCGGGCGGTCATGAAGGCGACCTGTTCGTTGTGGTCGAGGATGTAGCGCGCCAGGTCCTGCTGGGCAGGGGTCAGGCTGTCGATCCGGTCGGCGATCTGGCGGGCAAGCGTCATGGCGGCAATTTCCCGATGGCTGTGTTGTAGTAATTGCTACAGTTATTTTATTCACTGTAGCGGATGCGACAGGCTTGCGCAAGAGGTGGCGCGATTCCCACGCAGGGCTCGCCATGCCACGCAACGGGAAAGAGTAGAATCGCCGCCGCGACGCGCGGCTCCGCTGTCGGCGTTTGCCTCCCCAGGGAGGTTCCACCCGCCGACGCCCCGTCATTGATGGATCGATTCCCCCATGTTTCGGCAACTGCTGGCCACCGGGCTGGCGCCCCTGTTCAGCCTGTTCATCGTCTGCGTCGGCAATGGCTTCGCGGCCTCATTGACCACGTTGCGGCTGGACGCCGCCGGCGTCTCCGCCACGGCCGTGGGCCTGGTCTCTTCCTCGTATTTCATCGGCCTGACGCTGGGCGCGATCTTCAACGATCGGCTCATCGTGCGCATCGGCCACATTCGTGCCTATAGCTGCTTCGCCGCCCTGATCGCCGTCAGCGTGCTGGTGCAGAGCCTGTTCGTGGATGTCTGGGGCTGGCTCTTCCTGCGCCTGGTCTACGGCTGGGCCATCGTGGGCGTGTTCCTGGTGGTGGAAAGCTGGCTGCTGCTGGCCGCCGACGCGAAGATGCGCGGCCGCCTGCTGGCCTTCTACATGATCGCCCTGTACGGCTCGAGCATGATCGGGCAGGCGCAATTGGGCGCGCTGGATGCGTGGGGCGTCGAGGCGCCGTTCATCCTGGCGGGCATCCTGGCCATCTGGTCGCTGTTGCCCATCGTGCTGCTGCCGCGCCACTCGCCGCACGTCGAACGGGTCGAGCCGCTGCCCCCGCTCAGGCTGCTGCGCATGAGTCCGACGGGCGTCGTCAGCTGCTTTGTGTCGGGCCTGGCGATTGCCGCCGTCTATACCTTGCTGCCGCTCTACCTGCAGCGCATCGGCCTGACGGTGGGCGAGATCGGGGCGATGATGGCGGCGACCATTTTCGGGGCGATGGTGCTGCAGTATCCGGTGGGACGCTGGTCGGACAAACGCGGCCGCCTGTCGGTGCTGATCGTCCTGGGCGCCTTGTGCACGGCCCTGTCGGTGGCGGTGCTGGCGCTGCCGCCGACGCCCGTCCTGTTGATGGGGCTGCTGTTCCTGATCGGCGGCGGCATTTTCGCGGTGTATCCGGTGGCGGTGAGCCACGCGGCGGATCGCGCGCAGGCCGAGTCGCTGGTGCCGATGATCCAGGGGCTGCTGCTGATCAACTCGATCGGCTCGGCGCTGAGCCCCATCGCCATTTCCGGCATGATGGCCAGGATGGGACCGAATGGCCTGTTCTGGGCCTTCGCGGGCATGCACCTGGCCTTGCTGGTCTTCCTGGTCTGGCGCCGCAAGGAGCGCCCGGAACCCGTGCCTGTGGCGCCGTTCGCGGCCGCCGCGCAGATGTCGCCCACCGGCGTGGAGATGCGCGTGACGGAAGAACTGGTGCAGGGCGCGCTGGACCGCGAGGCGGTCGAGGAGACGGGCCGGCCGCCGGCCTGATCGGGTGCCGGGGCGCAGGCAGGTGCCGAGCCGCGCTGGATTGCGATATCGTGGCGTGTCGGCCCGGCGCGTCACAGGCGGCGGGCGCCACGCCAACATTCTCGGGGAGCACAACATCCATGGGTTCCGTCCACAGCCTGTTCCGTTTTCCGGTGAAAGGCCTGTCCGGCGAATCGCTGGACCGTGTCGATCTCATCGCCGGCAAGGGCATTCCCGCCGATCGCCGCTACGCCATCACCAATGGGTCGTGGACCTTCGACGCCGCCACGTTCACGCCGCGCCCCAAGACCGATTACCTGGTGCTGCTCAAGCACGAGGCGCTGGCTGCCCTGTCCACGCGCTACCTGGACGATAGCGAGACGCTGGTGGTGAAGGATCCGCAAGGCACCGTCACGCATTACCGGCTGTCCGACCCGGCGGACCGGGCGAAGTGCGCGCAGCGCATCGCCGATCATCTCGCGGACGCCGAGCTTGATGGACCGCCGGCCATCGTGTCGGCCGAAGGCATCCGATATACCGACGTCAGCGTGAATTCCGAGGCCCTGATGAACGCGGTGTCGTTCATCAACCTGGCCTCGGTGCGGGATCTGTCGCGGGCGATGGGCGTGGCGGTGAACCCGCTGCGCTTCCGGGCGAACATCTACTTCGACAACGGCGAGCCGTGGAGCGAGATGGACTGGATGGACAAGGACGTGCAGGTGGGCGACACGACCTTGCGCATCGTGCGACAGACCAAGCGCTGCCCGGCCGTCAACGTGGATCCGGTCACCGCCGAGCGCGACCTGGCCATCCCCGCCGCGCTATCCAGGCATTTCGGGCACGTGCTGTGCGGGGTCTACGGTGAAGTGCGCAAGGGCGGCGAGGTGCGCGTCGAGGACCGCGTCACGCTGCAGGGCTGATCGACGGATCGGAGACAAGACGGCGGGACAGGCCTCCATGGCCCGTCCCGCCGTCTTCGCATGGGCGTCGCGCAGGTCACTTGCCCTGCGAGGCGGCCTGCACGGCCGAATAGCTGGCCATCAGGTTGCGGTAGTCGGGGATGTGGTTGGCGAACAGCGTGCCCAGGCCTTCGATGTCGTTGCGCCAGTCGCGGTGCAGTTCGCAGGCCACGCCGAACCAGCTCATCAGCTGGGCGCCGGCTTGGGACATGCGGTCCCAGGCGGCATCGCGGGTGACTTCGTTGAAGGTGCCCGAGGCATCGGTCACGACGAACACTTCAAACCCTTCTTCCAGTGCCGACAGGGCGGGGAAGGCGACGCAGACTTCGGTGACGACGCCGGCGATGATCAGCTGCTTCCTGCCGGTGGCCTTCACGGCCTTGACGAAGTCTTCGTTGTCCCAGGCATTGATCTGGCCGGGGCGGGCGATGTAGGGGGCGTCGGGGAACTGGTCCTTCAGTTCCTGCACCAGCGGGCCGTTGGGGCCTTGCTCGAAGCTGGTGGTGAGGATGGTGGGCAGGTTGAAGTACCTGGCCAGGTCGCCCAGGGCCAGGACGTTGTTCTTGAACTGGTCGGGCTGGAAGTCACGCACCAGGGACAGCAGGCCTGCCTGGTGATCCACGAGCAGGACGGCGGCGTTGTTCTTGTCGAGCTTGGCGTAGGGCTGGGTCATGGCGTTCTCTCTTCAGGTGGGTGCTGCGTAGTGGGTGAGCACCGGGGTGGGGGGAGTCCTGCAGCACCGCGTCGTTGCGTGCTGTCCATGAGCAGAACTTTAAAGAAGGGAACGATGGCCCGGTAGATAGCGATTTTTTGGTTCAGCGTCCTATCATAGGAACGATGGCCTTGCGCCAAGCCGTGCCAAGCGAGGGCCAAGGGGGAGCGGGAATGCTTGCGCGGGCATGACCGCGCAAGCAGGAGCAACCGCCGGCCGGGCTCAGCCGCGGCCCACGAACGGCATCTTGGTGGCCATGACCGTGTGGAACAGCACGTTGGCCTCCAGCGGCAGGCTGTCCATGTACAGCACCGACTGGCCGACGACAGCCACGTCCATCAGCGGCTCGACCGCCACCTCGCCATTGGCCTGGGGCACGCCCTTGCCCATGCGCGCGGCAAGATCCGTCAGCGCGTTGCCGATGTCGATCTGTCCGACCGCGATGTCATGGGCGCGGCCGTCCAGCGAGGCGGTCTTGGTCAGGCCCATGACCGCGTGCTTGGTGGCGGTGTAGGCGATGGAGTTCGGCCGCGGCGCGTGGGCCGAGATCGAGCCGTTGTTGATGATGCGGCCGCCGCGCGGCGACTGGTCGCGCATGACGCGGAAGGCCTGCTGGATGCAATAGAACATGCCGTTCAGGTTGGTGTTCACGACGTCCTGCCATTGCTCCGGCGTCCAGTCGATGAAGGAGCCCGGCGGATTGCCGCGGCCGGCGTTGTTGAAAAGCAGGTCGACGCGGCCGAATTCTTCAACCGCCGTGTCGAACAGGCGGCGCACCGCGGCCGGGTCCGTCACGTCCGTCGGCACGCACAGCACGCGGTCGCCCGCGCCGTGCGTCGCCTGCGCCGCATCGCGCGTCTCTTCCAGGTTCGCTGCCCGCCTGCCGGCCAGCACCACGCGATAGCCTCCTCCCAGCAATGCCAGCGCAACCGCGCGGCCGATGCCGGAGCCGGCACCCGTGACCACGGCGACTTTTCCACCACTCATCGTTGACTCCTTGTTGTTGTGTGAACGGCAATCCGCGCTGCCCCTGTCTCCAGGCAGGCGCGCCTGCAGAGCATACCTCCCGGGCGGGGCCGAGGGGGAGGTTCGGCAGCGCCGCGCCGATCAGTGCCCGGACAGGTCGCCGGCCTGGGCTTTGTCGTGCGTGCCGTAGCAGTCGACCACGTTGCGCTGGCGGCGTCCATGCCAGCCACCTCGACCTGTGACGTCCCAGAAGTGCGCACGGCTCACGTCGATGCGCACGCGCTTGCCATGGCTTTGCGCGGTGTCGAAGGCCGGCCCCTTCGTCGGGCGGGCGATGAGGATCGATGCGCCAAGGCGTGCTGGGAAAGTGGTGACAACGTCCTACCGATAGGTTGGCACGGCAACCCAGCGCGAGGCGCCGTGCCCCCCTTGCGGCGGCGCGAGTGGACGGATCCCCCCCCTCGCGCTTGGAGAGTCCTCGACACACAGGGAAACAGGATCGCCGTGCCCTTGGCCGTTAGCGTTCAGCTTATAGACAGCTTCGGCACAGCGACAGACAAGGGGACGCGCATGAAGAATGAACTGAAGTATCGGCCCAGCGACCAGCCCACGGGCGGATGGGGATCGGTGAGGTCCCTGGTCAAGCATTCGACGCGCCAGCGGGCGTATGCCAGCATCCCCGCCCTGCTGCGCGAACACAACAAGCCCAAGGGATACATGTGCACCAGCTGTGCCTGGGCCAAGCCGGGCGAGCCGCACACAGCGGAGTTCTGCGAGAACGGCGCCAAGGCAACCTTCTGGGACCTGACGCCCAAGCGCACCACGCCGGATTTCTTCGCGCGCCACACGGTGACCGAACTGCTGGCGTGGCAGGACTTCGACCTGGAGAATGAGGGGCGTCTCACGCATCCGATGCGCTACGACCCGGCCAGCGACAAGTACATTGCAGTGGGCTGGGACGAAGCGTTCGCCGATATCGGCGCCAGGCTCAAGGGCTACGACCCCAAGCGTGTGGTGTTCTATGCCTCGGGGCGCGCGTCGCTGGAAACCTCGTTCATGTACCAGCTGCTGGCGCGGCTGTACGGCAACAACAACCTGCCCGACAGCTCGAACATGTGCCACGAGACCACCTCGGTCGGCCTGGCGCAAAGCCTGGGCACGCCGGTGGGCACGGTGCTGCTGGAAGATTTCGAGCAGACCGATTGCATCCTGTCCTTCGGCCAGAACGTGGGCACCAACTCGCCGCGCCTGTTGCATTCGCTGCAGTTGGCCCGTGAGCGCGACGTGCCCATCGTGGTGTTCAATCCGCTGCGCGAGCGCGGCTGGGAGACCTTCGTCAATCCCCAGCACCCGGGCCAGATGCTGAGCAACTCTCCCACCCAGATCGCGACGCAGTATCACCAGGTGCGCGCCGGCGGCGATATCGCGGCCATGATGGGCATGGCCAAGACCCTGCTGGCCATGGACGACGCCGCACGTGAAACCGGCGGGGCGCGCGTGCTCGACGAAGGCTTCATTGCCCATCACACCACCGGCTTCGCGGAATTCGAAGCCCTGGTGCGCAGGACCGCATGGCCGGAGATCGAGCGCGAGTCAGGGCTGCCGCGCGCCGCGCTGGAGGCCGCGGGCGATACCTTCGCGCGGGCCCGCTCGGTGATCGCCATCTATGGCATGGGGCTCACCCAGCATCGCCTGGGCCTGGACAACGTGCAGACGCTGGTGAACCTGCTGCTGATGGGCGGCCACATCGGCCGGCCAGGCTCGGGCATCTGTCCCGTGCGCGGCCATTCCAACGTGCAGGGTCAGCGCACGGTGGGGATCGCGGAGAAGACCGCGCTCGTGCCGCTGGACGCCATGGGCGAGCGCTATGGATTCACGCCGCCGCGCGAGGATGGACTGAATACGGTGGAGGCCTGCGAGGAAGTGGTGGCCGGGCGCATCCAGGCGTTCATCAGCCTGGGCGGCAACTTCATCCGGGCCATCCCGGATACCACCGTCATGGAGGCGTCATGGCGCAGCATGGACCTGTCGGTGCAGATCGCCACCAAGCTCAATCGCAGCCATCTCATCACCGCGGGCACGACCTATCTGCTGCCGACGCTGGTGCGGTCGGAAATCGATGAGCAGGCCACGGGGCCGCAGGTCGTGACCATGGAAGATTCCACGACCTGCATCCATGCCTCGCGCGGCAAGCACGCGCCCGCCAGCGCGAACCTGCTGTCCGAGCCGCGCATCGTGGCGGAATTGGCCAAGGCCGCGCTGCCGCCCAATCCCAAGGTGCCCTGGGGCGCATGGGCGGACGACTATGCGCGGGTGCGGGATGAGATCGCGTCCCTCTTTCCCAGGGACTTCCACGACTTCAACGCGCGCCTTGACGTGCCGGGCGGCTTTCCGCGCGACGTGGCGGCGCGCCGGCGCGAGTGGGAAACCGACAGTGGCAAGGCGCACTTCCTGTTGCCGCAGGCGCTGTCGTCCAGCTTCGACGATGGTCGGGACCCGAACGTTCTGCGCCTGGTCACGCTGCGCTCGAACGACCAGTTCAACACCACGGTGTATGGCTACGACGACCGGCTGCGCGGCATCCACGATTCACGGATGATCATCATGATGAATCGCCAGGACCGCGAGCGCCTGGGCATTCCCGAGCACGGCGACGCGCGGCTGACGACGGCGGTGGACGACGGGGTGTTGCGCACCCTGGGCGGCTTGCGGGTCATCGACTATGACCTGCCGGCCGGCACCTGCGCGGCCTACTACCCCGAGTGCAACGGCCTCATCCCGCTGTGGCAGTACGCCGAGCAGAGCAAGACCCCCGCGGCGAAGTCGGTGCCGGTACGCGCCGGCCCGGATCGCGCCCCAGGGAGCGGCGGATGAGCCAGGACACCTCCTTGCCGTCACCGCCCGCCTTGCTCGAAGAGGTGTTCGACGGGCTGGCAGGCAAGGCCGCGTTGCCGCCGCGCGTGCTCGTCATGCTGGGCATGTTGGCGGGCGCCTATATCGGCCTGGGGGGCCTTTTCTCGACCGTCGCCCTGGCGGGTGCGGAGGCGTTGCCCCACGGGCTGGGCCAGGTGCTGGCGGGGGCCGTCTTCTCCCTGGGGCTCGCCCTGGTGATCCTTGCGGGCGCCGAACTCTTCACTGGCAACATGTTGTTCGCCGGGCCCGTGGCGGCGGGACGGATTCGACTGGGGCAGGCGGCCCGCGCGCTGGGCATCGTCTATGCGGCCAATCTGCTGGGTTCGGTGGCCTTGGCGGCGATGGCGATGGGAGCCGGCCTGCATGAGGCGGGCGAAGGCTCGGTCGGGCGCGCGGCGCTGGCGTTGGGCGGGAACAAGGTCGGCAACGGCTTCTTGGCCACTTTCGCCAGCGGCGTGCTGGCCAACATGCTGGTGTGCCTGGCCGTCTGGCTGGCTGCCGCGGGCCGCACCGTCACGCAGAAGATAGCCGGCCTGATGCTGCCCGTCGCGGCGTTTGTCGCGGCCGGGCTGGAGCACTCCGTCGCCAATATGTACCTGCTGCCCTACGCGTGGATGGTGCAGGCCGCGAGCGGCGATGCGGGGCCGATGAGCCTGCCCGCGATCCTGGGCAACCTGGGGCCGGCAACGGCGGGCAACATGGTGGGTGGCGCGCTGGTGGCGCTCGTCTACTGGGCGGCCTACGGGCGGCAGGCGGGGTAGGGCCGTCCAGGGCCCACTTCCCCGGAGCTGGCCGCGGCCGATCAGTGGCTCGCGCCGGAGGACAGCGGCAGGCCCGCGACGTCGAGCCGCGCGCGCAGGATCTGCCCATGCGTGGCGTTGGTCACATACAGGTCGCGGCCATCGGCGCCGCCAAACGCCAGGTTGGTCGTGGAGCATCCCTCGGGTCCGCGCAGGACCTGCACCGGCTCTGCCCGGTGATTCAACACCCACACGTAGCCCAGTCCGGGATTGGCGACCAGCAGGCGGCCCTGCTGGTCCACCGCCAGGCCATCGGGACCGCTCGCGCCATGGGACGTGAAGAACTGGCTGACCTTGGCGACGCTGCCGTCCGGCAGCAGCGGCACGCGCCAGACGCAGTTGCCGCGCGTCACTGCCAGGTACAGCACGCGTTCATCCGGAGACAAGGCCACGCCGTTGGGACTGGGGACGTTGGCCAGCAACAGGTCCAGTTGCCCGCTCGGCCTCAGTCGGTAAAGGCGTCCGGAAGGGTCATGCAGGCCGCTTTGCCCCTGGTCGGTGAAGTAGAGGTTGCCCGCGGTGTCGAACACCAGGTCGTTCACGCCCTTGAAGCGTTCGCTGTTGCGGCGTGCCAGGAATGCAGCGACCTTGCCGGAGGCGATGTCCAGCTGCATCAGTCCGTTCTTGTAGTCGGTGATGAGCAGGGTGCCGCTGTCCAGGAATTTCATGCCATTGGGTTCGCCGTCGTACTCGGCGACCAGCGTCCATTCGCCTGCGGGATCGATGCGGAAGATGCGGCCCCAGGGAATGTCCGTGACGTACAGGTTGCCCGCGCGGTCGAAGACAGGGCCTTCCAGGAAGGAGTCCGTGAGGGTGCCGCCACGATTGGCGTCGGCCCAGTCGCTGCGGGCGTGCCGGCGGAAAGCCTCGGGCAGGGACGTGAACAGTGCGAGATCGCTGACGAGGGGAGCGTTGAGCAGGAACATGCGGGAAACCGTGTTGACAAACCGGAAGGGAATGCCGCCATGGCGCCATGGCGGCGGGGCATCGTTCAATCCAGGCTGATCCTGCCTGCCTCGATGACCTCTGCCCACTTGGCGCTTTCCTTCCGCAGGAAGGCTGAGAAGTCGGCGGGGGTGGAGCCTGCCGGCTGCGCCCCCAGGTCCGACAGGCGCTGCTTGACCTCCGCCTCATCCAGCACCTGCACCAGCACGGCGTGCAGCTTGGCGCTCACGGCCTCGGGCGTGCCCTTGGGCAGGAACAGGCCGTTCCATTCATAGGCTTCGTAGCCCGGCACGCCCGATTCCGCCACGGTGGGCACGTCGGGCAGGCGCTCGGACCGTTGCGCAGAGGACACCGCCAGCGCGCGCAGCTTGCCGGTGGAGACCAGCGGATAGGCCGCGGCCACGGTGCTGAACATGAAGTCCACCTGGCCGCCCATCACGTCGACGATGGCAGGGCCACCGCTCTTGTAGGGGATGTGGACCATGTCCAGGCCCAGCTGCTGGCGGAACAGTTCGGCAGCCAGGCGTTGCACGGTGCCGCTGCCGCCGGAGGCGAAATTGATCGTGCCGGGCTTGGCCTTGGCCGCTTCCACCAGCGACGTCACGTCCTTGAAGGGCGAGTCGGGCTTGACGATCAGCGTGTTGGGCTGCAGCAGCACGAGCGACAGCGGTTGCAGGGCGTCCGCGGCGAAGGGCATCTTGGCGAACAGTTGCGGGTTGATGGAGTAGGGCGTGGCGTCGTACAGGACGGTGTAGCCATCGGCCGGCGCGCGCGCCACGAAATTGGCGCCGATGGTGCCGCTGGCGCCAGGCTTGTTCTCGACGACGATGCTCGTGCCCAGTTTGTCGGCCATGCGATTGGCGAGCAGGCGGGCGACGGTGTCGGAGGCGCCGCCAGGCGCGTAGGGCACGACGATGGTGATGGCCCGTTCCGGGAAGGCAGCGTGGGCGGTTGTACCCACCAGGGAAAGGGCGGCAAGGCACATCGCCGCGATGGCGTTGCGAGGGGTCATGGGGTTGTCTCCGGTTATTGGAATGATGACTGCGGTGGCGCTGTGTCAGAGGGGCTGGGCGTGGCCTTTGCGAGACAGCACGTCCAGGACGTTGCGCACGGCGGTGACGCCCATGTTCACATAGGCGTCGCTCGTGACGCCGCCGATGTGCGGGCTGAGGATGAAACCCGGCTGGTGCTGGAAGGGATGGCCTGCCGTCATGGGTTCGACGGCGAAGCTGTCCAGGCCCGCGGCGCGCACCTGTCCGCTGCGCACCGCCGCCAGCAGCGCGGCTTCGTCGATGAGGCCGCCGCGGGCCGTGTTGACCACGATGACGCCGGGTTTGCAGCGTGCCAGCGTGGCGGCGTTGATGAGGCCGCGGTTGTCGTCGGTCAGCGGGCAGTGCAGCGAGATGGCGTCGGCGTCCCGCCAGAGCGTGTCCAGGTCCACGGCGCGCACATGGGCGGGCAGGTCGCGTGCGTAGGGGTCGTGGCCGATCACCTGCACATCCAGCGCGTGGGCCATCTTGGCAAAGCGCAGGCCGATGGCGCCCAGGCCGATGAGCCCGACGGTGCGGCCCTGCAGCTCCAGGCTCTTGTGCGTGGCCTTGTCCCAGTGGCCGTCATGCATGCGGCCATCCAGCCGCGGCACTGACTTGGCGCAGGCCAGTAGCAGCGCCAGTGCCTGTTCGGCCACGGCGGCCGCATTCACGCCGACGGCGGCCGCCACCGCGACCCCATGCGCCTGGGCGGCTGCCTTGTCGATGGTGTCGGTGCCGCTGCCGTGCTTGGATATCACCTTCAGCGACGGCGCGGCCTCGATGGCGGCGCGCGACACGCCGCTGTAGCGAACGATGATGGCGACAGGGTCGTGCTGCCGGCAGAGGCCGACGATGTCGGCCTCCGCCGGTGTCTTGCCGGCGTACACCACGTCGTAGCCGTCCAGCAGCGCCACGGCCTGGGGCGCCAGGTCGGCAGCCGTGACGAGGATGGTGCCGCGTGTCACAGCGACTCTCCTTCCTTCAGGACGCCGGCCGCGCGCAGGGCCGCGGGCAGCCATGTCGACGCGGTGTCGCCGCGGGCGATGGCTTCCAGGCGGGCGGCCTCGTCGGCCACTTTCCTCTGCGCCAGCGCCATCATGGCGGGCGCCTTGGCGCGTTCGACGACGACCACGCCGTCCGCGTCACCGACGATGAGGTCGCCCGGTTGCACGGCGACACCGCCCACGGAGACGGGGTGGTTGATGCGGCCCGGCACGAACTTGGTGGGACCGGCGGGGTTGAAGCCTGCGCTGAAGACCGGGAAGCCCAGGTCCAGGATTTCCAGCCTGTCGCGGATGGCGCCGTCGATGACGACCCCGCCCAGGCCGAGCTTCTTGCAGGCGCTCAGCATCAGCGTGCCCATCAGCGCCGCGGTCTGGTCGCCCTTGCCGTCGACGATGATGATGTCGCCCGGCTTGGCCATGGCGATGGCGGCGTGGATCATCAGGTTGTCGCCAGGGCGGACCTCGACGGTGAAGGCCGGGCCGGCCAGCGCCATGCGTTCATGCACGGGCGCCACGCGGGCGTGCAGCGTGCCGCGGCGGCCGGCGACGTCGGCCAGGATGGCAGCCTGGAATCCGGCTGCCTGCTTGACGACTTCGGGGCTGACGCGTTCGAAGTCACGGATGATGTCGGGAAGTTGGTTCATGATGGGTCTGCGAGGGAAGAATGAAGTGGGGGCATCAGTCGGCGCGCGCGCCCGATTCCTGCACGATGCGTTCCCAGCGCGTCCTTTCCTTGCGGATCAGCTCACTGAATGCCTGCGGCGAACTGGTCAGCACGGCGGCGCCCTGGGTCTGGTAATGCTGTTGCGTGGCGGGATCCTTCACCGCCTTGGCGAAGGCCGCGTTCAGGGCCTGCACCACGTCTGGCGGCAGTCCCGCGGGGCCGGCCAGGCCGAACCAGGTGACGGCCTCGAAGCCCGGCACGCCGGACTCGGCGAAGGTGGGGACGTCGGGCAGGTCGGCGGTACGCGCGCGCGAGGTCACGGCCAGCGCGCGCATCTTGCCGTTGCGGATGTGGCCGATCAGCGTCGGCACCGAGGACATGTACATCTGGATCGCGCCGCCGATCAGGTCGTTCGCGCCTTGCGATGCGCCCTTGTAGGGGATGTGCGTCAGCTGGATGCCGGCGGCCTTCTGGAACTGTTCGGTGGCCAGGTGCGAGACCGTGCCGTTGCCGGAACTGGCGTAGTTCAGGACGCCGGGTTGGCGCCTGGCGTCGGCCACCATGTCGGCCAGCGTCCTGTAGGGGGAGTTGGCCGCCACGGCCAGCACCAGCGGCGCATCGGCGATGAGGCCGATGGGCGTCAGGTCCTTCTGCGGGTCATAGGGCAGGTTGGGGTAGAGGCTGGGGTTGATCGACAGGTTGCTGGTCTGGCCCAGCACCAGCGTATAGCCATCGGCCGGGGCCTTGGCCACCATGTCGACGCCCAGGTTGCCGCCCGCGCCGGGACGGTTCTCGGTGACGATGCGCCAGCCGGTATCGCTGGCCACCTTGTTGGCGGCCGCGCGCGCCAGCGCATCGGTGCCGCCGCCGGGTGGGAAGGGCACGATGAGGCGGATGGGTTTTTCGGGATACGCGGCCTGGGTGGCCAGGGGCAGGGCGGAGCAGGCCAGGGCCAGGCCCACGAGCGCGACGCGCAAGGTCTTCATTGCAGTCTCCGATCTTGTTTTGGTGTGACTGCATTCTCAGCGTATGTTCCGCTCTGTACAATAGCGTTTCGCACAGCAGAACATGTTCCATGCCATGAACGATATCGCGCAAGACGATCCCGCCGCCGACGCGGGCGAGGGCGTCACTGCCGTCCGCCGCGCCATGCGCATCCTCCAGGCCTTCGGGGTGCAGGACGCCCACCTGTCGCTGGCTGAGCTCAGCCGGCGCACGGGCTATCACCGTTCAACCGTGTTGCGCCTGGCGCGCACGCTGGCCATGGACGACTATCTGGCCCAGCGCGCCGACGGCACCTGGCGGCTGGCGCGCGCCGCGGGCTGGCTGGGCGCGTGTTACCAGGCCACCTTCAACGTGCATGACGTGGTCGAGCCGCTGCTGCGCGAGCTCAGCCTGGCGACCGGGGAAAGCGCGACCTTCTATGTGCGCGAAGGGAACCAGCGCATCTGCGTGGTGCGGGTGGAGGGCCCGAAGGCCATCCGCCACCATGTGCGGCTGGGAGCGGGCTTGCCGCTGGACCGGGGGAGTCCGGGACGCGTCATCCTGGCGTTCTCGGGCGAGCCCGGCGAACCGTATGAATCCATCCGGCGCGCGGGCTACATGATGTCGCTGGGCGAACGGGATGCCGAGGTGTCCAGCATCTCCGCGCCTGTCTATGGCATGAACTGGGCGCTGTTCGGCGCCATCTGCATTTCGGGCCCGATCTCGCGTCTGAGCGAGGCGGTGCTGACGCAGCACCGGGAAGTGGTGCTGGCCGTGGCGGGGAAACTGTCGCGGGCGCTGATGGGAAGCAGGCAGGGCGGACGAGCGACGGTGATTTGAAAAGCAGAGAGAAAAAATGATGCTGCAGGTTTTCCTGATAGTGCTCGTGCTGTGTTTTGCGATGAGTTTGTTCTACATGATCGGCGCAAAGGCGCACGCGCGGCCAGGCTATTTCCTCATCCTTGCATTCGTTTCCGTGGGAGTTGGATATCTGCTGGATGTGTCAGCAGGGATTGCGGACCAGATACGGATTGACGTACCAGAATTCAACGAAATAAACGATGCCTATTTCCATGCTGCTCGGTTCGGCAGCGTCGTCTTCGGTGCGCTTGCAGGCGCTTTGCTGGGCGCGGCTGTCGCGAACCGCGCACAAGCTGCTCACGCTGAAAGACTGAGAAGTCTGGAACGCCGCTTGGAATTCAAGGGAGACATGGAAAAGCGCCTGTCCGAGGTTTTGAGCAAGGCAAACGCCAAAGCCAACTCAGCGGATCCTGGCGATGCAGCGCTAGGTTCGCACTCCCAAAATTGGGCGGTATCAGCGCTATTTGCACTCATCGACGAGCAGTTAAGGCTCGAACGGGAGCTTGAGGAGTTGCGTGGCTACCCCACCGACGACCGCTGGGAGCAGAGGAAAAAGCGCTCGTCGTCGGCATCGTGAACCACCTTTCTGATGGAATGCAACGCGGTTACTTCCCTTTGAAATCGGGCTTGCGCTTCTCCGCGAACGCCGCCTTGCCTTCCTTGTAGTCCTCGCTCGCGTAGCACGCGGCAATCATCTCGTGCGCCGCATCCATGTCACGTTCGGCAGGCTCGCGTTCCAACTCCAGGAAGACGCGCTTCAATGCGCGCAGCGTCAGCGGCGCATTGGCGGCGATGCCTTGCGCGTACTCACGCACCCGCGCTTCCAGCGCTTGCGGCTCGACCACTTCGTGCACCAGTCCCACCCGCAAGGCGTCCTGCGCGTCATAGCGCCTGCCGGTGAAGTACAGGTCGCGCGCCTGCGCGCTGCCGATGAGGCGGTTCAGGCGGATCTGGCCTTGGTAGCCATAGCCCAGCCCCAGCTTCACCGCCGGGATGGCGAACACGGCATCGCTGGCGCAGATGCGGATGTCGCAGCTGGCGGCGTAGTCCATGCCGCCGCCGATGCAGTAGCCGCGCACCATGGCGATGGTGGGCTTGCCGCAGTGGTAGACCGAGTCATAGGAGCCTTGCGACAGCGCCTGGTATTTCTCGTTCTGCGCGGCGTCGGTGCGCACGGCGTCGAAGGTGGAGATGTTCGAGCCCGCGATGAAGGACCGTTCGCCCGCGCCTTTCAGCACGACCACGCGCACGTCCGGGTCTGCGTCGAAGCCGGCGATGATGCCGGGCACGGCCGCCGACATGTCCAGCGAGACGGCGTTGTGTTTCTCGACATGGTTGAAGATGACCCAGCCGATGGCGCCGTCCTTCTGTGCGACGACGCTTCCCTGTTGCTCGGACATGGTGCTGCTCCTTGGTGCGTGGCGGATCAGTCCGCCGATGAGGGAGGGGAGGGCGCGGCGGCCGTGCAGGCCGCGCGCAAGGACTCTGGCATGGCATGCGGCCGGCCCGTGCCGGCGTCCAGCCAGACCCAGGTGATGCGCGCGCGGGCGTGCAGCAACGCCGGGGCGTCGCCGTCTTCCTGCACGTGCAGCGAGAACAGCAGCTGCAGGCTGCTGTTGCCCGCATGCGCGCAGGCAATCGACACGACGACGGTTGCGGGGTAATGCAGCGGCGCCAGGTATTCACACGCCAGGTTGGCCACCACGGGCGTCAGGCCCGGCGCGGACGCGGGCAGCGACAGGGCCTGCGCCCATTGCATGCGGGCTTCTTCCACGTAGCGCAGGAACACCGTGTTGTTGACGTGGCCGTCGGCATCCAGGTCGCCCCAGCGTACCGGGATGCGCGCCTGGAAGACCGGCGCGGGCGCCGGCTTGCCGTCGTCGGAAAGGGTCAGCATGACGTGCTTGGGCGAGGATGCATCATGCGTGCAGCCTCACAGCACGCCCTGTTCGCGCAGGGCCGCGATCTGCCCGGCCGAGTAGTCCAGCTCGCGCAGGATCTCTTCGGTGTCCTCGCCCCGGTCGGGCGCGGCGCTGCGCACCTGGCTGGGCGTGCGGCTCATCAGGAACGGCTGGCCCACGACCTCCACCGGGCCGATGCGCTTGTGCTTCACCGGCGTGGCGATGCCCAGGTGCTGCACCTGCGCGTCGGCGAAGACCTCGTTCATGCGGTTGATGGGACCCGCCGCCACGTGGCATTCCTCCATGCGCACCATCCAGTCCGCGGTGCTGCGCTGCCGGGTGAGCGCGCTCAGCTCGGCATTCAAGGCGACACGGTTGTCGGAACGGCCCTGCTCGGTGCTGTAGGGCTCGCGCTCCATCAGCTCGGGCACCTCCAGCGCCGTGCACAGCCGCCGGAACATGGCCTGCTCGCCCGCGGCGATGTTGATGTAGCCGTCTGCGGTGGGATAGACCCCGGTGGGGATCGAGGTGGGGTGGTTGTTGCCTGGCTGCCCGGGGATCTCCTTCAGGAACAGCCAGCGCGCGGCCTGGAAGTCGCACATGGCGATCATGGCCTGCAGCAGCGATACCTGCACCCACTGGCCCTGGCCGGACTCCTCGCGTTCCAGCAAGGCGGTCATGATGGCCATGGCGCAATACAACCCCGCGCCCGTGTCTGCCACGGCGATGCCGGTGCGCATGGGACCATGGGAAGGATCGCCCGTGATGGACATGAGCCCGCCCATGCCTTGCACGATGTGGTCGAAGCCCGGCCGCTTGGCATAGGGGCCGTCCTGGCCGAAGCCCGAGATGCTGGCGTAGACGATGCGCGGGTTCACCGCCTTCAGCGTTTCATAGTCGATGCCCAGGCGGAACTTCACGTCGGGACGGAAGTTCTCGGCCACCACGTCTGCCTGCTTCACCAGTTCCAGGAAGATCTCGCGGCCCTTGGGGTCCTTCAGGTTGAGCGTCAGCGAGCGCTTGTTGCGGTGCAGGTTCTGGAAGTCCGGCCCGTCGCGCAGGCCGCCCCAGCCATCGCTGACCTCCATGTGGTCGGGGCTTTCGATCTTGATGACGTCGGCGCCCCAGTCGGCGAACTGGCGGATGCAGGTGGGGCCGGCGCGCACGCGCGTCAGGTCCAGCACGCGGAAGCGCTTGAGCGGACCTTCGCGTTGGGCCGTGGCCGGGAACGCGGCTTCAGTTTGCATGTTCACGTTCTGCCTCGCGGGAAGAAAGGTTGGCGCGGCCGTCCTGTTGCGGCTGCAGGTCGACCAGCAGGTTGCCGCGTGCGTCCACGGTGGCGCGCGCCAGGTCGGGGATGATCAGCGTGGAGGAGGCTTCCTGCACGATGGCCGGGCCGGCGATGGCCTGGCCGGCCTGCAGGGCGCTGCGCTCGTAGACCGGCACGTCGGCATAGGCCTGGCGGTCGCCCAGGTACATGCGGCGCTGGCCCGTCAGGGCCTGCGTGGCCGCCACGGAACCTGTCTGTACGTCCAGCGAGCCGCTGCCGGCCTGGGCCGAGACGGCCACGCGGATGTTGATGACTTCGATCTCGCCGCTGGGCGGCAGCTGGCCGAAGGTCTTGGCGTAGTTCGCCAGGAAGGCCTCGCGGATGCCGTCGTAGCTGCCGCGGCCATAGGGGCCGGCGGGCAGGTCGGTGATCACCTCGAAGCCCTGGCCCACGAAGCGCAGGTCGGCGGCGCGTTGCACCTGGGCCTTCGCGCCCTGGCCGGGCAGCGTCGATTCGATGACCTGGCGCGCATCGTTCTCGATGTCCGCGTAGGCCTGCTCCAGTTCCTTCCAGTCCACGGTTTCCAGCTTCCAGCCGACGCTGACCATGCGGTCGATGCGCGCGGGCGCCATCAAGAGGCCCAGCGCCGAGGCCACGCCCGCGCCCGGCGGGCAGACGACCTGGCGGATGCCCAGGCGCCGCGCGACTTCGCAGCCGTGCAGGGGGCCGCCGCCGCCGGTCAGCAGCAAGGCGAAACGGCCGGCGTGGTGGCCGCGCTCGGCCACGTGCACGCGCGCCGCCGCGGCCATGTTCTCGTTGACGATGGAGTGGATGCCCCAGGCGAACTCGGGCACGTCCATGCCCGAGCGCTCGGCCAGCGGGCGCATGGCGTCCTCGGCCTTGGAAACGTCGATGGTCATCGTGCCGCCCGCGAAGGAAGCCGGGTCCAGGAAGCCCAGCACCAGGTTGGCGTCGGTGACGGTGGGCTGCGCGCCGCCGCGGCCATAGCAGGCGGGGCCTGGGTTGGAGCTGGCGCTTTCCGGGCCGACCTTCAGGAGACCCAGCGCGTCCAGGTGCGCGATGCTGCCGCCGCCCGCGCCGATCTCGATGAGCTCGATGGTGGAGATCGAGATCGGCAGGCCGCTGCCTTCGGTCAGGCGCTTCTCGCGGCTGGCCTCGAAGTGATGGGCGATGAGCGGCACGCCGCCATCGACGATGGCGAGCTTGGCGGTGGTGCCGCCCATGTCGAAGGCCAGGATGTCATCGACCTGCGCGCTGTGGCCGAAGAAGGCGCCGGCCAGCGCGCCCGCGGCGGGGCCGGATTCCAGCAGCTGGATGGGCACGCGCTTGGCCTCGGCCACGTGGGTCAGGCCGCCGTTGGACAGCATCATGAAGAGCGGCGCGCCGATGCCCAGCTTGGCGATCTCGGCGCACATGCGGTCCAGGTAGCCGTCGGCCAGCGGCTTCACATAGGCGTTGGCGACGGTGGTGGAGGTGCGTTCGAACTCGCGGATCTGCGGCGACACGTCCGAGGAGATCGACACGAAGAGGCCGGGATGCGCCTTCTGGATGGCCTCGCGCGCGGCGCGTTCGTGCGCCGGATTCACATAGGCATGCAGGAAGACGATGGCGACCGACGAGACGCCGGCCTCGGCCAGGCGGCCGGCCTGCTCCACCGCTTGCTGGACGTCCAGCGCTTGCAGCACCGTGCCGTCCGGTCCCATCCGCTCGGTGACTTCCAGGCGGTGGCGGCGCGGCACCAGCACGCGCGGCAGTTCGATGTGGAGATCGAAGAGTTCGTACTTGTGCTCGCGCGCCATTTCCAGCGTGTCGCGGAAACCGGCAGTGGTGATGAGGCCGGTGGTCGCGCCCTTGCGTTCGATCAGCGCGTTGGTGAAGAGCGTGGTGGCGTGGATGACGCGGTCGACCTCGGCGTAGGCCATCTTCTCGCGTTCGAAGAGCGTGCGCACGCCGCGCACCGCGCCTTCATAGGGGGCGTGCGGCGTGGTCAGTTCCTTGTGCGAGACGGATTTCCCGCTGATGTCGTCGTAGACCACGATGTCGGTGAACGTGCCGCCGATATCGATGCCCAGGGAGTATTTGCCTGCTGTCATGATGATTCCCCAATCAGTGTTGCGCGGCGCGCGTGACGTAGCCGTCGGCGAGGTCGGCCGTCGCGGCGTCCTTGTTGCGGTCCTTGGCCGGGCCGTAGCCGCCGCCGCCCGGCGTGAGCAGTTCCACCACTTCGCCGGGGTTCAGCACGTGCTGAACCTTCGGATTGACCGGCTTGCCGTTCAGGATGACCGCGCCCGGCGCGCCGGCCTCGCCGCCTGCCAGGCCCTGCGCCGCGGCCTCGGGGCGCGTGCGTTCGGCCATGAAGCTGACGACGATGGGCGTCTTGTTGCGGTTCTCCAGCGCGATCGCCTGCCCGGTGCCGCCGCGATGCAGGCCCGCGCCGCCGGCGTCGTCGCGCAGCTTGCGGTGGCGCACGTGCAGCGGCGACATCTTCTCGATCATCTCCACCGGGGTCGACGAGATGTTGCTGGGCCAGGACAGCACGTTGGCGCCGTCCTGCTTCCGCGAGGCGCCGTAGCCGCCATTCATGAAGAAGAGGTTGGTGAAGGGCCTGCCCGTTTCGCGCACGCCCGACAGGTTCACGCACCAGAGCGGCGAGCCCACCTGTGCGATGGCGCGCTCGGGCATGGCCTGCGACAGCGCGCCGATCACCATCATCGGCACGAAGTGGCCGATCAGCGCGCGCGCGCCGCCCGCCGCGGGCGGGGTGGAGTTCAGGATGCTGCCCAGCGGCGCCTTCACGCGGATGGGCGCCATCACGCCTTCGTTGTTGGGCACGTTGGGCAGCAGCACGGCGCGCAGGCCGTAGCAGGTGTAGGCGATGGTGTAGGCCAGGCAGACGTTGATCGAGCGCGGCACCTGGCCGTCGGTGCCGGCGTAATCCACCTCGATCTCGTCGCCCTTCACGGTCAGCGTGATGGCCAGCTTCACCGGCTGGTCCAGGCCGTCGCTGACGGCGTGGTGGCGGTACTCGCCATCGGGCAGCGCGCGGATCGCATCGCGCATGGCCTTCTCCGAGCGCGCGTGGATCTCGGCGGCCAGGCCGTCCAGCGTGTCCAGCCTGCGCTCCTCCAGCAGCGCCAGCATGCGCGACTCGATCATGCGCAGCGCGGTGAACTGGGCATAAAGGTCGCCCATGACCTGATCGGGCTCGCGCACGTTCTTGCGCAGGATCATTTCGAAGGTGGGGTCGATCTCGCCACGGCGCATGACCTTCATGACCGGGATCTGCAGGCCTTCCTCGTAGACCTCGCGCGCATCGGCCGAGCGGATGCGTCCGCCGATGTCGGGGGCGTGCGCCACCGACCCGGCCCAGGCCACGACCTTGCCGTCCAGGAACACGGGCTTGGCCACCGAGATGTCCGGCAGGTGGCCGGTGCCCATCCAGATGTCGTTGGTGATCAGCACGTCGCCGGGTTCCAGCGTCTCCAGCGGGTAGGCGTCCAGGAAGTGGCGGATGGTGCGCGGCATGGTGTTCATGAACGACGGGATGCTGTTGGTGGCTTGCGCCACCGAACGTCCGTCGGCCGTGGTCAGCACGCAGGCGAAGTCATTCGACTCGCGCACGATGGTGGAGAACGAGGTGCGCACCATGGCGGCGGCGGCCTCGTCCACGATGGAGATCATGCGTGTCCACAGGAGCTCCAGCGTGATGGGATCGAACGTCTGGCTCATCATTTCCCCTTGAAGGCATTGCCGCCCAGGCGCGGCAATGTTTTTTTGTTGGTACCGATTCACTGTAGCGATTTAGACTATGTCTTCCCAATGTTTATTTCGCTGCCGGGCATGCCGAACAGACATACCCCTGTGACAGCCCCTGTGACAGCCAATCCCCCAGCCAAGAACGCCCGCCATGAGTGAAACGCCGCTGTCCGCGCACACCCTGAAGATCCACGAGCTGGAGGCCTTCCGCGCGGTGATGCTGCGCGGCACGGCCACCGAGGCCGCCGTCCTGCTGCACACCTCGCAGCCGGTGGTCAGCAAATTGATCGCGCGTTTCCAGCGCCACATCGGCATCAAGCTGTTCGAGCTGCGCAAGAGCCGGCTGGTGCCCACGCCCGAGGCCCGGGTGTTGTTCCACACCATCGAGCGCACCTATGCGGGCCTGGAGCACGTGGCCCACACCATTGCCGAGTTGCGTGGCGGGCACAGCGGGCGGCTGGTGGTGGGCAGCCTGCCGTCCTTCGGCATGGGGCCGCTGGCCGACATCGCGGCACGCTTCCTGAAAGACGAGCCGGGCATCCGCATCTCGGTGGAAACCGTGAACTCCAGCCTCATCCGCCACAGCGTGGTGTCGGGCAAGGCGGACCTGGGCGTGGCGTTGAAGTCCATCGATACGGCAGGCGTGAACGCCGAGCCGCTGGTGGAGGTGAACACGGTGTGCGTGATGGACCGGACGCATGCCCTGGCGGGCAAGCGCTCCATCAATGTGCGTGACCTGGAGGGCGTGCCGATGATCCTGCCGTCGCGCGACAGCGCGTCGCACACGGCCATTGCGCAGATGTTCGCCGACGAAGGCATCACGCCGCATCTATCGGCCGAAACGAGCTACGCCATGACGATGTGCCTGCTGGCGATGCAGGGCGCGGGTGCCGCGCTGGTGAGTCCCTTCGCGGCCATGCACCTGCGCCGCTCCGGGCTGGTCATCAAGCGCTTCGAACCCAGCCTGCCGATCGAGCTGATGCTGCTGACGGCGCTGGATTCCTCGCCGTCGCGCATCTCGTCGATGTTCATCGAGCGGCTGAAAGCCGCGATGCCCGCGCTGCGCCAGCAGTGGGGCTAGGCCCAGCCTTGATCCTGCCTCATTGGGCCACGAGGTTGGCCTGGCTGATCATGGTGCCGAACTTCTGCGTCTCCTCGCCGATGAAGGCGCGCGTGGCGGCAGCGTCCCGGTTGCCCGGCACGGGCGTCACGCCCATCTCGGCCAGCCGGGGCTGCAGGGCCGGGTCCAGCATGACCGCGCGGATGTCGTTGTTCAGCTTGCTGACGATGGCGTCGGGCGTGCCGGCGGGCGCCGAGATCGTGAACCATGCCGTGAAGGCATACCCGGGCAGGCCGTCCTGCGCGATGGTCGGCACGTTCGGCAGGCTCGGCGCGCGTTCGGCGCTGGTGACCGCAACGGCGCGGAGCTGGCCGGCCTGGATGAGCGGCAGCGCGGTGGGCAGGTTCTCGAACATCAGCTGCAGCCGGCCCGCCACCAGGTCGGTGAGCGCGGGGCCGCTGCCCTTGTAGGGAATGTGCGAGATGGCCGCGTGCGACTGGAAGCGGAACAGCTCGCCCGCCATGTGCGTGGAACTGCCGAAGCCTGCCGACCCGAAGAACAGCGATTCCGGCTTGGCCTTGCTTTCCGCGATGATCGCGGCGGTGTTGGCCAGGGACACGTTCTTGGGCACCACCAGCACATTGGGCGTCTCGGCCAGGATCACGACCGGCTTGAGATCATTGGTGGGGTTGTATTTCAGGTCCTTGTAGATCTGGAACGTCGAGTGGATGCCGATGGTGCCGAAGAGCAGCGTGTAGCCGTCCGGGTCCGAACGCGCGACGTTCTCCGCGCCGATGTTGCCGCCCACGCCGGGACGGTTCTCCACGATGACGCTCTGGCCGTATTTCTCGTTGAGTTTCTGCGCCAGCAGCCGGCCCAGGACGTCGGCCGTGCCGCCGGGCGCCAGCGGCACGACCAGCTTGATCGGCTTGGAAGGATAGGTGTCGGCCAGGGCTGGCGCGGCGAGGCAAAAGGTGGCCGCGAATAGCGCGCACAATAGTTTCTTCATGATTTTTTCCGCCTTGATGTGGTGTTGTTCGAGCATGCCTCTCCCTACCGAACAGGGTCGGAATCCCCCTTGAAGCAGTGGCGTGCCGCGCGCCGCGTTGCAGCCCTTGGCCAGCCGCTTCCGTGGTCCTGGCTGCATCGTCCCGGACTCTCGTTCGCGTTCAAATTATGTGAACAACGGCGGCGTGGGCATAATTCTTTTTCGAACCTACCCTATGCGGAATGAACATACATGCGGCTTGGCGAGGCGCGCGCATGCGCCACGCGGGCGCGTGGCGCACCGTGTCGCGGCATGCGGCGCACCGTGATGGGGACGCGGCGCGGCCGGCCTTATGATGGGCGCCGTGCCATTTCCAACGTGCAGGAGCCTGGATGTCCGCCACCCCGAAGCGATCGACGCGCCGTGCGCCCGCGGGCGAGAACGCCGCGCCGTCCGACGCGCCGCCTGCCCGCCGTCCGCGCCGAGGCTCGGGCCGCGTGACCCTGGCCGACGTCGCGCGCGTGGCCGGCATGTCGATGCACACGGTCTCGCGCGTGCTCAACACGCCGGACAACGTGCCCGAGCGCACGGTGCGCATCATCCGCGACGCCATTGCGCAGACGGGCTATGTGCCGGATCTGATCGCCGGCAGCCTGGCCAGCGGCCGCAGCCGCCTGGTGGCGGTGGTCGTGCCCACGCTGGGCAGCCCGGTGTTCCTGGAGGCCCTGCAGGCGCTCAGCCATCACCTGAGCGGCCGGGGCTACCAGATGATGCTGGCCGAGAGCGGCTATGACGCCGACAAGGAAGCGGCTGCCCTGCAAGCCATCCTTGGCCGACGCCCCGATGGCATCGTGCTGATGCGCACGGTGTTGACCGAGGCCGCGCGCGTGCAGCTGCGCGCGGCGCGCATCCCGGTGGTGGAGGCCTGGGACTGGATCGCCGACCCGGTGGACATGCTCATCGGTTTCTCGCATGAGGCCGCGGGCGCCTGCGTGGCGCGTTTCCTGGCCGAAACGGGCCGGCGCCGTCCGGCCATCGTGGCGGGCGACGATCCCCGCGCGGGCCGGCGCCTGCGCAGCTTCATCGCGGCGGGGCGGGAGTGCGGGCTCATCGCTGCGCAGGCGCCCGAGCCGCCCATCGCGCTGCTGCGTGCGCCCGCCACCATGGGGGGCGGCCGGCGTGGCCTGGCCGACCTGCTCGCGCGCGACCCGGCCGTGGATGCCGTCGTCTGCAGCACCGACATGATCGCCATGGGCGTGCTGCTGGAGGCGGCCGCGCGCGGCCGCAGCGTGCCGCGGGACCTGGCCGTGGTCGGTTTCGGCGACCAGGCCTATGCCATGTCGACCACGCCGCCGCTCACCACGGTGCGCATCGACGGCTCGGCCATCGGCGCCCGTGCGGCGCAATGCATCGTGGACCGGCTGGAAGGCAGGCTGGTTGACGCGCCCATCGTGGACGTGGGTTTCACCCTGATGCGGCGGGAAAGCGCCTGAGGCATTCCGCCCCGGTTTTCCTTTCCCGGCCGCCGACTACGCGTAAGCCCCTATGGCAGAGACGGTCCTCGCGCCGCAATATTAGCGCTAATAATTCACTAGGCCCGGCTGCCGCCGGGCGCAGGAGACCGCATGCTGGACCAGGCCAAAGGCGTCTATATCGTCGCGCAGACGCCCTTCAAGGAGAACGGCGAGATCGACCTCGACAGCGTGGACACGCTGACGGATTTCTATTTCCAGCACGGGGCCAGCGGCCTGACGGTGCTGGGCGTGGCCGGCGAGGCCAACAAGCTGACCCAGGCGGAGTCGGTGGCCGTGGCGGCGCGCTACGTGAAGCGTGCGCAGGGCCGGCCGGTAGTGGTCGGCGTGAGCCACAGCAGCGTGGCGCAACTGGCCGAATTGACGGCCCTGGTGATGGACCAGGGCGCCCAGGGCGTGATGATCGCGCCGCCAGGCGGCCTGCGCACCGAGCAGGAGGTGCTGGGCTACTTCGACGCGGTTTTCAAGCGCATCGGCAACGTGCCTGTCGTGCTGCAGGATTTTCCCTTCTCCACCGGCACCTGGATGTCGGTGCCGATCATGGGCGAACTGATTGCGCGCCACGCACAGATCCAGGTCATCAAGGAAGAAGACCTGCCCAGCCTCACCAAGATCACCAGGCTGCGTGCCCTGCCCGGGCGCCGCGTGGCGATCCTGACTGGCAACAACGCCATGTTCCTGCCGCTGGAGCTGGGGCGCGGGATCGACGGGCCGATGGCGGGTTTCTCGCATCCCGAGATGCTGTCGCAGGTCTACGCCCTTTACACCGCGGGGAAGGTGGGCGAGGCGCACGACGTGTTCGACCGCTATCTGCCTTTGCTCAGCTACGAGAACCAGAGCCAATGGGGGGTGGCGGTGCGCAAGGAGGTGCTGCGGCGGCGTGGCGCGATCCGGCACGCCGGCATGCGCACGCCCGGCCCCAGGCTGGATGCCACGGATCACGCGGAAATCGACCGCCTGCTGCAACGCCTGGCGCGCGACCTCAAGGACGCGGGCTGACGTAGTCGTACCCGGCAGTACCCGCGCACAGCCCGCCCGCAAGAGGCGCGCGTGCGCAGACGTCGCAATCGTTGCGTGGCAAGGGCCGCGCAACGACACACAACACATCAAGGAGACAAGCGATGTTCCAGCCTTACACGCAACGCCTTCTGGCCGCCTGCCTGGGTGCGGCCACCCTCGCCACCGTGCCGCTGGCCGCGCAGGCCGCCGACAAGTGGCCTACCAAGCCGCTGCGGCTCATCATCCCCTTCGCGGCGGGCGGCAACACCGACGTGGTCGCGCGTCTCATCGCCCCGCACATCGAGAAGGCCGTGGGCCAGACGGTGGTCGTGGAGAACCGCCCGGGCGCGGCCGGCAACATTGCCGCCGAGTTCGTGGCCAAGGCAGATGCCGATGGCTATACCTTCCTGATGGGCACGGTGGGCACGCAGGCCATCAACTACAGCATCTACAAGGACATCCGCTTCAAGGCTGCCGATTTCGCGCCGGTGACGCTGGTGGCGTCGGTGCCCAACGTGCTGGTGGTGACGCCGTCGATGCCGGTCAAGAGCGTGAAGGAACTGATCGAATACGGCCGCAAGAATCCAGGCAAGCTCAGCTTCGCGTCCAGCGGCGCCGGCAGCTCCATCCACCTGTCGGGCGAAATGTTCAAGAGCCGCGAGAAGATCGACATGGTGCATGTGCCCTACAAGGGCAGCGCGCTGGCGGTCACCGACCTGATCGGCGGCCAGGTCAACCTGATGTTCGACAACCTGCCGACCTCCCTGCCGCATATCCAGACAGGCAAGCTGCGCGCCCTCGCGGTGACCAGCGCCCAGCGCAGCACCAACCTGCCCGACGTCCCCACCATGGCGGAAGCCGGCGTGCCCAACTTCGAGGCGGGTTCGTGGTTCGGCGTCCTGGCGCCCAGGAAGACCTCGCCCGACATCATCGCGCGCATCGACGACGCCATCCAGAAGGCCATGGCGCAGCCCGAGATGCAGAAGCGCGTGGTCGAGCTGGGCGCGGTGCCGATGGTGAAGGGCCCCAAGGACTTCGACGCCTTCATCGGCACCGAGATCGAGAAGTGGAAGGCCGTGGTGAAGGACGCCAACATCGAGCCGAACTGAGCGCTGGCTGGCATCAGCGCCCGCAAGATATCGACAGGAGCAGAAGTGTCATGGCACACGCGTTGAGCGAGTCCCTGCGCGCCGCCTTCCAGGGGCGCGTGATCGAAGACCGGGACGCGCTCGCGCCCCACCTGACCGACTATCGCAAGCGCTGGACGGGCCGCAGCATCGCGCTCGTCCAGCCCGAGCGGACCGAGGACGTCGCGGCGCTGGTGCGCTGGTGCGGCGAGCACGGCGTGTCGCTGTTTCCCCAGGGCGGCAACACCGGGCTGGTGGGCGGCAGCGTGCCGGACGACAGCGGCCACAGCATCATCCTGTCGCTGGCGCGCATGAACGCCATCGTCGATGTCGATCCCTACAACAACACCTTGACGGCGCAAGGCGGCGCGGTGCTGGCTTCCGTGCAGGAAGCCGCCGCGCGCGCGGGCCGCCTGTTCCCGCTGAGCCTGGGGGCCGAAGGCAGCTGCACGCTGGCGGGCAACCTGTCGACCAACGCGGGCGGCATCCAGGTGCTGCGCTACGGCAATGCGCGCGATCTCTGCCTGGGGCTGGAGGTGGTGCTGCCCGACGGCCAGGTGTGGAACGGCCTGCGCGGCCTGCGCAAGGACAACACCGGTTATGACCTGAAGCAGCTCTTCATCGGCGCGGAGGGCACGCTGGGCATCATCACCGCGGCCACCGTCAAGCTGTTTCCGCGTCCCGCCGCGCAGATGACGGCGTTCGCCGCCGTGCCCGACGCGCACAGCGCGGTGAAGCTGCTGGCGCTGGCGCAGTCCTGCCTGTCCGCCAGCCTGACCGCCTTTGAACTGATCAGCGGTCCGGCAGTGGCGCTCGTGCTGCACCACATGCCGGGTGCGCGCAGTCCCGTCGAAACCCAGGCCCCGTACTACGTGCTGCTCGAGTCCAGCGACGCGGAAAACGAGGCGCACGCGACGGCGCGCTTCGAGGCCCTGATGGCCGCGGCATTCGAGGACGGCATCGTCACCGACGCGGCCATTGCGTCGTCGCTGGCGCAGTCGGCCGCCTTCTGGAAGATCCGCCATCACCTGCCCGAGGCGCAGACCGCGGACGGCGAGAACGTGAAGCACGACATCTCGCTGCCCATTTCCCGCATCGGCGAGTTCATCGATGCCGCGGGCGCCGCGGTGCAGCGCGTGCTGCCGGGGGCGCGCATCTTCGTCTTCGGTCACGTGGGCGACGGCAACCTGCACTACAACGTGTCGGCTCCTGCAGGGTCGGATGCCGAGGCGTACCGCGCCATGCGGGCGTCGGAGAAGACGATTTCGCAGGCCATCTATGACGTGGTGGCCGGCATGAACGGGTCCATCTCCGCCGAGCACGGCGTGGGCCAGCTGCGCGTGAGCACCGTTGCGGGCTACAAGCAGCCGGTGGAAATGGCGATGATGGCGCGCATCAAGCAGCTGTTCGATCCGAAGGGGATATTCAATCCTGGGCGGGTGGTGGCGCGCCAGTAGCGTTCTGCGCCGCGCCGCGCGGCATAGCCGCCATCGTTACGCGTGGTCGCAATCTTGCCAGCGGCATGTCAGGCTGCCGGGGCTAGAATTTTTCGCTCCCCACCCGACAACGAGAACAGCATGAGACAAACCCTGCATCGCCTGGGGCGCAACGCCGCACCCGTCCTGCTCCTGAGCGTGGCCGTTGCCGCGCAGGCCGCGGATGCACCGCCCCGTGACGAGTTCTTCTGGCTGGGGGAAATCAACAAGGCCACCGCGGTCATCAATACGGATCAGGGCCTGCTCGACAAGGCCATGGCGCCGCGCCTGGCCGCCGGCCTGCAGAAGGTGCTGGACGCGGGCAACGCTGCCGGCGCCAAGCGCCCGAATACGGTCATCACCTTCGAGCCGCTGCTGATCAAGGCCGCGGGCGAGGACATCACCCTGCTGCATGCCGGCCGCTCCAGCCAGGACATGCATGCGACCTTCCGCGCGGCCATGCTGCGCGACAAGCTGCTGGCGCTCAGCACGCAACTGAACCAGACCGCTGGCACCCTGGTCGAGCTGGCGAGCCAGCACGTGGACACCATCGTGCCCAACTACACCAACGGCGTGGCCGCCCAGCCCAACAGCTACGGCCATTACCTGCTGGGCCATGCCGCCGGCCTGCAGCGCGATGCCGAACGCATCCGCGAGGCCTACGCCCGGATAGACCGGTCCCCGATGGGCACGACCGTGCTCAATGGCACGGGCTGGCCGCTGGACCGCCAGCGCATGACCGACTACCTGGGCTTTGGCGCCTTGGTGGAGAACGCCTATGACGCCTCGCAGATCGCCGCCATGGACCAGCCGGTGGAGGTGGCATCCATCGTGACCGCCATCGCCCTGCATGCCGGCAATTTCGTCGAGGACGTGCTGACGCAGTATGCCCAGCCGCGCCCATGGATCCTGCTGGAGGAAGGCGGCGGCAATACCTATGTGTCGAGCGCGATGCCGCAGAAACGCAATCCGGGTTTGCTCAACAACACGCGCAGCGAGGCGTCCACGGCGTTGACGCTGGCCATGGGGCCGGTCCTGCAGACCCACAACATCACGCCCGGCATGCCCGATCCCAAGGACGTGACGCAGAACGCTGCAATGGTGGACGCCGCCATCGCCGTGCTGAAGCGCTGGGACCGCGTGCTGAAGGCGCTGGTGATCAACCGGGATCGCGCGCTGGAGGAACTCAACAGCGACTGGACCGCCTCGCAGGAACTGGCTGACGTGCTGATGCGGGATCACGGCCTGCCCTTCCGGGTGGGCCACCATTTCGCGTCCGAGGTGGTCACCCATGCGCGCGAGCACGGCATCCGCCCGCCCGACTTCCCCTACGCCGAGGCGCGGCGCATCTACGGCGAGGCGGTGAAGGGCACGAAATACCAGGCCGACCTGCCCATGGACGAGGCGGCGTTCCGCGCGGCGCTGGATCCGCGCGCCATCGTGGCGGCGCGGGCGACCGCCGGCGGGCCGCAAGCGGCAGAGATGGCGCGCATGCTTGAGCTGGCCCGCAAGCGCCTGGCTGCGGACGCCGGCTGGGCCAGCGCGCGTCGCGACCACATCGACGATGCCTTGGCGCGGCTGGACAGGGATTTCGCCCGGTTGCTGCCGCCCTGAGGCGCCACGGCGGCCGGCCGGCGGACCGCCTGGAAAGAAAGGGATATCGCGGCAGGCGCGGGTGAGGGTGCCGCGCCTGCCGGTCGTTCCTACTCCGTGAACGATTTCGTGCTGTAGAGATCGTCAGCCACCCGGTTCAGGACGGGCAGGCCCGTGCCTGGATCCCTGGGCTGCTTGTCGATGTAGGCCTGGAAGACGTCGGCGTCGAGCGCACCGATGTCCTCGCGGCGGTCGGTGGGAACGTTGCCGAGTGTCGTGTAGCCGTCGCCGCCGCCCGCCAGGAAACTCAGCAGGAACAGGCGGTACGTGCGGGTTTCGTCCAGGGGCAACCAGGTGTTGGTGGCCTGGTCCAGGACTTCCAGGTTGCTGGCGCGGTTGCCCTTGGCTTGCGTGCGGTCGGCATCCCAACGCAGGCCGCCCGCATACGGGTAGGGCCCGGTAGTCCCACCGGTGCGGAAGACGGCGTCCATGCCGTCCTCGATCATTGCCTTGACCTCGACGCCGGTGACTTCCATGCGCCACAGCACATTGCCGAACGGCAGCACCTCGATGACCTGGGCAGCGGTGATGCGGCCGGGGTTCAGGGGCTGGCGCACGCCACCGCCATTCTGGAGCGCAATGTCGGCACCACCGTAGCTGTCGTTGGCCATGTCCAGGTAGGCCTGCGCCACCAGTTGCTGGATATCGCCACCGCGCTGGGCGACCTTGCCTTCCGCGTTGCAGGCGGCGCTGGAGTTGCTGGTGTCTCCACCGGTGCCCGGCACCCGGCGGCGGCACAGTTCCTGCGTCACCAGCGCCACTTCGCTCTGGCTGTAGACCTCGACCTTGTCCTTGAAGGGTTGCAGCACGGCCTCGGCGCCGGCGTCCGGTGCCTGCTGGCGCAGGTATCCGGCGGCCGCCAGGTCCGCTTGGAACGCCACGAGATCCTCGGGGGATGGCGCGGCGCCTCCCACGGTCACGGTCTCGCCCAGAAGGACGTGAGGCGTGCCTTCGCAGGCGGTCACGTCGCCGTTGGCGTCGAAGCTGACCTTCAACTCGCCCAGCACCTTCGTGTATTCCCAGGCCTGCACCAGGCAGACCTGCTTGCCGTCCTTGTCGGTGAGACGGGTGGGATAGGGGCCTTCCGGGGAGCCCACGTCATAGGTCTCCAGCGTGTCCGGGCCGAGGAGCGAGTGCGAATCGCCGCCCACCACGACGTCCACGCCGCTCAGCCTGGCGATGACGTCCTTGTCGTAGTGGTAGCCGATGTGGCTGAGGACGATGACCTTGTCGATGCCATCGGCGCGCAGGGCGTCGATCTGCGCCTGGGCTGCTTCCGTTTCGTCCGAGAACGTCGTGGTGGCATCCGGGCTGGAGGATTGCTTGGTTTTGGTGGCGATGGTCAGGCCGACGATGCCGATGCGCTGGCCGTCGCGCTCGATGATCGTCGATGGATTGACCAGACCGGTGCCGTGCAGCGGGGAGCTTTCTCCGAATTGCACGTTCGCACTGAGTACCGGGGTCTTGCAGGTGTCGGCGTGGAGGAAGTCGATGAAGCCTTTGAGGCCGGCGTCGCCCTTGTCGAATTCGTGGTTGCCCACGGCCATCGCATCGAAGCAGACGGTGTTCATCAGCGCGGCATCGGCCTGTCCGGCCTCGCCGGCACGATTGAAGTACAGCGTGCCGGTCAGGGCGTCACCCGCGTGCAACGTGATCACGTTCGATGATTCGGCGGCCAGCGCGTCGATGGCTGCCTTCACGCGGGGCATGCCCGCCGAGGCGATTTCCACCTCGGTGGGCGTGCCCGTGCTGTCCTTCAGCATGAGGGTCCTGTCGGAACTGTCCAACGCGGAGTGCTGGTCGTTGATGTGGAGGATCGTCAGCTCCAGCGGACGGGGTTCCGCGGGCGTCTCGGTGACGGGGGGCGTTTCATCGTCGTCGTTGCTGCTGCCGCAGCCCGCCATCAGCGCCATTGCGCTCAGCATCGCGGCGGCGATCGCGTTCCGTTTCCAGTCCTTCATTTGCCTCTATCCATCGGTGGTGATCGAGGCCCGCATTCTGTTTGCCGTGTGTGACGGCGGCGTGAATCCAGAATGAAAAAACAATCATCGGAAATGAAAATGAAATCCCCCGGCTTGACATGGTTTTGACACGCCGCCGGTATAGTGCGGACTGCTTTCCGTTTCTTTGCTTATCGCAGCATCATGAACCCTATCGACGCTTTTTCCTGGCTCACCAGCGAGCACGGCCTCATGGCCCTGCTGGCGCAGAACTGGGTGCTGGGCACCTTCATCATCTGCGCGGTCGTCTTCGTGGAGACAGGGCTGGTGATCATGCCCTTCCTGCCGGGCGATTCGCTGCTTTTCGCCGCCGGCGCCTTCCTGGGGCTGGCGGGCGTGTCGCCCTGGCTGCCCTTGCTGGCCGTGACGTTGGCGGCCATCGCGGGCGATGCGCTGAACTACAGCATCGGCAACTCGCCGCTCAGCCAGCGCATCCTGGCGCGCAAGCTCGTGAAGCCCGCGCACATGGAAAAGGCCGCTGGCTACTTCGCGCGCTTCGGCGCGCAGACCATCATCGTGGCGCGCTTCATTCCCATCGTGCGTACCGTGGCGCCGTTCTGTGCAGGCCTGGCCAGGATGCCCCGCCGCACGTTCTTCGCCTACAACGTGGTGGGGGCGGCGCTGTGGGTGGGCGTGATGCTGCTGGCCGGCCACTTCCTGGGCGCGATTCCGTGGGTGAAGCAGAACCTGCACTGGGTGTCGCTCATCATCATCGTGCTGTCGGTGGGGCCGCTGGCCATTCACGCGCTGGCGCGCTGGCGCAACCGGCAGGGCGCCTGACGCGCACCGGCCTTCCGGCCCGCCTCGGGCCTGTCTCAGCAGGTGCGCGGATAGGAGCCCAGGACGCGCGTGCCGGGGCAATGCGTCAGCACGTCCGCCAGCGCGGCATCCCCGCGGTGGCCGGCCACGTCGATGACGTACCTGTGTGTGTCCAGCGAGCGGCGGCTGGGGCGTTCATAGACCGTCAGGATGCGTATGCCGCCCTTCACCAGGGTGGCCAGGGCCGTGGACAGGCCTTCGTCGTCCGTCTCGACGCACAGCGTGCTCTTGTCGTGGCCCGTCGGCGCTGGCGTTTCGCGTCCCAGCACCCACCAGCGCGTGACGTTGTGCGGCCCCTGCTCGATGCCGTCGGCCAGGGAGACCAGGCCATATACCGCTGCGCCCACGCGCGGCCCCATGGACGCCATCGCCAGCGAGCCGCTGCGCGCAACCTCCTGCGCCGCGGCGCCGTTGGTGGCGGTGTGGACACGGCCGGCGTGCGGCAGCACCCGGTCCATCCAGGGCTTGACCTCGGCATGGGCGATGGGGTGGGCGAGGACGTTGCGGATGTCATCCAGCGTGGCGCCCCGGTTGGCGAGCAGGCTGTAGTCCAGTTGCCGGGCGTATTCGGCCACGATGCAGGGCGCGGACAGGGCCAGGATGGGATCCAGGTAGGGCGTCACGCCGACGGTGGAGGTGATGACCGGCACGCAGATCTTGTCGGCCTGCCCGCTGGCGTAGGCGGCAAAGAGCGCCTCCTTGTCCAGCGGCGTGATGGCCGTGTAGCGGCCGAAGAGGTCCAGGCAGGCCTGGTGTGACCAGGTGCCCGCGGGCCCCAGATAGGCGATCTTGGCGGGGGTGTCGGGACGGGACATGTTGTTGGTATTGGGGGTCTCGGCTCGGGGCGGACACGATGACCGCCACGTCGGGCGCAAGCATATCGCCCGGCGACGCATTCCAAGCGCTGGAAAACCGCGAGAACGTGCGCTAAATTCGGAAGTTGGAACAGCTAGTTACAGCTGTGACTGGCTTTTTTCCTTGGGCTGGTCACACTTCGATACCTGGTTGCCTGTTCCAATCGCCTTGGGAAAGAGGGCGATGTTTCGTGGCGCACGACAAACAAAGTTCCACCGGCACCTCCCGCGGCGCGTGCAGCGATGGCGGCAAGGCAGGAGGTGGGCGTTGTGCGTTTCGCCCGCGTGTCGCCGAGAATCGAGTACGGCGCAGCACAGGGAGAGTCAGACAGGAGGCTTTCGATGAAATGCCCCTCACCTTTGCCGAACGAATCCGAGAGGCTGCATGCGCTTTCGGAGTATGGGCTGGATCCGCAGCATTCGCTGCCCAGCCTGGACCCGGTCGTACGTATCGCATCGCGCATGTTCAACATGCCGGTGTCGGCCATCAACATGATCGGCAGCGACCATGTGTTCTTCGCCGCCAGCGTCGGCGTCGGCGTGGGCGTGACGGACATGCGGCGCGACGTGTCCTTCTGCGCCCACGCGATCACCCAGGGCGATGTCATGGTCGTGCCCGATGCGCGGCTGGATGACCGTTTTCACGACAATCCGCTGGTGTCCGGGGAAACGAACCTCCGGTTCTATGCCGGGGTGCCCCTGCATTCGCCCGAAGGCCATCCGCTGGGCGCACTGTGCATCATCGACACAGAGCCGCATGGTGACTTCGGCGAGGAAGACAAGGACCGCTTGCGCGAGCTGGCCCGCATGGCGGGGGATCGGCTGGAGTTGCGCCGGGTCGAGGTCTGCGCCGAGCATGCCCGCGAGGAGGCCCAGGCGCGTGCCCAGCAGGAGCGCGCCAATGCGGCGCTTGCCGCCGCCGCCGCGCAACAGGCCGATTCCGACATGGCGCGCAAGCGCGAGAACGACGACCTGCGCAAGCTCTCCAGCTTCGATCCGTTGACGGGCCTGGCCAACCGCGGCATCTTCTATCGGCGCGTGGAGGAGGTGCTGTCGCATCCCTCGTCAGCGGCCATCCTCATGGTGGACCTGGACGGTTTCAAGGACATCAACGACACGATGGGCCACGCGGTGGGCGACGTGATCCTGCGCGAACTGGCCGCCCGGCTGGCGCGCACCGTGGGGCTTTGCGACACGGTCGCGCGCCTGGGCGGGGACGAGTTCGCCATCCTGCAGCCCAACGTCATGGACCTCAAGCAGGCGACCGAGTTGGCGCAGGCGGTACTGGCGCGCGTTGCCGAACCGATTTCCGTGCAGGGGCAGGAGTTGCGGCTGACCGCCAGCTGCGGCGTGGCACTGGCGCCGCTGCATGCCCACGAGGCGCTCGAGCTGGTGGGCAATGCCGACCTGGCGCTGGTGAAGGCGAAGGCCGTCGGCCGGGGCCGGATCTTCGTCTTCGTGCCCAACCTGAGGCTGGAGGCCGTGGCCCGGCGCCTGTATGGCATGGAGTTGCACCGGGCGGTCGCCAATGGTGAGTTCCTGCTTTTCTACCAGCCGCAGATCAAGCTGGCGAGCGGCGAACTGACGGGCGCCGAAGCCTTGCTGCGCTGGCGGCATCCGCAATTGGGCTTGCTGGCGCCGGGGGTTTTCCTGCCTTCGCTGGAGGGCGGGCCCCTGGCGGCCACCGTGGGGTCATGGGTGCTGGACGAGGCCTGCAGCCAGGCCGCCTTCTGGCGGCGCAGCGGCGCCCATGATTTCCGCATCGGGGTGAATCTTTTCGGCGTGCAGTTCCGCGTGGGAGACCTGGCGACCGAGGTCATGGAGACGCTGGCGCGCCACGGCCTGCCGCCAGAGGCGCTGGAGCTGGAGATCACCGAGAACATCGTGCTGAACAATGACGATACGGCGCTCGAGATCCTGCGGCGCCTGCGCGCGCATGGCGTGGGCATCTCCTTCGATGACTTCGGCACGGGCTATGCGTCGCTGAGCCTGCTGAAGACGCACCCGCTCACGCGCATCAAGATCGACCGCTCCTTCGTCAGCGGGATCCTGGAGTCGAAACGCGATGCCACGGTGATCCGGGCGATCCTGGACGTGGCGCACAGCTTCGACCTGTGCACCATCGCCGAGGGCATCGAGACCGATGCGCAACGCGAGCGCTTGCTGGCCGAGCATTGCGAGGAGGGACAGGGCTATCTGTTCGGCAGGCCATTGCCGGCACAGCAGTTTGCGCAGACTTTCGGTCTCGAGGCGGCCTTGCGGATATCGGCCTGAGCCAGGCGCAGGGCTGGCTGGGCGGCTGACGTTGATGTAATAATAAGAACTATTTTCAAATACGGCGCTGCACGCCGATCTTCGCAACGCCATGCCTCCCTCCGTTGAATCCAGTCGGCAGCAGGTCCTGCACGGGCTCTACGCCGAGAATCACTCCTGGCTGGTCTCGCTGTTGCTGCGCCGCATGCGGCATCAGGGCGACGCGCAGGACATCGCATCCGAGACCTTCTGCCAAGTGGTCGCGTCGCGCGAGGACCCCAGCCTCATCCGCGAGCCGCGCGCGTATCTCACGCGCATCGCCAAGCGCCTGGTCTATCACCTGTATCGCGATCGCGAGATCGAGCGGGCCTATCTGCAGTGGCTGGAGACCGCGTCGCCCGATCACGCCCCGTCGGCCGAGGCGCGCGCGATGGCCATCCAGGCGATCGCCCAGCTGGACCGCCTGCTTGACGGCTTGCCGCGCGACGTGCGCCGGGCCTTCCTCTATAGCCAGTTCGACGAGATGGGCTATGACGAGATCGCCGCCAGGCTGGGCGTTTCGACCCGCACCGTGGCGCGCCACATCAAGCAGGCGCTGCTGCACTGCGTGGCCGTGGCCCAGGCATGAGCGGCGTGGCAAGACGCGCGGCGACGCACGACAAGGAGGACGCCCAGGCCGCGACCGAGGCCGCGGTCGACTGGATGGTGAGGCTGCGTTCGGGCGCCGCCACGGCCGAGGATCGCCTTGCCTTCGACGCCTGGCGCGCGCAGCCGGATCACGAGGCGGCCTGGCAGCGCGTGCAGGCCGCCCTGCAGCCCGCCTGTCTGGCCGCGGGCAACGGCGCCGCCTGGCCGGCACGCGAGGTGGCGCGCGACATCCTGCTGCGCCCGCGACGGCGGGTCGTGCTGAAGTCGCTGGTGGCGATGGGCACGGGCGCGGCCCTGGGCGGCGTGGTGGCGAACCGCTACCTGCCGCTGTCCGAGCTGGGCGCCGATCTGCGTACCGGCACGGCCGAGCGCCGCCATTACGCCTTGCAGGACGGCAGCGACCTGGCCTTGAACGCCCGCTCGGCCGCCGACGTCGCCTATACCGCTGAACGGCGCGAGGTCCGCCTGCGAGCGGGCGAACTCGTGGCCAGCGTGGTGGCGGACGCGGTGCGCCCCTTCGTCGTCTTGACGCGGGAAGGCGGCGTGCTGGCCCTGGGCACGCGCTTCCTGGTGCGCCAGGAAGCCGGGCGCACGCGCGTCGCGGCCTTGTCGCACGACGTCGAGATCCGTACGCGGCATGGCGCCAGGCGGGTCCTGCGCGAAGGGGAAGGAGCGGTCTTCGATGCCGCGCGCATCGACGGCTTCGACGCCGCGGGCATCACCGGCGCCGAATGGCTGGAAGGCCATCTGCTGGTGAACCAGCGGCCGCTGGCCGAGGTGGTGGCCGAATTGCAGCGCTATCGCCGTGGCGTGCTGCGCGTGGCGCCCGATGCGGGACGCCTGCTGGTTCAAGGCGGCTTTCCCCTGGATGACGTGGCCGCCTCCCTGGCGGGCCTGGCCGACACCCTGCCCATCCGGGTGCGCGACTATGGCGGCTGGCTGACGCTGATCGAACGCCGGGTGTAGGCCACTCGGCCTCGATCGGCAGTTTGGTGAATATTTGTAAATTCGTGTCCGGTTCCGGCTCCTCGACGACACAAGCCTTGCAGAGTCCATAATCGGAGAGCCTCCATGCCCTGCCCCACCGGGTTCCGTCCGCGCGCGCCAGCCCTTGCGGTCGCTGCCCTGCCCGTCGCGCTGGCGTTGGCCGCCAGCACGCTGGCCACGCCCGTCCTGGCCCAGTCCATCCCGCCCGGCCAGTCGGATGCCTTGCACGTCTATGCCTTGCCTGCCGGTCCGCTGGCCGACACGCTCAATCGCATTTCCTTGCGCAGCGGGCGGGTCATCTCGGTCGATCCCGCGCTGGTGGCCGGCCGACAGGCCGGCGCGGTGCAGGGAATGTTCGACGCGGAAGAGGCGGTGCGCCGCGCGTTGGCGGGCACGGACCTGGAAAGCGTCACCACGCCCAGCCGCGCGATCACCGTCAGGCCGGCGCCCGCGCCGGTGCGCGGCGCCTCGCAACTGGCGCCGGTGATGGTGGCGGCCACGCTGGTCGATCCAACCGTCACGGAAGGCACGCGTTCCTATACCGCGCGCGCGGTCTCCATGGGCAAGAGCACGCACTCCTTGCGCGAGACGCCGCAATCCATCACGGTGCTGACCCGCCAGCGCATGGACGACCAGAACGTCACGACGCTGGGCCAGGCCATGGACTACGTCACCGGCGTGAAGGCAAGCCCGACGGGCACGGGCATCGTGAACATCGAGTCGCGCGGCTTCCTCATCAACGAATACCTGGTCGACGGCCTGCCGTTCAAGGGCGGGCAGGGCATGTGGGGCAACGCCCTGATGGACCTGGGCATCTATGACCGCGTGGAAGTCTGGCGTGGTCCCACGGGCCTGCTGGAAGGCGCGGCCGAGCCCAGCGGCACGATCAACCTGGTGCGCAAGCGCGCGCTGGCCGAGCCCGGCTTCAAGGGCGCGGTGTCGGTGGGCACCTGGGACCGCTATCGCGCCGAGATCGACGGCACGGGCGCGCTGACCGAGGATGGCCGCCTGCGCGCGCGTGGCGTGGTGATCGAGGATCGCGCGGGCAGCCACCTGCACCGGGTCTATTCGGATCGCCGCACGGTCTATGGCACGCTGGAGTACGACTTCACGCCGTCGACCACGCTGTCGGTGGGCGGCACGTGGCAGGAGGGCGGCTCGCTGGTGTTCGTGGGCCTGCCGCAGTACGCGGACGGCCGCAACATCGACGTGCCGCGCTCCACCTACCTCGGGTCGAAGGATGCCAACAAGGATGACAACGCGCTCAGCTACTTCGCCGAGCTGGAGCATCGCCTGGCCGACGGCGGCAAGTTCCGCCTGAATGCCAGCCATTCGGTGCGCAGGACCTGGCTGAACCGCTACATGACGCACAGCTACATCGACCCCGTCACGAACGACGTCACGATCCGTGCCGCGCGCCAGCGCTCGCGCCAGGAGAACAAGGGCGTGGACGCTTTCCTGACGTTGCCGGTGGACGCCTGGGGCCTGCGCCACGAGATCACGGCGGGCGCGAACTACCAGGAATACCAGGGCGGGCAGGTGCAGGCGCCGTTCGTGTCGTTCCGCCAGAACATCGACCGGCCCGACCTGGGCGTGGCCCCCACGCTGTTCGAGCCGGGCGAGTTGCCGCGCACCCAGGTGACGCAGTACGGCGTGTATGCCCAGGCCCGGGTGAAGCCCGTCGAACCCGTGACCGTGCTGCTGGGCGGACGCTATGCCTGGTGGGACACCCGCGATCCGGATGCGCCGGACAGCGACCAGCGCATCAAGGCCGAGTTCGTGCCCTATGCGGGCCTGGTCGTGGACCTCGACGCGCATCATTCGGCCTATGCCAGCTACAGCCGCATCTTCAGCCCGCAGACCGAGCAGTCGGCGGGCGGCGGCTTCCTTGCGCCGCGCGTGGGGCGGCAGGTGGAGCTTGGCATCAAGGGCGAATACCTGGACCAGCGGCTGAACACGCACCTGGCGGTGTTCCGCATCGACGACGTGAACCGCGCCATCGCGGACCCGGACAACGAGGACTTCTCGCTGGCTGCGGGCAAGGTACGCAGCCAGGGCGTCGAGGCCGAGGTGTCGGGACGCCTGACCCCGCAGTGGGAAATGAGCGCCGGCTATGCCTATACCTCGACCAGGTATCGCGAGGGCGCCGACAACGAAGTGGGCCTGCCGTACAACTCGGCCTATCCACGCCACAACTTCTCGTTGTGGACGAAATATCGCTTTGCCGATGGCGTGCTCGACCGGGTGTCGGTGGGCGGCGGCCTGCGCTGGCTCAGCGAGCAGTACGTGCAACGCGGCGACGCGCGCTGGACGCAGCCGGCCTACACCCTGGTGGACCTGCAGCTGGGCTATGCCTTGCGTCCCGACATGGACCTGACGTTGACGGTCACCAACCTGTTCGACAAGCGCTACTTCAAGAAAATATCGGGCCATGAGTTCCGCCAGACCTACTACGGCGAACCGCGCGGCGCGATGCTGACCTTGCGCGGCGCGTTCTGATGGCGGTTGCCGTGGCCGAGGGCGCCCGCGCCGGGATCGCGCGGGCGCATGCCGCCGCGCAGCGCGCGCGGTGGCTGCGCCTGGCGCTGATTGCGCTGGGACTGGCGTTCAGCGTGGCGATGGACGTCTCGCTGGGGGCGGCGGCGTTCGCGCCGGGCGAGATCCTGGCGGCGATCCTGTCGCCGGGCAGTGTCGAGGCCGAGACGGCGGTCATCGTGTGGTCGCTGCGCTTGCCCTACGCGCTGATGGCCGTGCTGGTGGGCGCCGCGCTGTCGCTGGCGGGCGCCGAGATGCAGACCATCCTGGACAACGCGCTGGCCGACCCCTTCACGCTGGGCGTGTCCTCGGCCGCCTCGCTGGGCGCGGCCCTGGTCATCGTGCTGGGCCTGCAGATTCCCGGCGTGCCCGCGGGCTGGAGCCTGGCGGCCAGCGCCTTTCTCTTCGCCTTCGGCTCGGTGCTGCTGCTGCAGGCCGTCACGCGTGGCGGGCGCGGCGGCCGGCAGACGATGGTGCTGTTCGGCATCGCCATGGTGTTCTCCTTCAACGCGCTGGTGGCGCTGCTGCAGTACATCGCCAACCCCGAGGACCTGCAGCAACTGGTGTTCTGGAGCATGGGCAGCCTGGCGTTGTCCAACTGGCCCAAGCTGCAGGCGCTGGGCCTGGTGCTGCTGCTGGTGCTGCCTTTCACGCTGCGGTCGGCCTGGCGCCTGAATGTGCTGCGCATGGGCGAGGACCGCGCGCGTACCCTGGGCGTGGACGTGGGCCGCCTGCGGCTGGGGGCCTTGCTGCGGGTCAGCCTGCTGGCGGCCACGGCGGTGGCCTTCGTCGGGGCCATCGGCTTCGTGGGGCTGGTCGGGCCGCACGTGGCACGCATGCTGGTGGGCGAGGATCACCGCCATTTCCTGCCGGCCAGCGCCCTGGTCGGTGCCCTGTTGATGTCGCTGGCGTCCATTGCCAGCAAGACGCTGGTGCCCGGCGTGCTGCTGCCCGTGGGCATCGTCACCGCGCTGGTGGGCGTGCCGGTGTTCCTGGGGTTGATCCTGCGCCGGGAGCGCCGATCATGAGCGCGATGCCGAGCCACGCCTTGCAGGACGTGGCGGCGCCTGGCGGCCTGCGCGTGCGCGGGTTGCGGGCAGGCTACCGCCGCAAGCCGGTGATCGATGGGCTCGATCTCCCCGACCTGCGGCCGGGCAGCGTGGTGGCCTTGCTGGGGCCGAACGGCGCGGGCAAGAGCACCTTGCTGAAGACGCTGGCAGGCATCGTGCCGTGCACGGGCGAGATCTCGCTGGATGGCTTGCCGCTGGCCGCGATGCCGCCCGCCGAGCGCGCGGCGCGCGTGGGCTACATGCCGCAGCGGCTGCCGGACGATCTGGACATGACGGTGCTGGACAGCCTGTTGAGCATCTTGCGGCTGCGTACGGGCCGTGCGCCGATCACGAGTGACGCCGCGATGGCGCGGGCCATGGATACGCTGGATCACCTGGGCATCGCGGCGTTGGCGATGTCGCCGCTGCACGGGCTGTCGGGGGGGCCAGCGGCAGATGGCAAGCCTGGCACAGGCCCTGGCGCCGGACCCTGGCGTGTTGCTGCTGGACGAACCCACCAGTGCGCTGGACCTGCGCCATCAGGTAACGGTCATGCGCACCCTGCGCGCCCTGGCTGGCGAGGGCAGGCTGGTGATCGTCGTGCTGCACGACCTGAGCCTGGCCGCGCGCTGGGCCGACGAGGTCGTCGTGCTGAAGGCAGGCGTGCTTTGCGCGGCCGGCACGCCCCTGTCGGCGCTGACCCCCGAGACGCTGGCGCGGGCGTATGGCGTGCGCGCCCGTGTGGAGACCTGCGCGCGGGGTTACCTGAGCGTGCATGCGGACGAGGCCATCGATGCCGATCCCTCGCATTGAGTGGCGAGCGCCGTTGCTGGCGGCCATGTTGGGGTGGTCGGCCCTGTCCGGCGCGTTTGCGCAGACGCCCGACGCTGGCGCCTATCCCGTCACCGTGACCGATGTCGCGGGACGCGACGTCCACCTGGCGCGCGAGCCCCGCCGCATCTTCCTGCAGAACGGCGGCCACCTGCTTGCGCTGGCGCTGTTGAATCGCGAAGACCCTTTCGCGGGGCTGGTCGCCTGGGAAAACAATCTGGGGAATTCCGACCCGACCATCTGGAACCTGATGCGCCAGCGCTGGCCGCAAGGTGGGCAGGTGCCTGAGCTGCATTTCGACGCGAGCGGCAACGCCGACCTGGAGCGGCTGGTGCGCATGAAGCCCGACCTGCTGGTGCTGGAGTTGCGCGCGCGGCCGGCCGTGGAGCGCGGGCCGGCCCAGGCGGTGCTGGCGGCGCTGAACATTCCAATCCTTTATGTGGACGCGTCCATCGACCCGCTGGGCAACACGCCGCGCACGATCCGGGCCCTGGGGCAGGCGGTGGGCCAGCAGGCCCGCGCCGAGGAGTACCTGGCGTTCCACGCGGCCCGCTGGCAGGCGCTGCAGGCGGGCATCACGCAGTCCCGCGAGGCGGGCATGGCCGCGCCGCGCGTCTTCATCGAGAGCCGGGCCGGGCGGCTGGGCCTGGACCAGTGCTGCTATTCGCAGGGGCGCACGTCCTGGGGCCAGATGGTCGATGCCGCGGGGGGCAGCAATTACGCCACGCCGCTGCTGCGCGGGTCCACGGGCGACATCGCGCTGGAACGCCTCATCCGTGACCGGCCCGATCACTACGTGATGACGGGCACGGCGCGCGTGCGGCGCGGCGCGCGCGTCATCCCTTTCGGTTATGGCGCGACCCGCGAGGCGGCCGCTGCGGTCATGGCCGACCTGATGGCGCGGCCGGCCTTCAGGCTGGTCGCGCGCACGCCGGCGGATTGCGCCCAGGGGTTGTATCACCAGTTCTACACCAGCGCCTACAACATCGCCGCGCTGGAGTACCTGGGGCGGATGATGTATCCGGCCACGCTGGGGCACCTGGATCCGGCGGGAACCTACCGGGAGATCATTCGGCGCTACACGCAGATTCCGGATGCCCCTTTCCTGTTCCACCTGAGCCGGGGTTTCGGCGATGGACGCGATTGCGAAAAGGACGCGGCAGGCTGAACGTTCGCGCCTGGATTGCTCAGCGCTGGACGGGCGGGCGGTCCAGGTCCACGGTGCCGCGATAGGCGATCAGGCGCCGCGTGCCGGGCCAGTTGGCGCGGATGTCGAAGGCATAGCGGCCATCGGCCTCGCGCTCGCTGGTCTCGATGCGCGGGGTCAGGAAGCCGGGCAGGGGGATGCCCAGGAGACTGGCGCGCCCCGCGCGCATGCGCAGGCCGGTGGCGTCCGCCTCGACCTCATAGCGCAGGCGCAGCGGACCGAAGGACTCCACCAGGTGATTGTCGCGCAGGACCAGGGTGGTGACGGTGTGGCGCGCCAGCATGTGGCGTGTCCAGATTTCCCTGTCGGGCGTGGCGTCCAGCTCGAAGCGCAGCGGACGGGCCATGCTGGTGGGCGGGAAACCCATGGCGCGCATGAGCAGGCGGCCGATGGCGGATTCCGCGCCGTCGACCACGATATGGCCGCCCAGGGTGTGCTGGCCTTGCAGGGAGTGGAAGCGACGGACGGCGGCGGGCAGGAGGGCGTAGCGGGGGCCCAGGAGCTGTTCGTAGAGGGACGCGCGTGGAGTCATGGCTGCTTTCAGTTGCGGCTGAAATATTAAACGTCCTTGTCAGCCCGTGGCACATTTCGCGGCCATGAAATTGTTTTCACTGGCCATTCGCCGGGCGCCGCGATGCTGCGGGAGCCAACGTTTTTTCCTATGCGCGCATAGGCAAGCCGTATTTGTCGGGGGCGGGCGGCGTTCCTAAGATGCTCGCAAGCCCGGGCGGTACCGGGCACACCCGGCCAGGCCGGAGTGACACAAGGCGGCTCAAACCGCCAAGCAAGGGGAATGCCATGTCCACACGCCACATCCTGGGCGCGCTGTGCGCCGCCATCTCGTTGCTTGCCACGCCCGCGCAGGCGCAGCAAGCCTTTCCCAGCCATCCCGTCCGCCTGATCGTGCCGCAGTCCGCGGGCTCGGGCGGCGACGTGGTCGCCCGTCTCATCAGCGACAAGCTGGGCGCCTCGCTGGGCCAGCCCGTGGTGGTGGAAAACCGTCCGGGCGCCAATGGCGTGATCGCGGCATCCTTCGTGGCCAAGTCGGCGCCCGACGGCTATACCCTGATGCTGGCCGGCGTCTCGCAGATCAGCTTCAATCCGCACCTGTACCAGAACCTGCCCTACGACGCCGAGAAGGATTTCTCGTATGTCGCGCCGGTGATCGACACGCCTTTCATCGTGGTGGCCAGCAAGGCAAGCGGCATCACGTCGATGCAGGCGCTCATCGAGCGCGCCCGTGCCAAGCCCAATACGCTGACCTATGGCAGCGCGGGCGCCGGCAATTCGACGCACCTTTCCACCGAGATGGTCGCCGACGCCGCGGGCATCACGCTCATGCACGTGCCCTACAAGGGGTCCGGCCCTGCCTTGAACGCCGTCCTGGCCGGCCAGATCGATCTCATGACCAGCGTGCTGGGCGCGGCCCTGCCGCAGGTGACGGCGGGCAACGTCGTGCCCCTGGCCGTGCTGGGCGAGCAGCGCATCGCGGAGGTGCCTGACGTGCCGACGCTGAAGGAGCTGGGCCTGAAGGCACCCACCATGCCCGGCTGGTTTGCCATCGTCGGCCCCGCCGGCCTGGACCCCCAGGTCGTGGCGCGGCTGAACGCCGCGACGCAGGCCGCCGTGAACGACGCCGGCATCCAGGCGCGCCTGAAGGCCCTGTACTTCCTGCCCTTTGCCGGCACCGCCGACGAGATCCGCAAGCGCGCGGGCGAAGACTCCGCCTTCTGGGGCGAGTTCGTGCGCCGCGTGGGCGTGCAGGTGGAGTAAGGCGCCAGGCGCGCCCGGGCCGTGTTCAACCGTCCAGGCGCGTCACGCCCTGCCAGCGTCCATCGTCGATCATGTCCCTGATCAGCGCCCGGGCCAGTTCGCGCACCGCCTTGCAGGCCAGGCTCTGCTGGGCCGAGGCGGACAGGCACAGCGATGCCCGCCGCGTGAACACGTGGTCCGAAATGGGAATGCCCACGAGGTCCTGTCCCTTGGCGTCCGGGTCGCCCAGCGCCGAGGCCGGCAGGATGGTCCAGCCGCGGCCGGCCCGCACCAGTGCCAGCAGCACCGACACCGCGCTGGTCTCGGCGATCAGGTTGAACGCCAGGCCGGCGTCGCTGAAGGCGCGCTCGGACAGGACGCGGATCGAGTTCGGGAAGCTGGGCAGCACCAGCGGCAGCGCCGCGACGCCCGCCAGGCTGATGGCGCGCGCGCCGTCGGGCAGCGGCAGGCCCACCAGCAGCAGCTGTTCGTCCAGGACCGGCGTGGCTTGCATATGGTCGGGACGCTGCCCCACGTCCATGGCCAGCGCCAGGTCCAGCCGCTGCCGCACGACCGATTCCGCCAGGTCGGCGTTGCTGCCTTCGATCAGCTCCAGCATGACTTCCGGGTATGCCTGCCGGACCGCGTCGAAGAGTGGCACGGCGACCACGCGCGAGGCGCTGGTGGACAGTCCGAAGCTCACGTGGCCCGACGGCGTGTCGCGGCCATGTTCGACCGCCGCCCTTGCCGCATCCACCTGGCGCAGGACCTGCTTCGCGTGGCTGTACAGCAGCCTGCCGGTCTCGGTGGGGCGCACGCCGGCCGGGCCGCGCACCAGCAGTTGCGCGTTGAATTCGTTCTCCAGCTTGGCCACGTGCTGGCTGAGCGAGGGCTGGGCCACGTGCAGCGATTCGGCGGCCGCGGTGATGCTCTCCAGTTCCACGATCCGGGTGAAGTATTTCAGCTGGCGTAAATCCATGGGTCGTTCCGATAGGGCAGCCTGGCGTGCCCGGCATGGAGCGGCCAGCGCGGGGACATGCTCGCCCCCGCGCCTAAGTCTAGCAAGGCTTGCGCCGTGCACACGGCGCAATCGTTCTGGCAACTGCCTCGACGCCTTCTTTCGTCTTTCCGGCGTATCGCATCGGCTTCCGATGCGTGCGCGCCCTTTCCTGTCTTCCCTTCCTGGATGTGCTCATGTCTTCCGATAACCCGACCGCCTGGCGCGTCACGCCGCAACAGTACGAAGCCTCGCGTCCCGCCACCCATCGCGTGCCGGCGCCGGCATCGCGCTACCTGGCGATGCGCGATGGCTGCCGCCTGGCCATCGATGTCTACGTGCCGGTGCCGCTGGCGGACCAGGCAGCGCCTGCCGCGTTTCCCACCATCACGCTGTTCACGCCGTACTACCGCCGTTTCAGGATGGCGCCCGGCGCGACTGGCGAGTGCGCGCCCAACACCGCCAAGTTGCGCGACTACCTGGTGCCGCGTGGCTATGCCGTCGTGGTGATCGACGTGCGTGGCACGGGGGCGAGCTTCGGCACGCGCGACAGCTTCCGCTCGCCGCGCGAGCGTGACGACAGCAAGGAGGTGGTGGACTGGATCGTGGCGCAGCCCTGGTCCGATGGCGTGGTGGGCGCCACCGGCATTTCCTATCTGGGCGCGGCCTCGGATTTCCTGGCAAGCACCGGCCACCCGGCGGTGCGGGCCATCGCGCCTTTGTTCTCGGTGTGGGACACCTATGCCGACAACTACTTTCCTGGCGGCCTGCAGCTCAAGGCGCTGACGCAGAGCTACGACGACCTGATGGTGGCGCTGGACCATGACCAGCGCCAGATGCTGTCGCGCTTCGTGTATTACGCGAATCCCGGTTTCGCGGGCCCCCAGCCCGTGGACGAGGACCCGGACGGCGCGCTGCTGGCCCAGGCCGTGCACGAGCACCTGGGCAACTTCCGCCAGACGGAGTTCATGCCGGAGTTCCGCTTCCGCGAAGATCCGCTGCCCTATGACGAGACCTTCAGCTCCGCCTCCTTCAGCCCCTACAGCCTGGCCGCCTCCATCCCCAAGGACGTGGCCGTGCTGTCGGTATCGGGGTGGATGGATGGCGGCGGCTACATGAACGGCGCCATCTCGCGCTACCTGACCCTGTCGGAAAACCGCCGGCACCTGATGCTGGGGCCGTGGGACCATGGCGCGCGCATCGACATCTCGCCGTGGCGCAAGCAGGAGATGGCCGAGGCGCCCTGGCTGGGTGAAGTGCTGCGCTTTTTCGACCACTATCTGCTGGGTCGCGACACGGGCCTGGACCGGGAGGCGCCGATCCACTATTACGCCCTGCATTCGGAACAGTGGCGCGCCGCCAGCCAGTGGCCGCCCCTGCCGCAAGCGCAGGACACGCCGCTTTACCTGTCCGCCGGCGCGGCGCTGGCGGGCCAGGCCGATGCGGCCGCCACGCAGGCCGACTACCAGGTGGACTTCACGCTGGGCACGGGGCAGGGCACGCGCTATGAGCGCATCGCCGCCATCAACAGCACGTCCTATTACCCCGACTGGCAGGGCCGCACCGACCGCATGCTGAGCTTCACGTCCGCGCCGCTGGCGCAGGCGATGGAACTGGCAGGCCATGCCGTGCTGGAACTGTTCGTCGCCAGCAGCGAACGCGACGGCGCGCTGTTCGCCTACCTGACCGAGATCGAGGCGGATGGCACCGAGCGGTATGTCAGCGAAGGCTTGTTGCGTCTCCTGCACCGCAAGGAGTCGCCGTGTCCGGACAGCTACCGCACGACCTGGCCCTTCCATTCCTGCCGCAAGGACGACGCCGCGCCGCTGGTGCCGGGGCGGCAGGAATTCGTGCGCCTGGCGTTCATTCCCACGGCGTGGCGTTTCTCCGCCGGCAGCCGGGTGCGCCTGTCGATCGCGGGGGCCGACAAGGACCACTGCGGGCAAGTGCCGCATGGCCGGCCGCCGCGCCTGAGCGTGGGGATGGGCGAAGGCCAGGCCTCGCGGGTGCTGCTGCCCTGGAAAACCGCCTGACGCTGGCCTGGCGGCGCCGCGTCGGGCAAGGGCTTGCCGCGGCGTTATGATCGCTGCCTTGAAAAGCGGCGGTGCGAAGGAGCGGCGGTGGGCGGCGAGGGCGGCCTCTCGCTGGCAGGGCGTGGGCATGGTCACGGCGGGATCCCTGCTGTGCTGGGCGGCCACGCGCGAACGCGGGCGATAATTCCGCTTTGCCCATGGCGACCGACATCATGACCGACACCGACGCGCTGCCTGACCTGCAGGCGCTGGCCAAGCGCCTTTTCGACCTGGAGATCAAGGCCGGGCTGGCCGACGACATGCTGGACCAGCTCAACCAGACGATCTTCCGCCAGCAACGCCAGATCGAGCTGCTGGGCAAGGAACTGTTCGAGTTGCGGCGGCAGGGGCAGGAAGGCCCCGGTACGCCGCGCAACCTGCGCGACGAACTGCCTCCGCATTACTAGGCCCACCCCCGAGGCGCTGGCGCGCGCGCCCCTTCAAGGGGGCGATGCTGGCGGACCGGCGGAGCCGGCTCCGCTGCGTCCCGGCTCGTTGCGGCTTTCCTCTCGGACTTCGAACGCCAGGAACAGCGTGACCTGGGATGCATTGAAGTTGTCGTCGGACACCATCACCAGCGTGGCGTTGCCGTTGGGCAGGCGCGGGCCCCAGGCCATGCCTTCCAGGTTGTCCAGGCGCGTGTCCAGCGTCGTCAGGTCCAGCACCAGCTGCTTCGTCACCGGCGTGAAGGCGCCGGGCCGCAACCGTTCCTGGCCACGCACGTCGCTGCCCGTGGACAGGTCCGCCAGGTAAAGCCGGAGGAAGTTGCGCATGGGGCCGTCTGCCGGTTGCACCGCCGCGCGTTCCAGCACCAGCAGCCGGGTGGCATCCAGGGCCAGGATCTCCGACACGCCGTTGTCCGCGTGGCGTCCGTGCGCGGGACGCGCCGGAATCGGGTCCACCGGATACGCCACCTGGGCCAGCATCCCGCCTTCTCGGTCGATGCGCGTGAACCGCGCCCAGCCGCCTTCATCGGGCGTGGGCGCCGGCCCGTCCTGCGCCAGCGGCCCCTCCATGCCCACCCACAGCGATTGCCCGTCCGGCGTGAAGGTCAGCCCCTCGAAGGCCAGGTTGCGGCGTGGCCCCTGGATGCGCAGGCGGTGGACACCGAAGCCCGGCAGCGTGGGCAGTTGCGCCTGCAGCTGGCCGGCGGGACTCATGCGGACGATGCCGGGCGGCAGGCCCAGCGCCCGGTCGCCTTCGCCAGCCAGCCAGAAGCCGGGCGCCAACGGGTCCCATCGCACCGCTTCCCAGTCCGGCACGTCGCCGCCCGCCCACAAGTAGCGCCACGGGTCGGGATAGGGCGTGCCGTCCGCCTGCCGCAGCACGCGCATGCCGGTGAAGGTCACGCCGTGCAGGCCATCGGCGTCCAGGTCCAGCGTGGCGGTGTAGACCCGTGCCGGGGCGTGCTGGGAGCGGTCATCGCTGACCAGCAGCCATTTCCGCGTGGCCGGGTCGTAGTCCAGGCCGGACAGGCCGCCCACGCGCGTGCCGTCGACCATCAGGCCGGCGGGCAGCGTGGCGCTGCCCAGCAGGCGCAGGCCGGGCAGCGCGGGCGTCGGGGAGGGCGCTTGCGCGAGCACGGCCTGTGGCGCCACGGCCAGCCAGCAGGCAATGAAAGCAGTTCGACAGAATTTCCGGAAATAGAGTGGTGACACGATATATGAGTCGCGCGAGCGGAATCTGATAAATCCCATGTGTTCAATGCAGGTTATCCCGGGTGTCTAAGGGTAAATATATCGCTATACGATCCTTTCACTTTGCTTTCTCCGTGTCTGGAGTCGATCGTGGAATTGTTGGACAACCTCATGCTGGGCTTCTCGGTGGCCTTCACGCCCGAGAACCTGCTTTATGCCCTGCTGGGCTGCATCCTGGGCACGCTGGTGGGGGTGCTGCCTGGCCTGGGTCCAGTGCCCACCATCGCCATGCTGCTGCCCATCACCTATGTGCTGCCACCCATCGCCGGCCTGATTATGCTGGCTGGCATCTATTACGGCACGCAGTATGGCGGCTCGACCACGGCCATCCTGGTGAACCTGCCGGGTGAGACCGCTGCCGTGGTGACCGTGCTGGATGGGCACCAGATGGCGCGCAATGGCCGCGCCGGTGCGGCGCTGGCGCTGGCGGCGATCGGCTCGTTCTTCGCTGGCAGCTTCGCCACCCTGCTGATCGCGGCGTTCGCGCCGCCGCTGGCGGAGATCGCGTTCAAGTTCGGTCCCGCCGAATATTTCTCTTTGATGGCGTTGGGCTTGATCGGTGCCGTGGTGCTGGCGTCGGGCTCGCTGCTGAAAGCCATCGGGATGATCCTCATCGGCCTGCTGCTGGGCATGGTCGGCACGGACGTGAACTCGGGCGTGGCGCGCTACGACTTCGGCATCCCGGAACTGCAGGACGGTATCGACTTCGCCATCGTCGCCATGGGCGTGTTCGGCCTGGCCGAGATCATGTCCAACCTCGAGCAGAAAGAGAACCGCGTCGACATCACCGACAAGGTGGGCTCGCTGTATCCGAACCGGCAGGAAATGAAGGAGGCGGCGCCCGCCATGCTGCGCGGCACGGCGCTGGGCTGCATGCTGGGCCTGCTGCCGGGCGGCGGCGCGACGCTGTCGTCGTTCTCTTCCTACACGCTGGAAAAGAAGATATCGAAGGAGCCGGAGCGTTTCGGCAAGGGCCATCCCGCCGGCCTGGCGGGGCCGGAGTCGGCCAACAACGCGGGCGCGCAGACCTCCTTCATTCCGCTGCTCACCCTGGGCATACCGGGGAACGCCGTGATGGCGTTGATGGTGGGGGCCATGACCATCCACAACATCCAGCCCGGCCCGCAGGTCATGACGAGCCATCCGGAACTGTTCTGGGGCCTGGTGGCGTCGATGTGGATCGGCAACCTGATGCTGGTGGTGCTGAACCTGCCGCTGGTGGGCCTGTGGGTGAAGCTGCTGAAGGTGCCCTACCGCATCCTGTTTCCGGCCATCCTGGTGTTCTGCACGGTTGGCGTCTATTCCCTGAACTACAACGTCTTCGACATCTACATCACTGCCGTCTTCGCGATGGTGGGCTATGTGTGGGCGAAGCTGAAGTGCGAAGGCGCGCCGCTGCTGTTGGGTCTGGTGCTGGGTCCCATGATGGAAGAGAACTTCCGCCGGGCGCTGCTGCTCTCGCGCGGGGAATTCATGACCTTCATCGAGCGTCCGCTGTCGGCGTCGCTACTGGGCGCGGCGCTGATACTGGTCGTGTTGGTGGCCCTGCCGTCGGTGAAGCGCAAGCGCCAGGAGGCGTTCGTCGAAGAGGAGTAGGTGCCGCGGCCGGTGTCGGGCTTGCGCCGCGCGATGCGAGCTCAGGCCCGTTTCACGAAGTGCTCCAGCAGGGTGCTGAGCAGCGGGCCGGTGGCGCTGAGTTCGTCCAGGTGCGCGCCTGACAGCAGCCGCAACTTGGCTTCGGTCAGTTCGGTGACGCGGATGTTGATGCGGCGCCGGTCGCGCGGATCGTGCTCGCGGCTGACCAGGCCCATGCGCTCCAGGCGGCCGACCAGTTCGCCCGCGCTGTGATGGCGCAGCAGCATGCGGTCGGCGATTTCGCCGACCGTCAGCATGTCGTCGGGAGAGCCCTTGATGGCCAGCAGCACCTGGTGCTGCTGCGGCGTGAGGCCATTGGCGGCGGCGGCCGCTTCGCTGAAGGCGAGGAACTTGCGTAATTCGTAGCGCAGCTTGGACAGCGCAATGAAGTCCGCCTTGCCGGGAACGCGCTGCGGCACGGCGGGCACGACGGGACTGTGTTCGGTGTCTGGCATCGCGGACATGGTCTGTACCCTGAGGACGTTCCATTGTACGGCTGCATGCCGCCATGGGCCGCGTGCTTGGTCGGCCCGTCCGCCGGTGCTACGCTGCGGGCCATGACAGACGCCTCGCGTACCCAGACCCTTGCCGCGCGCCGCGCCGAACTGCGCCGCATGAAGATCGGCGCCGCGGCGCTGCTGGCGCTCATGGTCGCGGGGCTCATCCTCGCGCATGCCATGGGCGGGCAGGGCGGCTGGGCCTGGCTGCGCGCCTTCTGCGAAGCGGCCACCGTGGGCGCCTTGGCGGACTGGTTCGCCGTGGTGGCGTTGTTTCGCCACCCGCTGGGCATACCGGTGCCGCACACCGCCATCATTCCCTCAAACAAGGATCGCCTGGCCGACAAGCTGGGCGTCTTCGTGCGTGACCACTTCCTGGAGCCCGGCATCTTGATGGCGCGCATCCAGGCCTTCGACCCAGCCGCACGCCTGGGGCAATGGCTGGCCGTGCCCGACAACACGCGCCGCCTGGCGCAGGGGGCGCGCCAGGCGGCACTGCAGTCGCTGGAATTGCTGGACGAGGTTGCCGTGCGCCGCGCCATCCACGGTTTCGTCATGGGCCGCCTGCACCGGTGGAACGCGGCCGCCACCGCGGGAGACGTGCTTGGCCTGCTGACGCGCGACGGCCGTCACCAGGAACTGCTGGACGCCGCGCTGGAGCGCATGGCGCAATACCTGGGCAAGGAGGAAATCCGCCAGCGCGTGTCGGCCCTGCTGGTCAAGCACGCCAGCCGTGAATGGCCGCGCCTGGTGGGCGCGGTGGAGCTGGTGTCGTCGGTGGATGACATCGCCGATCGGCTGGCCGACCGGATGTCGCGCGCGCTGCTGGAAGAGCTGCGCGACGTGCTGTCGGCGCCCGAGCATCCGCTGCGCCAGGAATACGAAGCCTGGTTCGCGGACTATGTCACGCGCCTGCGCGACGATCCCGACCTCGCACACCAGGCCGAGGCCATCAAGCAGCGCCTGATGGATCATCCCGACGTGCAGGAATACGTGCGCGGTCTGTGGGACGACATCCACGACGCCTTGCGCCGCGACCTGATGCGCGAAGATTCGGTGCTGGCGCGCCACCTGGACGACGTATTGCTGGCGCTGGGCCGCAAGGTAAGCGAGGACGCGTCCCTGCGTGACGCGATCAACGCGCATGTGATGGCCAACGCCGAGACGCTGACGGAAGACCTGCGCGAGGAGGCCTCGGCGCACATCGCGCGCACGGTCAAGGCCTGGGACGAACGCAAGCTGGTCGACGAACTGGAGCTCAGCGTGGGCCGCGACCTGCAGTACATCCGCTACAACGGCACGCTGGTGGGCGGCCTGATCGGCCTGGCCCTGCACGCCCTGGTGCTTGCCGCATCGGCGTGACACGCCTTGCTTTCGCCGGAAGATAAAAATGCCGTCAAACGACGCCGTTCGTTTCTGAAGAACGCCACGCTGGGCGCCGCTGCAGGCGGCGCGCCTCACCACTGCGTGGCATGCCACGCAAATGCTGCACGACGGTGCGGATTCCGCCCCGCCAACGTGCATGCCAGCCGTGTCGCCCGTGCCATGAAGCGGGGTGCACCACTTATCTTGACCTGCCGCAAACCCGCGCCGATAAAGGCCTGGCGGGGATGCCGCGTATCAGCGCAGGGAAGACCTGGAAATACTTGGCACGCAACTTGCATGGTTGAAGCATGAACGGCTGCCGCCGTGTCCGCTGGGGCAAGATTTCATGCGCCTCTTGAATCACTCAAGGGATCACTGCGATGCATCACCTCATGGGTTTTTCCGCCGCCAGCGCGCGGCGTCTGTGGCGCGCCGTCGTGGGCGGGGCGCTGGCCTGTCTGGCGGCCACCGCCAGCCTTCCCAGCCTGGCGGAAAAGCCGTTGCGCATCGGGGCGCCCCTGGCACTGAGCGGCGGGCTGGCCGAGGAAGGCAAGAAGCAGCAGGTGGCCTACCAGCTTTGGCTCGAACGCATCCAGGCCCAGGGAGGCATCATGATCGGCGGCGCGAAAGTGCCGGTCGAACTGGTGACCTATGACTACCAGTCCGACGAAAAGCGTGCGCAGCAATTGGCCGAGCGCCTGATCACCCAGGACCGCGTCGATTTCATGACCGCGCCCTTCGGGTCCGGCCATGCCAAGGTGGTCGCCGGCGTCGCCGAGCGCTATGGCGTGCCGGTGATCGCGGTCGCCTCCAGCGAGCCCGTGCACAACCAGGGCTACAAGCATCTGTTCGGCACCCTGGCGCCCTCCGTGGGGCTGATCGACACGATGATCGAGTATTTCACCGCGCAGCGGCCGGGGACCGGCACGATCGCCGTGCTGGGGCGCGACGACGTCTTTCCCAAGGTGATGGCGACCACGATGTCCAGGCAGGCGGCGAAGGCCGGCTTGAAGGTCGTGTACGACACGCTCTATCCCGTGGGCACGATGGACTTCAGCGCGGCGCTTACCGCGATCAAGGCGGCCAGGCCGGACTGGATATACGTCACCGGCTACACCAGCGATCTCATCCTGGCGCGCAAGCAGATGGCCGACTTGGGCGTGGATGCGCCCATCCTCACCATGGTGACGGGACCCGCCTATCCCGAGTTCGTCGATGGCCTGGGCCCGCTGGCCGAGAACGTGACCAGCGCGACGTGGTGGCACGCGTCGCAGACCTATTCCTCGGATGACGTGTTTGGCGGAACGCAGGCCTTTGCGCAGGCCGTGCGCGACCGCACCGGCAAGGATCCGGACTACGTCCATGCCTCGTCGGCCGCGGCGCTGGTGGTGCTGCAGAAGGCGGTGGAGGCCGCGGGCACGCGGGACCGTGCCAAGGTACGCGATGCGCTGGCGGGGCTGGACGTCATGACTTTCTATGGTCCGGTGAAATTCCGCGAGGACGGCATGAACATGAATCGCGAACTGCCCATCATCCAGATCCATGACGGCAATCCCGTCGTGCTGTTCCCCGTCCCCGCGCAGGCCTCCGCGTTGCGGCTGAGCGCGAAGTGAATCAACGGAAAGAACGACCGGAGACTTGCCATGCCCAAGCACCTGAGCCCCGCGCAGATCGATGATTTCCGCCAGCACGGCTACGCCTATCCCTTCGATGCCTTCGACGCACAGGAGGCCGCGCGGCTGCGCGCCCGCATCGAGTCCTACGAGCAGCAGAGCGGCTACGACGCCAACCAGACGCTGAAGATCAAGGGGCACCTGGCCTTGCCCGACCTGGTGGCGTTGGGCCGCCATCCTCGCATCCTCGACGCGGTCGAGGACCTGATCGGCCCCAACATCCTGCTTTTCGGCGCCTCCATCTTCGCCAAGGACGGCGGCGATCCGCGCTACGTCTCCTGGCACCAGGACTCGGCCTATTTCGGCCTGGATCCGCACGACGAAATCACGGCATGGGTCGGCCTGACGGACTCGACGGAGGAGAACGGCTGCCTGCGCGTGCTGCCCGGCTCGCATCGGGGGCCGGACTTCAAGCATGAGGAAACCTACGCGCCGGACAACATGCTGGCCAAGGGACAGTCGCTGATCGGCATCGATGAAAGCCGGGCCGTGTCGATGCCGCTGCGCGCGGGACAGTTTTCGCTGCACCACGAGCGCACGGCGCACAGCTCGTTGCCCAACCGGAGCACGGGCCGGCGGATGGGGTTCGCGTTCTTCTACGTGCCCACCCATGCGCGCCTGCTCAAACGGCGTGGCCGCGCCACGCTGGTGCGGGGTGTGGACGAGTACGGCCATTGGGATGCCGACGACCTGCCCACCATGGACCTCGATCCGTTGTCGATGCAGCAGCTCCGTTCCGCCTGGGGCAGCTACAAGGATGGCAAGGTATTGCAGGCCGCGGACATGTCGGCGCAGGCCTGAGGGCGTCGGGGAGCGGGGCGGGCGGGTGCTACGATCCCGCCAGTTCCCCTATCCTGCGCGCCCATGGCGCGCGTGTCTGCCATGTCCCTGGTCCTGCGCGGCATGTGCGCCGCGGACATCCCCGACGTGCTCGATGTCCAGGCCGCCGCCTATCCCGCCATCCTCAACGAAGAGGCGGGCTTCTTCCTGAATCGCCTGGCCTTGTCTCCGGCGACCTGCTGGGTGGCGCGGGATGCCGCCAGCGACGCGATGCAGGGCTACCTGGTCGCGTATCCGTGGTCGGGCGGGTTGCCGCCCGAACTCGGCCAGGCCTTGCCCTCACTGCCGGCAGGCGCCGACCATTGGTTCCTGCATGATTGCGCCGTGCATCCCCGCGCGCAGGGGCGCGGCGTGGGCAAGGCACTGTACGAAGCCGGCAGGCGCCAGGCCTGGGAGGCTGGTTTGCGACATGGCTGCCTGGTGGCACTGGCCGAGGCCGTTCCCTACTGGCTGCGGCTGGGGTACGCGACGCCGGTCGGGGTGATGCCGGGGCTGGCGGAAAAGTTGCGCCAGTATGGCGAGGGCGCCTGCTACCTGGCGCGTGCGATGGATTCAGTGGTGGACCGTGGCGCCGCGGGGCAGGGCGGCTGATGCCGCCTTCGAGCCAGCCGGCGGTGCGTCACTCAGTCCGAGATACGCCAGGATCTTGGGGAAGTGCTGGTTGATCTTTCGGCGCGCGGTCCAGCGTTCAAGAAACTTGAACTTGCAGCGTAGCCGGTAGCGGAGATCGTAGCGGCGTCCGCCCAGGCCATCCACGATGACCAGGTAAGGGCGCCCCGCACAGGTATGTGCGACGACGACATTGCACAGATTCACGTCGTTCCAGATGACACCGTTCTTGTGCAGCCAGTGCAGCATTTCGGTGATCAAGCCAAGCGCTTCCAGCTGGGAGATGGCGCCCGAGTGGAGCATGCGCTCGAGCGTCTGCGCGGCCTGGCCATCGCGGCCCCGGATCAGTTCCACCACGATCCCGTGGCCCTTCGAGGTGGCTACCGGTTGATGGATCTTGGGCAGGTGCTGCGACGTGAGCTTGCGGGTGTTGAGGTGCTGGAGGTAATGCAGCTCGAGCGCATTCTCGAGGAGGTCGGCAGATTGCCCGGCGCGGCTCACCTTGATGCACAGGGATGGGTCCAGCGGGTGTTGCCAGCATTCCCGCTGATTGCCGGTGCCGATCAGGGTGGCCAGGCTCAATGCCTCGGGTGGGTCTGTCGATGTGGCGCGGCCAGTCGAATCCATCTGCGTCTCCGCCCGTCCTCGTCGCACAAGGCAAGGATTCCCGGCATTTATTTCATGATGATGAAACAAATATTATCAGCGCTTCTTGCCTTGGAGGGCCCAGGTGGCGCGTGGAAGCCCCCTGGAATGCTTGAGTCACCTCAAGCCCAAGGGGATTCGTTGTTTTGACGCAAATTCGACGTTTGTGTCAACGTGGCGGACAGGGCCTCCGCTGCACGGAGGCTGGCGTCGGCCTAGTTGCTGTCCAGCGTGTCGCAGAGCTCGCGCGCCGCGTCCTTCACCAGTTGCACGTGGCTCGGGTTCAGGCGATGCGTGGGCATGGTCAGTGTGACGGCGCCCACCAGCTCCGTGCCGTTCTTGAAGACCGGCGCCGAGATGCCCGACAGGTCGGGCGTGCGGTCGCCGTTCAGCAGGATGACGCCGTCGCGGCGGATCTGCTCATAGACCTCGCCGATGCCGCCGCTGTAGGCGCTCAGCACGCGGCCACCCGCGCCACGCCCCATGGGCAGCACGTCGCCGGCCTTCAGGTGGTCGCGCAGCGGCTGCGGGGAATCGACCCGATACAGGCAGATGCGCTGGTCGCCCTGGCGCACGTGGAAGGCCGCGCTTTCACCGGTCTGCGCCACCAGGCGTTGCAGCAGCGGCGTGACCAGCGGTTCCAGTGAAAAGGACGCCGCGTAAAGGGCATGCAAGCGTGCCACTTCCGGACCGATAGCATAGCGACCGGTTTCCGTCTGACGGATCAGTCGGCCATGGACCAGCGAGGCAAGCAGCCGCGACACCGCGCTTTTGTAGAGCCGCGTGCGGTTGGCCAATTCGGTCAGGCTCAGCGACTCGTCGCCATTGCGAAAGGCGGCAAGCACCGTGAGGGCTTTGTCGACGGCGGCAACGCCGCCGGGGGCGAGGTTCTCGTCGGCGACGGACTTCTGGGCGGATTTCCTGGGCATGAATGACTCGCGTACCAAAAAGACAGCAGGGAAAAGACCGCGGCGCGATTGACAGCGCGGACGGTCAAGCGAATAATCTATTTTAAGGATAGAACTTGATTCTATCAAATAGAATTTATAAGTAGCGTTCCTTAGGATATGTATCCTATAGAACGGAATCTTATAGAGCAGAATCGCGGACTGCAAGGTCTACGATGAATAAATCCGGAGACGCGGTCCAAACGCACAACGCTTCGTGCGCTGGGACGTCCCCGACAGAAACAGGAATGTCCCGTGGCAACAAAAGTATTGGTGAGCGAGGTCGGACCCCGCGACGGCCTGCAAAGCGTGAAGCGCACGATGAGCCTGGCGCACAAGACGCAGTGGATCTCGGCGCTGCATGCGGCGGGCCTGCAGGAAATCGAGGTCGGCTCCTTCGTCTCTCCCAAGCTGTTGCCGCAAATGGCCGACACCGCGCAGGTGGTGGCCCATGCCAAGACCCTGCCCGGCCTGCACGTGGCCGTGCTCGTGCCCAACCTGAAGGGCGCGCAGGCCGCGTTCGAGGCTGGCGTGCACAAGATCACGCTGCCGATCTCGGTGACGGAAGTGCATTCGCTGGCGAACATCCGCCGCACGCACGAACAGGTCTTCGAGGAAGTGCGCCAGGTCGTGGCGCTGCGCAACGCGCAGTACCCCGGCATTGCCATCGAGGCCGGCATGTCGGTGGCTTTCGGCTGCACGCTGGCCGGCGCCGTGGCCGATGACGAAACGATGCGCATCGGGCATCTGATGGCCGAGCTGGGCGTGGACGAGGTCGGCCTGTCCGACACCACGGGCTACGGCAACCCGGCCCAGGTGGGCCGCATGTTCCGTCGCCTGCAGGCCGAGCTGGGCGAGAAGGCGGGCGGCGCGCACTTCCACAACACGCGTGGCCAGGGCATGGCCAACGTGGTCGCCGCGCTGGATGCTGGCGTCACCACCTTCGACGCCAGCCAGGGCGGCCTGGGCGGCTGTCCCTACGCGCCGGGCGCCACCGGCAACATCGTCACCGAAGACCTGGTGTATCTGCTGGAAGCCATGGGCCTGGACACCGGCATCGACGTCGAGAAGCTGCTGGCCGCGCGCGCCGTGCTGGCCGAAGGCCTGCCTGGCGAGCCGCTGTACGGCCACGTCCCTGACGCCGGCCTGCCCAAGGGCTTCGTCTATGCCGATGGCCGCGTGCCGCCCGAGACGCCCGCGCGCGTCGGTTGCGGAGCGCAGGCCTGATCATGAGCGAACAGAAGAACCCCTTGCCGCTCGCCGGCATCCGCGTCGTCGAATTCACGCACATGGTCATGGGCCCGAGCTGCGGCATGCTGCTCGCGGACCTGGGCGCCGAAGTCATCAAGGTCGAACCCGTCAACGGCGACAACACGCGCCGCCTGCCCGGTTCGGGCTCGGGCTTCTATGCCATGTTCAACCGCAACAAGAAGAGCCTGGCGGTGGACGTGAAGCAGCCCGCTGGCCGCGAAGCCGTGCTGCGCCTGCTTGCCACGGCCGATGTGTTCAGCGAGAACTTCAAGCCCGGCACCATGGAAAAGCTGGGCCTGGGCTATGAGGCGCTGTCCAAGCTCAATCCCCGCCTGATCTATGTCTCGCACAAGGGCTTCCTGAAGGGGCCCTACGACCAGCGCACCGCGCTGGACGAGGTCGTGCAGATGATGGGCGGCATGGCCTACATGACCGGTCCCGAAGGCCGTCCGCTGCGGGCCGGGGCGTCGGTCAACGACATCATGGGCGGCATCTTCGGCGCCATCGGCGCCATGGCCGCGCTGCGCACCCGCGACACGACGGGCCGCGGCCAGCAGGTCGAAAGCTCGCTCTTCGAGAACAACGTGTTCCTGATGGGCACGCACATGATGCAGTACGCCGTGACCGGCAAGCCCGCCAAGCCCATGCCCAGCCGCGTGGCGGCCTGGGCGGTCTACGACGTGTTCGAGGCGCGCGACGGCGGGCAGATTTTCCTCGGCGTGGTGTCGGATACGCAATGGCGCCTGTTCTGCGACGCCTTCGGCCTGGCCGCGCTGAAGGCGTCGCCGCGCCTGGCGACCAACCCGCAACGCGTGGCCGAGCGCGAGTGGCTGATGCCGCAACTGCGCGCCGTGATGGCAACCTATTCCGCGGACGAGATCTCGACGCGCTTCGAAGCGCACGGCTTGCCCTTCGCGCCGATCACGCAGCCGCATGAACTGTTCGAGGACGAGCACCTGCGCGAAAGCGGCGGCCTGGCACCCGTGCATATCGCGCCCGATGCCAGCGGCGCGCAGGCGCACCTGGATACCCGCACGCCGCTCCTGCCGCTGATGCTGGATGGCGAGCGGCTGGGCGTGCGCAGCAATCCGCCTTCCATCGGCGAGCACACCGCTGCGTTGCTGCGGGAACTGGGTTACAGCGCCGACGAGATCAAGGCGCTGGAATCCCAGCAGATCATCCACGACGGCGAAGGCTGATCGCGGACGGTACCAAAGGAAAGGACGCGACCGGGTTTCCGGACGCGTCCCGGTTCCTTGCATCCTGTGTCCGCGACAGTCGCGAACTTTTCACTTTTTGGTGCGAAATAACCCCTTTGTTCAAACGTTTCAATCGGTGATACAACCGATACCTTTTATAACGCTTTCATGCGTGGCAGCATGTTGCGACTTGACGGGTCAAAAGCCCGCCAGGTCTGGACTGTTCCCATGCTTTGCTTATCCACCTGGAGACTTAGTGTGAAATTCCCCCTCGTCGCAGCGGCCATGCTGGCCTTCGCGTTCAACGCCCAGGCCGCAGAATCGGCTGATACCTATCCGTCCAAGCCCGTGCGCATCGTCGTGCCGTATTCGGCAGGCGGCACCACCGACTACGCTGCCCGCATCGTCGCGCAAAAGCTGACGGAACAAAATGGCCAGACCTTCTTCGTCGAGAACAAGGCCGGCGCGTCGGGCACCATCGGCACCCTGGACGTGGTCCGGTCGGCCGCCGACGGCTACAACATCCTGACCAACGACACGACCTACGCCATGCTGCCGGCGCTGTTCGACAAGCTGGCCTGGGACCACAAGAACGACCTGGTGCCGGTCAGCATGCTGATCCAGTCGCCCGTCACGCTGGTCGTGCCGCAAGCGTCGAAATTCCAGACGATGCAGGACCTGATCGACTACGCCAAGCAGAACCCCGGCCTGCTGAACTTCGGCTCGGGCGGCCAAGGCAGCTCCACCCACCTGTCGTCGGAAGTCTTCCGTGACCAGGCCCAGATCAACGTCGCCCACATCCCCTACCGTGGCGCCGGCGCCGCCATGACCGACCTGATGGCCGGCCAGATCGATTTCCTGATCACCGCCACGCCCACCGCCATCGGCCCCATCAAGGGCAATCGCGTGCGCGCGCTGGCCGTCAGTGGCAATGAGCGACTGAAGGCCCTGCCGAACGTGCCGACCTTCAAGGAAGCCGGCCTGGCCAACTACCAGGTCATCAACTGGTTCGGTTTCGCCGTGCCGCGCGACACGCCCGCGCCCGTCGTCGAGAAGCTGTCGACGCTGGTGCTGAAGGCCCTGGACGACGACAAGCTGCGTGCCCAGCTGGAAGAGCAGGGCGCCAAGCCCGGCACGCTGAAGCCCGCCGAGTTCCAGAAGCTGGTCAGCGAGGAAATCACGCTGTGGACCGACGTGGCCAAGAAGGCTGGCGTCAAGCCCGAGTAACCGGCGCGGGCAAGGCAATACGCGTGAACGCGTGCCTGTCGTAGACTGACACGCGCGCCCCACAGGCGCGGCCATCGGCCGCGCCTGTTTTCTTTCCAGGAGAAAAAGAAGATGTGGAACCTTTCCTTCACCCCGCCCGAACGCATCCAGGCCGAGGTGCTGACCGCGATGCCCGATGCGCTGCGCCTGCCCCGGCCGTCAGCCTGGGCGGATGCCAACAAGGCGGGCGAACCCATCGACAGTTTCCTGGAAGGCCCGGTCTTCGACCGCGCGGGCAACCTCTATGTGACCGACATTCCGCATGGCCGCATCCTGCGTATCGATGCGCAAGGCACCTGGCACGTGGTGGCCGAGTACGACGGCTGGCCCAATGGCCTGGCCATCCATCGCGATGGCAGCATCTGGATTGCCGACTACCGCCGCGGCCTGCTGCGCCTGTCGCCCGAGGGCGGCCAACCCGAAGCCGTGCTGGGCCATCGCAACAGCGAGTCCTTCAAGGGCATCAACGACCTGATCTTCGATGCACAGGGCCGCTGCTGGTTTACCGACCAGGGCCAGACCGGCATGCACGACCCCAGCGGACGCGTCTACCGCTACGATCCCGCCGATGGCCGCCTGGACGTGCTGCTGTCCAATGCGCCCAGCCCCAACGGCCTGGCGCTGGACGCGCACGGCAAGGCCTTCTTCCTGGCTGTCACGCGCGGCAACGCCGTGTGGCGCGGCCCGGTGCAGCGTGACGGCTCGCTCAGCAAGGTGGGCGTGTTGCGCACGTTCTTCGGCACCAGCGGCCCCGATGGCATGGCGGTGGGCGCGAACAACGAACTGGTGGTCGCGCACGCCAGCCTGGGCGGCGCCTTCGTGCTGAACGCCATGGGCGAGGTCACCCATTTCGTGCAAAGCCCTTGCGGCAAGACCATCACCAACGTGGCTTTCCGGCCGGGCACGCGTCAGCTGGTGCTGAGCGATTCCTCGACCGGCACGGTGCTGACCGCCGCGCTGCCCTGCGAGGGCGCGGCGCTGTACTCGCACGCCTGACGGCGCGCGTCGCGTTGGTCCAGGCGGCCGCTCCAGGCCGTCAGGGCCAGGGCGCCCAGCACCACCACGCCGCCGATCCAGGGCGTGTGCATGAGGCCCAGGTGTTCCACGATGAGGCCGCCGCCCCAGGCGCCCAGCGCGATGCCAAGGTTGAAGGCCGCGATGTTCAGGCCCGAGGCCACGTCCACCGCCTGCGGCGTGTGGCGCTCAGCCTGGCGCACCACATAGACCTGCAGGCCGGGCACGTTGCCGAAGGCGACGGCGCCCCAGGCCAGCACGGTGGCCAGCGCCAGCCACGGACTGTGCGCGGTCCAGGTCAGCACGAACAGCACGATGGCCAGCAGCAGGAAGATGCGCATGAGCGCCGGGATCGGTCCCTGGCGATCAGCCAGGCGGCCGCCCCACAGGTTGCCCACGGCGACCGACACGCCGTAGACCAGCATCACCAGGCTGACCGCGCCGGGCACGAAACCGGTGACGTCCTGCAGGATCGGCGCGAGGAAGGTGAAGGCGATGAACGAGCCGCCGTAGCCCACGGCCGTCATGGCGTAGACCAGCAGCAGCCGGCCCTGGCCCAGCACCTTGGCCTGCTGCAGCAGGGTGGCCGTGGTGCCGCGCGGGATGTTGCGTGGCACGAACAGCAGGCTGCCGATGAAGGCGACCACCCCCAGCAGCGACACCGCCAGGAAGGTCTCGCGCCACCCGTAGTGCTGACCGATGAAGGTGCCCAGCGGCACGCCGGTCACCAGCGCAACGGTCAGGCCGGTGAACATGATGGCGATGGCGCCGGCGGCCTTCTCCTTGGGCACCAGGCTGGTGGCCAGGGTCGAGCCGATGGAGAAGAACACGCCGTGCGCCAGGCCCGTGAGGATGCGCGCGGCCACCAGCGGGCCATAGCCCGGCGCCTGCCAGGCCAGCAGGTTGCCCAGCGTGAAGAGCACCATGAGCGCGAGCAGCAGCGTCTTGCGCGGCAGCCTGCCGGTCAGCGCCGTGAGCACGGGCGCGCCGATGGCCACGCCCAGGGCATAGAGGCTGACCAGCAGGCCGGCCGAGGGCAACGACACGCCGAGATCGGCGGCGATGGTCGGGATGAGTCCGACGATCACGAACTCGGTGGTTCCGATGGCGAAGGCGCTGATCGTGAGCGCCAGGAGGGCAATGGGCATGGCGGGAATCCGGTTGCGGGGAAGGTGCCCGGCAGTATCGCGCCACCCATCCTTTCAAAAAACGGGGTTCCAGGCAGAATATTTTTGACTAATATTCAAGAATGAAAACGACCCTCGATGAGCTTTCCGTCTTTGCCGCCGTGGTGGACACAGGCTCCATCACCGCCGCGGCCGAGCAGTTGTCCCAGACCGCTTCCGGCGTCAGCCGGGCGCTGGCGCGCCTGGAGGAAAAGCTGGGCACGACCTTGCTGCGCCGGACCACGCGACGGCTGGCACTGACGGAGGAAGGCGCGCTGTTCCTGGCGCGGGCCCGCCAGATCCTGGACGCGGTCGAAGACGCCGAGAACCAGATGGCCGTGCGCCGCAGCCGCCCCGCCGGGCGGCTGCGCGTGAACGCGGCCACGCCGTTCATGGTGCATGCGCTGGTGCCGCTGGTGGATGGCTTTCGCCGGCGGTTTCCGGAGATCGACCTGTCGCTGCACAGCGACGAGGGCAACATCGACCTCTTGGAACGGCGCACCGACGTGGCGATCCGCATCGGCATCCTGCGCGACTCCACGCTGCACGCGCGCCCGCTGGGCCACAGCCGCCTGCGGGTGCTGGCCAGTCCGGCCTACCTGGCCGAGCGCGGCAAGCCGCGCAACGTGGCTGACCTGGCACGGCACAGCCTGCTGGGTTTCTCGCAGCCGGAACACTTGAACCATTGGCCGCTGCGCCATGCGCAGGACGAGCGCTACGTCATCACGCCGGCGATGCAGGCCAGCAACGGCGAGATCCTGCGCGAGCTTGCCTTGGCAGGGCAGGGCATCGTCTGCCTGGCTGACTTCATGACCCACGCCGATCGCGCGCGCGGGGACCTGGTCCAGGTGCTGGCGCGCGTCACGGTGGACGTGCGCCAGCCCATCCAGGCGGTGTACTACCGCAATACGGCGCTGGGCGCGCGGATCTCGTGCTTCCTGGATTATGTGCAGGAAGGGTTGAAGGGGAGGTTGGAATGAGGCGGCGCTTTATGAGGTGGCGTGCGCCAGGGGCCGGATTTCCAATCGAAGTCCCATTGCCTTCAGTATCGCAGTCAGGCTGCTGAGTGCAGGGTTGCCCTGCGGAGAAAGTGTGCGGTAGAGCTGGGTGGGATTCAAGGCCGCCCGCCGGGCAACTTCCTGCACACCGCCGAACGCTTGCGCGAATTGGCGCAGGACGGCCAGGAGTTCTCCCTGGTCGCCATCCGCCAGGATGGCATTGAGCGCGGCAAGCGCCAGTTCGGGGTCGTCGCGGTACAGCTCGGCCATGGCATCGTCATGCGGGCGGGTTTTCATCGTCTTTCCTTTGCTGCCAGTCGTTCCAGTCCCAGACACCCTCTCGGCAATAGCGATGGTCGCCGAAGTTGCCTTGCCCTAGGCGAGCGATACGCCGGATGACGGCGATTCGCGCCTGCTGATCATGGGCGTACTTCAGCCATGAGAGATACGGGTCGTGGTGGTCGGCGGTTAGGTAATGCGCAATTCGATATCGGGCCATTTTCGTTAATAAGCGAAATTTCGTCAACGCGCGAAACACCATGGAGAGGGGTTGCGCGGGATGGCCAGGATTGTCGCGGGGAGGCTTGCTCTGTGCCTCCCCCTGCGCGCGTTTTCTCCATGAGGAGAGGCTCGAACGGAAAAGAAAAACCGCCCCGGCGCCTTATGGCGGCCGGGGCGGTCTTGCCCTGCTTCAGTGCGCCTGGCGGCGCGGCGATCAGAAGGCGACGGACATCGTGGCCTTGTAGACGCGGCCCGTGCCGGCCGTGATCTGGCCGAACACGGGCGCGACGGTGGCCCAGTACTTCTTGTCGAAGACGTTGTCCACGCCCAGGCGCCACGTCACTTCCTTGCCTTGCAGCTTGGTGGTGTAGCGCGCGCCCAGGTCGACGCGGGTCCAGGCCGGGATCTCGAGGGTGTTCTCGGGGTTTACGTATTGCGAGCCGCGGCGCGAAACATGGCCTTGCAGGGTCAGGCCATGCAGCGCGGGCAGGTCATACTCTGCACCCAGGACTGCCTGGTACTTCGGCACACCTCGGGCATAGTTTCCGTCCTGCAGGCCACCGTTGGTGTTGCGTAGCTTGGCTTGCATGAGCGTGATGCCACCGATCAGGCGCAAGCCCGTCATGGGTTCGCCGTACACATTCAGTTCGACACCCCGATTACGCTGACGGCCGGCGTCGCTGAAGATATTCGTGTTGTTGTCCTGATAGAAATCAGGCCGTTGGATCTGGAACACGGCGAAACTGGCGCCGTAGTCGCCGAAGTCGGCCTTCACGCCGGCTTCGATCTGCTTGGTGCGTGCTGGCTTGAACAATTCGCCGGGGTTGGCGGCGTTGTTCGGGGCGACTTCACCGCGTGCCAGGCCCTGGATGTAGTTCGCGTACACCGACAGGTTGTCCGTGGCGCGGAAGACAATACCGCCCATCGGAGAGATGACCGAGTCGTCGTACGCCGAGCCGGAGGCGCCGTACGTGCGCTGGTCGATCGACTGGTGGCGTGCGCCGATCGTCACGAGCAAGCGTTCATCCATGAAGGACAGGGTGTCCGACAGCGTGACACTGCGCAGGATGGTACGTTCGGAACGGGGCGGATCGCTGAGGTCTGCCGAAGGGGCTCCTTCGACGGGCCGCTCGAACTGCACGGGGTCGTGGATGTTCTGGGGATTGCTTGCTCCGGATGCCCAGGCTGTGCGGCCGATCTGTTTGAGTGCTGAAACGTTCAGGTTGACGCGGTGTCCCACCGTACCGGTGTTGAAGCGGCCACGCAGGCCGGCTTCCCCTGTGACGGAGTCGCGGCGGAATGGGGAGTTCAAGTAGCCCTGGGTACCCACGCCGTCGCTGCCCACCCTTGGTGTTGCGTAGATACCTTCTTCTTCATCGGTGCTCGTACCGATGGCAGCGTACGTCATCCAGTTGCTGTTGAGATCGAACTCGGCGCGGCCCACCAGGAACCGGCTTTCCAGGTCAGTGTATGCCCATGGCTGGCCCCAGTTCACGTCCGTTTCGGGAGCAGACGGCACACCGCCATTGGCTACCAGGTTGATGGTCGAACGCGGGCGGTCGACTCGGACTTTCTGGGCGCCGGCATCCACTGACACGCGCAGGCGTTCGCCACGGAAGTCCAGGCCAACCGAGCCCATGCTGACGCGCTCCTCTTCGTCCCTTACCGAGGTTTCGCCGTCGCGGTGGGCGGCGTTGACGCGAACGCCGAACTGGTTGTCGGCGCCCCAGCGGCGGCCGATGTCTACGCCGCCGCCGAATTGGCCGCGGCTGGTGTAGTCGACGTCGACGCGGGAGATGGGGTCATCCGTGGCGCGCTTGGGCTGGATGTTGATCAGGCCGCCCAGGCCCGAACCGCCGGGGGCGGCGCCGTTCAGGAAGCCGCTGGCGCCCTTGAAGACCTCGACGCGCTCGACCATCTGGGTGGGCAGCACCTGGCGCGGCAGGATGCCGTACAGGCCATTGAAGGACAGGTCGTCGTTGTTCAGCGCGAAGCCGCGGATGACAAAAGTTTCGGCTTGCGTGCCGAAGCCGTGGCCGACCTGCACTGACGAATCGTTCTTGACCACGTCGCCCAGCTTGCGTGCTTGCTGGTCCTGGATCAGCTTGGAGGTATAGCTGCTGATCGCAAACGGCGCTTCCATGATGTCCAGGTTGCCCAGCATGCCCATCTGGCCACCCGTGGCGACCTGGCCGCCGCCGTAGGTCGTCGGCGTGGGGGCCGAGATCGGGGCTTCGGCCCGGACCGTCACGCTCTGCAGCGTCTGCACGTCTGGCGAAGGCGTGGGCGCGGAGACGGTCTGCGCCTGCACTGCCAGGGGGAGCAGGGCGGGGCTGACGAACGCCGTCGCCAAGGCGGCGCGCAGGGCGCGGGCCAGGAGCGTGGGGCGGACGGTGGGGAAACGAGAAGGCATGTGGCGGAATCCTGTCAGGACGCTTTAAGGAAAATGTGAATCGTTCTTATTATTCTTGACGATTCTTGACTCTTGCAAGGCGGATAGCCCTCAACCCCCAGCCTCTTGCGACAAAGTAAGCAACTGTGTCGCATGCACGCCACACCGAGTGGGTGCGTAACGTTGCGGCACAATTTAAATCCGGGTGATATTGAAAGCGAAATTGGGCTGGGTAGTATCGGAAGGATGATGGACCGTTATCGGAGACGCCCCATGAATGACATCGCCTTCTCGCCCAGCTATACGGCTTTTTCGGGGGACCAGTGCCTGGCTACTGGCGCGCCTTCGCATGTGGCCGGGGCGGCGCGCGCCGCGCTGGATGCGCAACCTGGGCGCAGCCTGCTGGTATTCGACGACGCCACCGGCAGGCAGGTGGATCTGGACTTGCGGGGCTCGCCCGACGAAGTGGTCGCGCGCCTGCGCGTGGCGGAGGCCAGCCCGGAGGCAGAGGTGGCCCCGGCAGCGCCCGTTCCCCGAGGCCCGGGCCGGCCAAGACTGGGCGTGGTGGCGCGCGAGGTGACGCTGCTGCCCCGGCATTGGGAATGGCTCTCCGCCCAGCCCGGCGGGGCGTCGGTGACGCTGCGCAAGCTGGTCGATGCCGCCAAGCGCGAGAACGCGTGGCATGACCGGGTGCGCAGCGCCCAGGCAGCGTGCGACGCCTTCATGCAGACGATGGCGGGCAACCGCCCTGGCTACGAGGAAGCGTCGCGGGCGTTATATTCCGGCGATGCCGCCGCGTTTCGTGAACATATCAGCGGCTGGCCGGTCGATATACGCGCGCATGCCGCGCGGCTGGCCCTGACGGCCTTCGAGATCGAAGAGCCGGCCCTGGCCTGAGGGCCGTTTTCCCTGGGGGACCAGCGCGGACGGCTGGTGGCGACGCGGCACTTTCCTGGTGGTTCGACCGCCTTGCTTCACCCGAGATCCGCATGACCCCTGAACGGTCCGCCCCGCAGGCCCGCCCTGTCTTCGTCTTTCATTCCTCCTGGCGGCTGCGTCCCGGCGCGCTGGCCGTGGCCCTGCTGGCCGGTGGCCTGAGCGCCGCCCACGCGCAGGCCGCGCAGCCTTCCCCCGAGCCGAACACGCTGGACACCATCGTGGTGTCCGGCAGCTACGGCGCAATCTCCAGCTTCATGGCGCCGTATTCGGTCGACAGTGTCGACGCGAGCCAGATAGCGACCGGCCAATTGCGGATCAACGCGTCCGAAGCGTTGGCGCGCGTCCCGGGCCTGGTGGTGCAGAACCGCCAGAACTACGCCCAGGACCTGCAGATATCTTCGCGCGGTTTTGGCGCGCAGACGCCGTTCGGCGTGCGTGGGTTGAAGCTCATCACCGACGGCATTCCCGCCAGCACGCCCGACGGACAAGGCCAGGCCGCCACCTTCAACCTGGACACCGCCGAGCGCATCGAGGTGCTGCGCGGCCCGATGGCGACCTTGTACGGCAGCAATGCCGGGGGCGTGATCCAGGTGTTCTCGCGCGATGGCCAGGGACGTCCCAGCATCACCGCGGAAACGCTGTTGGGCAGCGACGGCCTGTGGAAGCGCCGGCTGGGCTCGGAAGGCGAGATCGACGGCGTGGGCTATGTGCTGGATGCCTCGCGCATGAGCAGCGACGGCTATCGCGAGCACAGTTCGGTGCGGCGCGACCAGGGCTTCGGCAAGCTGACGTTGCGGCCGGATGATCGCAGCACCTTGCGGGTGGTGTTCAGCAGCCTGGACCAGCGGGATACGGATGATCCGCTGGGGTTGACCTGGGAAATGGCACGGGACAATCCGCGTGGGGTGGCGTCGCAGGCGCTGGACTTCAATACACGCAAGAGCATTCGGCACAGACAGGGTGGTATCGCCTACGAGCGGCGGATCGGCGATGGAACGCTGTCATTGAATGCTTACGGCGGTGCGCGGAGAGTGACACAGTATCTGTCGATACCGAGTGATGTTCAGCAACGGCCACACCCGAGCACCGGCTTGCAGACGCATGCCGGCGGGGTTGTGGACTTCAACCGCCGCTTCGAGGGTGGCGGAGCGCAGTGGCAACAGCCTTTTGGGTTTGGCGGAGGGACGCTGACGCTGACGGGCGGTTTGGCATATGACCGTAGCGAGGACGACCGTCAGGGTTACGAGAATTTCATCGTTGAGGGCGGCGTCGAGCACCTGGGGGTGCGTGGACGTCTTCGCCGTGACGAAATCAACACCGTCACATCGGTTGACCCCTACGCCCATGCGAGTTGGGAAGTGGGCCGTTGGACGCTTCAGGCCGGGTTGCGTCGCAATGAGGTGAAGATCGAGGTGGACGATCACTATCTGTCCAACGGAGATGACACGGGCTCAAGTCGCTACACGCGTTATGCCCCAGCCTTGGGGGCCTCTTATGCTGTAACGCCTGCCTTGCATGTCTATGTGAATGCGGGCAAAGGAACGGAAACGCCGTCCTTGGGTGAGCTGGCTTATTCGGCAGGTGGCGGCGGTTTCAACAGCGCGTTGGGCCCCTCGCGCAGCGAACAGATAGAGGCTGGCATCAAGGCGTTGATCGGCGAGGATACGCGTGTGGATGTGGCCTTCTTCCAGATTCGTACGAAAGATGAGTTGGTGGTTGCCGAGGCGCAAGGCGGCCGAAATAGCTACAGGAATGCCGGCAACACCCTGCGCCGCGGCGCCGAACTCTCGCTGGATTCGCGTCTGAGCCCCCAGTGGCGTGCTGCTGCGGCGTTCACGTATCTGGACGCGACCTACGACAGTAGCTTCACGAACGGAACCAACCTTATCGCGCGCGGCAACCGCCTGCCAGGTGTGCCGGAAATGAACGCCTACGCCGAGATTGCCTGGACACCTCGTCCGTGGGTGACCACCGGCTTGGAGGCCGTCTATCGCGGTAAGGTCTACGTCGAGGACACTAACACCCGAGCCCCCGCGCCTGCCTACACCGTCCTGAACTGGCGCACCCAGTTCGAGCAGACGCACGGCCCGTGGACCTTCCGCCAACTGTTCCGCCTGGACAACCTGCTGGACAAGCAATACATCGGCTCGGTCATCGTGGGGGATGGCAATCGCCGCTATTACGAGCCGGCGCCGGGCATCGCCTGGTATGCGGGCGCCAGCGTGCAGTACACGTTCTGACGCGCGAACACCGGGCGGCCCGTTCAGGGCCGCCTCCTGTTTGCCTCAGCTTTCCGACGCGACCTTCAGCTTGATCGCCTTCTGGCGCCGTTCCATTTCCTGGCGCAGTTCGCGGCGCAGTTCGGCGGCCTGGAAGCGTTCGCGCTCCTCGTTGTCCGACGGCTGCAGCGGCGGCACGGGCACCGGGTTGCGGTCGTCGTCCACCGCCACCATCGTGAAATAACAGCTGTTGGCGTGGCGCACCAGCTTCTGGCGGATGTCTTCGGCCACCACCTTGATGCCGACTTCCAGCGAGGTGCGGCCGGTGTAGTTCACCGATGCGTAGAACGTCACCAGCTCGCCCACGTGGATGGGCTGGCGGAAGATCACCTGGTCGACCGACAGGGTCACGACGTAGCGGCCGGCATAGCGGCTGGCACAGGCGTAGGCCACCTGGTCGAGGTACTTCAGGATGGTGCCCCCGTGGACGTTCCCGGCGAAGTTCGCCATGTCGGGCGTCATCAGGATGGTCATCGAAAGCTGGTGGTTGGAATCGTTCTTCATGGGCGGCGGCCGCAAAGAGGGTGGCGGGATGGCGCGATTGTACGGACTGGCGTGCCTGCGCAGTGCGGGGAGCAAGGGGTGGTTCCTGCTGTTGCGCGGGCCCCGCATCCGGGAAATCGAGGATGGCGAGGCGCGCTGGCAGAACTCATAGTCTCATCAGACCAGTTGTGGAGTGCCGCCGATGCCCGACGTCATCAACCGCCGCAAGCTCTACCAGGAAGTGGCCGATCGCCTGCTGGCCCGTATCCAGGCGGGCGAGTTCGCGCACGACGCGCGCCTGCCCTCCGAGCGCACGCTGATGGAGGCGTACGGCGTGGGACGCCCGGCCGTGCGCGAGGCGCTCTTCGCGCTGGAGAAGATGGGCATCGTCGAGATCCTGCATGGCGAGCGCACGCGGGTGACGCGGCCTTCGCCGGCTTCGGTCATCCAGCACATGGCCGCGCTGGGGGACCACATGCTGGCAGGCTCGGAAGCCAACCTGGCCTACCTGAAGGATGCGCGCCAGTTCTTCGAGGTCGGCATGGTGCGCCGCGCGGCCGAGCGCGCCACCGAGCCCCAGCTGGCGGCGCTGCGCGACAACCTGCGTCTGCAGGCCGCGGCGGCGGATGACGGCCAGCGCTTCCTGCAGGCGGACAAGGCCTTTCACCAGCAATTGGCCGACATCTCCGGCAATCCGATCTTCACGGCCGTCAGCGTGGCCATGTACGAGTGGCTGGCGCGCTATCACGTGGCGCTGGTGCAGACGCCGGGCGCCGAGCAGCAGACCCTGGCCGAGCACCAGGCCATCTACGACAGCGTGGCGGCGGGCGACCCCGGCGGCGCCGCGCGCGCCATGACCGATCACCTGACGCGGGCCAACCGCCTGTATCAACAGTCGACCCAGGCGTGCGTGCCGGCGGGACGCGCCGTCCGCAAGCGAGCCTGACAGGGGCGGTCCGGCGGCAAAAGCGATCCTTTCATCCTGTTGCGAGCCAGCACGGGCGCGGCATCAACCAACTGGTCTGATGACATGACGAAATCCGGCAGCATCCTCTCCAGCGGCAAGGCCCCCAACACGCGGCTGCGTGCCCGCTATTGGCTGGAAACCCCGGCAGACCCCCGCAAGGTGGCAGAGACCATCGCCGGCGAGCAGTCCACTGGCACCTTCGTGCGGCTGGCGCCGGAGGTCGAGGCGCAGGCCGCGCGTTGCGATGCCGTCGTGGAGTCGGTGCAGGAAGTGGAGGGCGCCCCGCACGCCAGCCTGCCCACGGCCCGCCGCGCGGGCGATGTGCCGGTGCGGCGGGCGCTCATCGAGCTGTCCTGGAGCGAGGAGAACTTCGGCTGTTCCCTGCCCAACCTGATGGCGACGGTGGCGGGCAATCTGTTCGAGCTGCGCGACGTGACGGGGCTGCGCCTGCTGACGCTGGATCTCCCTGACGGCTATGCGGCGCGCTATCCGGGGCCGCAGTTCGGCGTGACGGGTACGCGCCGGCTGGCGGGCGTGCGCGCGGGTCCGCTGGTGGGCACGATCATCAAGCCCAGCGTGGGGCTGTCGCCCGAGCAGACGGCGGCGATGGTGGCGACGCTGTGCGAAGGCGGCATCGACTTCATCAAGGACGACGAGTTGCAGGCCGACGGGCCGCACTGTCCGTTCGAGGCGCGGGTGCATGCCGTGATGCGCGTGGTCAACGACCATGCCGCGCGCACGGGCAAGAAGCCGATGGTGGCCTTCAACATCACCGACGACCTGGACGCCATGCGGCGCCATCACGATACGGTGCTGGCGCATGAAGGCACGTGCGTGATGGTCAGCGTGAACAGCATCGGGCTGGCTGGGCTGGCCTACCTGCGGCGCCATTGCGCGCTGCCCATCCACGCGCATCGCAATGGCTGGGGCTACCTCAGCCGCCATCCGGCCCTGGGTTTCGACTATGCCGCCTGGCAGGTGTTGTGGCGGCTGGCGGGCGCTGACCACATGCATGTGAACGGCTTGCGCAACAAGTTCTCGGAGCCCGATGAATCGGTGATCGCATCGGCCAGGGCGCTGGCCGAGCCGCTGTTCTCGGAGGGGCTGCCGGGCTACGCGGCCATGCCCGTGTTCTCGTCGGGACAGTGGGCGGGGCAGGCCGCGGACACCTATCGTGCCCTGGGCAGCGACGATCTCATCTACACCTGCGGCGGCGGCATCGTGGCGCATCCGGGCGGCATTGCCGCGGGGGTGGAGAGCGTGCGCGCGGCCTGGCAGGCGGCAGCGCGCGGACAAGCCGTGCAGGAGGCCGCCGTCGGCAACGCGGCGCTGCGCCAGGCGCTTGATTTCTTCGGCAAGTGAGGGGTGGCGTGTCCCAGTCGTCCGTCTTGATGCCGTCCGATGCCGAGGCGCCCGCCCTGGCATTCCTGGGCGATGACTTCACGGGCTCCACCGATGCCATGCAGGCCCTGGCCGTGCAGGGCGTGCCGACGCTGCTGTTCCTGCGTACGCCGGACGCACGGGCGCTGGCGGCGGCGCGGGGGCGCTATGCGGCGATCGGCCTGGCCGGCGTGAGCCGCAGCCAGGGGCCGGCCTGGATGGACGCGCATCTGCCAGCGGCGTACGCGGCACTGGCCGCCTCGGGCGCGCTGCTCGTGCACTACAAGGTCTGTTCCACCTTCGACTCCTCGCCCGCCTTGGGCAGCATCGGCCGGGCCATCGAACTGGGCCGGGCGGCGTTTCCCTCGCCCGTGCCGCGCGCGACGCCGGTCATCGTGGGCGCGCCTGCCTTGCGCCGCTACACCGCTTTCGGTCATCTGTACGCGTCTGGCGGCGAGCGCGTCTGGCGCATCGACCGCCATCCCACCATGGCCGCGCATCCCGTCACCCCGATGGCGGAAGCCGACCTGCTGCGGCACCTGGCCGCGCAGACGACCTTGCGTGGCGGCCTCTTCGATTTCACCGAGGCGACGCGGCCGGACGCCAGGGCGCGCCATGCCCGAGCGATGGCGGACCACGAGATCCTGCTGATGGACGTGCTGGACGAGGCGACGCTGGCGTCGGCAGGCCGCCTGCTGTGGCAGGCGGCCTGCGCGCAGCCCGGGCATCCCCTGTTCTGCGTGGGCTCGTCGGGCGTGGAGTACGGCTTGATCGCCGCCTGGCGCGAGACCGGCGGACTGGCCCGGCCCGGCGCGCCACCGCCCGGCCGGGCGTCGCGGGTGCAGGCCATCGCGGCGGTGTCGGGCAGTTGCTCGCCGGTCACCGCCGCGCAGATCACGCAGGCGGGGCAGGATGGCTTCGCCTGCCTGCGCGTGGCGCCGGAGACCCTGCTGGACGACGTGGCCGCCAGCGGTGCCGCGCTGGGCGCGCGCATGCTGGCCGCCTTGTCAGGCGGGCGCAGCGTGCTGGCCTATACGGCGCAGGGACCGGATGATCCGGCGATCACGCAGTTCCGCTCCGTGCTGCGCGCGCGCGGCCTGGACGAGGCCGATGCCCTGGCCCGCGTGGGCCAGGCGTTGGGCATCGCCCTGCGCGCCGCCGCGCAGGGGGCGGGCCTGCAGCGGGTGGCGGTGGCCGGCGGCGACACCTCGGGACAGGTGATGCAGGCCATGGGCATCTCGGCCCTGCGCCTGCATGCGGCCTTCGCGCCGGGCGTGCCGCTGTGCGAGGCCTGCGAACCGGCGGACGGCGCGCCAGGCCTGCAGGTGGCGCTGAAGGGGGGGCAGATGGGCGGGGAAGGATTCTTCGGCGACGTGCGGGCGGGCATGCCGCGCGTGGCGGGGTGAAGCACAACACACACACAAGGACGAGGAGACAAGCATGCAACACATCGCCATCGTGGGCGCGGGCGGCAAGATGGGCTATCGCGTATCCGCCAACCTGAAGGGCGCGCCGTACCAGGTAAGCCATATCGAAGTCAGCGAGGCGGGCCGCCAGCGGCTGCGCGAGCTGGACATCACGTGCGTCGAGGCCGAGGCGGCATTGCGGCAGGCCGACGTGGTGATCCTGGCCATTCCCGACAACCTGATCGGCCGCATCACCGCGCAGCAGGAGAGTCTTTACAAGCCGGGCGCCATCCTGATCGCGCTGGATGCCGCGGCGCCGTTCGCGGGCGAATTGCCGGAACGCGAAGACCTGACGATCTTCGTGGCGCATCCGTGCCACCCGCCGCTCTTCAATGACGAGGTGACGCCCGAGGCCAAGCAGGACTACTTCGGCGGCGTGGCCGCCAAGCAGCACATCGTGTGCTCGCTGATGCGCGGGCCCGACGCGCACTATGCGCTGGCCGAGGACGTGGCGCGGCGCATGTACGCGCCGGTGATGCGCGCGCACCGCGTCACGGTGGAGCACATGGCGATCCTGGAGCCGGTGCTGTCCGAGACCATCGGCGCGACCTGCATCGCCATCATGCGCGAGGCGACGCAGGAGGCCGTGCGGCGCGGCGTGCCGGAGCAGGCCGCGCACGATTTCATCCTGGGGCACATGACGGTGCTGACCGCGATGCAGTTCGGGCTGATGGGGCCTCACGCGCGCATGTCGGACGCGGCCATCAAGGCGGTGGAGATCGCCAAGCGCGAGCTTTTCGCGCCGGACTGGAAGAAGGTCTTCGAGCCCAAGGCGGTGGCCGAGAGCATCCGGCAGATCACCACGCCTTGATCCGCCTGCCGGGTGCCGCATTGTGCGAGCCGTCATGCCAGGCGCACAATGACGGGCCCGGCAACGCCCACGGAGACAACACGCATGGCCGCCAACGAGACCCTCCTGCGGGAAGCCATCTGCCGTTATGGCCGCTCGCTCTTCGAGCGGGGCCTGACGCCCGGCTCATCGGGCAACATCAGCTATCGCCTGGAAGATGGCGGCTGGCTCGTCACCCCCACCAATGCCTCGCTGGGTTTCCTGGACCCGGCGCGGCTGTCGCGCCTGGACGCGCAGGGGCGCCTGCTGTCGGGTGATGCGCCGACCAAGGAGATTCCGCTGCACACGGCCTTGTACGACACGCGCGATGGCGCGCGCGCCGTGGTGCACCTGCATTCCACGCATTCGGTGGCGATTTCCATGTTGCCGGGCATCGACCCGCGCGACGTGCTGCCGCCGCTCACGCCCTATTACCTGATGCGCGTGGGCCGCACGGCATTGCTGCCGTACTACCGTCCCGGCGATCCCGCCGTGGCGGAAGCCATCCGGGGGCTGGCGGGCAAGTACTCCTCGGTGCTGCTGTCCAACCATGGCCCGGTGGTGGCTGGCGCGGACCTGGAGGCGGCGGTCTTCGCCACCGAGGAGCTGGAGGAAACCGCCAAGCTCTTCCTGTTGCTGCGCGGCATGAACCCGCGTGGGCTGGATGCCGCGCAGGTGCGTGACCTGGTGTCGGTCTTCAAGCTGGATGACGCGGTAGGCCAGTTGCCTGCGCACGGCAGTTGCGAGGCAGGGCATGCGGGTTGCGCGGGGCATGGCCCAGCGGTCAAGGACTGAGGCCCATCTTGCCGAACCATGCCAGCCCCGCGTCGGTGTCGCCGCGCGGCTTGTATTCGCAGCCCACCCAGCCCGCGTAGCCCAGCGCGTCCAGCTGTTCGAAGAGGATCTCGTAGCGCAGCTCGCCTTCATCCGGCTCGGCCCGGCTGGGCACGGCGGCGATCTGCACGTGCCCGATGCGCGGCAGGTGCCGCGCCAGCCTGGTCAGCACGTCGCCCTCGGTCACGCCCACGTGATAGGCGTCGAACATCAGGCGCACGTTGTCCTTGCCGACGTAGTCGATGATCGTGTCGGCCTCGGCCACGCGGGAGTAGAAATAGCCGGGCTTGTCGCGCGGGTTGATGGGTTCCAGCAGCAGCGTCAGGCCGTGCTCGGCGGCCTTGTCGGCCGCCAGCCCCAGGTTGCGCACGAATGTGTCGGTGGCGAGCGGGCGCGAGCCCGGGGGCACGATGCCCGCCATGGCGTGGATGGACTGGCCGCCTGCTGCCACGCTCCAGGCGATGGCCTGGTCGACGGCGGCCTGGAAATCGGCTTCGCGCCCGGGCAGCGCGCCCAGCCCGAACTCGCCGCGTCCGCCGTCTCCCACCACCGTGTTCACGCCCAGCAGGGTCAGGCCAAGCTGCTCGCAGCGGGCGCGCACTTCGTCCGCCGGTGTGTCATAAGGCCAATGCAATTCGATGGCCTTGAAGCCTGCCCGGGCCGCGGCCTCGATGCGTGCCGGCAGCGGCAGGTCGGGCCAGAGGAAACCGAGGTTGGCGGAGAAGCGGGGCATGGCAGGGCTCCAGCAGAATCAGGGGTGGGGGGCGGCGTGCGACATCTGCCGCAGGGCCTTGCGATAGAAATCCGGCGTGCCGAAGTTGCCGCTTTTCAAGGCCAGCCGGATGCCTTGCGGCCCGGCCAGGGCGGGGCAGGCGGACAGCACGGGCACGCCCGGGTCGATCTCGGGGCCGATGGCGAGCTGGCGCAGCGACAGCGCGCCCACCACCGCACCCGAGGTTTCGCCGCCGCCGACGGCCAGGCGCGTGACGCCGGCCTGGATCAGTTGCGCCGCGAGTTCGCCGAAGAAGGCTTCCACGGCCTGTGCCGCGCGGTCGCGGCCATGGGCGGCCTGGGCGCGGGCGACGCTGTCGGGGTCGGCGCTGGAATAGATCAGCGGGGCGTCGGCCAGGTGCTTGCGCGCGAAGGCCAGCGCCGTTTCCACGGTCAGTGTGCCGGAAAGCAGCGCATCGGGCGAGACCGCCAGCGAGGGATGGTCCTGGCGATAGTCGTCCACCTGCCGCAGCGACATGCTCGAGCAGGAGCCGGACAGCACTGCGGCGGGCCCCAGCAATGGCTCGAAGGCGAGCCGTTCGCCGGACAGCAGGCCTTGCGCGCGGAAGTTCTCGGGCAGTCCCAGCGCAATGCCCGAGCCGCCGGTGATCAGCGCGTGGCCGCGCGCGGCATGTCCGATGGCGCGCAGGTCGTCGTCGGTGATGGCGTCGACCACCACGAGCCTGCGGCCGGCCGCCACCTCGTCGCGCCACGCCTCGCCGATCGCGGCACTGCCGCGCCGAACGGCGTCGTGGCGCACCAGGCCGGCTTCACCCTCGATCTGGCGGCCCAGCCAGCGGCGGATGTCCGGGTCGGTCATGGGCGTGAGTGGATGCCGTTGCATGCCGGATTCCGACAGCAGCCTGTCGCCCACGAACAGGTGGCCCATGTAGAGCGTGCGGCCCGTGGCGGGAAAGACCGGGCAGACGAAGGCGCCGGGCGCGTTCAGCGCGTCCAGCAGCGCCAGGGCCACCGGGCCGATGTTGCCTGCCGGGGTGGAATCGAAGGTGGAGCAATACTTGAACAGGAACTGGCGGCAGCCCTGGGCTCGCAGCCAGCGCAAGGCGGCCAGCGACTGGGCCACGGCCTCGTCGGCAGGAATGGAGCGCGTCTTCAACGCGACCACGCCAGCCTCGCAGGTGTCGGGCGAGGCGTCGGGCGGCACGCCCACGAACTGCGTCGTGACCATGCCGGCACGCGCCAGCGTGTTGGCCAGATCGCTGGCCCCGGTGAAATCATCGGCGATGCAGCCCAGCAGCATGGCGGTGTCTCCTTCGGTGTCGGGCGGGGTCAGGCCGCGGGGGCCTGCGTGCGCACATAGGCGGCCACCAGTTCGGCGCCGGTGCCGGGCGGGGCAAAGCCCAGCGCCTGGGCGCGGCTGGTGTCGATGCGCGCGGGCCAGGTGTCGACGATGGCCTTGATGCGCGTGTCGGGCCGCCAGTCGATGCGGTCCGCCACGGCATCGCCCGCCAGCTCGCGCAGCGTGTCCACCATTTCGCCCGCCGTGACCGTCAGGCCGGGCAGGTTGATGCTGCGTGCCTTGCCCAGTTTGCCACCCGGCAGCAGGAACGCGTGCACCAGCGCTTCCACCGCGCGGTCGGTGGCCGCCAGCCACAAGGGCGTGCCGGGGTCCACGGGACAGATGGCGCGCTTGCCCGCCATGGGCTCGCGGATGATGCCGCTGGCGAAGCTGGATGCCGCGCCATTGGGCAGGCCGGGGCGCACCGACACGGTGGGAATGCGCACGCTGCGGCCGTCGATGTAGCCCTTGCGCGTGTAGTCGGCCACCAGCAGTTCGCCGATGAGTTTCTGGATGCCGTAGGACGACTGCGGGTCGGGGCGGGTGTCGTCGTCGACCACCTCCGGCAGGTCGCCGCCGTACACGGCCAGCGAGCTGGAGAACAGGAAGGGAATGGGACGGCCCAGGCCGCGCGCCGCCTCCAGCAGCGTGCGGGTGCCGTCCAGGTTCACGCGCATGCCCAGGTCGAAGTCGGCTTCGGCCGTGCCGCTGACCACGCCGGCCAGGTGGGCGATGCCCACGAGGTCGGGCGTCATCAGGTCACGCAATTGCGCGGCATCGGCGATGTCGGCCTGGATGTCGCGCACGCGCGTGTCTTGCAGGGCGCCTGGACCCTGGTCCAGCGCCAGGATCTCGGTGACGGGCCCGGCGCCGCCACGCCCATCCGGGATGTCCTGGCGCGCCAGCAAGGCCTCGATGAAACGCTGTCCAAGAAAACCGCTGCTGCCGGTCACGAGCACTTTCATGGGTGGGTCTCCTGTTTTCTTCTGCTTGGGATGGGGCGCGCAGGGGAGCGCGGCGCGTCGCCCGCCGCTGCGCTGGCGTGTTCCTGCATGGCCGCACGGATGCGCGTGTCGGTGTTGCGCATATGGGTGCTGGCCGCGCGCCGTGCCGCGACGGCGTCGCCATCCTGGATGGACTGCGCAAGCGCGGTGTGCTCGGCGATGACCTTCTGCGCCTTGCGCGGGTATTGCGCCTCGTGGCCCCGCGTCAGGTGCATGGTATCCGTCAGCAGGTGGCCCAGGAAGCGCAGCATGGAGGGGAAAAGCGGGTTGCCGCTGGCCTGTGCGATGGCCATGTGAAAGGCGATGTCTTCCTTCACGCCGTCGCGGCCCTGGCGGGTGGCCTGGGCGATGGCTTCCAGCGCGCGCCAGATGGCGGCGGCCTCGGCGCGGCTGCGGCGTTGCGCGGCCAGCGCGGCCATCTCGGCCTCGACGCTGCGGCGCAGCTCCAGCACGTAGATGGCGTGGTCCGCCGAACCGCGCATGTCCAGGTCGATGCGGAAGGGCACGTTGGGATTGGCCCCCAGCACGACCGTGCCGCTGCCCTGGCGCGTGCCGACCAGGCCGTCGACGCGTAGCCGCGAGATGGCTTCGCGCACGACGGTGCGGCTCACTCCGTGGCGTTGCGTCAGCACGGCCTCGGTGGGCAGGTTGGAGTGCACGGGGTACTGGCCATCGTGGATGGCTTGCCGCAATGCGGCGGTGACCTGGTCGGCCAGGGTGCCTTGGTCGGACGGAGCAGGGCGCGCGGTGTCCAGGCTCATGCGTTTTCCTTGGTAGCGGTGCGGCGCGCGCCTGCCGGCACGGCGGGACCCTAGGGTTATTCCGGTTACGTGCGGCCGGGCGCGTCTGGCACCATGCGAAAATTGTATGACGAATTTGTATAACAAGTCACGGTGCACACGCCGGACGCGAGGAGACGAAGTGGGTACGAAGCACAGGATCGCCGTGATCGCCGGCGACGGTATCGGCACGGAAGTCATGCCGGAAGGACTGCGCGCGCTGGATGCCGTGGCCACGCGTTTCGGCATCGGTTTCCAGTTCGACGAATTCGACTGGAATTCGCAGCGCTACGCCCGTGAAGGCGCGATGGTGCCGCCCGACTGGGAAGACCAGATCGGCAGGCACGAGGCCATTTTCTTCGGCGCGATGGGCTGGCCCGAGATCGTGCCGGACCATACTGCGCTGTGGGGCTCGCTGCTCATGTTCCGCCGCCGCTTCGACCAGTACATCAACCTGCGTCCCGTGAAGCTGATGCCCGGCGTGCGTTCGCCGCTGGCGGACCGCAAGCCTGGCGACATCGATTTCCTGATCGTGCGCGAGAACACCGAAGGGGAGTATTCCAACAGCGGCGGCAGGCTCTTCGAAGGCACCGACCGCGAGGTGGTCATCCAGGAAAGCGTCTTCACCCGGCACGGTGCGCACCGCGTCCTGAAGTACGCCTTCGAGCTGGCGCAGAAACGCGGCAAGCACCTGACGGCGGCCACCAAGTCCAACGGCATCTCCATCTCCATGCCCTGGTGGGACGAGCGCGTGGCCGATATCGCCACGCAGTATCCGGACGTGCGCTGGGACAAGTACCACATCGACATCCTGACGGCGCACTTCGTGCAGCACCCCGACTGGTTCGACGTGGTGGTGGCGTCCAACCTGTTCGGCGACATCCTGTCGGACCTGGGGCCCGCGTGCACGGGCACCATCGGCATCGCGCCGTCGGCCAACCTGAATCCCGAGCGAGCCTTTCCGTCCCTGTTCGAGCCGGTGCACGGCTCGGCGCCGGACATCGCGGGCAAGGGCATCGCCAACCCCATCGGCCAGATCTGGAGCGCCTCGCTCATGCTGGACTTCCTGGGGCACGCCGAGGCGGCGAAGACGGTGTTGTCCGCCATCGAGACCGTGCTGGCCGACGGACCGCGCACGCGTGACCTGGGCGGCAAGGCCAGCACGGTCGAGGTCGGCCGCGCGGTGGCGGAGGTCATCGCCTCGGGCGCCTGAATCCCCCGGCGGCCACGGGCCGCCACCCACGCATCGCAACGGAGCGGACATGGAAGGCATGGTGTACATCGGCGGCAAGTGGCAGCATCCCCAGTCGGGCAAGACGATCCCGGTGATCGACCCCGGCACGGGCGAGGAGATCGGCGTGATCGCCGACGGGCAGGCGGGCGATATCGACCTGGCCGTGCAGGCCGCGCGCGCCGCGCTGGCCGGCCCCTGGGGGGCTGCGACCGCGACCGAGCGGGGCAGGATCCTGTCGCGGCTGGCCGAGCTCATCACCGACCATGCCGACGAACTGTCGGGGCTGGAGTCGCGCGACTGCGGCAAGGTCATGACGACCGCGCGCAACGACATCAAGCTGCTGGCGCGCTATTTCGAGTTCTATGGCGGCGCCGCCGACAAGATCCATGGCGACGTCATCCCCTACCAGCGCGGCTATGGCGTGAACCTGGTGCGCCAGCCCTTCGGCGTGGTCGGCCACATCATCCCGTGGAACTATCCGGCGCAAATCCTGGGCCGCTCGGTGGGCGCGGCGCTGGCCATGGGCAATGTCTCGGTCATCAAGCCGGCCGAGGACGCCAGCCTGACGATCCTGCGCGTGGCGGAACTGGCCACGCAGGCCGGCCTGCCCGATGGCGTCTTCAACGTGGTGCCGGGCTACGGCCAGACCGCCGGCGCGGCGCTCATCTCGCACCCGCGCGTGAACTTCGTGTCGTTCACGGGCTCGCCCCAGGTGGGCACGCTGGTGCAGCAGGAAACCGCGCGCAACCATGTGAAGTGCGTGCTGGAGCTGGGCGGCAAGTCGCCGCAGGTCGTGTTCGCCGACGCGGACCTGGACCGCGCGATTCCCGCCATCGTCAACGGCATCATCCAGAACGCCGGCCAGACCTGCTCGGCGGGGTCGCGGCTGCTGGTGCAGCGGGACATCTATGCCGACGTGGTGGCCCGCGTGGCCGAGCGCTTCCGCGCGCTGCGCACCGGCGTGCAGGCCGACGACCTGGATTGCGGCCCGCTCATCAATGCGCGCCAGCTGGGCCGTGTGCGCCGCTTCATCGAGAACGCGCAGGGCGCGGGCGCGCGCATCGCCGCGCAGGGCGAGCTGGACAAGGGCCTGCCCGAGGGCGGCTTCTATGTCGCGCCGACCTTCTTCGCGGACGTACCGCGGGACCACATGCTGGCCAGGGAAGAAGTGTTCGGTCCGGTGCTGGCCGCGCTGCCCTTCGAGGACGAGGCCGACGCCATCGCGCTGGCCAACGGCACCGACTATGGCCTGGTGGCAGGCGTCTGGACCGAGAACGGCGGCCGCCAGCAGCGCGTGGCGCACGGCATCGACAGCGGCCAGGTCTACATCAATTGCTATGGCGCCGGCGGCGGGGTGGAACTGCCCTTCGGTGGATTCGGCAAGAGCGGCCACGGGCGCGAGAAGGGCCTGCTGGCATTGGAAGAAATGAGCATCACCAAGACCATCGTTCACCACTACGCGTGAGCGCGCCGGGCCGCCCCAAGCGGGCACACCTGAGTGCGCAGCACGAAGATAGTGCATTGAGACATCACCAGACAGGAGAAGAGGCATGGCAGCACTGAAGGGAAAGATCGCGATCGTGACCGGCGCGGGCGGCGGTTTCGGCGAAGGCATCGCACGGGCCTATGTGCGCGAAGGCGCCAAGGTGGTGCTGGCCGACATCAAGCCCGAGACCGTGGAGAAGCTGGCGCGCGAACTGGGCGCCGACACCAACTTCGTCGGCTGCGACGTGAGCAAGGGCGCCGACGTCGAGAAAATGATCCAGCACACCCTCGATACCTTCGGCGTGCCCGACATCCTGGTGAACAACGCGGGCACCACCCACCGCAGCCAACCCATGCTGGACGTGGACGAGGCCACCTTCGACCTGGTCTATGCGGTGAACGTGAAGTCCATCTATCTGACCGCCAAGTCGCTGATCCCGCACCTGCGCAAGCGCGGCAAGGGCGGCTGCATCATCAACGTCAGCTCGACCGCGGGCGTGAAGCCGCGCCCCGGCCTCACCTGGTACAACGGCACCAAGGGCGCGGTGAACACGCTGACCCGCTCGATGGCCATCGAACTGGGACCGGAGGCCATCCGCGTCAACGCCATCCTGCCCGTCATGGGCGCCACCGGCCTCATCGAGCATTTCATGGGCATGAGCGACACGCCCGAGAACCGCGCCAAGATCACCGCCAACATCCCGCTGGGCAGGCTGTCCACGCCCGAGGACATCGCGGGCGCGGCGGTCTACCTGGCATCGGACGCGGCCAGCCTGCTCACCGGCGTGGAACTGCCGGTGGATGGAGGACGCACCGCCTAGCAACACCCCAGCAGCACCTCGCGCGCGCGGCTCAGGCGCCATGACAACAACGGAGACGAATCATGCATAAGAAACCCGCAGGACTCTGGCTGGTGGCTTTGTCGGCGCTGTTTGCCGCCCAGGTCTCGGCCCAGGACAAGCCCAAGCAGATGCGCATGAGCACCACCGTGGCGGAGAACTCCCACTACGGCGACCTGGTGCATAAATTCGCCGATGAGGTGAAGCGCCTGACCAACGGCCGCTACCAGATCCAGGGCTTCCACGCGGGCGCCCTGGGCGGCGAACGCGAGGCCATCGAGGCCGTGCAGCTGGGCACGCAGGAGCTCACGCTGTCGTCCACCGGACCGGTGCCCAACTTCGTGCCCGAGGCGCGCATCCTGGACGTGCCCTTCCTGTTCCGCGACTACGACCACGCGCGCAAGGTGCTGGACGGCCCCATCGGCCAGAAGATGCTGTCGCAGTTCGAGCCCAAGGGCATGAAGGCGCTGGGCTGGTGTGACAACGGCTTCCGTCACATGACCAACAGCCGTCGCGCGGTGAATGCGCCGGCCGACCTGAAGGGCCTGAAGATGCGCACCATGGAGAATCCGGTGCACATCCAGGCCTACAAGGCCTTCGGCATCATTCCCACGCCCATGTCCTTCACCGAGGTCTTCACGGCCTTGCAGCAGGGCACGGTGGACGGGCAGGAAAACCCGCTGTCCATCATCCAGTCCAACAAGCTCGACCAGGTGCAGAAATACATGAGCCTGACCGGCCACGTGTTTTCGCCCTGCGTGGTGCTGATGAGCATGGACGCGTGGAAGGGCCTGTCGGCGGAAGACCAGAAGGCCTTCCAGGAAGCGGCCAAGGCCGGCATCGCCGCCAACCGCGCGCGCGTGGACAAGGACGAAAGGGAGGCCGTCGCCGCCTTGCAGAAGAACGGCATGCAGATCGTCACTGACGTGGACAAGACGGCCTACCAGGCTGCGCTGGCGGACGTCTACAAGCAGTTCGCCAAGCAGTTCGGCCAGGACAAGCTGGACGAGATCCGCAACGTCCAGTAAGTCCTCCGGCCGTGCCTGGACTGGGCGCGGCCGGCCTCATGCTCCGGACGGCGGGTGCCGGCCGGGGCCGCCTCCTTGCAAGGTGTCGACCATGAAACGGCAATTCCTGGCAGTGGAAAACGTCGTCACGCAGACAGCGTTGGTGCTGGCCTGCCTGATGCTGGCCCTGGCCGCGGGCCTGGGCTTCTACCAGGTGATCGCCCGCTTCGTGCTGGAGCAGACCACCGAGTGGACCGAAGTGCTCATCCGCTTCTCGCTCATCTGGATGGTCTTCCTGGGCATCCCGAAAGCCTATCGCGTGGGCGCCATGATCAGCGTGGACGTGCTGCGGCGCTGGACGCCGCGCGGGGCGGGGCGCGGGCTGGACACGGTGGTGGCGCTGGCTGGCATCGCGCTGTCGCTGGTGTTCATCGTGGTGGGCTGGGACTACGCCCGTCGAGGCAGCGTGCAGACCATCGCCGGGCTGGAAAGCATCTCCATGTTCTGGGCCTACCTGGCCGTGCCCGTGGGCGGCGTCGTGTCGCTGTTCGGCATCGTCGGCCAGTGGCTGGACCCCATCAATCGCGAGCTCGAAAACGCGCAATAGCGCCGCGGCAAGGCCACGGCCTGGAGGAGGCAGGACATGTCTACAGCGATGCTGATCAGCATGGTGCTGTGTTTCGCGCTGACGATTCCGGTGGCGGTGTCCATCGGGCTGTCGGCGATCCTCGGCATCCACGTCGTGGACGCCAACATGCTGTTGTCCGTGAAGGAAATCTTCGGCGCGATCAACAAGTTTCCCCTGGCGGCCATTCCCTTCTTCATCCTGGCGGGCAATCTCATGGAGACGGGCGGCATCTCGCGTCGTCTCGTGGAGTTCGCCAAGTCCATCGTGGGCGGCGTGCAGGGCGGCCTGCCGATGACCTGTGTATTGACCTGCATGATCTTCGCGGCGGTGTCGGGCTCGTCGGTGGCCACCACTTTCGCGGTGGGCGCCATCCTGATTCCCGCGCTGATCAAGCATGGCTATCCCACGCCGTACGCGGCCTCGCTGCAGGCGACCAGCGCCGAGCTGGGCGTGATCATGCCGCCGTCCATTCCCATGATCCTTTACGGCGTGTCGGCGGAAGTGTCGATTGGCGAGCTGTTCATCGCAGGCATCGGCCCGGCCATCTTCGTCTGCCTGGCATTGATGGGCTTCGTGTGGGTGACCTGCAAGATCCGTGGCTGGGGCAAGAACGACGGCGAAGGCCGCCTGTCGCTCTGGCGCTCGTCACGCCTTGCGTTCTGGGCCTTGATGATGCCCGTCATCATCCTGGGCGGCATCTACGGGGGCATCTTCACGCCCACCGAGGCCTCCGCCGTGGCGGTGGTCTATGCGCTCTTCGTGGGCACCTGCGTCTACCGCGAGATCGGCCTGAAGGACCTGTTTCCCGTCCTGAAGAAGTCGGTGGTCTCGTCGGCGGTGATCATGTTCATCATTGCCAACGCCGGGCTCTTTGCCTTCCTGATCACCCGCGCGGGCGTGCCGAACGACATCGGCAGCTACCTGAAGGAAACGCTGACCTCGCCGATATGGTTCCTGCTGGGCGTGAACGTGGCGTTGTTCCTGATCGGCATGTTCATCGAGACCTCGGCGGCCATCATCGTGCTGGCGCCGATCCTGGCGCCGGTGGCGATGTTCTTCGGCATCGACCCCGTGCACTTCGGGCTCATCATGGTGGTGAACCTGGCGCTGGGCATGATCACGCCGCCATTCGGGGTGAACCTGTTCGCGGCCTGCGCGGTGGCGCGAATATCGCTGGACCGGATCATCGGCAGCCTGTTGCCCTTCGTGGCGGTGATCCTGGTGTGCCTGGTCTTCATCACGACGATCCCGGCGATCAGCCTGACGTTGCGGGATTTGGTCTATCGGTAAAAAGGGCCGCCGCGCCGCGTGGGGCGGCGCGGCGATGCGATGTCAGGCGTAGCTGCGCGCGCCGAACAGCGCCGAGCCGATGCGCACCTCGGTCGAGCCTTCGGCGATGGCCTGTTCGAAGTCGCCGCTCATGCCCATGGACAGGCGGTCCAGCGTGATGCCGGCGGGGGCATCCTGCCGCAGCTGGTCGCGCAGCGTGCGCAGGCTGGCAAAGCATGTGCGCACGGCAGCCTCGTCATCCGAGTTGACGGCCAACGTCATCAGCCCGCGCACGCGCAGGGTGTCCAGTCTGGCCAGTTCGCGCAGCAGCGCGGGCGCGTCGGCGGGCGCCAGGCCCGACTTGGTTTCCTCGTCGGACGTCTTCACCTGCAACAGCACATCCAGCGCGCGGCCTTCCTGCTGCAGGCGGCGGTCCAGCGCTTGCGCCAGTTCCAGCCGGTCCAGCGATTGCACCTCGGCGGCCAGGCGCGCCACGTCGCGTGCCTTGTTGGTCTGCAGGTGGCCGATCACCACCCAATCGATGCCGCAATCGGCCAGCGGTTCGGCCTTGTCGCGGATCTCCTGCACCTTGTTTTCGCCGAAGCGCTTCAGGCCCAGGCGGGTGGCTTCGCGGATGAGGTCCGGGCCGAAGGTCTTGCTGACGGGGAGCAGGGCGACGTCGGCCGGGTTGCGGCCGTGGCGCACGCAGGCGGCGTCGATGCGGGCACGCAGGGTGGCGAGGCGGGTGGCGAAGGTGTCGGGGGGGAGGGTCGGCGCGTCATCGGCCATGGAAGAAACACTCGGTTCGGCATGCGATGGGGCCGAGGATAGCGGATTCTTCGGGAAAGAAAAATTCCCGGGCACCGCAAGGGTATGCGGTACCCGGGAATGCCATGCGTTGATGTCGGGTGCGCGGCGTTGACCTGCCTCACGGATCAAAGGCGGTGGGATTGCCGCGCGATGCCTGCGCCAACCTTATTTCGGCTCCGCCAGATCCACCGAAATGCCGGTGGGGGTGAAAACCGACAGGACGTTCCAGTTGTCCACCGTCACCTTGGAGAAGTCGCCTTCCATCCTGCCCGCGCTGATGATCCTGAGCGTCGTGCCGGCGATGGGTTGATAGCCAGGGGCGAACTTCACGTGCAGGGTGCCGTCTTCGATTTTTGCGGTGTTCTTCACTTGCACGCCGATCTGGTCGTCCGCACCGATCACGACTTCAAGGTGGGCGCCGGCGCTTTGCGTGTAGTTGTTGCCGACCTCCAGCGGCGCACCGGCACTGACGATCAGGGTGCCGCCGTTCACCTGCACGCTGCCGCTGCCCAACGCGGAGGCCGAGGCGGCTTCCAGCGCACCGCCATTGATCAGCGTGCCGCCGCTGTAGGCGTTGCGCCCGCCGAGCTTCAGCGTGCCATCCCCGTTGAAGACCAGCTTGCCTTCACCGGAAATGTCGTTACGCCAGATGTCGTAGGTGGCGAAAGTACCCAGCGACGAATCCATGTCGATGGTGACCAGGCCGTTGAACTGTCCATAGCCGTCGCCTGCGGCGAACATGTTCAGGCGGCCCCAGCCTTCCTCATCCGTCATGACGGGGTAGCCCGAGGGGAAGGCCGTCGTCTTGAGCACGACGCGGCGTTGCTCGGAAGTCAGATAGGGGTAACGGGTTTCGATCAGGACCTCGGCGCCCTTGGGTACGACTGCGGCAAGATCCGTGGGGTGGATGATCTGGTCCGTCATGCCATAGTTCATGCCTTCCAGGAACGCAGCCTTGTTCTTGCCGTGGTCCGCGAAGCGATCGTAGTCCTGGCCAGCCGGATCCGTGTTCTGACCGGCATGCAGATAGTCGTAGAACTCACGCCACGTGGTGGTGCCGGCACGGGCCTGCATGACCGTCAGGGCCTGTTCGCGTGCTTCGCGCTTGGCTTGGGCGGTGATGTCGGGGTTGCGCAGTTCCTGTTTCAGGTCGGGATTCTCCGAGCTGTAGAGGTTGGCGGCCGCGATGGCGAGTCCCGACATGCGTCCGCCGATCGAGGCCAGCGGAGAGTGCGCGCCACCCCAGACTCGGGATTGCCCATGGATCATCGCGCGGGCATAGAACTCCTGGAAGCGTTCCGGCATGGCGTAGGCCATGCTGGCCGCCCGGCGCCAGGCGCCCACGGTGTGGCCGCTGACGAAGTCGGAGGAACCGACGCTGGGACCGGTGTAGTTGACGCCCGGGGCCATCTTGACGTTGTTGTCCCAGAGGTAGGGGCGCGCATACTTGTAGAAGCGCTTTGCTTCGTCATTGTCGGGCTGGTCGAGGCCGTCATCGATCAGGACGACGACCTTGCCGAGCTGGCTGTTCACCGAGCCGCTCATCGTGCCCGTGGCCGTGACGCTTCGGTCGGGATTGAATGCGTAAGACCCTGTGATGCCGGAAGCATCCCGCCAGGCCTGGGCCATGTGCCCCATGCCTTCGGTCATCAGGTAGGCGCCGTGCACGGGTTGGTCGATCGATGCAGTTTCTTCCTGCTCCAGGCTGCGGTTGTTCGTCGCCTGCACGGAGAACCTGATGTTTGCGTCATGTACCGCTTGGTTGACGACCGTCCCGCCCGAGTTCGCATTGCCGTCCCACGTACCGGCAGGCACGGCGGGACATGCTTCGCCCGTGACCGGATCGGTTCCGGCTGCGCGGGCCCCACGGCCGGCATCGGCAAGGAGGGTGGCCGGCGTCCAGATGTCCAGGAAACCGTCAGCCAGGCGAATCCCGGCATTCGTGTCCACCGTGACATGGCAAACATTGTTCTGCGTATTGCTGTAGGAGGCATCGACATACGCCGTGACGGCGTCGTTGACAGGCGCGCTGTCGACGAAATCAGGATCAGCCGGCTCGGTCGGGGTGTCGGGATGGGTCGGGGTGACGGGCTCGTCGGGGACTGCCGGGCTGCCCGAATCGCCGCCGCCGCAACCGGCCAGACTGATCGCGCAGGCCAGGAAAACGGCGTAAGCGAGTTTATTTCTTTGGAATTCCATCTAATCCAACCTAAGTGCCACGAATTGAAAGGTTGGATAATTTAGATTTTAAGTATTTCAGGGGAATGAAATAGATCGATATTTTTTGAGAAATACGCCATTTCTCCAGTCCCTTCATTCCCCATGCCTATCGTTGCCGCCTTGCCAAGCGTGCATGGGGTTTGCAGCAGGCCTGGCCGTTCTAGGCCGCCCGCAGCCGCCACAGCGACGTCACTTCCGCCGCCCGCGCCGCATGCAGCGGGTCGCTCGCGTCGGCGGCGCGCGGGTGTTCGGGCCTGGCGTCCAGCCGGCCGGCCACGGTCAGCCCTGCCGCCGCGATCCAGTCCAGCAGCGTTTCCCGGCTGCGCAGCCCCAGGTGCTCGGCCAGGTCTGACAGGATCAGCCAGCCTTCGCCGCCAGGCGCCAGGTGCGCGGCCAGGCCGTCCAGGAAGCCGCGCAGCATGCGGCTGTCCTGATCGTAGACGGCCATTTCCAGTTGCGAGGACGGCCGGGCAGGCAGCCACGGCGGGTTGCACACCACGAGCGGTGCCCGCTCGGGCGGGAACAGATCCGCCTCCCGCACGGTGACGCGTTGGGCCAGCCCCAGGGCCGCCAGGTTGTCGCGTGCGCAGGCCAGCGCGCGGGGATTCAGGTCGGTGGCGATGACGCGGGCCACGCCGCGCCGGGCCAGCAGCGCGGCCAGCACGCCAGTGCCCGTGCCCACGTCGACGGCCAGTGTCTCGGCGCCAGCGGGCAGCGGCGCCTGTGCCACGAGCCGCAGGTATTCGCCGCGCACGGGCGAGAACACGCCATAGTGCGGATGGATGCGCGCGCCGCCCAGCGCGGGCAGCTCGACGCCTTTCAGGCGCCATTGCTGCGCGCCCACCAGGCCTTGCAGTTCGCGCAGCGAGGCGACGCTGGGGCCGTCCGCGGGGCCGTAGGCAGCCAGGCAGGCGTCGCGCAGGTCGGGCGCGCGCCGCAGCGCGCAGCCGTAGCCTGCGTCCAGCTCGATGAGCAGCATGCCCAGCGTGCGGGCGCGCTGCGCCTGCGCCTGGCGGTGCTGGTTGAAGGCCTCTCGCGGGTCGCTGGCGGGCTTGCCCGGCTTGGCGCGTCGTTTGTCGATGCGCCGCGCCAGGGCTTGCAGCAGTTGCCGCGCATTGTGGAAGTCGCCGCGCCACAGGAGACCGGTGCCTTCGCTGGCCAGCCGATAGGCGGCGTCGGCCGTCATCGTGTCGTCGGCCAGCACGACGCGGCGCGGCGGCGCGGCGCCGTTCTCGGCGCGCCAGCGAGCGCTGGCCGGCAGTTGGTTCTCGGTCCAGTGCAGCAGGGGAGGGGTAGTGTCAGGCACGGTAGGCAAGGCAGGGCACGGCGCCAATGCACCGCGCGTCAGGAAACTCAGTGTTTGTGCGCGCCGTGGCCCGCATGGCCGGCATCCTTGCCGGCGTCGTTGCCAGCGGGGGTGCCAGTATAGGTGGCCGGCTTCACCTCGAAGTTCACCGGCACTTCGCCCGCGCGCTCGAAGCGCAGCGTGGCGGCCACCGTCGCGCCTTGCTTGAAGGGCTCGGCCAGCTTCAGGAACATGATGTGATAGCCGCCCGGGCTCATCGTGACGGTGGCGCCGGGTGCCAGGTCCACGGCCTCCACCGGCCGCATGCTGGCCACGCCTTTCTCGTTCACGACGGTATGCAGCTCCACGCGTCCGGCGGCAGCGGAGGAAATACCCAGCAGCCGGTCGGGCGCCTGTCCGGTGTTGGTCACGGCCAGGTAGCCGGCGCCGTTCTTCTGGCCGGGCGCCGAGGCCCGCACCCAGGGGGCGTCGATGGCGATGTCGGCGGCCAGGGCGGACGTGGACAAGGCAAGGCCGAGCAGGCCGGCTGCAATGCTGCGCAAGATCATGGAGGGTCTCCTCGTCGGGCCGACGGCGGTGCCGGTCGGCGGATCGCAGCAAGTGTACCCGCCGCCCGCGGCCCGGCCTTGAACCTGGATCAAGGCCCGTAGCGCTTCAGGCCGTCCAGGTCCAGGACGCGCACCGCGCCGTATTCCACCTTCAGCAGCCCGGCCGCCTCCAGCGTGCGCAAGGCCTGGTTGGCGCGCTGGCGTGACACGCGGCCCAGGTAGCCGAGTTCTTCCTGCGTGATGGCCAGCCGCATGCCCATGCCCGGGTAGAGCAGCGGGTTGAAAAGCTCGGCCAGGCAGCGGGCCACGCGCGCATCCGGATTCAGCAGGCGGTCGTGCTCGGCCTTGCCGATGAACTGCGCGACGCGTTCATTCAACTGGTCGAGCAGGTAACGATTGAAGGCGATGCTGGAATCGAGCAGCCATTCGAAGGTGGGCGCAGGCAGGCGGGCGATGACGGAGTCGCGCAGGGCCACCACGTCATAGCGGCGGCGCTCGCGTTTCAGCAGGGAGCCTTCGCCGATCCAGCCGCCGGCGGGCACGCCGGTCAGCGAGGCCAGCTTGCCCTCGGCATTGCCCACGGAAATCTTCACCAGCCCGGCGATGACGCCGATCCATACCTGCGCCAGCTCGCCCTTGCGTTCGATGATGGCGCCGGCCGGCACCTCCTGCGTCGTGACGTCGCGCTCCACGCGCGCGAGCTGTTCCGGCGTGAGCACGCGGGTCCAGGCAGCGGCGAGTTGAAGCGAGTCGGCAATCGGCATCGGGATATACCCTGAATGCCCCGGGAATGTCGTGATTCTGACAGTTGGGGCGGCAGCTAGCTTATACCTTATGCCCAACAATCACGGATACCGGTATTTCCCGTCCAGCGCGGGGAACCAGGTGATCCGGAGGAGACGAACGTGTCGCGACCCGAATCCACCGCCGCCACGCTTGCCGACACCTTCCCGGCGCTGCTGCTCGCGCATGCCCGGGAGCGCGGCGACCGTCCGGCCTTGCGCGAGAAGGACCTGGGCATCTGGCAGACCTACACCTGGTCGCAGGTTGCCCGCGAAGTCGAACGCATGGCGCTGGGGCTGGCCACGCTGGGCGTCGAACCTGGCCAGCACGTGGCCGTGGTCGGCGAGAACCGGCCGCGTCTCTACATGGCCATGATGGCGGCCCAGGCCCTGGGCGCCATCCCCGTGCCGCTCTACCAGGACGCCGTCGCCCAGGAAATGGGTTTCGTGCTGCAGGATGCCGACGTGGGCGTCGCCGTGGTCGAGGACCAGGAGCAGGTCGACAAGCTGCTGGAGGCGCGCGCCCAATGCCCGCAACTGCGCAGCATCATCTATGACGACCCGCGCGGCCTGCGCCACTACGACGACCCGGCGCTGCTGTCCTGCGATGCGCTGGCCGAGCGCGGCGATGCGCATGGCGCGGCGCATCCGGACGCGTATGCATCGGCCATCGCGCGGGTGCAGCCGCAGGACCCCGCGGCCATGTTCTATACCTCCGGCACCACCGGCAAGCCCAAGGGCGTGGTGCTGACCCACCATGCGCTGATCGACCGGGCGCGTGCCGTGGAACGCATGGAGTCGCTGACGGACCGCGAGGACGTGCTGGCCTACCTGCCGCCAGCGTGGATCGGGCAGAACATGTTTTCGTACACGCAGTTGCTGGTGACCGGTTTCACCGTGAACCATCCCGAGTCGCCCGAGACCGTCGCCATCGACATGCGCGACATCGGTCCCACCTATTACTTCGCGCCGCCGCGCGTGCTGGAAGGCCTGCTCACGCAGGTGCTGATCCGCATGGAAGATGCCGGCTGGGTGAAGCGCCAGCTCTTCAGGCGCTGCATGGCGCTGGCGCGCCGGGTGGGCACGCGCATCCTGGACGGCGAGGACGTGGGCGCGCTGGACCGCCTGCTGTACGGCTTGGGCAACGTGCTGATCTACGGTCCCTTGCGCAATGCGCTGGGCATGAGCCGCGTGCGTATCGCCTATACGGCGGGCGAGGCCATCGGGCCGGACCTCTTCGTGTTCTATCGCTCGCTGGGCATCAACCTGAAGCAGCTGTACGGCTCCACCGAGACCTCCGTGTTCGTGTGCGTGCAGGCCGACGGCCAGGTGCGCGCCGATACGGTGGGCCCGCCCGTGGCGGGCGTGGAGATCCAGGTGAGCGAGGCCGGTGAAGTGCTGGTCAAGAGCCCCGGCCTCTTCAAGGAATACCACCGCAACCCGCAGGCCACCCGGGAAACGATGACCGAGGACGGCTGGTTCCGCACCGGCGACGCGGGGTTCCTGGACGAGGACGGGCAACTGAAGATCATCGACCGCGCCAAGGACGTCGGCAAGCTGGCCGATGGCAGCCTGTTCGCGCCCAAGTACATCGAGAACAAGCTGAAGTTCTTCCCCTACATCAAGGAGGCCGTGGCCTTCGGCGCCGACCGCGAGATCGCCTGCGCCTTCGTGAACATCGACCTGGAAGCGGTGGGCAACTGGGCCGAGCGGCGTGGCCTGCCCTATGCCGGCTATGCCGACCTGGCGGGCAAGAAGGAGGTCATCGACCTGATCGCCGAGTGCGTGGACCAGGTGAACGCCGACCTGGCCGGCGATGCCAAGCTGGGCAGTTCGCAGCTGCGCCGCTTCCTGGTGCTGCACAAGGAGCTGGACCCGGACGACGACGAGCTGACCCGCACCCGCAAGGTACGGCGCGGCTTCATCGCGCAGAAGTACGCGGTGCTGATCGATGCGCTGTTCGCGGGGCAGGCGTCGCAGTACATCGAGACCGAGGTCAAGTTCGAGGATGGCCGCAGCGGCAAGATCGCCGCGACGCTGACCATCCGCGAGGCAACCGTGCATCCGGTGCGCGCGGCGGAGGCAATCGCATGATGGACAAGCAAAGCGGGCGCGCAAGCCGGGTCGGCGACGTCGTCCTGGACATGAAGAACATCTCGCTGGCTTTCGGCGGGGTCAAGGCGCTGACCGACATTTCCTTCGACGTGCGCGAGCACGAGATCCGCGCCATCATCGGCCCGAACGGCGCGGGCAAGAGCTCGATGCTGAACGTGGTCAACGGCGTCTATACGCCGCAGCAGGGCAACATCGTCTTCGACGGCAAGACCTTCTCGCGCATGAGCCCGCGCCGCGCGGCCGAGATGGGGATCGCGCGCACCTTCCAGAACCTCGCGCTCTTCAAGGGCATGAGCGTGCTGGACAACATCATGAGCGGACGCAACCTGCGCATGAAGTGCGGCCTGCTGTCGCAGGCCCTGCGGCTGGGGCCGGCCGAGCGCGAGGAAACCCGCCACCGCGAATTCGTCGAGAACATCATCGACTTCCTGGAGATCCAGGCCTGGCGCAAGACGCCCGTGGGACGGCTGCCCTACGGCCTGCAGAAGCGCGTGGACCTGGGGCGGGCGCTGGCGATGGAGCCGCGCATGCTGCTGCTGGACGAGCCCATGGCTGGCATGAACATCGAGGAGAAGCAGGACATGAGCCGCTACATCCTGGACGTCAACGACGAGTTCGGCACGACCATCGTGCTGATCGAGCACGACATGGGCGTGGTCATGGACATCTCGGATCGGGTGGTGGTGCTGGACTACGGCCGCAAGATCGGCGACGGCACGCCCGACGCGGTGCGGGCCAACCCGGACGTGATCCGCGCCTATCTCGGCGTGGATGCCCAGGCCAACGCAACCGCTGCCCAGGCCTAGGAGACGCGTCATGGGATTCTTCCTGGAAACGTTGTTCGGCGGCCTCATGAGCGGCATGCTGTACGCGCTGATCGGCCTGGGCTTCGTGCTGATCTTCAAGGCTTCCGGCGTCTTCAACTTCGCGCAGGGCGCGATGGTGCTGGTGGCCGCGCTGTCCATGGCCCGCTTCTCGGTCTGGATCCCGCAATGGCTGGGCTTCGAAAACAAGCTGCTGGCCAATGTGCTGGCCTTCGGCGTCAGCGCCGCGCTGATGTTCGTCTTCGCGTGGGCGGTCGAGCGTTTCGTGCTGCGCCACCTGGTCAACCAGGAGGCCACGACCCTGCTCATGGCGACGCTGGGCATCAGCTACTTCCTGGACGGCCTGGGCCAGATCGCCTTCGGCAGTTCGGTCTACAGCATCGACGTGGGCATGCCCAAGGATCCGCTCTTCGTGCTGGAGTCGGTATTCGAAGGGGGCTTGTTGATCAGCCTGGAAGACCTGACGGCGGCGTTGGTGGCGGCGGCCCTGGTGGCGATGCTGGCGGTCTTCTTCCAGTACACGGGCACCGGGCGCGCGCTGCGCGCGGTGGCCGACGACCACCAGGCGGCGCAGTCCGTCGGCATCGCGCTGAACCGCATCTGGGTGATCGTGTGGCTGGTGGCGGGCATCGTGGCCCTGGTGGCCGGGATCATCTGCGGCTCGAAGTTCGGCGTGCAGTTCACCCTGGCCACGGCCACGTTGCGGGCCTTGCCGGTGGTGATCCTGGGCGGGCTCACCTCGGTGCCGGGCGCCATCATCGGCGGCCTCATCATCGGCGTCGGCGAGAAGCTGTCGGAGGTCTACCTGGGCCCGATGGTGGGCGGCGGCATCGAGATCTGGTTCGCCTACGTGCTGGCCCTGGTGTTCCTGCTGTTCCGCCCGCAAGGCCTCTTCGGTGAAAAGATCATCGACTGGGTCTAAGGCCTGCTGAAAAAAAGGACCAGACATGTTCTATCGCGAGAACGGCCAGTTCAAGACCAGCTACCGGGCCGACCAGCAGATCCTGCCCATCCGGCAGGACCGCATTTTCATGGCGCTGCTGCTGGCGGTGGCCTTCGTGGCGGTGCCGATGCTGGCGTCGGATTACCTGCTGCGCGCCGTGCTGATTCCCTTCCTGATCCTGGCGCTGGCGGCCGTGGGGCTGAACATCCTGGTGGGGTATTGCGGGCAGATCTCGCTGGGCACCGGCGCCTTCATGGCCGTGGGCGCGTATGCGGCCTGGAACCTGGGCGTGCGCGTGCCCGAGGTGCCGCTGCTGCTGCAGTTCCTGTTCGGCGGCTTGTGCGCGACGGCGGTGGGCGTGCTGTTCGGCATTCCCAGCCTGCGCATCCGGGGGCTCTACCTGGCCGTGGCGACGCTGGCGGCGCAGTTCTTCGTCGACTGGGCCTTCCTGCGCATTCCCTATTTCACCAATTACTCGCCCTCGGGCAACGTGTCGGTGCCGCGCCTGGAGATGTTCGGCATGCCCATCGCCTCGTCGCTGGACCGGTACTACCTCGTGCTGGGCATGGTGGTGGTGTTCACGCTGCTGGCCAAGAACCTGGTGCGCGGCGCCATCGGCCGCGAGTGGATGGCCATCCGCGACATGGACGTGGCCGCCGCCGTCATCGGCATCCGGCCGGTCTACGCCAAGCTCACGGCCTTCGCGGTCAGCTCCTTCATCGTCGGCGTGGCGGGCGCCCTGTGGGGCTTCCTGCACCTGGGTTCGTGGGAACCGCTGGCCTTCGACCTGAACCGCTCGTTCCAGTTGCTGTTCATGGTGATCATCGGTGGGCTGGGGTCGCTGCTGGGCAGCTTCTTCGGCGCGGCCTTCATCGTGCTGGTGCCGATCTTCCTGGCCAATGTGCCGGGCTGGTTCGGCCTGCCCTTGTCGGTGGATACCGCCGCGCACATCGAGCATATGGTGTTCGGCGCGCTGATCGTGTTCTTTCTGATTGCCGAGCCGCATGGGCTGGCCAGGCTGTGGAGCATCGGAAAAGAGAAGCTCCGCATCTGGCCGTTCCCGCATTGATGGGGCCCACCCCCGAGGCGCTTTGCGCCTCCCCCTCAAGGGGGCGGCGCCAGCGGACTGGCAAAGCCAGCTCCGCGACGCCCTGGATGCATTGTGCATTGCGACGCGAGTCGCTGTTTTGAAGCAACCCGGCCATGAGACCGGGCCCGCTAATAGCGGTGCGAAGGCACCCCCGAGGAGGAGTTGGAGATGAAGCAGAAACTGGTACGTGTCGCGGCCACGCTCGCCGCAACCGGCGCGCTGGGCGCCGTGTCGCTGCCGGCCTTCTCGGCCGAGCAGTTCATCCCGCTGCTGGCGTATCGCACGGGGTCCTTCGCGCCGCTGGGCATTCCCTGGGCCGACGGCAAGATGGATTACCTGAAGCTGGTGAACGCCCGCGATGGCGGCGTCAACGGCGTGAAGATCGTCTATGAGGAGTGCGAGACGGCCTATGCCACCGACCGCGGCGTGGAGTGCTATGAGCGCCTGAAGGGCCGCTCGGGCGGCGCCTCGGGTTTCGACACGCAGTCCACCGGCATCACCTTCGCCGTGACCGACAAGGCGCCGGGCGACAAGGTGCCGGTGGTCACGCCGGGCTACGGCCTGTCGCAGTCGGCCGACGGCAGCGTCTTCGAATGGAACTTCCCGCTGGGTGGCACCTACTGGACCGCCGCCGACGTGATGCTGCAGGACATCGCCAAGAAGGAAGGCGGCATGGACAAGCTCAAGGGCAAGAAGATCGCCCTGGTCTACCACGACTCGCCCTACGGCAAGGAGCCCATTCCGCTGCTGCAGGCGCGCGCCAGGAAGCACGGCTTCGAGGTCCTGCTCTATCCGGTCACCGCGCCCGGCGTCGAGCAGAAGTCCACGTGGCTGCAGATCCGCCAGTCGCGTCCGGCCTACGTGCTGCTCTGGAGCGCCGGCATCATGACGCCCACGGCCATCCGCGAGGCGCAGGCCAGCGGCTATCCGCGTGAAAAGATGTACGCCATCTGGTGGGCGGGCTCGGAAGGCGACGTGAAGGACCTGGGCGCCGTGGCCAAGGGCTACAACGCCATCACGCTGCAGAACAGCGCCGAGCGGGGCAAGGTCCACGACGACCTGAAGACGCATGTGTACGACAAGGGCCAGGGCACCGACCGCGGCGGCAACACGGTCGGCACCATCGCCCACACCCGCGGCATGATCATCTCGATGCTGCAGGTCGAGGCCATCCGCGCCGCGCAGGAAAAGTACGGCAAGGGCAAGCACATGACACCCGAGCAGGTGCGTTGGGGCTACGAGAACCTGAACCTGACCCAGGAACGCCTGGACCAGCTGGGCTTCGGCGGCATCATGCGGCCCATCCAGACCTCGTGCGCCAACCACGTGGGCGGCGACTGGGCCCGCATCGTGCAGTGGGACGGCGCCAAGTTCACCATCGCGTCGGACTGGTACGAGGGCGACAAGAGCATCATCGATCCGATGGTGAAGGAACTGGCCGCCCGCTATGCCAAGGAGAAGGGCGTCACGCCGCGCACGTGCTGATCCCGTGCGCGTCCGGCCGCGAGGCCGGGCGCGCCGGCAGCGCCGCCGGCCACATCCCGCCACGCAAGGAACCGCAACATGAGCGAGACCGCAAGCCCATCGGCCGAGAGTGCCGCGCCCGACATCCTGCTGGACGTCAACGGCATCGAGGTCATCTACAACCACGTGATCCTGGTGCTCAAGGGCGTGTCGCTGCGCGTGCCGCAAGGCCGCATCGTGGCCCTGCTGGGCGCCAACGGCGCGGGCAAGACCACGACGCTGCGTGCGGTATCGAACCTGCTGAAGGGCGAGCGGGGCGAGGTCACCAAGGGCCAGATCCAGTATCGCGGCGAACGCATCGAGCAACTGACCCCCGCCGCCCTGGTCAAGCGCGGCGTGGTGCAGGTGATGGAAGGGCGGCACTGCTTCGCCCACCTGACCATCGAGGAAAACCTGCTGACCGGCGCCTATACCCGCAAGCTGGATCGCGGCGGCGTTCAGGAAGCGCTGGAACGCGTGTATCAGTATTTCCCGCGCCTGAAGCAGCGCCGCGGCAGCCAGGCGGGCTACACCTCGGGTGGCGAACAGCAGATGTGCGCCATCGGCCGCGCGTTGATGGCGGACCCCAACATGATCCTGCTGGACGAGCCTTCGATGGGCCTGGCGCCGCAGATCGTGGAGGAAATCTTCGAGATCGTGCGCGACCTGAACCAGCGCGAGCGCGTGAGCTTCCTGCTGGCCGAGCAGAACACCAACATCGCGCTGCGCTACGCGGATTACGGCTACATCCTGGAGAACGGCCGCGTCATGATGGACGGCGAGGCCAGCGTGCTGGCCAGCAACGAGGACGTCAAGGAGTTCTACCTTGGCATCTCCAGCGGCGAAAGGAAGAGCTTTCGCGACACCAAGTTCTACCGCCGGCGCAAGCGCTGGCTGGCCTAGCCTTACCGACGCAGCATTTCAGTCCACCGATCACGGAATGCCCGGCGCGGCCGAGGCATGAACGCAAGGCAGCAGGGGCAGGATCATGTCCGAGTACTTCGATGCATTGGAAACCCGCGATCCCGAGCGGCGCGAACGCGACCTGATGGCGGCCCTGCCGGGCGCGGTGGCGCGCGCCGTCTCCAGCGCGCCGGCGGTGGCCAGGCAATTGCAGGGGGTCGACCCGTGGGCCGTGCGCGGCCGCGAGGCGCTGGCCCAGCTGCCCGTGCTGCGCAAGCACGAATTGCTGGAAGCCCAGCAGTCGGCCCGCGCACCGGGGGCGGGCGCGGCGCCCACGCTGCAACGCGTCTTCGGCGGTTTCTCGACCATCGGCTGGGGCCAGTCGCTGCGGGTGTTCGCCTCGCCCGGCCCCATCTATGAGCCCGAAAGCGCCAGGCCGGACTACTGGCGTTTCGCGCGTGCCCTGTATGCCGCGGGCTTCCGGGCGGGCGAACTGGCCTACAACTGCTTTTCGTATCACTTCACGCCTGCCGGCTCCATGATGGAGACGGCGGCGCACGCCGTGGGCTGCACGGTCTTCCCGGGCGGCACGGGCCAGACCGAGCAGCAGGTGCGCGCCATGCATGACCTGGCGCCCAGCGGCTATACGGGCACCCCCAGCTTCCTGAAGATCATCCTGGAGAAAGCCGATGAAATGGGCGTGCCGCTGCTGTCGGTGCGCCGCGCGCTGGTGTCGGGCGAAGCGTTCCCGCCTTCCTTGCGCGACTGGCTGCGCGCGCGTGGCATCGACGGCTACCAGGCCTATGGCAGCGCGGACCTCGGCATGATCGCCTTCGAGACGCCCGCGCGCGAGGGCCTGGTGCTGGGCGAGGACATCCTGGTCGAGATCGTGCGGCCGGGCACCGGCATTCCCGTGCCCGACGGCGAGGTGGGCGAGGTGGTCGTCACCACGCTCAATCCCGATTACCCGCTGGTGCGCTTCGGCACCGGCGACCTTTCCGCCGTGTTGCCTGGACGTTCCCCTTGCGGACGCACGAACACGCGCATCAAGGGCTGGATGGGCCGCGCCGACCAGACCACCAAGGTGCGCGGGCTGTTCGTGCACCCGCCGCAGGTGGCCGACATCGTGTCGCGCCACCCCGAGATCCGCAGGGCCCGGCTGGTGGTGAGCGGCGCCGCGGGCAGCGACGTGTTGCACTTGCGGGTCGAGGCGGATGCCTGGCCGCCCGGCCTGGCGGAGAAGATCGCGGGCTCGGTGCGGGACGTCACCAAGCTGCGCGCCGAGGTCGAGCATGTGCGGCAGGGCGACCTGCCGAATGATGGCAAGGTGATCGAGGACGCGCGGTCCTACGAATGACATGCCGGCAATGGGAAAAGGCGCCGGGCCCGCGCCCGGCGCCTTCCAGAAACGAGCGGGCCGCCCCGAGAGGCGGCCCAACCCTTCCAGCATCACGATCATCCACCGCGACACTTCCCTTCGCGAAAGTCGGAAGCCACTGTAGCCAGGCCGGAGATTCCTTGCTATGTCGGCAACCGCGGTGGATGAATCGCCAGCTTAGAACCGGTGACGCAGACCCACCGCCACCGACGTGCTCTTCACGTCTTCGCGGAAGTAGAAGTTGTCGGCGTACGACGCGTAGGCGTACACGTTCGTGCGCTTGGACAGGTCGTGCGTGAAGCCGATGCTGTAGACGTTGGTGGTTTCGTCCTGGCCGTTCAGCTTGTCGTTCTTGGGGTCGGCGGCTTGCCACGACGCGAAGACCTTGTTGGCGCCCAGCGGAACGGTGGCGGCAACCAGGTACGAGTTGGCGCGGAAGCCCTTGGCGGCGGTGTAGCTGCCGGCATAGCGGGCGCCCGAGGGGCCGACGCCGATGTCGGTGTTCTTCATCCAGCCGTCACGCACCTGGCCATAGGCCAGGCCGATCTTGACCACTTCGAAGTCATAGGTGCCGCCCAGCATGAACGACTGGATTTCGTCTTCATCACGCGAATTCTGGTTCGACAGGTTCACGCTGTCGTAGGCGGCGGCCAGGTACACGGGGCCGGCCGAGTAACGCAGGCCCAGGGTCGTGGCGCGGTTGTTCAGGTCGGTGGCGAAGCCGGTGTTGGTCTTGCCGCTGTCGGCGTTGAACGAGTAGCCCACGCCAGCCTGGAAGCCGCCGAACTTCGGGGTTTCGTAGGTGACCAGATTGTCGTAGCGCACGCTGGCGGCGCCCGAGAAGGTCGAGCCGATCGAGGCCGAACCGAAGTTGGTGCCGAAGGGGCTGACGGCTTCGCCGACCCACGACGTCTGGAAGTTCTTGTTCAGGCCGGCCTGGATCTTGCCCCACGAATCGCTTTGCAGGCCCAGCGTGGCCTGGCGGCCGAACAGGCGGCCGCTTTGGCCTTGCTTGCCGGTCGAGGCGTTGTAGCCGTTCTCCAGCGTGAAGATGGCCTTCAGGCCACCGCCCAGGTCTTCCGCGCCCTTCAGGCCGAAGCGCGAGCTGCCGTGGCCCCCGTCGATCATGCCGACGCGGCTTTGTTCGAAGCCGTTGGGGCCTTCGACCTTCTCGTAGCCGATACCCAGGTCAACCACGCCGTACAGGGTCACGGTGGTTTGGGCTTGGGCGGCGGAAACCAGGCCGGCGGCCAGGGTGGCGGCGAGGGCGCAAAGCTTGAACTTCATGAGTCTTCTTCTCCGAAATGAAAAGCGCCTGTGTGGCGCATGGGTGTCGGGCGCGTGCCGGTGAGGGCGGCGGCGCGCCTGGCAGTTCTGGTGCCTTCGCAGTATGGGAGGGGGAGACGGGACGATTAATACGCGCAATGGCAAGCTCTTTGCCGCCCGTGGCGCAATGCATGCAGGCACTGTCATGAAAGGCGTGGGCCAGCGTGTGCGGAAAAACGCGGGATCTTGGGTAAACCCTTGCGGCGCAAGGCATTGCGAAGTGCAAGCACACGTTTCAAAAATGTTGCGCTTTCCTGGTGCAGCGCGGGTGCGCCGCGCTGCGTGAGGACGAAAAAAAGCGCCCGCAGGCGCCGTCTTGAGCCAGACGTTGTCACGCCGCAACAGCATCCCGCTTGCAATGCAGCATCTCCTGGATGCGCGCCTGCAGGAAATCCAGGAAGACGCGCGTGCGCGCGGGCGGACGGCGGCTGGCGAACATGGCGTACAGGGGAATGGAGGCCAACTGCCAGGCCGGCAGCACGGGCACCATGTGATCCGGCTGCCGGGACCCGACACAGGGCAGGGCCACGATGCCCGCGCCCGTGATGGCGAGCCGGCGCAACAACTCCGGGTTGTTGGAGCCGAAGCGGCCCGTCACCGGGATCCGCACCCGTTCGCCATCCCGCTCCAGCGTCCAGGCGCTCAGCTCACCGCACACGTCCGAGCCCAGGCATTCGTGCCGGATCAGATCGCCGGGCGAGGCGGGCACGCCATGTTCGCGCAGGTAATGCGGCGAGGCATACAACTGGTGCGGGATGTCCGCGAGGCGCCGGGCGATCAGGTCGGAGTCGGCCTGTTCGCCCCAGCGCAAGGCCACGTCGAACTGCCGCGCGGGATGCGGATTCGGTTCGTGGCTGTAGTCATAGCGGTATTCCAGTTCCGGCCAGTGTTCGGCGAACTCACGCGCCAGCTGGGTGAAGTCCAGGGCTTCCAGCGGTTCGGGCAACAGCACGCGCAGCGTGCCGCGCGGGCGCACGCCCAGCTCGTGCAGGACCGAGTGCGCGTCGCGCACTTCCTCGACGAGTTGCCGGCAGCGTTCGAAGTACAGGCGGCCGGCATCGGTCAGGGTGATCTGGCGCGTGGTGCGCACCAGCAGGGACACGCCCAGCGTGGCTTCGAGCTTGCGCAGGCGGCGCGAAACCGTGCTGGCGGGAACGCCGGTGGTGTCGGCCGCGCGCGAGATGTTGCCGCGCCTGGCCACCTCCACGAACAAGGCGATGTCGTTGAGATCGGGTTGCGAGGGTGCGCCGGCAGGGCTCACGGCGTCTGGAAAGGAAGCAGGTGCAGCGTACGTCATGGTGAGGCTTGCGGTTCTGCGTGCCGGGAACAGGCGCCTCCGCCCTGAGGCGGGCAGGCCAGCATCCAATGGAACCGCGTGCCGAACTGTAAGGACTTTTTGCGGACAGTTTTATGACACCTGGTTGTAATGTGGGGGTAATTCTTGCCGTTCTGCTTCTGTTCGTCGGCGATTTGCCGACTTTCCGCAGGCAACGCGTTTGTCTGCGCCCCGGCTCGCCGGTTACGCTGCCGGCCAGGCAGGGGCAGAGGCCTCGTCCACGCAACACGCAAGGCAGGAGCACATCATGAAGGCTTGGAAGGCAGTGGCGGGCGCATTGGCGCTCATGGCGGCGCAAGGCGCGCATGCGGCGACGACGCTGGAGACGGTCAAGCAGCGCGGCGTCGTGCAATGCGGCACCACCACGGGGTTCGCCGGCTTCTCGGCGCCCGACGCGCAAGGCAACTGGAAGGGCCTGGACGTGGACCTGTGCCGTGCGGTGGCGGCTGCGGTGTTCGGCGACGCGGGCAAGATGAAGATCGTGCCCCTTAATGCCCAGCAGCGCTTCACGGCCCTGCAGTCCGGCGAGATCGACCTGCTGGCGCGCAACACCACGGTCACGCAGCAGCGCGACACGGCGCTGGGCATCATCCACGCGGGCATCAATTTCTATGACGGCCAGGGCTTCCTGGTGCCGCGCGCGCTGGGCGTGAAAAGCGCCAGGGAGATCGACGGCGCGACGATCTGCCTGCAGACGGGCACTTCCAACGAGAACACGCTGGCGGACTGGGCGCGCGCGCACCAGGTGAAATACAAGCCGGTGGTCATCGAGTCCTTCAACGAAGTGGTCAATGCCTTCGCGGCCGGCCGCTGCGACGTGTTCAGCACCGATGCCTCGGGCCTGGCGTCCATCCGGATTTCGAAACTGCAGAACCCGGACGACTACGTGGTGCTGCCCGAGATCATCTCCAAGGAGCCCCTGGGGCCCTTCGTGCGCCAGGGCGACGACACCTGGCTGAACGTGGTGAAGTGGTCGCTGTTCGCCATGATCGAGGCCGAGGAATACGGCGTCACGTCGAAGAACGTGGGCCAGATGCTGGAGAGCGCCAATCCGAACGTGCGGCGCCTGCTGGGCGTGACGCCCGGCGCGGGCAAGAACATGGGCCTGTCCGAGACCTGGGCGCGCAGCATCATCGAGCAGGTGGGCAACTATGGTGAAAGCTTCGACCGCAACGTCGGGCTGGGCAGCCCGCTGAAGATCGAGCGGGGGCTCAACAGGCAATGGACCGATGGCGGGCTGATGTACGCGTTGCCGGTGCGGTAAGCCACGGGGATCCGGACCAGGGAAAAGGCGCGGGGCCGACATGAACTGACCCCCGAAAGTTGGACGAAATCCAATCTTCGGGGGTTTTTGCATGGCGAAGTACGACGAGCGTTTCAAGCTCAAGGTAGTGAAGGAGTATCTGTCAGGATCGGGGGGATCGAA